>ENA-OFCF01000306-OFCF01000306.1-metagenomes-genome-assembly--contig:-NODE-306-length-22370-cov-3.921667_pt1 | contig 22370 bp, 23 predicted proteins | sample MGYA00153387_OFCF01 | MGnify analysis MGYA00153387
CCGTTTTTGAATTAAATCAGCCTGCAGCAGCTGCAAAAATTCGGTACACAGCTATTAAATAAATAGCATTTACAGCCTTTGATTGTCGTCAGGTAGCCGTTTGGCCGATTTCGAAATCCGCCATTTTTTCAAGCGCGCGCACCATCGCCGAATGGTCCCAGGCCTTGCCGCCATGAGCCGCGCAGGCGTTAAAAAGTTGCTGCGCACTGGCGGTGTTAGGCAAGGACACGCCAATCTCTTTAGCGGTCGCCAAGGCCAGATTCAGGTCTTTTTGATGCAGCTCGATGCGAAAGCCCGGATCGAAGGTGCGCTTGACCATGCGCTCGCCGTGCACCTCGAGAATCTTCGACGAAGCGAAGCCACCCATCAAGGCTTGGCGCACGCGCGCCGGGTCGGCACCTGCCTTGGCGGCGAACAGCAGCGCTTCGGCCACCGCCTCGATTCAAAGCCACGATGATCTGGTTCGCCACCTTGCAGGTCTGGCCGTCACCATTGCCGCCTACCAGCGTGATGTTTTTACCCATCAGCTCAAACAGGGGTTTGACCTTTTCAAACGTGGCCTCGGGCCCGCCGACCATGATGGTCAGGCTGGCTGCTTTGGCACCCACCTCGCCACCCGACACGGGGGCGTCCAGATAGTCGCAGCCCAGGGCGTTGATTTTTTGGGCAAACGCTTTGGTGTCCATAGGCGAGATGGAGCTCATGTCGACCACGGTTTTGCTTTGACTCAAACCTTGTGCAACGCCGTCGTCACCAAACAAAACCTTGGCCACATCGGGCGTGTCAGGCAGCATCATGAAAATGATGTCGGCTTTTTGCGCCACCTCACTTGCTGACGCGCAAGTCTGTGCTTTGCCAACCAGCAGCTCAGCGGGCACTTTGCTGCGGGTGCTCAAAAAAACCTCATGCCCTGCCTTGATCAAATGCGCCGCCATGGGCGCGCCCATGATGCCCAGGCCAATAAAACCTAATTTGCTCATACCCAATAACTCCTGAAAATCAAACCTTGTAGCGATCGTGCAGCGCCTGCGTGGCCGAGCGGAATACGCCCAGGTCACTGCCCACGCCGACAAAAGTTGCGCCCATCGCCAGGTAGCGGCGCGCGTCTGTCTCAACCGGGGCCAGAATGCCCGTGGGTTTGCCGAATGCCCTGGCATCGGCAAACACGGCCGCAATGGCGGCTTGAACATCTGGATGATTGGCGTTGCCCAAGTGGCCCATGTCCGCCGCCAGGTCAGACGGACCCACAAAAACGCAGTCAACACCTTCAACGGCTGCGATTGCCTTGGCGGCACTCACACCGACGCGGCTTTCGATTTGAACCATCACGCAAATGTGGTCGTTGATGGACCTGAAGTAGTCCGGAACCGTACCGTAGCGGTTGCTGCGCTGCGACACCGACACGCCGCGTATGCCCTGCGGTGGGTAGCGGGTGGCGCGCACGGCCTGCAATGCTTCCGTTTCGCTTTCAACAAACGGAATCAGGAAGTTATAAAAACCAGCATCCAGCAAACGCTTGAGCTCAACAGCGTTGTTGCTTGTGGGGCGGACGACGGGCGCACTCGGGCTGTCTTTAAGCGCCATCAACTGGGGTATGAAGGTGTTCACGTCGTTGGGCGAATGCTCGCCGTCGAGCAGTATCCAGTCAAAACCAGCCACGCCCAGCACTTCGGTGGTGATGGCGTTGGCCAGCGACGACCAGCAGCCTAGCAGGCGCCTTCCGGCAAGCAAGTCGCGCTTGAAGCCGTTGGGAAAGGGTTGGTAGGCAGTAGCTTGTGTCATGGTGGTTTTTGCTATCTCGTTTTGGATTCAGTGTGCTAGTCAGCCTTGATGCCCGCCGCCTTGATGACCTGCGCCCACTTGGCAACCTCAGCCTGCTGGAAACTACTTATTTGGGCGCTGGTCATTTTGGCGGGCTCCATGCCAAAGCCTTTGAGTTTTGCCTGCATCTCGGGCTCTGCCAGGATGCGGTCAATCTCGTCGTGCAGGCGATTGACGATGGGTGCGGGCGTACCAGCGGGTGCAAAAATGGCCTGCCAGGACAGCACTTCAAAATTTGTCAGGCCCTGCAGGCCGGACTCGGCCACAGTCGGCACGTCTGGCAGCGATGCCAGGCGCTTTGCCGACGTGACCGCGATGGCGCGCAGCTTGCCGCTTTGTATGTGCGGCGCGGCCACCACCGAGGTATCAAACATCATGTCAACCTGCCCGCCCATCACGTCCTGAATGGCCGGGCCGCTGCCCTTGTATGGCACGTGTGTGAACTTCACGCCTGACCTGAAAGCCAGCAGTTCAAGTGACAAATGTTGCGAGGTACCTGTGCCTGCAGATGCAGACGACAAGCCGCCGTTTTTGCCTTTGCTGGCTTCCAGCACATCCTTGAGCGTTTTGTACGGGCTGGTTTGGCTGACAACCAGCACCAGCGGGTTGGTACCAATCAGTGTGATGGGCACAAAGGACTTGACCGGGTCATAGCCGATTTTTGCGTACATGCTGACGTTGATCGCATGCGAGCTGACTGTCCCGCCTACCAGTGTGTAGCCATCGGCTGCGGCACGCGAGGCGATTTCAGAGCCAACACTGCCGCCTGCGCCTGGCTTGTTGTCAATGACGATGGTGCTGCCGAGCACAGCGCCCAGCTTCTGGCCGATCAGCCGGCCCAGCACATCGGTGGTGCCGCCTGGGGCAAACGGCACGACATAAGTGATGGGCTTGCCCGTTGGCCAGCTGCCTTGCGCGAATGCGGGCAAGGCTGCAAAGCCCGTTGCTGTGGCAGCCAGGGCGGTGTGAATCAGGGTTCGGCGTTGCATCATGATGTTTCCTTTTGTGATTGACGTCTTCAGCTTCTGTGTGGCGATGGGTATCAGGTGATGGGAGCGGGATTGAACAGCACCAGCGCGTTGTGCAGCTTCCAGTGTTCGGCCCAGGTTTTTTTGCGCCCGCTGGCGACGTCGAGCATCAGGTGGAACAGCTCCCAGCCGACGTCGCCAATGCTGGCATCACCGTCGGCAATGCGGCCGGCGTTGATGTCCATCAGGTCATGCCAGCGGCGCGCCAGGTCGGTCCGGGTGGCGACTTTGATCACCGGGCATTCAGCCAAGCCGTAAGGCGTACCGCGCCCCGTGGTGAACACGTGCAGGTTCATGCCAGCGGCCAGTTGCAGCGTCCCGCAAATAAAGTCGCTGGCGGGTGTAGCCGCAAATACCAGTCCGGTCAAACCCTTTTGCTTCAGCTTTTCACCCGGCGACAGCACGCCACTGATGGCTGCGCTACCAGATTTGACGATGGAGCCCATGGCTTTTTCAACAATGTTCGACAAGCCGCCTTTTTTATTGCCGGGCGTGGTGTTGGCGCTGCGGTCAACCATGCCTTTTTGCAGGTAAGTGTCATACCAGGCCATCTCTCGGATCATCGCTTCAGCAACCACTGGCGTGCTGGCGCGGCTGGTCAATTGGTCAATGGCGTCGCGCACTTCTGTCGTTTCTGAAAACATCACGCAAGCGCCAGCGCGTATCAGCAAGTCAGTCGCAAAACCTACAGCCGGGTTGGCCGTCACGCCTGAAAACGCATCACTGCCGCCGCACTGCACACCCACCACCAGTTCGCTGGCGGGCACGGTCTCGCGCTGCCTTGCGTTCAGGCGCTCCAGGTGCGGCAGCGCAGCTTGCATGATGGACTCAATCATCGACATGAAGCCAATGTGGTTTTCAGCTTGCAGGCACACCACATCCAGCTTGTCAGCGGGTTCGCTCCGCTTGTCGATGATGGGGATGGTGCCAGACGGAAACAAGCGTTCAGGTTGCAGCTTTTCGCAGCCCAGGCTCACCACCATCACCTCGCCGCCAAAGTTCGGGTTCAGCGTGATGTTGCGCAGCGTGCGGATGGGGATGATCGCGTCTGGCGCATCAATCGCCACGCCGCAGCCGTAGCTGTGTTCAAGACCCACCACGTCGTCCACATTCGGGAAACGCGGCAGCAGCTCTGACTTGATGCGCCCCACAGCAAAGTCAACCACGCCCGCCACGCACTGCACCGTGGTGGTGATCGCCAGAATATTGCGCGTCCCCACTGAGCCATCGGCATTGCGGTAACCATCAAAGGTGTAACCCTCCAGCGGCACCAGAATGGGTGGTTTGACAGTGGCCAGGGGCAGATGGTCAAGCTCGCGTGCGGTGGGCATCTCCAGCAGGCGCCCATGCACCCAGCTACCTGCCGGTATGTCCTTCAGCGCGTAACCGATGGGCACGTTGTAGCGCAGCACTGCGCTGCCCTTGGCCAAGTCAACCAACGCGACCTTGTGCCCTTGGGGTACTTTGTCGAGCAGGCGCAATCCGTCAGGGAACAAAGTGCCAGCCGCAAGCCCTCCGTCATTGGCAACGATGGCAACGTTGTCGCTGTCGCGCATGCGGATGTAAAGTGCTTCGGCCATCGTCAGACTCATTTGGCCAGCAAAATGCCAGGCAGCCATAGCGAAAACGCAGGGACATACGTCACCAGCATCAGCGCCACCGTCAATGCGCCATAAAACGGCCAAATTGAGCGCATGACCTCGCTGATGGAAATGCCGCCGATGGCACAACCTGCAAACTGCGTGGCCCCCACGGGGGGCGTGTTCAAACCCAGCGCGCAATTGATCAGCATCATCACACCGAACTGGGCTGGGTCCATGCCGAACTGCATGGCGATGGGCATGAAAATCGGCGTGCAGATCAGGATGGTCGCCGCCATGTCCAGGAAGGTGCCGAGGATGAACAGCAACACGTTGATCATCAAAAAGATGACCCAGGGCTCGCTGCTGACCGACTTCATCATTTCGCCGGTCAGCTGCGGCACCTCGTACAGTGCCAAAAAGTAGCCGAATGCAGCGGATATTCCAATCAACAGCAGCACCACACCGGTCGTTTTGCAAGCCTTGGCACAGGCCTTTAAAAAGTTGGCCCACGACAAGGAGCGGTAAACCAGCACCGTGATAAGCAATGCCCACAACACCGCAGTAGCTGCTGACTCGGTAGCCGTGAACACGCCCGACAGGATGCCCACCAGAATGATCAGAATGATCACCAAACCCGGAATGGCGGCGGCAAAGCTGCGCGCGACTTCCATCCAGCCTACAAAAGCACCACGCGTTGGGTAGCCGCGTTGCACCGCAACGCCGTAGGCTGCAGCCAGGTTGCACAGCGTCAAAATCAGCGCCGGAATCAGGCAGGCCACGATCAGCGTCAGCACACTGACCGACGCAATGCCCGTGGTCGCGAGCGTAAAAATAATCAGGTTGTGACTGGTCGGCATCAACGCCCCGACCAGCGAAGCGTGTGTGGTGACGTTAACCGCGTAGTCGGCGTCATAACCCTCTTTTTTCATCAGCGGAATCATCACCGAGCCCATGGCAGATACGTCAGCCAATGGTGAGCCCGCCACGCCGCCAAACAACGTGCAGCCAATCACATTGCTCATGCCCAAACCGCCGCGTATGTGCCCGCACAGGCTGTTGGCAAATCGCACGATGCGGTCGGCAATGCCGCCGTGCAGCATCAATTCACCGGCAAAGATGAAAAACGGAATCGCCAGGAAGGAAAAAATCTGCATCCCACCCACCATCTTTTGAAAGACGACGGCAACCGGCAGGTCAGCGGCAAGAATGGTGGCGACGGATGCCAGGCCAATCGAAAAAGCGACCGGCACGCCCAGCAATAAGAGAACAGTGAAGCTGACACCTAAAACAATCAATTCCATGCGGGGACAACCTCTTTATCTTGCACAAGAGCAATGATGTGCTCGACAGAAAACAAAACGATCAACGCACCGCCAATGACCAACGGAAAAAAATCAAGCCCCGACGGCACTGACAACATGGGTTTTTTGTCATTCCACTTCAAAGTGGTCCAGAGCCAGCCGTTTTGCACCATCAGCGCGCCAAAAGTGCCGACGCAAACATGAATCACTATTTCCAGCTTCAGCCGATGTCGCTCAGGCAGCAGGCTGATGATGGATTCCAGCCCAATGTGCCCGGCGTCACGCACACCCACAGCAACACCGAGCGCTGTCACGTACAAAATAAGCAGCAAAGCCAGAGCTTCAGCCCAGGTCGGCGTGTCGTTAAAAATATAGCGGCCAACCACCTGGTACTGCACGCAGACAATGATGGTGAGCAGCATGACAATCGCCAGCATCAGGCTGATTTTGGACGTCAGCGCACAAAAACGGGTGAACATAAAAACTCCAGATAACAGGCACCCAAGCCCGCCCAAGCGCGCCACGGATACCTGTGCGTCACATTACTTGGTGTCTTGAACGGCTTTCACCAACCGCTTCATGTCAGGCGTGCTGGCAAACTTTTCATACACTGGGCCCATCGCATCCTGGAAGGATTTTTTGTCGACTTCGACAAACTCGGTGCCTGCGGCCTTGACAAAATCAAGCTCTTTTTTCTCGTACTCCGCCCAGGCCTTGCGGTTGACAGGCACAGACGCTTTGGCTGCTGCGCGAATCATGTCCTGCTCCGCCTTTGTCAGTTTGTCCCAGCTGATTTTTGAAAACAGCAACACCTCAGGCGCCATGGAATGCTCGGTTTTGCTGTAATACTTGGCAGCTTCGTAATGCTTGTTGCCTGTGCCATAAGAAGGCACATTGTTTTCAGCAGCATCCACCAGCTTGGTTTTTAGCGCGGTGTAGACCTCACCAAAAGGCATGGGCGTTGGGTTGGCACCCATCGCGCCTGTCAGAGCCACCCACAGGTCGGACTGCTGGACGCGAATCTTCATGCCTTTGGTGTCTGCAATCGTCCTAACAGGCTTGTTGCCGTAAATGGAACGCGCGCCTGAGTCGTAGTACGCCAGGAGAATAAAGCCTTGTGCTTCACAGTCTTTGGCAATTTCTTCTCCGATGGGGCCATCAAGCACTTTGTGCAAATGGTCGACTGAGCGAAACAAAAACGGCAGCGCCGGAATGTTGGTTTTTGCGCAGACTGAATTCATCGGGCTGATATTGACGCGGGTCATGTCGAGTGCGCCGATTTTCACCTGGTCAATGGTTTCTTTTTCAGTGCCAAGTGCGCCCTTGTTGAAGACCTTGATCGAATGCTTGTTGCCAGAAATTTTGGCCAACTCGGCACTCATGAATTTGACAGCGGTGACCGTTGGGTAGTCGTCGTTGTTGTGAATGTCAGATGAACGGAATTCTTTAGCGCTCACCCCAAAGGCGAGTAGGCAAGCAGCGGCGCAAACGAGGTTTTTCTTGAGTTTCATGATGTCTCCTGGATTAAAGTTAAATGTGAAAACGGGAACGGAAAACACAACATTCACAAACCCTTCATCAGGGGCTCGGGCATGCCCCGCACTGAAGTTGTGACGGCAAACACGCCGCCCGCCAGTGGCTGGTCAGACAGATCGGTGTGGGTCGGCCGAATGGAGGTGATGAACAGTGTGTCAAGATTTGCGCCGCCAAATGCGCACATGGCGGGTTTTTTGACTGGGACTGCGAGCATGCTGTCCAGTTTGCCAGCGGGCGTGAAACGGTAGACACGGCCTGCGTCGTTGCCGCAAGTCCAATAACAGCCATCAGCATCTACCGCGGCGCCATCTGGCCTGCCAGGGTATTTGTTCATGTCGACAAATACCCGGCGATTAAACGGCACGCCCAATGCCGTGTCGTAGTCAAACGCCCAGATCACTTGCACCTTAGGGTGTGAATCTGACAGGTACATGGTTTTGCCATCGGGGCTGAAAGCCATGCCATTGGGCGTGAGCAAGCCATTCAGCAGTGATGTCATCTGGCCTGCTGCGTCCACACGGTACACCTGGCCAGCGCTTGAGGCCAGCGACATATCCATTACCATCGTGCCGGCTAAAAATCGGCCTTGCCTGTCGCAGCGTCCGTCGTTAAAACGCATGCCCGGCTGCGAATGCACAACAGGTGATATCAGCTCGCTGCGTAGCGTTCCATCTGCTTGTGGCTTTAGTTTGAACACGCCTGTTTCCATGCCGGCTATCCAATGACCGTCTGCACCGAGGGGCGCGATGCAGGCCAGCATTTCAGGCGCTTGCCAATGGCTGGTCTGGTTTGACTGCGCATCCCAGCGGTGCAGTGTTTGCGCCGGAATATCAACCCAATACAGTGCCTGCTCAGCAGCCTGCCAAACCGGGCTCTCGCCCACGCCGCATTTCGCGTCCACAATCAATTCAGCTTGGCGTGACATCGTTAACTTTAAAAACCGAACGGGCCAGCTTTAACAAAGCCGCCGCCTTGGTAAATCGCTGCCGGGTCAGTCAGATCAGGGGCGGAGGTTCTGGCATACACCGCCTCACGGAAAACGTCTGAGCTGTCTTGCGGTATGTAGCCTATATGCTTGGCTCGGCTGTTGTCCCACCAGGTCACGGCGTTCTCAGACATGCCAAACACGATGCTGTGACCCAGAACAGGGGTCGTCAGGCAAGCGGTGATCAGGCGATGCAAATCATCAAAGCTCAGCCAGGTGGCCAGCATGCGGCGGTCTTTGGGTTCAGAAAAAGACGATCCGATGCGGATGCAGGCGGTTTCGATGCCGTAACGGTCAAAGTACAGGCGCGACAGGTCTTCACCAAAGGCTTTGCTCAGGCCGTACAGGCTGTCCGGGCGCGCCGGGTCGTCTGAGGTGATGGTTTGGTCTTGCCTGTAAAAGCCCGTGACATGGTTCGAGCTGGCAAACACAATCCGTTTGACGCCGTGGATACGAGCTGCTTCATACATGTTGTACAAGCCCAAGATATTGGCTTGCAGGATCGGGCCAAACGGTCCTTCAACCGAAATGCCGCCTAAATGAACAATCGCGTCAACCCCTTGCACCATGCGGCTGACGGCAATGGCATCTGCCAAGTCAGCCTGTACCACTTCTTCGCCTTCACTGGGTGCGGCCAAGCTTTGGATATCTGAAACCCGCAAAATCTTGCAATTGGCCTTCAGTCGCCCGCGCAACGCCAAGCCCAAGCCGCCCGCAGCGCCGGTCAGCAATAATTTTTCATGCGCTTTGATCGTCATTTTTTTCGTTTTTTTGGTTTAACCAGTAGAAACACTGGACATTTCAGTAGAGTTTGCTAAAGTCAAGCTAGCATTCAAGTTGTTAGTTGTCTGATGACTTGGGATTTTTATCTTTTCAATTTAACTTGTCAACAATTTTTGATGCTGCTAAGGAAAACACCTAGTCAACCGCAGATTGCTTCGGCAGGCGCTGCTGCACAAAATCGCCGGCCGCGTGGGCTGGTCAATGAGATTGTTGACAGCCTGGCGGTCAGCATTCGTGAGGGTCAAATCCAGCCCGGCGACAAGCTGCCGACGGAGGCTGAAATCATGGTCAGATTTGATGTCAGCCGCACCGTAGTGCGCGAGGCTTTGTCCCGGCTACAGGCGTCCAATCTGGTTGAAACACGACACGGTATTGGCACCTTTGTGCTGGCCGCTCACGATTCGGGTAACTTTAAAATCCTGGCTGAAGACTTTGCCACGGTCGATGATGTGATCTCGGTGCTGGAGTTGCGCATCAGTCTGGAAACCGAGGCTGCCGGACTGGCTGCACAGAGGAGAACGGATGACAATCTGCGCGCGATGGAAGCGGCTTTGCAAGCCTTTCAAGACTCCATTGACGCTGACTCTGACGGTATTCCGCCCGACTTTCAGTTTCACATGGAGGTGGCGCGCTCAACCGGCAATCGGCATTTTGCCGACCTGATGACTTACTTGGGTACGATGATTATTCCGCGTACCCGCGTCAACACCACGCTCAGTGCGCCAGAAGGCAGATTGAGCTATTTGCAACGTGTACACAGTGAGCATGAAAGCATTTGCAACGCCATTCGCAACCGCGATGCAGAAGGCGCCCGCGCCGCCATGCGCACACACCTTTCCAACAGCCGCGAGCGCCTGCGCAAAGGTAAAAATGGTCACACCACACAGCCTGTGACCAGCCTGAATCTGGCGCGGGTTTGAGCCCTCAAACAGCTGTGTAAGCTTCCGTAAATAGAGCTATAGTTGTACGACAACTGACCGAACTGCTTCAATACTATATTCTTTTTCATGGTTCAAGCCGACCAATCCCCTGCACTCGCTGACTCAGTCACCCAAGCTAACGCGATGCCCCGTATCACGCAAGTTCAGGTGATTCCTGTCGCCGGCCATGACGACATGCTGCTTAACCTGAGCGGTGCGCACGGCCCTTTTTTTACGCGCAACCTGCTGATACTGACCGACAGCCAAGGCCGCACAGGTGCCGGCGAAGTGCCCGGTGGCGAGAAAATTCGGCAAACACTGGAAGACGCGCGCGCGATGATCGTCGGCCAGTCCATTGGCAACTGGAATCACGTTTTGAACAGCCTGCGCAGCAAGTTCAATGACCGCGACAGCGCCGGACGCGGCAACCAGACGTTTGATTTGCGCACAACCATTCACGCCGTCACGGCAGTTGAAAGTGCCTTGCTGGACTTGCTCGGTCAATTTTTGGGTGTCCCGTTAGCGGCCTTGCTGGGCGACGGCCAACAGCGCGATTCAGTCGCTGTGTTGGGCTACCTGTTTTACGTTGCGGATAAAAAGTCGACTGGTTTGCCCTACCGCAGCGAGCTTGATGCCGCCGATGACTGGCTGCGTCTGCGCCATGAGCCCGCGATGGACGCAAAAGCTATCGTCAGACTGGCTGAGGCTGCGCACGCTCGTTACGGTTTTCAAGATTTCAAACTGAAAGGCGGTGTGTTGCGTGGTGAAGAGGAAATGCAGGCTGTCGTGGCCTTGTCTGAGCGCTTTCCTGATGCACGCATCACACTGGACCCTAACGGCGGATGGCTACTGAAGGATGCGGTGCGCCTCTGCCAGGGCAGGCGCAAGGAACTGGCCTATGCAGAAGACCCCGTGGGCGCAGAAGGTGTGTTTTCAGGCCGTGAAGTGATGGCTGAATTCAGGCGCGCCACGGGCTTGATGACAGCCACCAACATGGTCGCCACCGATTGGCGCGAAATGGCTCACACCATCGCCTTGCAAGCGGTAGATATCCCCCTGGCAGACCCGCATTTTTGGACGATGCAGGGCTCAGTTCGCGTAGCGCAGCTATGCCAAACCTGGGGCTTGACTTGGGGTTCGCATTCCAACAACCACTTTGATGTGTCGCTGGCCATGTTCACGCAGGTGGCTGCCGCCGCGCCGGGCAAGGTCACAGCGATTGACACACACTGGATATGGCAAGACGGCCAGCACTTGACGAAACACCCGCTGCAAATTGTTGGAGGGCAAATCGCCCTGCCCAAAAAGCCTGGCTTGGGCATTGAGTTGGACATGGTGGCGGTTGAAAAGGCGCACCAACTTTATTTGCAGCACGGCTTGGGTGCTCGCGATGACGCAGTGGGTATGCAGCACCTGATTCCGAACTGGAAGTTCAACCCCAAGATGCCCTGCATGGTGCGCTAGGTGATGTCCGCGGTTTAAGGCTGCTGGACTACAGGCTTGCAAAGCCGGAATTTCTTTGAAATTTGATGCCAAAAAAGCCGTTTAACTTATAAATACGGGCGTAATCAGCTATTGAATTAGTAGCTGATTGCGCCCAATATTCATTACCTGGACATGATCACGGTGTCGATGGCGTGGATCATGCCGTTGTCTGCGGCCACATCAGCGGCGATGGCTTTGGCGCCATTGACTGTCACGCCGTATGCGGTGGCCAGGGTGATGCCATTGAGACTTTCAATGCGATTTGGCTTAGACGGTGATGCAGCTTTGCGGCTTGAAATAGAGCTGTTCGTTCTTGCGCGCATAACCCAGCGGATTGGCCACCACACGGCAACCACCCACCGTATAGTCAATTGGGCAGTGCAAATGCCCGTGCAACCACAACTGTGCCTGAGCCAGCAAATCGTCCAGAGCGTTACAAAACCCAGCCGTGCCGGGGTTGATGCCGTAGCGCGGATCTGCACTGCGCAAACTGGGTGCGAAGTGAGTTACCACTACCGTTTTACCGCTGAAAGGCATTGACAACGCTTGTCGCAGCCAGGCTTGGCTTTCTAAACCCAATACCCGCACGCCTTCGGCCAGCATGGGTTGTCCGGCCGTCAAGGCGTGGTTTTTCTTCAAGGCAAAGTTGGCCGCGCGAAAGGCTTTGTCGCGCGCTACCAATTGCTGACCTATCGTGACGGGGCTGGTCACCGCATGGGTTGATGTCAGCGCGTCAAAGTCTGTCCAGAGTGTGCTGCCCACAAAGCGAACACCGTTGATCACTGCTACCTCGCGCTCCAGCCAGATGAATCCGAGCCGCTTGCAGATCTCTTGCAGGCGGGCATGCGCTGCGTCAAACTCCTGGCCATCGTACTCATGGTTGCCGGGCACATACACCACCGGGCAGGGCCAGTTGGCAAACCGCCCCAGCCCAAAGTCAGCAATGCCCATGCGGGTGAGTGATGAATCAGTTTGATAAGAGCCAATGTCGCCAGCCAGCACCAGCACGTCAGCATCCGGCGCGGGCTGGGGCACAAAATGCGGGTTGGACTCAAGATGGAGATCCGATAAAAGCTGAATATTCACATCTCGATTGTGGCCGATGCAGTCACGCCCATCAGGTTATGCGTTTTTTGCATTGATCTTTGATGCCTGTAGGCTTGCATCTCTAGGGAAAACCCTTATATTCAATTCACCGCAACTTTTAGCGCCAACAAAGCGCAAAACCATGACTGACTTGCTCAAGCAAATCGCCGATTTCATCAACCCTGAATCAGCCCCCCAAGCCACCCCCGCACCCGGCGTGGCACAAAACCTGATGGAACGCGCCGAAGCTGATGCGAACCGCAACCCTGTTGAAGCTGAAAACCTGCGCGGAGCCGCGCGTGCCTTTTTAAGCGTGGTTCGCTAGAACTCAACGTCGAGCACAAGCGCCGGGCTATGCAAGTGGTAAGGCGGTCACGTCACACTCAGTGTGATGTCACGATGCCGAATGCCGCCGCCCATGCAACTGAATATCTTCTACCCAGGCCCGCAGGCCTGGTTTTTTCTGGCTGAAAAGCGCGGCTGTCTGGCAAAAGAGGGGGCTGAGGTTAAGTTCATGGATGGCGACGCTGGCGCCAACACCCTACCCAAAATGGCTACAGGCGATTTTGATTCGGTGACGAGATTTTATTAACGCCGCCTGATGGGCACACCGCAACTTGAAATGGGCTGGCCCGCATTGAACGGCTGCGGACTAGCGGTTGCGGATTATTTGAGCGGCTCCCACATCGCGCCTTTGACATACAGCGTGATGCAACGCGGCGCGGTCAAGTTTCATGGCCGCCCCGCCCCCACACCAAGAGGCCACTGTCACAGCCTGTTACTTCAGCATGACCCTCAGCTTGCTGCCAGATACCGATGTGATATTCACCACCAGCCGCCGCTTTGCAGTTGCAACGCAGGATTTACGGCAGCCTAAAGCGATTCGGCAGAAACCCAATAAGCTATTAAAATAATAGCGCTTTACACCCGTGTTGAAAGGGTCGGCATGGGATTTGATTGTCCAATGACTGGATGTGGTGCTGAACCAGCTTAAATCAGGCCAAAAGTTCTGCTCAATCCGTTTTTGCCATCCGTGGAGTCAAAAGCGTTGAGCAAATCACACATTGCTGGATTCAAGCTGTCCCTTATTTGTTAACAAAATCACACAAATAGGTTAAATAAAGCATTAGTCCTGGGTTTTTCGGCAAAAACACCGATCACTGTGCGACATTACTAGTCAGTCATTGTTTAACTTCATAGTATGCAAAATAACTTACCCGTATTACGCGCCAACGACCAACTTGAGCACGCCTTGTTGGCTGCATGGTCTACCCAGTCCGATGTCGGCATTTGCGTTATTGACGACACTCTGCGCGTGATTATGCTAAATCCTGCGGCTTGCAGCATGTTAGGCGTAGATGGGGTTGCCACGCTGAACCAGCTATTTATAGATCTGGTGTCGTCGGTTAATTTTGAACCCAGCACTGACCACTGGCTTACAACATCTGGCTTTAAAGGCGAGCATCACGCTACACGCGAAAGCAAACTCGGCAGCATTGATTTGCTTTTCAAGACAACCAGCGTGCACTTGGCAAACAGCACGGGTGGCGGCGATGCCGGCGCGATTTTTACCGTTTTCTCCATAACCGATATCACGCAGCTGGTAGCTGCCCAGCGGCAAGTCAATTCTGAGTCGTACCGCCGCCAGTGGCAGGCACTGAATGCCGGTGTAGTAATTTCTGATGCCCGCTTGCCGGACATGCCTATCGTCTATGTCAATCCCGTGTTTGAGCAAATGAGCGGTTACACGTCCAGCGAAATACTGGGGCGCAATTGCAGATTCTTGCAAGGCTCTGAAACTGACCAGCCTGGTTTGGTTGCTATCCGGCAAGCCATCAGCAACAAGACCAACGGCTATGCCAAGCTGCGCAATTTCCGCAAAGACGGCTCGCTATTTGTTAACGAGCTGTTTATCTCTCCGGTCAAGGACAACACTGGCACGGTTACGCATTTTGTGGGTATTCAGCATCTTGAAACATCACAAGCTACGCCCATTGCACCCTGATGAACAATCACCTTTCAGCTGCTATTGAACGCTCGACGTTGACTTTTTGTGTCGAAGGCTTGTCGGCACGTGAAGAGCTGCTTTTCAAGGCTTTTGTGCGCCTGCTGGGCCACCTGACTCACCATAATTGGTCATACCAGCCGCCAGCCGCCCATCAGCGGATTGACTTGCTGGTAGTCGCTGATGGCGCTGAGCCCACATACAGCAAAATCCCAAACATTCAACTACAACCAGTTCTACGCCTGGGTTCTGCAGCGGCAGATGGGCACGGTTATTTGACATGGCCGCTCAGGTCGAATGCGCTTGAAAATGAATTAAATCGGTTTGGCGCACTGACCATCAGTCGGCGGGGTGTGCCACGTGGCCCGACATTGTTCCCTGCGGCAGCTGCTGGCATGCCGCTGGCAACTGGTGACATCAGCAAGGACTCGATGCGATTGCAAAGATGGCCGCCTTCCCGGCTGCTGGCTGGCGCTGGACTTATGCACTTAGCAACACTGCTGATAGGTAAACCCATGACCCTGGGCGAACTGGTGAGCCGCTCGGGCTTGCCTTTGCAGGTGTGCAAAGCTTTTGTCGAAGGGTTGCAGAGCGCCCAGCTGTTGCTGTACGTCGGCACTACGCCAGTACTTAAATCCGAGCCAGCATTGCAGTCCAAAACAACTTTGCCAAAAGCATCACAGCCCGGACTTTTAGACCGGATCCGCATGCGCCTTGGCATTAAAAGCCCAGGTCGCATTTAACCTGTATTTATGGCAGAACACAAAATACTCTTTAGCGGCACCACAGGCGCTGGTAAGACCACTGCCATTGGCGCGGTTAGCGAAATACCGCCGCTGTCTACTGACGTGCGCAACACGGACCTGGGTATCGCCAAGGAAATGACCACGGTTGGTCTGGACTACGGAGAGTTGACGCTGGACGGTGGCGACAAATTGCGCCTCTATGGCACGCCTGGGCAAAAGCGTTTCGACTTCATGTGGAAGATCCTGTCCAAAGGCGCTTTGGGCTTGATCATCTTGATTGATAACCGCCAGCCAGACCCGCTGGCAGATCTGGACATGTACCTCGAGGGCTTCAAGCAGTTGATTGCCGACACGGCCTGTGTGGTGGCAGTGGGCAGACTGGAAACTCACCCCTCGCCTGATTTGGAGCAATTCTCCAGCCACATGGCATCACGCGGGTTGCTGTGCCCGGTGCTGGGCGCTGATGTGCGTGATGCGCCGCAGGTGGTGCAAATGCTTGAGCTGCTTTTGCTGCAACTTGAAATTAAAACTGAAAACGAAACCGCATGACCATTGCTCCCCACCTCAAAAACGCCTGCGACCGCGCTCTGGATGAGTTGATGCAGGAAATCAAGGGCATTAAAGCTGTGGTGGTAGCCACCGAGGACGGCTTTGAAGTAGCCGCCCGGGTTGAAAACACGGCCCAGGTGGCGCGGCTGTCGGCCATGGCCAGCTCGCTGGCAGCACTGGGCGCGATGGCGGGTGAAGAAAGCCAGCTGGGTGTGTGCCACAGCCTGTTGATGGAAGCTGCTGATGGCTACATCACCATCGTGCAGGTGCGCCGCGCCGATGTGTCGCTGATTGTCAGCGTCGTCACCGGGCGTGATGCGGTGATCGGCCAAGTGCTTTACTTTTCCAAAAAAGCTGCTGCTACGCTGCAAGCCGCGTAACTGTATCAACCCCATATGCCCAACACCGCACAAGTTATTGCCCATCTGCAAGCGCTGGCCGATTTTCCGGGCATCGACGGCTGCGCGCTGGTGGAATCCGCTACCGGCATGACCTGGCACGTTGCGGGCAACTACCCGGAGCTGGAGCGCATTGGCGAAGCCGCGATTGAGTTTTGGCGGGTTCAAAACCGCTTGTCAGCTCATTTAATGACATTGGGCACGCTGAAGTCAGCGGCATATTCGTTTTCAAACCGTGTGGTGGCCTTGTTCCCATGTAGCGATCAAGCTGGTCTGGTGCTGGTGTGCGTGGCAGCCAAGGGCGACGTAGGCTGGCAGGCCTGGAGCGTGAAGGTGGAGGCCTTGCGCCAAGTGCTGGCGCAGTCATTGGTAACACCGCCTCGTTAATGCCGCTTCGTTAAGGTTTTCTCATGCAGTCGCTGTCACAACGCCGTGGCGGTTGTATTCATTTTTCAGGCGTTACTTATCAACTTTAAGGAATTTTCAAATGGCCACGATTAATCAAGGCATGCAAGAACTTTTAACCTGCGATGGCGCTGTTTGTGCCTGTTTGGTGGACTCCGCCAGCGGCATGATTCTGGGCCAAATCGGCTCAGGCGTGGACATGGAAGTGGCCGCTGCCGGTAACACCGAAGTTGTGCGCGCCAAAATGAAAACCATGCGCGCTCTCGGTTTGAGCGACGTGATTGAAGACATTTTGATCACGCTGGGCAAGCAGTACCACATTATTCGCCCGATGGCGCGCAAGGAAGGCCTGTTCATTTACCTGGTGCTGGACAAATCCAAATCCAACCTCGCCTTGGCTCGCCGTAAGGTGCAGGAAGTCGAAAAAGACCTCGTTGTTTAGTTGACAAATCCGGAGTAATCGCAATGGGAATGCTCAAAATCAAAGTAGTAGATGCGGCTGGCGCACCACTGGCGGGTCAGACCGTGAAGGTTACCGGTGCTGGCGCATTGCAAACCAGCGCTGAAGGCATGACGCAGTTTTTGACTGAAAGTGATGCGGCTCTTGATATCGACATCAACGGCGTGACCGTCTGGTCTGGCAATTCGGCTGAACTGGCCAGAGACGAAGTGTTTAAGGCCGATGGCGCAAGTTTTGCGCGGGTAAGTGCGGGTAAGTGAACCCGCCGAAAGCGTTAAAAAGCATGGTTTGACTGTCTATTTTAGGTATCAAATCAGCTTTTTACCCAATGAATACGGGCGCAAGCAGCTATTAGATTTGTAGCAACTAACGGTTTAAGAACATGCTACCCATGCCTTGCCAGCCAGCTGCGGTTTAATGGCATCGAGCTGACTGCGCAGTGACGCATCGACTGTGGGCAACTTCAAACGCTGGCCGCGCAGTTCGGCGCGTTCTTGAATCACCTTGGCAGTTTTGACGCCTTTTTTAGCAATACGCTCAACCTCGGCTTGAGCCTCAGGCTGGGTTGTAAAGTTGCCCAGCGACAGGCCCGGCTCCAGCAATGCATTGTTCAGCGCTTCAAAAGACACGCCCAGGCCGCGCAGCTCTGACTTTTTCTTGACCACCGCCTCATCGCTGTTGTATTTACCCATGTAGACCAGCCAGCGGGCGGGTACCAGCGCGCTTTCAATCACCCAGCTGCCCTGCGGCAAGGTGCTGACCAGCTTGTCGCGCAGCACCATGGTTTGCTCCTCGTTAAACATGCCGACTTGCAGGCATTCAGTCGCGCTGGCCATCGTGCTGGATTTGGCCATGGTCTGCGCTGCTGGCGGCGTGGCGCTTTCCAGCTGGGTTGCTTCCTGCGGGTTCAAAATAAGCAGCGCCTCGGGCTTGATTTGCTGCGCCATGCGCTGTGGCTCGTTTTGGGTGGCTGGCGCGAAACCGTAGGCCGCCAGCAAGCCTTGCGAATAGGCGTAGTAGCCCGCGTTGGCCAGGATCAGCGCTAAAACGAGCAGCCTCAGCATGGCCGCACACTGACTTCGGAGCTTGTGATTTCTTTCATACCACTGGAAGTATGCACCAGCAGCGCGCCGGTTTCAGTCACGCCGTGCGCCTGGCCGTGTGTGCCGTCAGACAGTTGCACATCGCGGCCTGCCAGCACGTCACGCAGGGCAAAGCGGGCTTGAAATGGCGCAAAACCAAATTGCGCAAAGGCCAGCACGGTTTGGACCAGCGGCGGCAGCACGCGGAGCAGGGTGCTGGTCACGTCTGCGTCGGGCTGCAAATTTTGCAGGCAGTTGGGGGCGATGGCGGTAGATTCTTGTAGCGTCAATTCGAACGCATGCACATTGATACCCACGCCAATAACGACATAACGCTGGCCTTCGAACGTGGCGGTTTCAACCAGGATGCCGCCCAGTTTGCGTTCAGTTTTGTTTTGCACAAGCCACAAGTCGTTCGGCCATTTCAGGGCGATACGGTGATGTACGGCGCTGGCCGCGTCCAGGCTTTCCGCCAGACTGACGCCAACCGCCAGCGACAAACCTGACCAGTCGGCGGGCGCCAGCTGCAAGCCGAGTGAAAACATCAGGCTGTCGCCCCGCTGGCTGTGCCATTGGCGGCCCAGCCTGCCGCGCCCGGCGCTTTGCTGTTCTGCTACCAGCAGCGTGGGCTCAGGCTGGCCGGCTTTGAAGCGCCGCATCAGTTCGGTGTTGGTGGAGTCAACCGTGGGCAGCACTTCACAGGTAAAGCCCGGCAGTGTCGGTTCAACGGCCTGCCAGATGGCCTCCAAGGGCCAGCGGATGGGGTCAACGGTTGACAACGGCGGCCCTCTCAGTCTTTCTTCTTGTCTTTCTTTTTCTTCTTCTTTTGATCGTCTTTGTCTTTGGGGGCGAGCAGCGTGCCCCGGCACTTTTTGGCACCGCACCAGCACGGGTATTCAGCCAACAGCTTTTTGGTGTACTTCGCGTCAATGATCAGGCCGTAGTCATAAAACAGCTCTTCACCGGCCTTGATATTGCGTAGCGCCTTGATAAACACACGACCGCCGTCTTCATCGGCTTCACAATTCGGCTTGCAGGCGTGGTTTATCCAGCGTGACGAGTTGCCGCCATGCTTGGCGTCAATCACATGCTTTTCGTCCATGTGAAAGTAAAACGTGTGGTTCGGGTCTTTTTCATCGTGCGGGTGGCGGCGCAGGGCTTCTTTCCAGCTGATGACTTCACCCACATACTCAATGATGGTTTCGCCTTCAGCCAAATCAGCCAGGGCAAACACGCCCTTGCCATGCACGCCGGAGCGGCGGGTTTGAATGCGGCGGGCGTCGGGTGTTGGGCTGCTGTCTGACGTGATGGGAGCGCTGGCGACTTGACTTTTTAGCACGGCAAAACACTTCCAGAAATTTTTGAGGTATGGTTAATTCATGCAGGTGCGCGCGTGTGCGTGTGCGCCTGCCCGCGCGACCACACGCGAGAAGCCCGTATTGTAGTGACGTCGTTTGACAAGGAGCCAGCCATGCCGGTTGACGTATTTAGTCGCAGAAACCTGCTCAAGACCAGCGCCTTGACACTGGTCACGCCGGCGTGGGCGCACGCTACTGAAAATCCCTTGCCCAAGCTGGGCAGCACCTTGAAATTGCCGGATGTGAAGCTGCTCAATGGCGGGCTCTGGACACCGCAAAAACAAGCTGCCAGCACGCTTGTGGTGTACTGGTGGGCTAGCTGGTGTCCTTTTTGTGCGGTGCAGTCGCCCCATATAGAAGCACTGTGGCGGGCGCAAAAGGCCAATGGCTTGGGTGTGCTGGCGCTGTCGATTGACAAGCAGGAAGCGGCTGCCAGCGGCTACATGAAAAGCAAAGGCTACAGCTTCCCGGCGGGCATGGTGACGCTTGAAGTGGCTAAGATGCTGCCAAAACCCAAGGGCTTGCCCGTGGTGGTGGTTTTGAAAATTGACAAGATGAAGCGGCGTGAAGGCAAGGTTGTTTTTGCCGAAGGCGGGGAAATGTTCCCTGAAGACATTGAAGGTTTGAAGAAGTATTTATGAAAACACTCGTTATTGCAGAAAAGCCCTCGGTCGCGCAAGACATCGTGCGTGCCATCACGCCCACGGCGGGCAAGTTTGAAAAGCACGACGAGTATTTTGAGTCTGATGACTGGGTCGTCACATCTGCCGTCGGCCACCTTGTTGAGATTCAGGCGCCTGAAGAGTTTGACGTCAAGCGCGGCAAGTGGAGCTTTGCCAACCTGCCCGTGCTGCCGCCGTACTTTGACCTGAAGCCGATGGACAAAACAAAGACGCGGCTGAACGCCATCGTCAAGCTGACCAAGCGCAAAGACGTCGACAAAATTGTGAACGCCTGCGACGCGGGTCGCGAGGGCGAGCTGATCTTCAGGCTCATTCAGCAATACGCAAAATCCAAGCACCCGGTCAAACGCCTTTGGCTGCAGTCCATGACGCCGGCAGCCATTCGCGAAGGCTTTGAAACGCTGCGTACTGAAAAGCAAATGCAGGGCCTGGCCGATGCGGCAAGGTCAAGGTCTGAGGCCGACTGGATGGTGGGCATCAACGGCACGCGCGCCATGACAGCGTTTAACTCACGCGATGGCGGCTTCTTTTTAACCACCGTGGGTCGGGTGCAAACGCCGACGCTGTCAGTCGTGGTGGAACGTGAAGAAAAAATCCGCAAGTTTGTGTCCAGGGATTACTGGGAAATTCACGCGTCATTTTTAGCCGAAGCAGGCGAATATCCGGCCAAGTGGTTTGACCCGAAGTGGAAAAAAGCCACGGCTAATGCCGAGAACGCCGAACCCGATGCTGAGCTGAAAGCCGACCGCGTCTGGTCGCAGCGCGAGGCCATCGCCATTGCCGAAGCCGTGCGCGGCAAAGCCGCCACCGTGACGGAAGAAAGCAAACCCACCAGCTCCGCCGCTGGCCAGTTGTTTGACTTGACATCGCTCCAGCGCGAGGCCAATGGCAAGTTTGGCTTTTCAGCCAAAACCACGCTACAAATTGCGCAAAGCCTGTACGAGCGCCACAAGGCGCTGACCTACCCGCGGACCGACTCGCGCGCGCTGCCGGAAGACTATTTGCCGGTCGTTAAAAAAACCTTTGAAATGCTGGCCGATAGCGGGATGAAGCACTTGGCTCCGCACGCGCTGGTGGCGTTGAACGGCAACTACATCAAGCCCAACAAGCGCATTTTTGACAACGCCAAAGTCAGCGATCACTTCGCGATTATCCCAACTCTGCAAGCGCCTAGTGGTTTGAGCGAAGCCGAGCAAAAGCTGTACGACCTGGTGGTGCGCCGCTTCATGGCGGTGTTTTTCCCGAGTGCCGAATATTTGGTGACCACACGAATTTCAATCTCAGTCGGGCATAGCTTCAAGACCGAGGGCAAGGTGCTGGTCAAGCCCGGCTGGCTGGCGATCTACGGCAAGGAAGCGGCCGAGGAGGTGGCGGACGCCAAGGAAGGCGACAAGGGCCAGAGCCTGGTGCCGGTCAAGCCCGGCGAACGGGTCGGCGTCGAATCGGTCGATGCCAAGGGCCTGAAAACCCGCCCGCCGGCCCGGTACAGCGAAGCGACGCTGCTCGGAGCGATGGAAGGCGCGGGCAAGACCATTGACGACGACGAGCTGCGTGAAGCCATGCAGGAAAAAGGTCTGGGCACACCTGCGACCCGTGCTGCCACCATCGAAGGTTTGCTGGCTGAAAAATACATGCTGCGCGAAGGCCGCGAGCTGATACCGACTGCCAAGGCTTTTCAGCTCATGACGCTGCTGCGCGGGCTGGATGTGCAAGAGCTGTCAAAGGCCGAGCTGACCGGTGAATGGGAGTACAAGCTGGCGCAGATGGAACGCGGCCAGTTGAGCCGCGAATCGTTCATGGCCGACATTGCGGCCATGACGAAAAACCTGGTCAGCAAGGCCAAGGGCTACGACCGCGACAGCGTACCCGGCGACTACGCCACGCTGCAGGCGCGCTGCCCCAACTGCGGCGGCGAGCTGATGGACCGGCCGGCGCGGGCGTTTCCGGCGCTGCTGCAAGCGGATCCGGGCATCGGCGAAGCGTTGCTGGTCCCGTTCAGTATCGATGGCGTGCCCATGGGGACTGTCTGGACCATCATGCACGGCGGCGGCGGCCATTTTCAGGCCGAAGATGCCCGCCTTCTCACCAGTTTGACCCAGTTCGCCGCGATTGCGCACAAGATGGTGCGGTCCCTCGGGCGCGCCGAGGCAGGCAGG
>ENA-OFCF01000307-OFCF01000307.1-metagenomes-genome-assembly--contig:-NODE-307-length-22312-cov-8.180842_pt1 | contig 22312 bp, 20 predicted proteins | sample MGYA00153387_OFCF01 | MGnify analysis MGYA00153387
ACACCAGCCCATTTTTTCACTCTAAGTTATGCTTTCCTGTGGGACGGCTGTGAAATCAGCTTATTAATCGTTGCTAGATTTTTTCCGTCTAGCTTTTTCTGGAGCTCCCGAGCGCACTCCGAAATTTTGCCCACATGATGTTCGTGTTCATGAGTAGCTGTTTCGGTAATCAATCCGAGTTGGGCGAGCTCGACTAGATAGGTCTCGCGATCTTTCAGGCGTGACACTTCGTCAGCGAGGCTTTGGGCAAGCACTGCGGAAGACGTGTTTTCAAGGAGATGGTCGATTTCGTTGCTTAAATTGGTCAGCCGGGGTTTCACAATCTCCTCAAAGAACTCGCGAGATTTCTGAATTCCTTCCTCCAATTTTCGAACTTGATTGTGTGTGGAGTCAGATGCAACCGACTCGGCGGTTATCCCATTTAAGGCTTCATCGAAAACAGCAAGAACCTCTTCTGTCTCTTCATTGCCGATACGCCGAATTTTTTCCTCTATGTTGTTATGCTTCTGAATGACCGGATTAATCAGTTCTTCCACTCCGCGCTGCAATGATTTTCGGGCTGATTCAACGCGTTGTTTGGTCAGATCGACTCTCTCTTGAAAATCCAGATGCCTCTCTCCAGCCAGCTCCAAGTCCTGTGAAAGCAGCCGGATTTTTTTGTTAAGGTCCTGGATTATTTTCGCCCTTTTCGAACGATAAAGTTCTACGCTTGCAAGTTCATCTCCCTCTAAAACGACAGCGATAGGTGGCAAATCGGGTGTCTGGTAGAGTTCGAGTCCGCACTTCCTTAGCTGATCCAATCTATTGCGCATTTCTGCGAGATAGGTTCCCGGAGAAGCGTTATTCTCGGAGTTCTTATATTCCGCATGCTCGCTGATTGTTTTTTTAGCGCTATTGAAGATTGCCTCATGCTGTTTTGTGGCACTTCGCACATTTTTTAGGAAGAGCTTCTTTTCTTCCGCCAAACGTTTGCGGGTCTTGTCCTCCCTCTGTTTTCTCAATTTGGCTTCCTTTTTGTCGGGTCTATCGGAGTTAGATCCGTAAAAGCTGTCCGCCAAATCTATGAATAAGTCCTCGAGCCAAAGACGAAGTCCTCTTCTTGCGCCATTGGCAATAAAGCCTTCTCGACCTGCTTTTTCCCTCAGTTCGGTGCCTTGAGCTAAGGGAATAAAGACGCCCCCAAACATTCGGCGTGAGCCGAAGTAATATCGCCCAACATTTTTAAGCCGCCTTGCGTCGAATCCAGTAAAATCATTATCGACTGCCCCATACGGCTGGACGCGGACCTTGTTCAGATAAATTGAGAATCCACTGGCGTGTTCAAGTCTTTGTTGTGTTTCTGTATAGTCATCTTCCGGTAACTGCGAATCAGATCGAGTGCCCTGAAGGTATCCGATTTCCACGACAAATTTGCCTGGAGTCTTGTGTCCCTTCGGAAGGGATCTCAGTTTTTTCTTATACTCGATTAGTTTTTTCCCATAATTCTTGAGTATTCCAGTAGCAAAGCCGTTTTCATCCACTTCAATTCGGATGTGGTGATCTGAACGGTTGAAATCCTGTGGAATCCAGTAGCGGTTAGTGTCTGGTAGAGGTTTGCCACTCACGGAAGCGTGAATCTGAAAATTCCTGCCATTGGTGTGTTTATGATAAGGATCCCAAAATGTAGCGAATGCATGGTATGACTTCAATTCATCCGGAGAGCGATCTTCATGGGGATTGCGTTTGGAGTTTCTTTTTTCGAACAGCTCTGGGACATGCTCGCTGAGGCCTCGGACGAAAAATGTCGTCCCATTGTCCCAGGACAATGGGCGATCTCCCACAAGATCTAATCCGCTATTCAAATCCTTTGCCAGCTCTCTGCGTTGCTCGATATTCCATCCTGTGTCCGCAAGCAAATCCTGCATTTGCTTGGAGTCTCGCAGAGTCTTTACTAGTTTTGCAATATCGGCTCTCGTTGCAGGCTTTTTCAGTTCCATGCAGGGAATCGGCAACTCTTCAAACAGCTTTTGCGGATGCCTGAAAAGATGCCAATGCACCAAACACAAGGTTCCCGTTTTGTTCGTGCCGCTTCCCCAGACTGTCCAGAGCAGCGTGAATCTACCAAGGATGGAGATGGATAATCTGCCGATACCCTTCTCGCCATATCGAGGTTCTTTCAGCCACTGTTTCTGTTCTTTATCAGCATATTTCGCCCATGCGGCGTTCGCTTCTGCTGGGCGATGGCTGGAATCTGTGGCCAAGACTAACCATTTATCAACGACATCGCAATATCTCATGCCCAGTCCATCGTCGCGGATCTCAAGCAAATCGGATTGATTCTGATAATCGACCCACACATTTCGTGCAGCAGCATCGAGGGCATTTTTGAACACTTCCCCTATGGCCGTAGGGGAGTCTGCAATTTGCTCGCGGCCCAAAAGATCGATGACTCTGGCTTGGCTGCGGAAATGCGTAATCATGGATGAGGCGAACTGTTTTTTCTTCGACGGCAAGTTAGTGTGACTTGAGAAAGTCATCGGCCGTCCGTCTGCGGTTTGACATACCGGGAATGCCCCGCCATTGCCAGACAGAAAGCTCACGCTACATAGATAAGTGTGTCGCACGAAGGCTCTGGACCAGATTCTCCGGGCTTGCAGTCCGGGGATTGAGGCGTGAGAGTCTGGCCATGTTCACGCCGAGTTGGAAAAAAGAAGCACTGCATCTGGTCAAGGGTGCGCGCAAGTTCGTGCATTACAAACGCGACCTGCTCAAGCCGGACCGCATCGATGAAATCGAGTCGCGGCGCAGCGATTTGCTGGCGGCGATCAAGTCTAACGACCGCACGAAAGTGGACGAGGCGTCGAAACAAGTTCAGGCGGTGTGTGAGAATGCGATTCCGCAGGAAAAGCCAGTCGGCTGGTTGGAGGAAAACGTGGAGGTGATGTTTGTGGCGATCGTGATTGCGCTGGGTTTGCGGGCTTATTATTTGCAACCGTTCCGGATTCCGACGGGCTCGATGCAGCCAACATTGAATGGCATTATCGGAAAACCGTTAGCACAAGCCGAGTGGCCGAGTTTCCCACAACGCATGGTGGAGCTAATCTTGCGCGGTCGGAGCTATGTGCGCTTGGTCAATGATCAGGACCGGCATCTCGCGTTTGATGCGAAGGGACAGCCGATGGTAAAGGACTCGCAGATGTATCATTTTTTCAGCCGAGGTGTGATGCTGTTTACCGATTCGAAATCCCAGCGTCTGCCCGCTCCGGCCAATCCCTGTTATGAAATGGGACTTCGATCGGTGGCGATTCAGGCAGGTCGAAATGGCGGGCTGATTCCAAAAGACACGGTGCTGTGTGAAGGTTATTCGGATTCTGGAGATTTGGTGTTAGTGGATAAATTTTCCTATCATTTCCGCAAACCGAAACGCGGTGAGGTCTTTGTTTTCGAGACCCTTGGCATCCGTGGCATCCATGACCGCAGCGGCGAGCAAGCGGCGGGATCTCACTACATCAAGCGCCTCTGCGGCGTGCCCGGTGACACCCTCAGCATTCAATCGCCGAATCTTTTGATCGATGGGAAAATCGCCAAGGAGCCCGGAATCCAACGCGTGATCCGAGGTGAAGGCGCATATGCGATCAATCCCGGCGGCTACAGCCTAGCAGATCCACGCGAGGCATCGGGCCACCTGAAGCCAGTCTATCAACACATTTCCAAACCCAGTGATTCGCTCACTCTAGCAGACCAAGCGCGTCCGGGCATGAGGGAATACGCGGCACTGGGCGACAATACGAACAACTCACTCGACTCGCGTTATTGGGGTGCAGTTAAGGAATTCAATCTCGTGGGACCTGCACTTTTCTCCCTTTGGCCGATCACAACCGGTCATTGGGGATTCATCCGCTAACAGCCGTGTCAGACGCCTCGGAAATCACGCGTCGCGCGAAATCTAACCTCGCTTTTGCGTTGCGGATTCTGCCGCCTGATCGGCGTGCGGACATGGAGGTGTTTTATGCGTTTTGCCGCACGATGGATGACCTAGCAGATGATCCATCATTGCCTGCGGACGAACGAGTAACGGGACTGAATACATGGAGCCGCGGCCTCGTATCGGGTTTCGCGGATGCCACACCATTGCAACAGCAAGTGATGGAAATGAAACAACGCTGCGCGATACCAACAGATTTGATGGAGGCCATCATCGACGGCTGCCGGATGGATTTGCAAATTCAGCGATTTCAAAATTGGGACGAATTATCACAATATATCTGGAAAGTCGCGTGCGCCGTGGGGCTCGTGTCGATCCGCTTGTTCGGCTGCAAAGACCCAGCATCAGAACGCTACGCCGTGGCACTTGGGCGTGCGCTGCAACTTACTAACATCCTGCGCGATGTGCGCGAGGATCTCGACAATGGCGGACGCATCTATCTGCCGCTCGATGAACTCGCTCGTTTCGGCTACAGTGAAAATGATCTGGCCGCGAGAGTGGATGATGACCGTTTCCGCGCATTGATGGCTTTCCAAGCCGAGCGCGCCGAGGGATTTTTCCGCGAAGCTGAGTTAGCCATACCAGCGGCGGATCGCCGGGCGCTCACGCCAGCTCGAGTCATGGCGGATATCTATCACCACCTGCTCGCGGAGATGCGCCGGGATGGCTTTCGGGTGTTGGAAAAACGCTACCGGATTTCGCGAGCGAGAAAATTGGTGATTCTTTCCAAGCATCTGATTGCAGGGCGGCTTTCCATCACGTAAGCTCTTACATATCCAACCATCAAGCGTATGAAAAATCCCCTCAGCCCCGTCGTTTTTGCGGCTATTTGCAGTGTTTGTTTGACATCCTGCATCGAAACTCTGCCGCCGCCGCCGCCGCCTTATTTCAGGCCGAATCCTCCCTATCCACCACAACCGGTGGACCCATACGAGTCGCCTTCCGAATACGACTCGCCTCAAGATGAGGCGAGAAACTACCCTAGCCCGCCACCGCCCGCGCCCACTCGTCCGGGTGAATATCCAACTGCGCGTGCCACCGCCAAGCCGGATGAGGTGATCAGCCCGTTCGAGCCTTACAACACCATCAATGTGGAAGGTTATAAATCCGGTCAGTTAGTGCGTGATCCGCACAACAAGCAGATTTTCCGTGTGCCATGATCACCAATGGGTGACGGCGCGGAAGGCCTCAAGGCGCTCGTCGAGATCCGTGGTGCTGAGAGATTCCAGCCGCTTGGTCGAGAATGCCTCGCAGGTGAAGGACGCAAGGATCGATCCGCGGATAATGGCCTGACGCAACGCAGCGGTGTCATACGGCGGCGGACCTTGCGCGGCTAGATAACCTGCCATGCCACCGAGAAAAGTATCGCCTGCGCCCGTTGGATCCGCCAGCGAATCTAATGGAAATGCCGAACAGCGGAAAATTTCGCCCTCGCCTGAAAATAATATCGCACCGAACTCACCGAGCTTGATGACCACGTGGCGCGGTCCTTTTTCCAACAGAATGCGCCCAGCTCGGACCAAATTGGAAGTGCCGGCGAGATCGCGTGCTTCCCCCTCGTTGAGAACAAACAAGTCGAGCGATGGCAGCACTTCATGCAGTCGTGCATTGGCGATTTCGATCCAGAGATCCATCGTGTCAGCAATGACAAATCTGGCGTCTCCTGTGCTGCGGTTTTCCAGTCCGCACTGGCCGATCATTTCTAATTGGTTGTCTGGCGACATGTTGGCTAACACTACGATGGCCGCGGCTGCCGATTCCGTAGGCACCTTGACTTGCCAATTTTCTAACACGTTAAGGCCCACGCGGTGAGTGGTGCGCTCGTTCATGTTGGCGTGATATTCGCCAGACCAAGTAAACGATTCATTTTCCGAGCGTTCCACCCCATCGAGCGAGACGCCGTGGGCCTCCAACATCACGAGGTGTTCCTTGGGGAAATCATGACCAATGATGCCGATCAGGCCCACCGGACGGCTGAAAAACGAAGCGGCCAAAGCTGCATAAGCGGCAGATCCGCCTAACAAATTTGAGCCCTCGGATTCAGGGGTCTTGACGTGGTCGATGGCGATCGTGCCGCCGATGATGACTGCGGGGTGTGGAGTGGACATGGAAAGCGCAGTCAACAGGATGGGCGCGGGATTTCAAACCTTTATTTTTCAGCCATTGATACAGCATCTAAAATGGCTTGATGCACATCTTGCGCGGTGCGGACGGGAAATTTGCTTCCTAACAATACTGGCGATTCTGCGGCCGGTGTGCGGTCGCGTCCGTGCGAGCCTTTGACGAGTGATGCGTCTAGCGGAATGACCTCCAACAGCCCACGCAACCCAAACTTTTTCTTGAGGAGAAATTTCGCTATTTCTAACTTCGGGAGTTTGAGCGCTGGATCGAGAAAAAGCTCACAGGGGTCGTAGCCCGGCTTGCGGTGGATGTCGATGGTGCGGGCGTAATCTGGCGCGAGCGCGTCGTTTTCCCAAAAATAATAAGTGAACCACGCATCGGGCGCGGCGATGGCGATCAAGTCACCGGCGCGATCGGCAGCGATACCGGGGCCCCAGATTTCGGTGGGAGTGCGGATTTCTTCTACGCCCGGTGTGTTTTCTAGCAGCGTTCGGACTTCATGGCGGATCGATGGATCGTTGATGTAAATGTGGGCGACTTGGTGGTCTGCAACGCCGAAGGCGCGGGAGCCGCCGCAGTCGAGGGTTTCGCGGCCGAGTTCGTTTTTGAGCAACAACCAGCTTTTTTCGCGGAATAACCGATTGAGGTGAACAGGGCGGGAAACGGGTGAAATGCCGTATTCGGAAACGACTAACACCCGGACCCCGCGCGATTCATAAAAGCGGATCAAGTCGGTGGCCACGCGGTCAATTTTTTCTAACTCAACGGGAATGGTGGGCGAAAGCGGGCCGTCTTTTTGCAGTGGATAGTCGAGGTGCGGCAAATAGACGAGGCTGAGGGTGGGAGAGTATTTAGTTTCTATCCATTTTGCGGATTCGGCGATCCATTCGGAGGACGCGATGCCGGCGGCGGGTCCCCAGAAGGCGGGAAATGGAAACTCGCCGAGGTCGCATTTCAGCTCGTCGCGCATGGCCATCGGTTGGGTGTGGATGTCGAACACCTTGCGTCCATCTGCCGGATAGAGCGGGCGCGGAGTGATAGAAAAATCCGCAGTCGAGTGCATGTTGAACCACCAAAACAACTTCGCGCAGGTGAATCCGGGGATTTCACGGCGCAGTTTGTCCCAGAGTTTTTCGCCGCGCACCAGGTGGTTGCTTTGTTTCCAGAAGCGGACTTCTGCGGATTCGCGGTCATACCAGCCGTTGCCTACGATGCCGTGGTCTGCGGGTGAAGCTCCGGTGGTGATAGACGATTGCGCAGTGCAGGTGACAGCGGGGAAATCTGGCGTGTACGATTGGCGACCGTGTTTTTCGGCGAAATCAGTGAGGCCCGGCAAGTTGGGGCCGAGCAAGGATTCTGATAGTCCGACGATATTGAGGACAGCGAGGCGCATTGGGATTGGGTGGTATGTCTGACAGGATTGTTTTTGCGGGAAGGCCCTCTCAAAGCAAGTGCAGAAAATTTCTGACAACCTCTGGTATAGCGGATGTTTCAAACTTCAGATGTTTTTTGTCCCAACGTGGAGTGGTTGCAAAAAAAGTAGTCACGGACTTCAGTCCGTCCTTCGTGCGTTCAGAACGGACTGAAGTCCGTGACTACTTTTCTAACGAATAATATATTGTCTTTCGCGCACTGTGATTTCTGGGATGCGGCGGGTGGATTCGAAGTTGTCATATCCTTGTTTGAGATTTTTCCAGAAAGACTGCCATTCTGATCCAGCGGTTTTGGCCATGCGGCCGTGGGTCATTCGGAATGGGAAAATGTGAACGTGAAATGCTTTCTGACCACCAGCATGGGCGGCGGCGCAGAGCGTATAAATTTCCTCAATTTTTTCATCCGTCATCGCTAGGCAACCGATCGAGACACAACTGCCGTGGATCATGATCGCGCTGCCAGTGCGGCGGTTAGCGCGATCAAAGTCATTCGGATAGCCGATGTTGAACGAGAGGTGGAATTGGCTTTTTGGATTCATCGCGGTGGGTGGCACGGTATAGAATCCTTCTGGCACTTGGCCATCGCCTTCAGCTAACTTCGGGCCTAGATGACCAGACGATTTGGCGATGACATATGTGCGGAACAACTCAAATTTTTCGCTTTTTCGATTGAATACAAACAACTCAAGTTCGTTAGATTCTTTGAACGCGCGGATAAAAACTGGCGCGCCGAAATCCAGATTTTTTGCAGTGAGGTCACGAGTCAGAGAGGGACGCGTGCGTGCAGCAGCGGCCTGATCACGAGGAAGCGCGGAATCTAACATGGTAGTTTTTCTTGGTTCACATGAAGCCAGACCTGCAAGGACGGCGCAAATGATAGATACAATAAATGGTTTAGCAATTTTGTTAGTTTTCACATTTGTTTTACGTGAAGTGTGATGGTGTGAGCGGTGTTGGTGCGTGGATCGGTGGCGGTGAGTGTGTGAGTGCCGGGCGTGAGGTGGATGACAGGTTCTGGCGCCGCATTCTGGATGCGTAGTGTGGCAGATGACCAACGTGCTGTGCCGGGCAAATTGGTCACTGGCCGCAGTCGTTCGCTGCCAGAAGGAATCTCAGGGTCTAGCAAGAAAACTGCGTCGTTCGCAGGTGTGATGATATGCAGCGGCTCATTTCGCAATGGAGTTGGATCTAGCGCGAGTTCGTGACGCCGAAGGTTTTGACTGCTATCAAACCATGCAGCATAGGCTGGCTCTAGCAGAGATTTTCCAGCTTTGTCATAATCATCAGCGGTTGCGATCTGTGGAAGTTTTTCCGGTGGCACCCAATCTTGGCGAGCGTACGGGTTTGCGGAATCGGGGGGGGTGATTTTGCCATTGCGGACGTCTATGGTCACCGGCCTGAGCGAGTCGGGTTTTGTTAGCCATGTGGCCAGATGATCGCGGTGCATGCGCAGCATCGCACGGTGAAAAATCGGTGCCGCACCAGCGACTCCCGAGATTCCTTTCATTGGTTGGTTTTCGAAATTTCCAGCCCAAACGCCGACAGTGAATTCTGCGGTGAAGCCGACGCACCAATTGTCGCGAAAGTCCGAGGAAGTCCCGGTTTTGACCGCGCAGCGAAATGGCAAGTCGAGCGGTCCACCCGGTGTGAACGACGGCGCGCGTGCTGCTGAATCCGCTAAAATATCCGCGATCAGATAGAATGAGCTTGCTGAAAACGGCAGATCAAATGAAGGCGGCGCGGTTTCTGCTGGAAACAAAACCGGCGGCTGGTGACGACCGCTGCGGGCGAGAGTGGCGTAGGCGTTGGTAACTTCCAACAATCTAGCAGGAGCATTGCCGATTGTCAGACCGAGACCGTATGCGTCGGGATCGTTGCCTAGCGTAGTCAAACCAAGTTTCGATAGAAGTTCATGCAGCGGTGCCGGGCCACCGAGAGCATTGAGCTCGCGCATGGCTGGCACATTGAGCGAACAAGCGAGCGCACTGCGCAGGGTGACGGGCCCACGATAAGCACGATCATAGTTTTCCGGCAGGCTCAATCCTTGGGGAGTGCGGAAAGGACTGGGGATATCTGCTAGAATAGACGTCGGTGTGCGTTGTCCGCGCTCCATCGCTAACAGATATGTGAAAGGCTTGAGAGTAGTGCCCGGCGAGCGTGGTGCGAGTGCGCCATTGATTTGGCCGCCGCGCGGATCGTGCCAATTAGCAGAAGAAACCAGCGCGATGATTTCCCCGGTGGCATTATGGATAACGACCACTGCTGCGTGGCGAAGGTTGGCCGATCTCAATCTAGCAGTTTCCATGGTGACGATGGCTTCGATGTCGCGTTGGATTGTTAGGTCAAGAGTGGTGTGGATTCTCAGCTGCGAGGATGGCGCGGGAGTGAGTGCGGCGAGCCAGGGCGCGGGTTGTTCGTCATCGAGCGGGCGCAAGTTTAGCGGCTCAGCCATGGCGCTGGCGATGCGAGTGGCGTCCACTCTGCCGGAAGCCGCGAGCCGCTGAAGCACTACATTTCTGCGGTCCAGTGCGCGTTGCGGGTGACGCAGCGGGTTGAGGCGCGACGGGGCTTGGGGAATTCCGGCAAGCAAGGCGCACTCTGCTAACGAAAGATCTGCGAGAGGTTTTTGAAAATAAAAGCGTGCGGCTTCGGTGGAGCCGGTGCGCAGATTGCCGTAGTCAAGGCGGTTTAGGTAGGCGGTTAGAATCCGATCTTTTGGCCAGATCATTTCGAGATGACGAGCGGCGATGGCTTCGCGGAGTTTGGCCGTGGCATTGCGTTGGGTGCGCGGTGACGAAATCTTGATGAGTTGTTGGGTGATGGTGGAGGCACCGGAAACCACCCGCCGTTTCACTAACAAATCGCGCAGTGCGCGGCAAGTGGCTAGCAGATCGAGCCCACCATGTTTTTCGAAGCGTTTGTCTTCCACCGTCACCGTGCAGGCGATGAGGTCCTCTGGAAATTCGCTCAGGGAAACCGGTGTGGAGCGCGTCGAATCCGCCAACGTGAGATGGACAATCGGCGCACCGTGACGATCTACCACGACTGGTGAAGCGATCGGATTATCCAACAGACTCGCAGGAAGCGGCACGAGAAATGGCACCGCAAACCACAACAATGATAGCACACCGACCACCGCGATCACGCAGCGGAAAAGACGCGCAGGTTTTGGCAGCCGGAGTTTCAATGGATTCTGGTATGACAGAATCCGCGTCTGAATGAAGCAGGAATTTTCTTCAACTCGCCAATCTCAAAAAATCTTTTTGTCCATTTTTATCTGCATGGCGCGTTCGTCCGCTGACAGCACGTCATGCGCGGTTCGTCCGGCACGCCAGTTATGCGATAAGCCGAATGCGACTACGCCCACCGTCAACGCATATGCTAGATATGGCGTGTCCTGAAAGATATGCGGTAAATACGGATGAATCAATTTATCGCTGTCGATCATTTCACCAGCCGTGTAGGCGATCAGCCCCGCGCCGATGTAAACGAGGAATGGCAGACGATCCATCGCTTTCATGATGATGGCACTGCCAAAAACCACCAGCGGGATCGAGAGTGCGAGACCAAGACCTAGCAGCATTAGGTTTCCCTTTGCCACGCCGGCGATGGCAAGCGTGTTGTCTAGGCTCATCACCACATCGGCGATGAGGATGGTTTTCACGGCACCCATCAGAGTGCGGCTTTTTTGGTCGGATTCGCCATCGCCATCGTCATGTTCAACCAAAAGTTGATAGGCGATCCACACTAACATCAGACCGCCAACACATTGGATAAACGGAACCTTCAGCAGCATGACAGCCATCAGAGTGAGGATCACCCGCAGCACGACAGCTCCGCCACTACCCCACAGGATAGCGATTTTCTGCTGGTGTGGTGGCAAGCTGCGTGCCGCCATCGCGATTACCACAGCGTTGTCGCCGCTGAGCACGATGTTGATCAGCATAATTTCAGTTAGAGAAAGCCAGAATTCGTGATTCATGATTTAGCTAAATTTTACAAATTTAAAAAAATGGCTGATTCTCAGATCAATCCCATGCCTTTGAGGATGGCGAGCATGATAGAAGCTGCCATGACTGAGCCGATCTGACCGCCGGTGTTAGCGCCCATTGCGTTCATGAGCAGGTGGTTCTGGTGGTTGGCTTTCAGTCCTTCCGACTGGACAATGCGAGCGGCCATCGGATAGGCAGAAATGCCAGCTGCGCCGACGAGTGGGTTCATTTTCCCGCCGGAAAGCACATACCAGATTTTGCCGAGAAACAGGCCGCCTACGGTATCAACGATGATCGCCATGAGGCCGAGGGCGAAAACCATGAGTGTTTGTGTTTTGAGAAATTCTTGGCCGCCCATGGTTCCACCGATGGCGAGGCCGAGGAAGAGCGTGCTGATGTTAGCGATTTCATTTTCGCTGCACTTGGTGAGCCGCGGCACCACGCCACTCATTTTGAGGAAATTTCCCAGCATGATAGAGCCCATCAACGGCAGTCCTTTCGGCGCGATGATGCCGGTGAGCACCACGACAAGGATAGGGAAAAAGATCAATGCGGTTTTTGATACTTTGTTGTTAGCTGGAGGAATCGGCGTGGCTCTTTCCTTCTCGGTGGTCATCAATCGCATGATCGGCGGCTGGATGATCGGCACTAACGCCATGTATGAATAGGCGGCTACTGCCAGTGCGCCAACCATCGATGGATCGATTTTTCCAAGCCCGGCGAATAAGTTAGAAACGTAGATTACGGTGGGGCCATCACAAGCCCCGATCACCGCGATGGAAACGGCGGTTTCCTTGATCTGAGAGGGATTGATGCCGGGAACGTAAGGCAAGATCAACAACGCGACCATCAGCGTGAGAAAAATTCCGAGTTGTCCAGCAGCACCAAAGAGGATCATTTTTGGCCGAGCTAACAGCGGAGTGAAATCTGTCATTGATCCGATGCCAACAAAAATGAGCAGCGGGAAAAGTTCGTTCTTGATGCCCATGTCATACATCACTCGTAGGAAACCATCTTGGTCCATCACATCGCTGAGTGGCAAGTTTGCTAACAGACAGCCAAATCCGATAGGCAGGAGGAGCAACGGCTCCACGTCTTTTTTGATGGCTAGCCAGAACATCGTCAGCGAAATGCCGATCATGACGAGGTTAGGCAGTCCTTCCGGAGAGATCGCGAATCTGGCACCAGCACCAAGGGCATTGAGTGCGCTTAAAATGGCTTCGATCATGGTTCGCCCCCTTCTTTTGAGGTGTCGCAAATGCGGGTGAGCCAGCCGATGAGAACGGCGAGGACCCAGAGGGTCAATAAAGTGCCGCCCATGCCAACGAGTAGCATGGTGAGGCCGAATGTGAGATTATCCATTAAGGGTGATCGGTTTGAGTAGTTAATATTTGAATTCCTTCAGGTCCTTCAGCGGCCACATTGCTAACAAGGATGTGATTTGCTTGCATCGGGGAACTCGGAGCCACAAAACATGCGACGGATCGGCGCGACATGCTCCGCATCATATGCGGATTTAGTGCTATATTTCACCAACCAGCTAAAAATACAGGAAATGAGTCGAGCAGTATTGAGCGACTGATACAGATTTCAGACGTTTCCCTAAGCGTTTCTAACCATTTTTATTTCAAATCAAAGCCGATTCACTGAACCGGTCGGAAGTCATCCAATTTTCCAACCTATTGCTCCGCGGCTTGAACAAAAAAAATCGCACTGGTGACTCACACCAGTGCGATTCTGTAGCACACACACAAATTTAACGTCCGCCTTTACGGATCGGATTCTGAACTCGGTATCCTTCGTTATGAGCCACATATCCAGCGGCTGCTCCGACAGCCAATGGCACGCAGGAGGAAAATGTGGAAGCGCCGACGGCAATAAGAAGCAGGGCAAACAGATGGTATTTCATAATTCTTGAGGTTTGATTTTAATATAATGTAGGTGAAATCGGATAGATCCTCACTGAGACGGACACTACAATTGTGGCTTGTCTTCCGCCATGGGGTGTTCCCCTACTGCCTAACGAGTCACCGCGCATCTATCAGAATAGGTTTGGTTCCCAGCGATCATTGATGCAGCTCATTTGAGACGACGACCCGCCACCATGGGACATTTTCTTTTTTTCCGGGAAAATTCTGTAAGGGCTTGATGATCCAGAGTTTGGGCGTTATCGCATCTGAGTGTTGATTCTGAATCGTCTTGAAGATTTGGCTACTCTGCGGGAGCCGCTGCATTTGGCCCTGGGGGTTTTTGATGGAATGCATGTCGGCCATCAGGCGTTGATTTCGCGTGCAATGCAGGCTGCGGAAAAAGGTGGAGGACTCGCAGGGCTGCTGACTTTTGACCCTCATCCATGCCAGACTACTCGCCCGCAGCAGGCACCTCCTTCGCTGTTTGCAACTTTGGGCCACAAGGCAGGAATCGCGAGCGATCTGGGCCTCGGTTTGTTCATCGCGGTGCATTTTGACAAGGCATTTGCCGCGATGGAGGCGGCTGATTTCATCAAAAGTCTAACCGTCGGTCCGGTGCGCACCATCGCGGTGGGTGAGGATTGGCGTTTCGGGCGAAACCGCGCGGGCGATATCGTGATGTTGGCCAATGAGGCATTAAAACGTGGATTTCTGTTGGAAACAGTGCCTGCCGTAATGATGGACGGGGAACGGATCAGCAGCACCCGCATCCGCCAAGCGATTCGTGACGGCAATCTAACAACCGCCGCTCGGATGCTCGGCAGGCCTTACTCGATCCGCAATCAGGTTGTGCAAGGTGAACAGCTTGGGCGCACCCTCGGATTTCCTACCGCGAATATCACGATCGGCGATGCTCAACTTCCACCAAATGGCGTCTGGGCGGTGCGTGTGCGCCACGATGACGGACGAGCTTGGGACGGCGTGGCGAATCTAGGCCTGCGCCCGACTCTCGGCGGTGAACAAAATCGGCTAGAAGTTCACTTGTTCGATTTTTCCGGAGATCTTTACGGGCAAGTTCTCGATGTCACATTCGTAAGTCACCTGCGCAATGAGGAAAAATTTGCATCACTGGATGCGCTGAAATGTCAGATCGTTAGAGATGCAGATGCCGCGCGGCGAATTCTAAACTCGTATTCCAATCAACTCACTTGCTGACGTTGAAGCGGAACTCGATGACGTCGCCGTCCTTGACGATGTATTCTTTGCCTTCGATGCGTAGCTTGCCGGCTTCTTTGGCGGCGTTCTTTGAGCCTAACGAAACGAGATCATCGTAGTGCACGACTTCTGCAGCGATGAATCCGCGTTCAAAATCGGTGTGAATCACGCCCGCGGCGGCGGGGGCTTTATCGCCTTCATGGATCGTCCAGGCGCGGGTTTCCTGCACGCCTGTGGTCAGGTAGGTGCGCAGGCCTAGCAGATGATAGACGGCGCGGATCAATGATGAAACGCCGGAGTCGGTGACGCCCATGTCTTTGAGAAATTCTGCGGATTCCTCGTGTGATAGATCGCTGAGTTCTTCCTCGATGCGGGCCGAGATGACGACTGCTTCTGAGCCACTGTGTTCTGCGGCGAATTTGCGGACTTTGGCCACTTGCAGATGCGAGTCCGGGTTTTCAATCGCGGCGGCCAGTTCGTCCTCGCCGACATTGCAGGCGTAGATCGTGCGCTTCGATGAAAGCAGGAAAAAATCTTTGATGATTGCTTGGTCATCTTCGCTGAATTCCAGAGTCAGCGCAGGTTTGCCCTGATCAAGGTGCGGCATGATGATGTCGATGAGTTCGACTTCTTTTTTGGCTTCTTTGTCGCCGCCTTTGGCTTTTTTCTCGCGGGTATTGCGGCGTTTTTCCAGTGAAGAAAGATCGGCGAGGATCAACTCGGAGTTGATGATTTCGATGTCGCGGAGCGGATCGACGGTGCCGAGTTCGTGGATGATGTCGTCATTTTCAAAACAACGGACCACCTGCACGATGGCGTCGGTTTCGCGGATGTTGGCGAGGAATTGGTTGCCTAGGCCAGCGCCTTCTGAGGCCCCCTTGACCAGACCGGCGATGTCCACGAACTCGATGGCGGTGGGCACCAACTTCTGTGAGCCGGAGATTTTTGAAAGCACAGCGAGCCGTGAATCTGGCACGATGACGATGCCGATGTTCGGATCGATGGTGCAAAATGGATAGTTTGCGGCCTCCGCCTTGCGGGTGCGAGTGACAGCATTGAAGAGTGTCGATTTCCCGACGTTGGGTAGTCCTACGATTCCGGCTTTGAGCATTGCGGCGGAAAAGTGAGCGATGATCGGGTGGCACGACGAGAAAAAACCGCCGGGTTTCAGGGATTTTGTTGTGATCATGGTGGAGGAATCCCTGTAAGGATGAAAATATCACACTGAAGCCATGATTCTGCACCCACGAGTACCGAACAAATATGAAATCCCAAATTTTATTTGAATGATTTCCCTCACGCGTCTTCCCCAAAGCTCGATGCCTCCGTCTTTTCCCCGCGTCACGCCTAACAGCTAAAAAATCGGAATGGCACACGAAACCACCTAACGGATTTTTTGACAAACTACGAGAACCACAGTGGATAACCAGCGGCCCTTGTGAGGACGCCGGTTTGGTGATTTTGGGAATTGTGGGCGGGGACCCCCACGCTCCTTGAGTTATTCTGCTGGAGTTGCGGTTTCGGCTTCGGCGAGCTCCGAGACGTGGATGAGTCCGTCTCTACCTGAGAGCACTTCCATGAACGCTCCGAACGCGGTGATGGAAACGACTTTGGCGGTATAAACTTTGCCCACTTCGATTTCTTGGAACATGCGCTCGATCATCGACTTGGCGCGCTCCAGACCTTCCGCCTTGGAGGCGTAGATGTGCACGGTGCCGTCGTCTTCGATGTTGATCTCAGCACCGGACTCGGCCTGGATGCCTTTGATGTTTTTGCCGCCAGGTCCGATCAGTTCGCCGATGCGATCCGCTGGGATCTTCACGGTGACGATGCGCGGGGCGTGCGGGCTGAGCTCGGCTGCGCAATTGATCGATTCGGCCATTTTGTCGAGGATCTTGCCGCGACCGGCTTTGGCGATGTGGATCGCTTCTTCAAGCATCGCCAGCGGGAGGCCGGGGAGTTTGAGGTCGAGCTGATAGCCGGTAACACCTTCGCTGGTGCCGCAGAGCTTGAAGTCCATGTCGCCGTAGAAGTCTTCGGAACCGATGATGTCCAACAGCATTTTGTAGGACTTCATCGAATCATCGGCGTTGTTCTCGGTGACGAGACCCACGGAAATGCCGCCGACTGGGCGGATCAGCGGGACACCGGCATCGAGCAACGCCATGGTGCCGGCGCAAACCGAGGCCATCGAAGTCGAGCCGTTGGATTCCATGACTTCCGAGGAAACGCGGATGGCGTAGGGGAAATCGGCCTCGTCTGGGATGACTGGTTCGATCGAGCGTTCGGCAAGCGAGCCGTGGCCGATCTCGCGGCGGTTGATGCCACCCATGCGGCCGGTTTCCCCGACGGAGAATGGAGGGAAATTGTAATGCAGGATGAAGCGCTTGCTGTCTTCGCCGCCTGCGTAGTTGTCGAAGTTTTGCTTCTCATCGGCTGGGGCGAGCGTGGTGATGGCGAGCGCCTGAGTTTCTCCACGGGAGAAAATAGCGGAGCCGTGAACGCGTGGCAGCGTGCTGACTTCGCCGTAAAGCGTGCGGAGATCGCCGATCGCGCGGCCATCGGCGCGAACGCCTTTTTCCATGATCGAAATGCGGAACGCCTTTTTCTGGAGGTATTCGAAGGCCTGCTCGACATCGAAGTCGGTGGCTTCCGGGGCACGCTCTTTGATCGCGGCTTCCACTTCGTCGCGCAGGGCTCCGACTTTCTTGGCGCGCTCAGTTTTGGTTGGCGCGTAAATGGCGGACTCGATGCGATCGCCAGCGATTTCGTAGGCGATTTCGAGCAGGTTTTCCTTGGCGAGGATTTGCGAATATTCGCGTTTTTCCTTACCGGCGAGTTTCACCAATTCTTCTTGGACAGCGACCAGCTTGGTCACGGCTGCTTGGGCGAAATGCAGTGCTTTGATGAATTCGTCTTCCGGGAGTTCGTCGGCTTGGCCTTCGATCATGATGACGTCGGTTTTGTTGCCGACGTAGATCAGGTCGAGGTCGCTATTTGCGCGTTGGTCGTGAGTCGGATTGATGACGAACTGGCCATCGACGCGGCCGACGCGCACTGCGCCGATCGGACCGGCGAAGGGAATGTCGGACAGGCAAAGTGCGGCAGATGCGCCGTTCATCGCGAGGATGTCCGAATCGTTTTCACCGTCTGCGGAAAGCAGGATGGCGACGATTTGGGTGTCGTAGAAATAGCCTTTCGGGAAAAGCGGCCGCAGTGGGCGGTCGGTCATGCGGCAGGTGAGGATTTCTTTTTCGGTTGGGCGACCTTCGCGTTTGAAGTAACCACCGGGGAAAACGCCGGCAGCGGTGGCTTTTTCTTTATATTCCACGGAGAGTGGGAACCAGGTTTGGCCGGGTTTCACCTTGGTGGCGGAAACGGCGGTCACCAGGATGATGGTGTCTCCGCAGCGGACGGTGACGGCACCGTCGGCGAGTTTGGCAAGTTTGCCGGTTTCGATCGTCATCGGGTTGGTTCCGACTTCGGCCGTGATGGTATGGATATTCATATTCGTTCTATTTTCTTCTTTTTTCGTGTGCGTACAGCCTGAACGGCGGGATTGCCGGGCGGGCATTCATTTTTTACGGACAAAAATCCGCAGCGCGAAATGATCGACGCAGCGGAAGGGGATTGTCCATCGGTGCGGGCGAAATTTGCGTGTGCCCGGGCCGTTTCGCAAAACAGCCACAGGAGTGTCCCGTGGCTGTTTTGTGGAAAGTGTTTAGTGGCGGAGTCCGAGGCCGGTGATGACCTCTTTGTATTTTTGCTCCGAGCCTTTTTTGATGAAATTCAGCATCTTGCGGCGCTGGGAAACCATGGTCAACAAGCCGCGGCGGGACGCGAAGTCCTTCTTGTGGATGTTGAGGTGATCCGTCAGATGGAAGATCCGCTTGGTGAGCAGAGCCACTTGATAGGGTGCGCTGCCGGTGTCTCCTTCGTGGAGTTGATAGTCTTTCAGGTTGATTTCTTTGGTATCGCTCATGGTCTTAGGGGATGGGTCCAGCGGGTGCCAGATCGTCCTTGGTTGGTGTGAGCGCGCAGAAAACGCCAGCGTCGCCGGATTTGCAAGAAAATTGCCCAACTCGGTGAGATTTTTTTAGAAATTCTCACGGAACTCTCAAGGCGTGAGCAAGACTTTGCCCGATCGATCCGGTGCATCGAGCCGTAAGAGAGCATCCGGCAAGGAATCTAGCGGAATGGTGCAGTCCACCTGCTGCACGAGTTTACCGGCGGCCACGCGAGCGGCGAGATTTTCATAAACCTCGCGCACCTCGGCGGGCGGCGAGTTTTCTGTCCAACGCGTCACCCACAAGCCGCGAACTTGGATGTCGCGGAAAATCAGCAGCCCGTTCGGAATCGTCAGCGGCTTGCGGCCCATCGCGCCATAGGTGATGTGCGTGCCGCTCTCGACCAGCAATTTCATCAAGCGCAGCGCGCTGTCGCCGCCGACCGAGTTGAAGGCGAGCTGTGCATTCGCGCCGCCGAGCATGGATTTCGCGGCAGTGAGGCCAGCGTCGTCGTCCAGCAAAACTTCGTCTGCGCCGAGTTCGCGCAGTTCCTCGATCAATTCCGCCCTACGGACAAAGGAAATCGTGCGAATCCCCAGATCCCGTGCGAGCTGGATCACGCAGCGACTGACCGCTGAGTTGCCGGCGTTCTGCACGATCCAACCGCCCGGTTTGATTGCTTGGAATCCATGCAGCAATTGCCAAGCAGTCGCTGGATTGACCTTGAGCATTGCGGCTTGGAGCGGGTCGATGGCGGCGGGCAGTTTGAATAACGAGTCGGCGGGCACCGTGGTGTGAGTGGCCCAGGTCGATGCCCGACGCAGGAAAATGACTTTTTCGCCTGGGGCGAAATCCGGTGATTGGCTGGCCTCCACCACGCCGCAACCTTCGATGCCGGGGATGGCTGGCAGCTCGGGTTTCACGCCGTAAGTTCCTTCCACGGTGTTGAGGTCGGCCGGGTTGATCGGTGCGGCGAGGATGCGGACAAGGACTTCGCCGGGTTGTGGGTCGCGCGGGGTAAAAGCGGACCATTCGAGGACATCGGCGGGTTTTCCATATTGGCGAAACACCCATTGATGTGCGGAACGAGCAGATTCAGGAGAAATCATGCGCGGAGTGTGCCACGCGCCACCCACCCGGCAAGTCTGGATGGCCCGCTGTGGGATTTTTGTCCGATTCTGAAACGCCGTCTTGCCAGAACTCAAGTGGTGTGCAATATGGCTGTGTAGTTAGAACCAAGCCACTTCCGCTATGAACGAGAATGATCCTTCCACGCCTCAGGAAGCTGAGGTTTCCCCGCCGCCAGTTGCGGAAACCCCGCCGCCTCAACCCGCGCCACCTCCATCTGGCGGCTCGTATTTCGACAATCTGGACGGCAAACAGTGGGCGATGTTCCTGCATTTTTCACAGCTATTAGGCCTGCTGGTGCCCGGCCTCGGCTTTGCTGCGCCCATTGTCATCTGGCAGCTGCAAAAAACCAAGTTTCCCGAGCTGGATGCCCACGGCAAAATGGTCACTAACTGGATCCTTTCCGTCCTGATCTACACCGTGGCTGCGTCCGTGGCTGGAGCGATCACTTGCGGTGTCGGCATGATTCTGCTAGTGCCGGTCGCATTGCTGGCGATCATCTTCCCGATCCTCGGCGGCATCAAGGCCAGCGAGGGGACTTTCTGGAACTATCCGCTCACGATCACCTTCATCAAGTGATGCAAAATGATCGGTTTGAGTCCGGCGGTCTTATGCAACTTCTGACTCGATGGATCTAGCTGAGTTCCATCCATACGGGGCATCGCATCTGGCCGCGCTCGCTCTAACGGCCATCGCTGCCATATCGATGGTCGGTTTGCACAAAAGCCCGGCCGTTCCAGAGCGGTGGAAACACGGCGCGGCATGGATTTTAGCCGTTTTATTAGTCGTCACCGCGCTGGCAGATCCATTACTAACATGGTTGCGAGGCATGGCGGCAGATGGCCCGGAACTTGCGGCTAACATGGTTCACGAAGGCGCATGGCCGCTGCACCTTTGCGATGTCGCGGCTTTCATTTGCGCAGTGGCTTTAATCCAGAGAAAACAACGGCTCGCCGAGTTGGCTTATCTGTGGGGCATCGCCGGAACCAGCCAGGGACTGCTCACACCCAACCTCATCTTCGAGTGGTGGCGGCCTGAGTTCTGGACATTTTTCATCCAACACGGCGGCGTGCCAGTCGCCGGGCTCACACTGGTCTGCGGCATGGGTTTGGCCCCGCAACCGGGCGCGATCAAACGCGCACTGTTGTGGGGAATTGTTTATCTGCTAGTCGCAGGGCTGGCCAATATCCTCCTGGCCGCATGTTTTCCCGGCATCCATCCTAACTACGGATTTGTCTGTGCGAAACCCGCCGTCGGTTCGCTGCTCGACTTCCTCGGTCCATGGCCGTGGTATCTGCCCGGCCTCGTCATCATCGCGATGATGATATTTTATTTGCTCTGTCTGCCGTGGTCGATCCGCCGCAGCAGGTACATCGATTAGGTCACGTCTTAGAATCTAATTCGTTAGCCGAAAAAAGTTACACTTCTCTCAAGCCGATTCCGCATCGTGCCGCGCCGATTTTCCCTATCTCCAATTCCAACTCCTCCCGCTGCGCGGCCGCGATCCGGTCGATGACTTGCTCGTCCTGTTCTAAGCGCGAAGCTCAAAGGTGGCGCTCTACCGCCGGGAGCGCATGTCCATGGATCGCGAAAGATCAGCCCAAGCCAAGTCCTCCCGGCTTCCCCTGACATCCAGCTTTCTCGATCCATTGTCCTGCGGCCTGCGTCGAGGCCGCGCTACCTTTTTCAAAACGGCACCTCGCCCGCGAGTTCCCTAGCTTCTTCCGCCACTCTTTCCGCCTCAGCCTCCAAGCCAACGATTTCCTGCTCCAGTTCCTCCCGCTGCTCTGCCGCGATCCGGTCGATGACTTTTTCACCCTGCTCCACCTCCCGGAAAATCTCCATCTCCGCGCTTGCACGCAGTTCGTCCAAGTTCTCGATCATCTCCAGAATCCGCGCCTGCAAGTGCTCATACAGCGACCGCTGTTCCATCAGCCCACGCTCCGCATCCAGCGAAACGCTGGCCCAACCTTGTTTGAGGATGAATGCCTGCGGGTTCTTGGCGATGAGTTCCAACAACTCGATGTCTCCCATTTTCTTAGTCGCAGACTTCGTTGATTGCTAGGGAATTGAGGCAGAATCATGGACAGCAGAATCATTGAATACGGCGGAGAGAAAGTCCGGGCCGACTGGAATCGACAGTCATTCGCATGACCGAACCCCATGACATCGGATCTATCGATCTTCAAAAATGATTCTGCTGTCCATGATTCTGCCAAAACTCTTCCTATCAACCCGTGCGCGGATCCTGCGCTTTTCCGGGTCCTGCTCGTGGAGATCCGGGTGAAACATCCGCACCAGCTTCTTCCATAGCTGTTTCAGTCGCTTCGTCGCCGTCCCGTTGAACTTGGCCGAATCCGAGTTTGATTCCAACGGCTGAATTTTCCGTAATACGGTCCATGCAAGGCCGTAGTCAACACCACCGGAAAGGCAACAATTCGATTCCCCCATGGGGTTGGATCAGGGCGTTCAAAACCGGAAGATAAAATTCACTGCCGTCCCACAGACTGAGCGTGACGAGCCCTGAGCCTTGAATTTGCAA
>ENA-OFCF01000310-OFCF01000310.1-metagenomes-genome-assembly--contig:-NODE-310-length-22125-cov-4.398731_pt1 | contig 22125 bp, 16 predicted proteins | sample MGYA00153387_OFCF01 | MGnify analysis MGYA00153387
CGATGCGCGACGCACGCGACATGGCCAGCCCGGAGGCCGTGGGCCGCTACGCCGCAGAACGCGCCCTGTCCCGACTAAAAAGCCGCAAGGTCAAAACCTGCGAATGCCCGGTATTGTTTGAATCGCCCTTGGCCGCTGGCCTGCTGGGCAGCTTTACCCAAGCCATCAGCGGCGGTGCGCTGTACCGCAAGAGCACGTTTTTGCTCAACTCACTCGGTAAAGCAGCCTTCCCCACCTTCATCGACATCACAGAAGACCCGTTTATCAAGAAAGGTAAAGGTAGCGCCCCGTTTGATGAAGAAGGCGTTAAAACCAAAGCCCGCACGGTGGTCGAAGCAGGCATTGTGCGCGGCTATTTTTTAAGCACCTATTCAGCCCGCAAGCTGGGCATGCGTACCACCGGCAACGCTGGCGGCTCACACAATCTGGTGCTGAGCAGCCGCCAGACCAAGCCCGGCGACAGCCTGGACGCGATGCTGAAAAAGCTAGGCACAGGCCTGTTCGTCACAGAGCTGATGGGACAGGGAGTCAACTACGTGACAGGCGACTATTCACGCGGCGCGTCGGGGTTTTGGGTAGAGAAAGGGCAAATCGCCTTTCCCGTCGAAGAAATCACGATTGCTGGCAACCTCAAAGACATGCTGATGGGCATCACCGCCGTGGGGGCAGACACCTACAACTACGGGGCAAAAACCGTGGGGTCGATCTTAGTGAACCGGATGAAGGTGGCTGGGAGTTGAAAACCCTTATCTGGTCTTCAAAGACTTAAGGCTTACAGCGGCAATGTTGCCGCAAATCGGAATCCCGTTAACGTCGGCTAATCAATTCATCCAGCAGTAGTTCGCCAGATCCCAGTCGCATCTCCTAGGACTCCAGTTCCGTGATGGCAACCTGGTAGTTTAGGGCCATGCAATTCAGGCGATGGCGGGGATAAGTGGACCTGCACGGACCTTGAGCACAGCGTTCTAAAACCAAAGCCAAAACATGATTTTTGGGACTCGGAGTGCCCCAGCCACGTTAATGCAGCACTAAAACTGGAATTGTGGTGTGTGAGAGCACACGCTGAGTTTGACTGCCCAGCAGCAAACGCTCCAAAGCACCCGCCCCATGGGTACCCATGACGATTAAATCTGCGCCCGAGGCCTTAGCCGCCTCCAAAATGCACTGGTGCACGGAATTGTGCTCGCCCACGATAGTTTCAATAGGAACGCCCCTGTGTGCAACGGATTCTTTGGCCTGTGCCAACCAATGCAAAGCAGCTTCTTTGGCAGCTTGGTGCATTGGGTTGCCTACGGCTTGGGTCGATGCCCCGCGCACCCCGCCGGGATATTGCTCTACCGCAGTCATCAATGTCACGGCCGAGCCCAAGGCACTGGCTAATTCCACGCCTTTTTGAACTGCGCGGCGCGAAGCATCTGAACCATCGGCGGGTATGAGTATGTGCTTAAACATGAGTAATTCCCAACTGGGTTTGTTTAAAGACACCAGTCTAGACGGACTTAGCCAACACTAACTTGACGTAGCGCAAGCATATTGAAAACAGATAAAAAATTCAGTCCTATGAGACCAAGCATGGCATGGATTTAAGGCATCCAGACGCCTCCAACCTATACAGTTTGACCCTTGCCAACCAACACGACGGGGGAGATGATGAAGCCATAGCCAGCAATTGTTTAGGGACCTGCAATTTAGCCGTTTAATCCAATAAATACGGGCGCAAGCAGCTACTAAATAAATAGCTGATTGAAGGGTTCAGGGTGTACGTGCCGCAACCGCCTCATCCTTCCAGCCACCGCCTAACACTTTGTATAAAGTCACAGCGCTGCGACAATGAAAAGCAACAGCGTTAGCGACGACGTTTTCGGAGCTAAAAAACGGGCTATGGTTGAGACGGGGTTGGCTGAAAAATGCATGGCAAAAGCTCCCAAAAGCAACGGAGTTGGGTCTTGAAATTGGCTGAACTGTTCAACATGCGTTTAATGACTGATCGTTCATTAGAGTAGTTGGCAAGTTTGCGGGTTTGCCCCTAAATGTCTGTAGGAAAGCACGCCGCTTGAGTTTGCAAATCAACTCGCCTTGACCGGACGCGCAGGCAGCCGCGTTTAATGCCGCTCGGGGAGCAATTTACATGCGTTTTATGGCCATAGCGCTTTAGACGCGGGCGCGAGCCGCTATTTTATTGATACCATAGAACAAGCCTGACATCGCCATGCATTTAATGCAAGTGGCGCGGCTTGCGGCCACCGCCATGACTTGTTCCACCTGATGAACCACCCGAACCACGCGGGGGTTTGCCGAGTTGCATGGAACTGACCAACGCATCAAAACGGCGCTCAAACAGGCGGTCAATGGCCTGAATCACCTCGCCAAGCTCTGAGCCATCGAAATGGCGCTCCAGCAGACCTATGGTGTCTTGTACCAGCAGGTCACGTTGCACCTGCATGATGGCAGCAGGGGTGGGGCCAACAAAATACATGGCAAAGTCGTCACGCGCTTCGTCCTCTTCGCTGCCGTCTTCTTCGTCGTCGAAGTCTGCGTCGTAAAAAGTCACTTCAATGGGTGCGCCAGTCAGTGCCAGATCGTTCAAACCCATGCACATCTCGTCCAGCGCCTGGCGAAAATCCTCATCTCCCGGCACAGTCCAGCACAGTTGCAACGCATGTTTCTGCGCATCAAAACGAATGCCTGGCTCTTCCTCGTAAACACTTTGTGCGGCAGCCGCCAGAGATTTCGCACCTGCGTACCGCCACAGCGGTTTGAGCGCCTCCTGGATCTGCTCAAAAGTTACGTCTTCACGCAGCGGCACTTCGCCATGAACGTGGATTTCAAATGGGGTGTTGTTGCTTGCCATAAAAATATCTTAACCACTTACGCATTGATGTCAAAACAGCATATTTATGCGCTTGGTGCCAGAAAGCGGAAACGAACCCAAACCTTGGGGCGCAACTTTAACATCGCCAACAGCGTACCTGCCGAGCTCAAAAACCAACTCAAAGTCGTGACTTAACTGGTGCCCGAGACCGGAATCGAACCGGTACGCCCGCTATGAACGAAGCGGCGGATTTTAAGTCCGCTGTGTCTACCGATTTCACCACTCGGGCCGCATGACTTATGAAGCACTATTGTCAAACAAAAAAGCCCCTGCAAGGGGCTTGATCAGTATTTTCATTTTGCATAATATGGAGGCGCGGCCCGGAGTCGAACCGGGCTAGCCGGATTTGCAATCCGGTACATAACCGCTTTGTTACCGCGCCGTCTCTAAAACTGATCAAAATAAACCGAATCAACCAATGAAAAAGGACAGCATTTTGAAGTGCTGCCCTTTAAATTGGAGCGGGAGAAGAGTCTCGAACTCTCGACCTCAACCTTGGCAAGGTTGCGCTCTACCAACTGAGCTACTCCCGCGATGCAAGCCTCAAATTATAGCTTATTTTTTTGCTTTCAGAAATAAATGGTCCGGCCTCTCGTCAGTGTTTGACAGGAGCGGTTGAACCCAGTGGAGGCACCACGATTGCGGTTGCGACTGCTGCGGCAGACGCCGCCAATTCTTCATCGGTGAAACCAACAGGCATGCGCTCAAGCGCTACTTTCAGCACCTGGTCAATCCATTTGACAGGAATGATCTCCAGACTGTTTTTGACATTGTCAGGTATCTCCTGCAAGTCCTTCGCATTTTCTTCGGGAATCAGCACCGTCTTGATGCCGCCGCGCAAAGCCGCAAGCAATTTTTCTTTCAGTCCGCCGATACCAGTCACCTCCCCGCGCAAAGTGATCTCACCGGTCATGGCCACGTCGCCGCGCACAGGAATCCCCGTGAGCGCGGAAACGAAAGCGGTCGTCATCGCAGCGCCGGCGCTTGGCCCATCCTTGGGCGTCGCACCGTCCGGCACGTGGATGTGAATGTCTCGCTTTTCAAACAAGTCGTCTTTAATGCCCAGCATTGCGGAACGACTGCGCACTACTGTTCGAGCGGCTTCAACTGACTCTTTCATCACATCGCCGAGCGACCCGGTGCGCGTGATTACGCCCTTGCCAGGCATGATGGCTGCTTCAATCGTCAGCAAATCACCGCCGACTTCGGTCCAGGCCAAACCGACGACCTGACCAATCTGGTTGTTCTTTTCTGCACGGCCATAGTCAAACTTGCGTACGCCCAAAAACTCATTGAGATTGTCAGGTGTAACCACCACTTGTGGCACCATTTTTTTGAGCTGAATACCCTTGATGACCTTGCGGCAAATCTTGCTCAATTCACTTGTTTTTTCGTCTTCGGTGTAGCCAGACAGGCGAATCACTTCCATCCGGTCCAGAAGCGCTGGCGGGATATTCATCGAATTGGACGTTGCCACGAACATCACGTCACTCAAATCAAAATCAACTTCAACGTAGTGGTCGCCGAAAGTATGGTTCTGTTCAGGGTCAAGCACTTCAAGAAGCGCACTCGATGGGTCGCCTCGGAAGTCGGTACCCAACTTGTCAATTTCGTCCAGCAAAAATAGCGGATTGCGCGTGCCGGCCTTCGACAGGCTTTGCAGCACCTTGCCCGGCAGTGCCCCAATGTAGGTTCTGCGGTGACCGCGGATTTCTGCTTCGTCACGCATGCCACCCAACGCCATGCGAACGTATTTGCGGCCAGTGGCTTTGGCAATTGACTGACCAAGAGAGGTTTTACCCACGCCGGGTGGTCCAACCAGGCACAGGATCGGGGCTTTCAGCTTGTCTACACGCTGCTGTACCGCGAGATATTCAACGATGCGGTCTTTGACCTTCTCCAAACCATAATGGTCTTCGTTCAGGACGTTTTCAGCGTTGGTCAGGTCGTACTTGATCTTGGTTTTTTTGCTCCAGGGCAACGCTGTCAGCACATCAATATAGTTGCGCACCACAGTTGCCTCAGCAGACATGGGCGACATCAACTTGAGCTTTTTAAACTCCGCATCCGCTTTTTTACGTGCCTCTTTTGGCATTTTGGCGGCTTTGATCTTTTTCTCAATCTCATCGATGTCAGCGCCGTCTTCGCCCTCGCCCAACTCTTTTTGAATTGCCTTGACTTGCTCGTTCAGGTAAAAGTCGCGTTGGTTTTTTTCCATTTGGCGCTTGACACGCCCACGGATTTTTTTGTCTACATTCAAGATGTCGACTTCACGCTCGAGTTGCTCGTACAAGTTTTCAAGCCGCTCCTTGACTGGCGACAAACCAAGAATGACCTGCTTGGCATCGAGCTTCAGCGGTAAATGCGCTGCAATGGTGTCGGCGAGCCGTCCAGCATCGTCAATACTAGAAATTGAGGTCAAGATTTCAGGCGGGATTTTTTTATTCAGTTTGACGTAGTGGTCAAATTGCTGCATGACTGCGCGACGCAATGCTTCGATTTCGCTCGACTTGTCTGCAGCGATTTCGACATTTTCTACTGGCGTTACGTTAGCGTTGAAGTGGTGCTCTCCGTCTTCAATTTTGTTCACTTTGGCGCGCTGCTGGCCTTCCACCAGCACCTTGACCGTGCCATCGGGCAATTTCAGCAACTGAAGAATTGTGGCGACGCAACCCACTTCAAACATGTCTTCAACCGACGGCTCGTCTTTGGCTGCAGCTTTTTGCGCTACCAGCATGATGCGGCGCTCAGACTCCATGGCTGACTCAAGCGCTTTTATGCTCTTTGGGCGGCCAACAAACAAGGGGATGACCATGTGCGGAAACACCACGACATCGCGCAGCGGCAGCAGAGGCAAATCGATCGGGCTGGATGCCATTGGGATGTGTCCGGACATAAGTGCCTTAAAAATTTAACAAGCAAGCAGCTAAAACTCTGGGGAGCTGATATTGCTTCCCCTAGAGATGAGGCGCAATTGCGGTTATTCAAGCCTGATTCGCTCTCACGCCTTTTTGGCGGTCTCACGGTATACCAGCAGCGGCGCCTTGTTGTCATCGATGGTTGACTCGTCCACGACAACCTTATCGACATTATTGGCGGTTGGCAAATCGAACATGGTGTCAATCAACGACTGCTCAAGAATCGAGCGCAATCCCCGCGCACCAGTCTTGCGTGCCAGCGCCTTTCGCGCAATCGCCTTAAGTGCAGATGGCCGAATCTCAAGATCGACCCCTTCCATCGCCAACAGCCTGCTGAACTGCTTGACTACGGCGTTCTTTGGTTCAGTCAGAATTTGCACCAAAGCGTCTTCGCTCAGCTCAGCCAGTGTTGCCACCACCGGCATACGGCCTACCAGCTCAGGAATCAGCCCAAATTTGATCAGGTCTTCCGGTTCAACATCCTTGAAAGACTCGGTCAGGCTGCGGGCCTTTTTGCTCTTAACGGCTGCACCAAAACCAATGCCTGAAGATTCGGTCCGCGCCTCGATGACCTTCTCGAGGCCAGAAAAAGCACCACCGCAAATGAACAAAATATTGGTCGTGTCGACCTGCAAAAAGTCCTGATTGGGGTGCTTGCGTCCGCCCTGCGGCGGCACGGACGCCATCGTGCCTTCAATCAACTTGAGCAGCGCCTGCTGCACACCCTCGCCTGAAACGTCTCGCGTAATCGACGGGTTGTCTGACTTACGTGATATTTTGTCGATTTCGTCGATGTAAACAATGCCCTGCTGCGCGCGCTCAACTTCATAGTTGCAGCTTTGCAGCAATTTTTGAATGATGTTCTCGACGTCTTCACCCACATAACCCGCTTCAGTGAGCGTGGTAGCGTCGGCCATGACGAACGGCACATTGAGCGTTCGTGCCAAAGTTTGCGCAAGCAAGGTCTTGCCCGACCCGGTTGGGCCGATCAACAATATGTTGCTTTTGGTCAGTTCGACATCCTCTTTCTTCGCTTTTTCTTTGTGGCGCAATCGCTTGTAGTGGTTGTACACAGCTACGGCAAGCGTTCGCTTGGCCGGTTCCTGGCCAATTACATAGCCGTCGAGGGAAGTTTTGATTTCCAGCGGCGTAGGCAAGTCGCTCCGAGTTTCCCGGCCTTCTTCGCCTGCAGGAAGCTCGTCACGGATGATTTCGTTGCACAGTTCAATGCACTCGTCGCAGACAAATACGGACGGTCCTGCAATCAGTTTTTTCACTTCATGCTGGCTCTTTCCGCAGAAGGAACAGTACAAAGTTTTTTCGGTCGGAGAGCCTTTTTTGTCGGCCATTATGAAGATGCCTTTTGGAATACCTGCACGAGTTTTACCAATGATAACCAAATAAAAACGGCGAGCCTTGTAACAAGACTCGCCGATGAATCCCGGTGTTTCGGATGTTCAGGGACGCTTGGAGATGACTTCGTCTACGATCCCGTATTCTTTAGCTTCGGTTGCAGACAACCAGTAGTCACGCTCCATGTCGCGCGCAATTTTTTCGATCGGCTGGCCAGTACGTTCAGCATAAATCTTATTAAGTTGTTCGCGGGTTTTAAGGATTTCTCGCGCTGAAATCTCAATATCCGCAGCCATGCCGCGCGCCCCGCCCGATGGCTGGTGCAGCATCACACTGGAATGGGGCAGCGAAAAGCGTTTTCCTTTGGCGCCAGCATTCAGCAGAAATGATCCCATACTGGCTGCCATGCCGGTGCACAGCGTTGATACATCAGGTTTGATGAAATTCATGGTGTCGAAAATTGCCAAACCCGCGCTGACCGAGCCGCCTGGGGAATTGATGTAGAGGGAAATGTCTTTGTCCGGGTTTTCACTTTCCAGAAAAAGCAATTGGGCAACCACGAGATTGGCCATGTAGTCTTCGACCGGGCCAACGAGGAAAATCACGCGCTCCTTGAGCAGACGAGAATAGATGTCGTAAGAGCGTTCACCGCGTCCTGATTGCTCAATCACCATCGGCACTAGCCCCAGCGCCTCGGTTTGCAATGAGTCGTACGCACCGAACGGGACGCTGTCAGCCTGGTTTTTGTACATGAAATGGCTCCAAAAGTTGAATCACTGGTACTTTACCCAAAACAAATGGGGCCAGTGCGCAGGAGTTCAATCCACACACCAGCCCCGTTGGTTTAAAACTTCAAAACGCTTTAGTTTTGCGCCATCAAGTCATCAAAAGAAACGGATTTTTCAGTCACTTTTGCTTTTGACATGACGAAATCTGTCACGTTGTTTTCAACGACAACGGCTTCAACTTCCTGCATCCTTCGATTGTCGCCAAGGTACCAGCGAACCACATCTTGCGGCTTTTCATAGCTGGCAGCCAACTCTTCAATATGCGCTTTAAGTTGCTCGGGCTTGGCCTGCAAGCTGTTGCTGCGAACCAGCTCGGCAACTACCAAGCCCAGGCGCACGCGCTTTTCAGCCTGTGGGCGAAAAATATCGTCAGGAATCGGCGCTTTGTCGGCATCTTTCACGCCGCGTTGCTTGAGGTCGGCTCTGGCGGATTCAACCATGCGCTCCAGCTCAGACTGCACGCTGGCATTCGGAAGGTCAAGCTCGGCTTTACTGACCAAGGCATCCATGACTGCGTTTTTGTTGCGTGCCAACAAGCGAAACTTCACCTCACGCTCAAGGTTTTTCTTGATGTCACTGCGCAGGCCTTCAACCGACGCGTCAGCAATGCCCAACGACTTTGCCAGCGCTTCGTTGATTTCCGGCAGGTGCGCGGCTTCCAGTTTTTTTACGGTAACCATGAAATCAGCCTGCTTGCCAGCAACGTCTTTGCCGTGGTAGTCGGCAGGAAAGTTCAAAGGAAACGTTTTGCTCTCGCCAGTTTTCATGCCGCGCACAGCGTCCTCAAACTCTTTGAGCATCTGACCGTCACCGATTAAAAACTGAAAGTCTTCAGCCTTGCCTCCAGAAAAAGTCTCGCCGTCAATCTTGCCTTCAAAATCAATCGTGGCTCGGTCGCTGTCCTGCGCTGCCGCATCCATTGCGCGTTGCGAGAAAGTGCGGCGTTGTTTGCGCAGGATATCGAGTGTTTTGTCAATCGCAGCGTCACTGACTTCAGCGCTGATTTTCTCTATTTCCGCAGTCGCGAGGTCCCCAATTTTCACCTCAGGAAACACTTCAAAAATTGCGTCAAACGTCATTTCGCCCTCGGGGGCACCGTCTTTTTCGCTGATTTTGGGCTGCCCGGCAACGCGGAGTTTTGCCTCATTGGCTGCAACAGAAAATGCCTCGCCTACTTTGTCGTTCATGACTTCGTAGTGCACTGAATAACCGTAGCGCTGGCTAACGACATTCATTGGCACCTTGCCAGGACGAAAGCCGTCCATCTTGACGGTACGCGCCAATTTTTTAAGGCGCGTATTGACTTCTGATTGGATGACACCAACCGGCAGGCTCAGGGTAATTTTGCGTTCCAGCTTTTCTAGGGTTTCAACGATCACGGCCATGATGCTCTTTCTAAAATCCAAATGTCACAGTGGTGCGCGGGGCGGGACTCGAACCCGCACAGTATTGCTACCGTCAGGACCTAAACCTGGTGCGTCTACCAATTTCGCCACCCGCGCTAAAGTCAAAACGAGCGGGGGAAAAACTTGCCCGCCCTGAATTAGGTCAACTTTTGATTTTAGCCTGTAAAGACCGTCATTGGCCTGCGGAATCAGCGCCTCACTCTAAACCACGCAGCGTACATTGCTGGAAGCGCCAGGAGAGTCAGCGCTGTAGCGACCACCAAACCGCCCATGATTGCCACCGCCATCGGCCCCCAAAACACACTGCGCGACAACGGAATCATTGCCAGCACTGCAGCCGCTGCGGTCAGCACAATTGGCCTGGCGCGCCGAACTGCAGACTCCACCACGGCGTCCCATGCCGGAATTCCTTTGGCGCGGTCCTGCTCAATTTGATCGATCAGAATCACAGAATTGCGCTGAATCATGCCCATCAACGCAATTACGCCAAGCAGCGCGACAAAACCAAACGGCCGCCCTAGCAAAATCAGCGCTCCGGCAACTCCGGCAATTCCCAACGGGCCAGTCAAGAACACCAACAAAGCCCGGCTGAAGCTCTGCAGCTGAAGCATCAACAGCGTGAACGTCAAAAACAGCATGACCGGTATGCCGGCTGCGATGGACGCCGAGCCCTTGCTGCTTTCTTCCACGGCTCCAGCTACCTGCACCCGGTACGCAGAAAAACCCTGCGCTTTCCATTTCTCTTCCAGCGCTTTGAGCTTGGGCAGCAATTCATTGGTGACGGTGGCGCCCTGCAAGCCCTCAACAATATCGCTTTGCACCGTGATGGCGTAGTCTCGATTTTCACGCCACATCACGCCTGGCTCCCAAGTAAATACCGGCTTTGCAACCTGCGTCAGCGGGATCGATTTTCCCAATGCAGTGGGCAAATATGCATTGGCGATATCCGTGATTGCATTGCGCTCGTCCAGCGGCTGCCGCAAGACAATGTCGATCAGCTTGTCGCCGTCGCGGAACTGCCCAACGGTAGAGCCGGACAAAATGGTGCGCGACGCTTGCGCAATCGACTGACTGGTGACGCCGAGTGCACGGGCTTTGGACTGATCCACCTCCAGACGGAGCACCTTGACGGCTTCGTTCCAGTTGTCGTTCACACCGCGCGTGTTGGCGCTTTGGGCAAAAATGGCTTTGACTTCATCAGCACGTTCGCGCAGCACCAGCGGGTCAGTTCCCACCACGCGGAATTGCACCGGATACGGCACGGGCGGCCCGTTGGGCAGCAGCTTGACGCGACCGCGCACCTCGGGGAACTCCTGCGCCAGAAGCGCTGGGAGCTTGACGCGAATCGACTCGCGCAGAGCCAAGTCCTTTGGCACCACAATAAACTGTGACACATTCGATTGCGGAAAAACCTGGTCCAGCGGCAAGTAAAACCGCGGAACCCCCGAGCCTAGCCAGGTACTAACGGCGGTGACGCCCTCCTCCTTGAGCAAGCGCGCTTCCAATCGCTTGCTGGTGAGCTCATTTGCCGCGAAGGATGTGCCTTCTGGAAACCAGATGTCCAGCAGTATTTCTGGCCGGCTGGAGTCTGGAAAAAACTGCTGCTGCACTTTTCCCATCCCGAAAATCCCCAGTGCAAAAATCAGCACTGTCGTGCCGATCGTCACCCATCGGTAGCGGACACAGGCGTTCACCAATTTACGAAATACGTTGTAAAACGTTGAGTCGAACATTTCGTGTGGCTGCTCTGGCGCAACTTCCCCGTGGCCAGCATTGACATCTTTCAATCGCACATGCGCAGGCGTTTTTAGCAGCAGGTTACCAAGGTAAGGCACGAAATACACCGACACGATCCAGCTCAGTACCAAAGCGATCACTGTCACTGCAAAAATAGCGTAGGTGTACTCGCCCGTAACGGACTTGGCCAGACCGATGGGCAAAAATCCAGCGGCGGTTATCAAGGTACCGGTCAGCATGGGCATGGCGGTGAGTTCGTAGGCAAAAGTTGCGGCGCGAACCTTGTCGTAACCCTCTTCCATTTTGCGCACCATCATTTCAACCGCAATGATGGCGTCATCTACCAGCAGCCCCAGCGCGATGATGAGCGAACCGAGCGATATTTTGTGCAGGCCAATGCCCAGATAAAGCATCGCCAAGAAGGTCAGGCCGAGCACCAACGGAATGGTGATTCCGACCACCAGTCCTGGACGAATATCAATGTAGTAGCGCCGCCACCACGGCAAAGGTTGGTTGCCTGAAGTCGGCCGCTTGTGAAACCCCAGAGCGACAAAGCTCACCGCCAGCACAATCACGACCGCTTCAATCAATACTTTGACGAATTCATTGACCGACAACGCCACGGCTTTCGGTTGGTCCTGGATTTGTACCAACTTGACCCCAGCAGGCAATCCCTGGCTCACCACCGCCGTCAGCGCATTGAGCGACTTGCCCAGCGCAATAATATCTCCGCCCTTGACCATCGCTACACCAAGTGCAACGACTTCTTTGCCTTGATGTCGCACCTTGACGAACGGCGGGTCAAGGTAGCCGCGCCTGATGTCCGCAATATCGCCCAACCGGAACTGGCTGCCAGATGCGCCGCGAATCGGCATGGCGCCAAGCTCTTCAACCGCCTGAAATTGGCCTTGAACCCTGACCTGCACCACATCAAGTGGGGTTTGCACAGCGCCCGAAGCCTCAACGGCATTTTGTTGCCCGATTTGCGCAAGCACCTGATTAAAGTCAATGCCCAGCTGCGCCAGGCGTTTCTGTGAAATCTCGATAAAGACTTTTTCATCTTGCGCGCCGAACAGTTCGACTTTGGACACGTCGGGCACCCGCAGCAGCTGCTGGCGCACACCATCGGCGAGTGTTTTTACTTCTGCGTAGCTGAATCCGTCGGACTCCAGCGCATAGATCACGCCGTATACATCACCGAAATCGTCATTGAAAAACGGCCCTTGAACGCCAGCGGGCAGCGTACCGCGGATATCGCCAATCTTTTTGCGAACGGCGTACCACACAGCCGGGACTTCGGAGGCTTTTGAAGAGTCTTTGATTTGAAAAATAATCTGGGACTCGCCGGGCTTGGAGTAGCTGCGAATCTTGTCGGCATACGGCACTTCTTGCAATGTGCGCTCAAGTTTGTCCGTAACTTGCTCGGCCACTTGCTGCGCCGTGGCACCGGGCCAATTGGTGCGTATGACCATCGCCCGGAAAGTAAATGGCGGGTCTTCGTCTTGCCCCAGCTGAAAATACGCAGCCGCTCCAAGTATCAACAGCACCACCATCAGATAGCGTGTAAGCGCCGAATGCTCCAGCGCCCACTTGGACAGATTGAATTTGGCAGACGGAGCTGCCGAAGAAGATTCTGGAGCGGACATGGGATTACCTGGCGGTTGGCGCTGCGGAGGGTACAGTCGCCGGCACAGAGGCTGGCGCTATTGAATTAGGAGCTGCTTGCGCCCTATTTGTCTGGTCAATTGGCAAATTTCCTTTAAAAATAGTGACTTTCTGGCCGGCTGTCAGTACGTGCACCCCGGCGCTTACCACCAGCATGCCCGGCTGCAGGCCCGCGGAGATGACTGCCTCGTTGCCATCGGCAGTAGCGACTTGCACTTCTTGCGATTTGATGGTCATGCTGGCTTGGTCCAGCAGCCATACGGCACTGGTTTTGCCTTGCTGGCGCAATGCGCTGGTTGGCAGCTTAATGACCTGCAACGTTTGGGCACGCTCGCCCGAAATTTCCACCGGAAGCACGTACACCGTTGCGCCGAGCGGCGGCGGTGGCGTCTCAGGGCCAAGCGCTGCTTTGACCGGATAGGTGCGCGTAATGGGATCTGCACTGGCCGACACTTCGCGCACCGTCGCAGGCACCAGGCTTGATTGCGCCCAGCCCCTGACTTTTACAGGTACGCCTGGCCTGAACGCAGCCACCTTGTCTTCGGGGACCGAAAACACCACATCGCGCAAGCCGTCCAGCGCAATGCGCACAACTGGCGCGCCAGCAGCTATTACTTGACCCGGCTCTGCTTCAACAGCGGTAATGACCCCAGCTCCGCTAGCGGCCAGCACTGCATAGCTGGCCTGGTTGCCTTGCACTGCAAGTTGCGACCGCGCTTGCTCGTACTGCGCCTGGGCCGCCTTGAATTGCGCCTCTCGCCGCTCCAGCTCAGCGCCGCTGATGAAATTTTGCTCTTTCAATGCCGCGAATCGCTTGAAATCCGCCGCAGCCAAATCGCGGTTGGTTGCGGCAGCGTTCAGCTGCGCGCGTGAAGCATCTTGAGCCAACCTGTAGTCCTGCGGGTCAATTTGCGCGAGTATTTGCCCAGCTTTAACGCGCTGGCCCAACTCAGCCTGCCGCTTGACGATTTTGCCGCCCACCCGAAAACTCAAACGCACCTCAGTCTGCGCTTTCACTTCCCCTGCAAACTCATAACCGGAGCCAAAAGGCGTTGCCGCCACTGCCATGATCTTCACAGCGCGAACTGGCTCTGGTGCGGGCTCGGGCTTGGAGCAGGCCGCAAGCAAGGCAGCCATCACCAAGATGGGAAAAGTTGTTTTTTTCATAGGGCGGTTTGGGTGCTGGCTGGATGGATTTCTTAATTACTGACTGACCGGTTAGTAATTTATTTGAATCCGGCAAACTTGTCAAGCGACAATCAGGGCAATGTCTTCAGCCTCGCAACCAGCCAAACCGGTAGTCAACCACTACGAAAACTTTCCGGTAGCGTCGATCTTGTGCCCACCCGCTTTGCGACCGGCGATTGCTGCTATTTACTGGTTTGCCCGCACCGCTGACGACCTGGCTGACGAAGGCAACGCGTCGCCGCAAACCCGGCTTGCTGACCTGACCGCTTACCGCGCTGACCTTGCAGCGTGCGCGGCAGGGCAGACAAGCAGCGCCCGCTGGGCCGGGGTGTTTAAACCGCTTCAGCCAGTGATCGCCCAATACCGGTTGCCCATCAATTTACTGACCGATCTGCTCAGCGCATTTGAACAAGACATCGTTAAAACCCGCTACGCCAGCCAGGCCGAGCTGTTGGACTACTGCCGACGCTCGGCCAATCCGGTCGGGCGTCTGCTGCTGCATTTGTACAGCGTTAACGGCGCAGAGTCCTTAACGCAAAGCGACTGTATTTGCAGTGCATTGCAGCTGATCAACTTCTGGCAAGACTTGAGTCACGATATCCCGGCTGGACGAATTTACCTGCCCGCTGACGGATTTTTGCAGCATGGCGTGACGGAAACGCAGCTTTTACAGCTTCAGGTCAACCCAGAAACAACCGCCTTGATCGCCGCTAACGTGGTCTGGGCGCAAGCACTGATGCTGCAAGGCGCACCGCTGGTGAAAAAGGTCCCTGGCCGCGCGGGCTGGGAGCTGCGGCTGGTGGTGCAAGGCGGCTTGCGCATCGCCGAAAAGATTGAACAGCTTGGCTTCAACACTTTAAGAGCCCGACCAAAAATCACCCCTTGGGACAAGCTGGTGATGGCGTGGCGCACACTGTGGATGTGAGAAGAGCGACCAGCATGCTCATGCAACAATTGCTGTAATGACTCCAGAGCAATACGTACAGCAAAAAGCCGCATCATCGGGCAGCAGTTTTTATTACGCATTTTTGTTCTTGCCCAAAGAACGCCGCGCCGCCATTACGGCGTTTTACGCTTTTTGCCGCGAAATCGATGACGTGGTTGACGAGGTCATTGACCCGGGCGTGGCGCACACCAAGCTGGCATGGTGGCAAGGCGAGGTGGCCAAAGCCTATGCCGGGCAGCCCACACACCCGGTGATGAAAGCGCTGATGCCGCTGGCAAGCGCTTACCAGATCGAAGCCCGCCATTTGCTTGCCGTGATCGAAGGTTGCCAGATGGACCTGGCACAAAACCGCTACCTTGACTATGCGACGCTGCAGCGGTACAGCCACCTGGTTGCCGGCATTGTGGGCGAAGTCGCGGCGCGCATTTTTGGTCAGACGCAAGATGCCACCACCGCCTATGCGCACAAGCTGGGGCTGGCATTTCAATTGACCAACATCATTCGTGACGTGGGCGAAGACGCGCAGCGCGGCCGCATTTATCTGCCCATCTCCGAGTTGCAGCAATTCGACGTGAAGGCCCACGAAATATTGAAGCGCGAGTACTCCGAGCGCTTTACCAGGCTGATGGCGTTTCAAACCCAACGCGCACTTGGGCTGTACGACGAAGCGCTGGCCTTGCTGCCCGCGCCAGATGCACGTACGCAAAAGCCGGGCTTGATGATGGCCAGCATTTACCGCACGCTGCTCAAAGAAATTGCGCTGGACAACTACCAGGTGCTGCACCAGCGCAACAGCCTGACGCCGCTGCGCAAGTTTTATCTGGCATGGAAAACCCAGGCCTTTGGCCGCGTGGTTTAAAGCGCGCCGCATGAAAGTCGCCGTTGTTGGAGCGGGCTGGGCCGGTTGCGCCGCTGCTGTTCATGCCACGCGGCTCGGCCACGAGGTCACGCTTTTTGAGGCAACGCGCATTCCCGGTGGCCGCGCAAAGCGGGTGGAGATTGACCATGGCGGCGGGAAGCTGGCACTGGACAACGGTCAGCATATTTTGATCGGTGCGTATGCTGAAACCCTCAAACTGATGGCCGACGTGGGCATCAAAGAAAGCGACGCGCTGCTTCGCATTCCACTGGCGATGCAGTTCCCCGATGGCAGCGGACTGAAGCTGGCGCACATGCCTGCACCAATCGACGCGGCGCTGGGCATCATGTCCGCGCGCGGTTGGTCACTGCGCGACAAGGCTTCGCTTTTGATCGCTGCAACGCAATGGCAGCTGCGCGGATTTGCGTGCTCCCCAGAGGCAACAGTTGCCAGCGTGTGTGCAAGGCTCACGCCGCGCGTGATGGCAACGTTGATTGAACCGCTCTGCGTGTCAGCGCTGAACACCCCCGCAGATCGGGCCAGCGGGCAGGTCTTTTTGCGCGTAATGCGTGATGCCATGTTTTCAACCAGCGGCGGTTCCAACTTGCTGTTACCGCGCGTCGACTTGAGCGCTTTGCTGCCCGACGCTGCTTTGGCCTGGCTGGCTAAACATGGCGCACAAGTGCGCTTGGGAAGCCGGGTTCAGCACATTGAAAAAGGCACCTCTGGCTGGAAGGTGTCGCCGGCTTCAGAGTTGGAAAGCAGTGATCAGGATGGCTTTGATGCTGTCATTTTGGCCTGCCCCGCCCACGTGGCCATCAAGCTGGTGCAAAGCAGCGCCTTACCCTGCCAGGCTTGGCTGAACGCCGCCAGCGATTTGACCTATGAAGCCATCACCACGGTGTATGCCTTCAGCCCAAGCGGCCCGCTTGCGAGGCCAATGCTGGCTTTGCCTTCCAGCAGCGCCCCCGGTAATGTCTACCCAGCTCAATTTGTTTTCGACCGCAGCCAGCTCGGCGGCCCTGCTGGTTTGCTGGCTTTTGTGGTCAGCGCCAGCACGGGGGATTCGGCAACGCTTTCGACCCAGGTGGTGGCGCAAGCGGCAAGGCAATTAGCGTTGCATCATCTGGAAATCGTGCAAACCATCGTTGAAAAGCGTGCAACGTTTGCCTGTACGCCGGGTTTGGTCAGGCCCGGCCAGACCATTGCGCAAGGCCTGCTGGCAGCGGGCGACTACGTTGATGGCCCCTATCCAGCAACGCTGGAAGGCGCAGTTCGCTCAGGACTGAAGGCTGCATTGCTATTAAAAACGTAGCTGCTCGCGCCCGTATTTGTTGCGCTACAGGCCTGAAAAGCTTGAAAAAACGCCTTTTTGACTACCCCACAGCTGCATCTGGCCAGTCCAGGTGGTTGCACAACTCAGTGAGGTTGGCGACAGTGATGTGCGGCTCAGCGTCGTGGCGCCAAGGCTCACCCGGCCGGTTCAGCCAGACGGCTTGCATCCCGGCATTGAGTGCGCCCAGCACATCCAGTGCCGCATCGTCGCCAATATGCAGGATGTTCTCGGCCGCCACATTCACGGCACCCGCTGCAGCATGAAAAATTCGCGCATCAGGCTTGGCTACGCCAAATGCTTGTGCGCTGATGCTGGCGCTAAAGTATTTTCCGAGCCCGATGCGCTGTATGTCCGCATTGCCGTTTGACAACGCCACTATCGGAAAGCGCTGCGCCAAAAACTCAAGCGCCAGCAAGGCGTCGTCATACAGCATCACGCGGTTTCGCTCCGCAAAAAATACCTCGAAGGCAGGTTCTGCCAACAGCGGGTCTTCGTTCGAGCGAAGCAGCGCCAGGCGAATTGCCTCGCGCCGCACCGCGCTCAAATTGTGCTTGAGTTCAGGCCGCGTTCGCAGCACATAAGCGCGAACCTCGTCCCGCGCAACCGGGTTGGCAAACAAAGCCGCGGCCATAGGGGCATGCGCACCGAGCCAGCTTTCAAGGGCTTTTTCAGCCCGTTCAATCGCTGGCCAGACCGGCCACAGCGTATCGTCAAGGTCAAGAGTAATGGCTTTAACTATTTTTAAATCGAGCATGGGCAAGGCATTTGTTAGTGCGCGAGAATAACCCATGTCCTTTTCAAAAGAGCCTGCGTTTCACCATGGCGCTGCCCCCACCGCAAAATCGAATACCGCCGTGTTGTATTGCAACCTCGGAACCCCGGACGAACCGACTGCTCCCGCGCTGCGGCGGTACCTGGCCGAGTTTTTAAGCGATCCGCGGGTAGTCGAAATTCCGCGCCTGCTGTGGCTGGTGATTTTGTACGGCATTATTTTGCAGATCCGGCCCAAAAAGTCAGCCGCTAAATACGCCAGCATCTGGATGCCGGAAGGCTCTCCGCTCAAGGTGTGGACACAGAAACAGGCTGCGCTGCTCGGCCAGGCCCTGAGCGCAGGCGGCCACCATGTGGAAGTGCGCTACGCCATGCGCTACGGCAATCCTTCTGTCGCTTCGCAGCTTGATGCGCTCAAGGAAGCTGGCGTGAACCAGGTGCTCATTCTTCCAGCCTATCCGCAGTTCAGCGCCACCACCACCGCCAGCGTGTGCGACGCGGTGTATGCGTGGGCGGGCAAAGCGCGCCGTCTGCCAGAGTTCAGATTTGTCAATCACTACCATGACGTGCCAGGCTACATCGACGCCCTTGCTGCAAAAGTCAAAGCGCACTGGCAAGCCAATGGTCAGGCTGAAAAACTGATCATGACATTTCATGGTGTACCAGAGCGAACACTGCAATTGGGTGACCCCTACCACTGCGAGTGCTACAAAACCGCGCGCTTGCTGGCTGAAAAGCTCGGGCTCGGCAAAGACCGTTACCAGGTCACTTTTCAGTCCAGATTTGGCAAAGCCAAGTGGCTGGAGCCGTACACCGAACCCACGCTGATTGCACTGGCAGAAGGCGGTTTGAAGAGCGTTGACCTGATTTGCCCAGGCTTTACTGGCGACTGCCTGGAGACGCTTGAAGAAATCAACCTGGAGGCGCGCCATGCCTTCATTGAAGCGGGCGGCGAAAAATTTGCCTATATCGACTGCTTGAACGACAGCCCGGTATGGATCAACGCTTTGGCCGGCATTGCTGCGCAACACCTGCAAGGCTGGAACACGCAGGCCACGGCCGATACGCAAGAGCTGGCCGCTTCAAAAGCCGCAGCACTGGCGCTTGGCGCAAAACAGTAGCTCGGCGCAACCGGCTCAGGCAAGTTGCTGCCTGCGTGAATACGCCCTGGCCACACGCGGCAACACCAGCACCGCCACTACAACGATGATCAACACCAACGACACCGGGCGCTGAACAAACACCATCGCACTGCCCTCACCTATCGACATGGCGTTGCGCAATTGCGCTTCGGCCAGTGGGCCCAGAATCATGCCGACGATAACCGGGGCAGTGGGAAAGTCAAAGCGCCGCATCACCACGCCCAGCACGCCAATGGCATAAAGCAAAAACAAGTCAAAGGCGCTTTGCCGCATGCCGTACACACCCACCGTGGCAAAAATCAAAATGCCTGCATACAAATACGGTTTGGGGATTTTGAGCAGTTTGACCCACAGACCAACCAGCGGCAAATTAAGCACCAGTAGCATGACGTTGCCGATGTAAAGCGAGGCAATCAGCGCCCACACCAGTGAAGATGATGTGGTGAACAACTGCGGACCGGGCTGGATGCCGTAGTTTTGAAACGCTCCCAGCAAAATGGCCGTGGTGTTGGATGTGGGGATGCCAAGTGTGAGCAGTGGAATCATGGCAGCCGTCACGGTGGCGTTGTTGGCGGCTTCGGGCCCGGCCACGCCTTCAATCGCGCCTTTGGTGCCAAACTCGCCAGCGACGTCTTGTTTGGCCAGTTTTTTCTCGGCGGCATAGCTTAAAAATGTCGGTATCTCGGTGCCTCCAGCGGGGATGCAGCCAAACGGCACACCAATGGCCGTGCCGCGCAGCCAGGCGGGGATGGATCTGCGCCAGTCCTTGCCCGTCATGTAAACCTTGCTGAGTTTGTTTTGGTCTTCCTTGACCTTGCCTTCGTACAGTACGGCGTAAAGCGCCTCAGCCACAGCAAACAGGCCAACGGCCACCAGCACAATTTCAATACCATCGAGCAGTTCAGGCACGCCGCCGGTGTAGCGCGCTTGAGCAGAGATTTGATCCAGCCCAACAAGGCCAGCAGCCAGGCCAATGAACAATGCTGTCAGCCCGCGCAGTGTGCTTTTGCCTAGCACCGCACTGACGGTGGTAAACGCCAGCAGCATCAGCATGAAGTATTCAGGTGGGCCGAGTTTGACCGCGTAATCTGCCACAACCGGCGCAAACAGCGTAACGATGACGGTGGCAATCGTGCCGGCTACAAACGAGCCAATCGCCGCCGTGGCCAGCGCTGCGCCAGCGCGGCCACTCTTGGCCATTTTGTTGCCCTCCATCGCCGTGACCATGCTGGCGGTTTCCCCCGGCGTGTTGAGCAAGATTGACGTGGTAGAGCCGCCGTACATGGCACCGTAATAAATTCCGGCGAAAAAAATCATTGAGGCGGTGGCTTCTACCTTGACGGTGATTGGCAAGAGCATCGCTACGGCGACTGCGGGGCCTATGCCGGGCAGCACGCCGACGGCTGTGCCCAGCGCGCAACCGACAAAACACCAGAGCAGATTGACAGGGGTTGCTGCAGTGGCAAAGCCCTGCATAAGCTGATTGAAAATATCCATGAAATTCAGGCCTAGAGCCACCCGGTGGATGTCAGGCCAGGCAAATTGATTGCCAGGAATTTGGTAAACATCCAGTACACCGGCGCGGCAATGGCCATGCCAATCAGCGCGTTTTTAAACAGCGCGGCGAGTTTGAAATTAGCCGTCCCATCTGCGGTCCGCAAGCCCTGCACGGCCAGTACAAAACACAGCGTGCAACTTAATATAAAACCGATGGTGGTGATCAGTGCCGCATTCACCAGCAAGCCCGCTGACACCCACGCGAACCCTGACCAGCAGGGCGCAAGACCATCAGGCTCGTCCATGGCTCGAAAGCCGCCCGTGCGTGCCTCCCACACCATGAAAGCGCCGCAAACAATCAGTGCAATCGACACCAGCCAGGGCAAAAAATTAGGCCCCACACCGCCATATCCTGCTGCCGACGGAATGCTGACAGCGCCCCCCGCCATCGCCAAACCGACAAGCATGACGCCGCAAGCAACGACGGTTTGCAGGGTTGAAGCGGGGGGACGGGTCATGTTCAGATCATTCCAGACTTGACCATGGTGGCTCGCAAGCTGGCAAAGTCGTCGTCGACAAACTTGTCGAACGCCTGGCCAGTCAGCACCGCAGCTGTCCAGTTGTTTTTCTCTGAAGCTTCCTGCCAGCTTTTGGATTTGGTCGCTTTGATGACCAGGTCCGTCAGGTCTTTGCGCTGGGCCGGCGTGATGCCGGGCGCACCATAGACGCCGCGCCAGTTACCAATCACAACATTGATGCCCTGCTCCTTGAGCGTTGGCACAGCCACACCTTTAAGGCGGGCATCAGACGTCACTGCGATAGGTTTCATCTTGCCGGACGCAATGTATTCGGCAAACTCGCTGTAGCCGCTGCCGCCCACGGTAACGTTGCCGCCCAAAATGGCGGCTGTCGCCTCACCGCCGCCCCTGAAGGCAACGTAATTGATTTTGGAGGGGTCAACGCCGACTTCACGGGCAATCATGGCCGCTGCAATATGCTCGGTAGAACCCCGCGAACCGCCGCCCCACTTAACGCTACCAGGATCTTTTTTGAGCTGCTCAATCACTTCAGCCATCGACTTGTACGGTGAGTTGGCAGGCAACACAAACACGTTGTATTCACTGGTCAGGCGGGCAATCGGTGTGGCGGTGCTCAGGTTGACGGGCGGTTTGCCGGTAATGATGCCGCCCAGCATGACCGCGCCCATCACCATGATGGCATTGCCGTCGCCTTTGGCACCATTGACAAACTGCGCCAGGCCGAGCGCGCCCGCAGCGCCGCCCTTGTTTTCAAACGTCACGGTGCTGGCCGCACCGGACTCCTGCATGGCCTTGCCCAAGGCGCGGCCGGTGGTGTCCCAGCCGCCGCCAGGGTTGGCGGGAATCATCATTTTGATGTTGGCTGCAGCCAGTGCCGACAGAGGCAATGCGCCCCCGGCAGCCAATGCAGCAATGGATTTGAAAAAGGTATCGCGACGCATAGTTGTCTCCAAAGTCTGAGTGGTAAAAACTTACCTGCTTATGATGCGCCCCATTTCTGTCAAACGGCTGTCCAGAATCTTAGGGAAAGTGCTAGGGTTTAGTCTGTCAAACTCCAGATGACATGAAACTTTTACTCGTTGAAGACGACGCCACGATGCAGGCTACG
>ENA-OFCF01000311-OFCF01000311.1-metagenomes-genome-assembly--contig:-NODE-311-length-22122-cov-8.685095_pt1 | contig 22122 bp, 22 predicted proteins | sample MGYA00153387_OFCF01 | MGnify analysis MGYA00153387
TGCGGTCGCACGCCACGCATTCAAACGCTAGTTTCTAACATGTACAGAAAAAATTCAGAAAATTTTCAAATCTCGCTTGGAACCGGATATGTGTATAAAGATCAGGGCATGAGCAATACCGAGATTCTAAAGGATTTTCCTGACCTCGCCGCCGAGGATATCCAAGCGGCTCTGGCTTTCGCTGCTGATCGTGAACATCATCTGGTCGCCGCCTCAGCATGAAATTGCTCTTCGACCAGAATTTGAGCCATCGTTCACTCTCGGCGAGCCCGCTTACCTCTTCCCGCTCATTTTCTCCTGAATAACGATTCTTGCACCTGCATCCACATCCCACTAATCTTCACTCATGAACTATCGCATTCGATTGATCGAGACCCTCGAAGGTTGGGCGGTCTCGTGTTTAGACTTGCCCGGCTGTCATTCGCAAGGCGCCACCCGCAGCGAAGCGCTGGACGCCATCAAAGATGCCATCCGACTCTGGTTAGAAGTCGAAGCCGAAGAGAGCGGAATCAAAAGCGCGGAAACTCTTGAACTTTCCCTCTGATGCCTAAGCTGCCTGGAATCAGCCAAAAAGATGCAGTTCGCGTCCTCTCGAAAATCGGCTTCCAAGTGGTTCGTGAGTCCGGCCATATCGTAATGAGCAATGGACAAACCCGCCTGACCATCCCTCGTCACAATCCCATCAACGCGATCACTATGGGAGCCATCGCCAAAGATGCCGGTCTAAATCCCACGGAATTTCGCAATCTCCTCTAACGCTTAAGTTTTTCACCACATGAACATCAAATCTATCTGCTGCCTCGGCGCCGGCTACGTCGGCGGCCCTACCATGGCGATGATCGCCGCCAAGTGCCCCGACATCCAAGTCACCGTCTGCGACATGAACACCGCTCGCATCGACGCATGGAACTCGGACGATCTCCCCGTTTATGAACCCGGCCTCGATGCTGTGGTCGCCTCCGCCCGCGGACGCAATCTCCATTTCACCACCGACATCCGCAGCTCGATCGCCGCAGCGGATTTGATTTTCGTTTCCGTCGGCACACCGACCAAATCATACGGCATCGGTGCCGGTCGCGCTGCGGACCTCAAATACATCGAGGCCGCCGCACGCTTGATCGCCGAGGTTTCCCACGGCCACAAAATCATCGTGGAAAAAAGCACCATTCCGGTCAAAACCGCGAGCGCGATCAAGACCATCATTGCCGCGAATTCCTCTAGCGAAATCACTTTTGAAGTTCTATCAAATCCAGAATTTCTCGCCGAGGGCACCGCCGTGGCCGACTTGGAAAACCCGGACCGCATCCTGATCGGTGGCGATGACACTCCGAGCGGACGCGCAGCCATCGAAGCCCTCGCCTCAATCTACGCGCATTGGATTCCCCGCGAGCGCATCATTACCACCAATCTCTGGTCCTCCGAACTCTCGAAACTCGTCGCCAACGCCTTCCTCGCCCAGCGCATTTCCTCGATCAACTCGATCTCTGCGCTCTGCGAAGCCACCGGCGCAAACGTCGGCGAAGTCGCCCGCGCTATCGGCATGGATTCTCGCATCGGCCCAAAATTCCTCCAAGCATCCATCGGTTTCGGCGGCTCGTGTTTCCAAAAAGACCTGCTCAATCTGGTCTATCTCTGCGACTCGTTCAACCTCCCTCACGTCGCCGAATACTGGCGACAAGTCGTTCACCTCAACGATTGGCAGAAATCCCGTTTCGTCGAAAAAATCGTCCGCACGTTGTTCAATACCGTGAACGGCAAACGCATCGCCATCCTTGGATTTGCCTTCAAAAAAGACACCAACGACACTCGCGAATCGCCCGCCATCTACGTCTGCCGCGATCTGCTCCGCGAACACGCACACCTTTCGATTTACGATCCACAGGTGGAACCAGAAACCATCCGCAAAGATCTAGCAGACGTAGGCGTCCCGGCAGATCTCATTTCCTCAAATCTGGAAATCCACACCGATCCATACTCGACCGTCGAAAACGCCCACGCCCTCGTCACCCTCACCGAGTGGGATGAATTCAAAACCCTCGATCTCGCCCGCATCCACCAACTCATGCTCAAACCCGCCTTCGTTTTCGATGGCCGCAACGTGCTTTGCACCTCGGAACTCAAAACCCATGGCTTCGATGCCTTCGTGATCGGCAAAGGTGAATGAGGGGTAAAAGCTAAAATGCTGAAAAACTAAAATGCTAAAATCAGAGCAAACATCGCTTTCAGTCCTCACTCTTACTCCACATGAGATTATCCGATGATCTGCGAGACCGGACCAAGAATTTTGCCTCAGCAATCATTCGCGTTTATATTCGATTGCCAAAAAGTCGGGAAGAAGTCGCCATTTTAGGAAAGCAAATGCTCCGTGCGGCCACTTCAGTTGCATCTCACGCAAGGGAAGCATCCCGAGCCCGCTCGGATTCTGAATTCTGTTCTAAGCTTGATTGCCTACTTCAAGAAGCAGATGAAACCCAACTCTGGATTGAGTTCTTGAAAGATGATTGCAAGATCAACGATTCAGAATTCACAACCCTCCATCGTGAATCCGGCGAAATCATCGCCATCTTCACCACCATCGTTTCAAAAGTCCGAAAAAGTATGAGTTGAAAACATCCTCATTTCCTCCTTCATCTCATTTCCCTCTTCATTTCAGTTTTCAGCTTTTCAGCTTTTCAGCTTTTCAGCATTTACCCCATGAATCTCCATCCTGAATTTCACCGCTTCCTCAACCGCCACGACAAGGAAACCCTCCTCGCCCAGCGCAGCATCGTGGTTTGGCTTTGCGGCCTCTCTGGTTCTGGAAAATCGACCATCGCCAACGCCGTCGAACGCGTCCTTCACCAGCAGGGCCGTTTCACCACCATCCTCGATGGCGACAACATCCGCTCTGGCCTCAATTCGAACCTCGGATTCACCGACGAGGATCGCCTGGAAAACGTCCGCCGCATCGCAGAAATCGCGAAAATCTTCGTTTCTCAGGGCGTGATCACCCTGGTTTCCGCCATCACCCCGCGCGGCGAACTGCGCGACATCGCACGCGGAATCCTCGGCGAGGACCTTTTCGAGGTTTACGTCAAAGCCAGCTACGAGGCCTGCGAAAAACGCGACGTCAAAGGCCTCTACGCCAAAGCCAGCCGTGGCGAAATCCAACATTTCACTGGCAAAGACGGCTCGTTCGAACCACCGCAAAGCGCAGATCTCGTCATCGACACCGAAACCACCAGCATCGAAGACGCCGCCATCGAACTCCTCGAAGCCATCGCAGAACGAATCCAGCTCGGGAGCAGCTCTTAGCCAGAAATGTTTTCTGCGTGGTTTTTCAATTTGTAACCCAAAAAGTTGACATGATAAAATTCCAAAACATTTCCTCTCTATGAAAACCATCACAGTGACCGAAATGAAGGCCCACTGGTCAGAGGTCGAAATACAAGTGCGCAACGGAGAAACATTCGAAGTCGTAAATCGAGGTCGGCCCACGGTCCATATCGTTGCCGCTACTCCCCGCAAGGTGTTAATTTGGGATGACCACCTCTCCACAGCCATTCCTGCTGCTGGCCGTTCCGCAGAGGAAACAGTGGCTGCAGACCGGGAGGGGCGTTGGTAGTCATGCTCTACCTCGACACCAGCGCACTGCTCAAACTCTACATTCACGAGCCAAGCTCGGAGACAGTGCAGTCTCATGTCGCCTCTCAGGAATCCCCCCTACCAATCTGGGAAATTCAGGAAGTAGAGCTAATCAACGCCCTCCGTCTAAAAGTTTTCTGGAAAGAAATCTCAACTGCTCAAGCCGAAAATCAGATCGAGCTTTTCCAAAATCGTCGCAAGAGAGGTCTCTACTTTTTTCCTGAAATCAACCGAATCTCTCTCATGACGCGTTTCCTTTTACTCAGCAAGGAGACCCCTCGACTGGGTTGTCGAACAATGGACATTTTTCATGTTGCTTGCGCTCTGGAAATCGCGGCAACTGCGTTTCTGAGCTTCGACTCGCGGCAAAACAACCTTGCTTCCCACGCTGGTTTAAAACTCATCACCCTCGCCTAAAATCTCCACTTGCCGCACCCGCCGCGCTCGTAAAAACTCCCCATTCTGACGCGAAATTCACATACATTACAAAAATACCCAATATTATAATTTTTTCTTGACCTGCTCTTCTCTGCTTACTAATTCCTCCGCGCCGCCACACGTTTTCAGTTTTTCAGTTTTTACCCACCATGCCCAGCTATAACCTCAGCCATCTCGATCAACTCGAATCCGAAGCGATCTTCATCCTGCGCGAAACCGCCGCCCAATTCCAGAATCCCGCGCTGTTATTCTCCGGCGGCAAGGACTCGATCGTGATGGCTTGGCTCGCACGCAAGGCCTTTTGGCCCGCCCGCATGCCCTTCCCGCTGGTCCACATCGACACCGGCCACAATTTCCCCGAAACCATGAGCTACCGCGATGAATTCGTGGATCTCATGCGCGCCAAATTGCTCGTCGGCTCAGTCCAAGAATCCATCGATGCCGGCCGCGTCATCGAGGAAAAAGGCCCCAACGCATCACGCAACAAACTCCAAACCGTCACTCTGCTAGACACCATCGAGAAACACCAATACGACTCCTGCCTCGGCGGTGGCCGACGCGACGAGGAAAAAGCCCGCGCCAAAGAACGGTTTTTTTCGCATCGCGACGACTTCGGCCAGTGGGACCCAAAAAACCAACGCCCGGAACTCTGGAACCTCTTCAATGGCCGCAAAAATCCCGGCGAACACTTCCGCGTTTTCCCTCTGTCGAATTTCACCGAAATGGACATCTGGATGTACATCAAACGCGAAAATATCCCGCTGCCCTCGATCTACTTCGCCCACCAACGCGATGTCTTCGAACGCAACGGCTCGCTGCTTGCCGTGACCGATTTCCTCAAACCCCAAGACCACGAAACCGTCACCAATCGCCTCATCCGCTTCCGCACCATCGGCGATGCCACCTGCACCGGCGCCGTCGAATCCCCCGCCGCCAACCTCGATGACATCATCGCCGAAGTCGCCGCCGCCCGCCAAACCGAACGCGGCACCCGCTCAGACGACAAACGCTCAGAAACCGCCATGGAAGACCGCAAGAAGGAAGGATATTTCTGACGTGGCGGCGGTTTCCAACCGCCATGCCCTCTTCCATTCAAATCTCTTCCATCCAAAATCTCCAATCTCCAATCTCTTCATGGACCTACTCCGCTTCACTACCGCTGGCTCCGTCGATGACGGCAAATCCACCCTCATCGGTCGTTTACTCTACGATTCCAAATCGATCTTCGAAGACCAACTCGAAGCCATGGAGGAATCTTCCCGCCGCCGCGGCGACGAAAACGTCAACCTCGCTCTCCTAACAGACGGCCTCAAAGCCGAACGCGAACAAGGCATCACCATCGATGTCGCCTACCGCTACTTCGCCACGCCAAAACGCAAATTCATCATCGCCGATACTCCTGGCCACATTCAATACACCCGCAATATGGTGACCGGCGCGTCCACCGCCAACCTCGCCATCATTCTGATAGACGCTCGAAAAGGCGTGATCGAACAAACCAAACGCCACGCGTTCATCGCCAACTTACTGCGCATCCAACACCTCGTCGTCGCCGTCAATAAAATGGACCTCGTCGAGTATTCAGAAGAGATTTATAACAAAATCATCACCGACTTCCGGCAATTTGCCTCGCGCCTTGATAACATCGTGGAAATCACCTCGATCCCACTCTCCGCTCTCAACGGCGATAACGTTGTGGATAAATCGACCCAAATGCCTTGGTATCAAGGGCCTACGCTTCTCTATCACCTCGAACACGTCTATGTCGGCGGCGAGGAAAATCACGTGGACGCACGTTTCCCCATCCAGTGGGTCATCCGCCCGATGAGCGACGAATGGCACGATTTCCGTGGCTATGCTGGCCGTGTCGCTGGTGGCGTCTTCAAACCCGGCGATGCCGTCACCGTGCTGCCATCCGGTTTCACTACCCGCGTCAAATCGATCCACTCCGCAGATTCTGAACTCGCCGAAGCTTTCGCTCCTCAATCGGTCTGCCTAACACTCACTGATGAAATCGACATCTCGCGCGGCGACACTCTGGTCAAGGCGAACAACCCACCGCAAGTTAGCCAAGATATCGAAGCGATGATTTGCTGGTTTTCCTCAAAACCAATGTCTAACCGCGCCAAACTCATCGTCCGCCACACCACTCGCGAAACCAAAGCGATCATCCAAGACATCAAATATCACGTCGATATCAACACGCTCCACAAAGTCGAAAATGTGGACACTTTCAAAATGAATGACATCGGCCGCGTTTCGCTGCGCACCGCCACCCCACTCATTCACGATTCTTACCGCCGCAACCGCCTCACCGGCTCATTCATCCTGATTGAACCCGACACGAACGAAACCGTCGCCGCCGGCATGATCGTCTGATAGTAAAACCGGTAGGGCTGGGCCGCCGCGCCCGGCCGACTTTCCCCATCGGGCGAAAAGTTTCTGTCACCGCACATTCACTGCCGCCATCCGGCGAGAATATCGGACGACCACGGCGGGTCGTCCCTACCTTATTCTAGATTTCATCCACTGCACGGCCACCCAACCTAACACAATCAAACCCACGCCGACCATTACAGGTTTTAGATTTCCATCCGCCACGCCCGCCCCACTGAGCACCACTCCACAAGCAATTAGGCCGGTGCAGGAAATCGAAATTCCTAAATACAATCCAAACGGCACCCGCAAAAACCCAAGCAAATAATTCTGGATAAACAAGGGCAATCCAGGTGTTAGCCGGAGTACTAACAATAACTTTAGGTGATTCCCTAGCGGCAATTCGGGAATTCGTAAACTACCATTAATGATGAGCTTTTCTACCAGTGTTCTACCAGGCCGAGCTGCTAACCAATAAGTCCAAGTCAAGTTCAGCGTGATTGCTAACAAACATATAAAACACGCAATCACTGGTCGATCCCGCCACACTGTTCCTGCTAGAAACAACAGCGCACTCGTCGGCACCGGCAAGCCTGGCAATATCACCAAGGCCGCAAACAACAACACCGGGCGGCCCGCCAAAAACGCTTCTGTTTGATGCCACCAACTTTTGAGCATCACTCCATCCACTCCCATTCGCCAAGCTAACAGCAAAATCCCCGCTGCCAAAACCAACATCCCACCCGCCAAACGATGAAACCTGCGGTCCCTCAATATAGTCCTCAACATGCTCATGCGTGCTGAAAACCCTCTCCTGCAAATCCCATCACGGCCATCCTAATCTTTGTTCATTTTTTCTTGAACAAACCCCATGCTCTCCTAATCTGCGCGACACGCAGCTTGTGAAAGCTGCCGCCAATTCTCCGCATCTTGTCGCAAGTTCCGCTCGCCACCGAGCCGCAACCAAGGGCGGTAGCGTGATGGCTCCGCCACATTTCATCCCCTTATGCGCCCGCCAGTCCAAATCCAAAAACTTGAGGCTCTGATGGCCGCAATTGGTCATCGGGTAAAAAGCGAAGGACGCATTCCAAGCGCTCTCCAAACTGGAAAGAGCACACACGCGCGACCTAACAGACGTGGATGCCATGCTTCACAGAGGGCTTATTCAGCGAGATCTCCTGCTCAAACATTATCTGGAAATCGAGCCTATGCTAGCCTATGCTCATCCGCTACCCCTCTCTCGATCCCGCTACGTTTAGGGCCTCCGTAGAGGAGTTCTGCTCAGGCTCACTTAAAACTCCGCCGCCCAAACCATCGTGAGCCTGAAACCAGCAGACCTGCTTCTCGGACTACCCGGTGCCAGCACAATCATCGAGGGACTGAGTGATTATCATGAAAACCGCCATACCATGGGTGCCTGCCTAGTCCGTATGGCACGCCGTCGATTGGCCAAAGCCGGACTGATGGAAGACTCGCCGCCACAAGATGATAGTGCAGAACTCGACCTCTATCACTTGCTCTCGCATGAGGGCAACCGAGCACACAGCCGCTACAACGCTTTGATACGCGAACTCATCAGCTTTGAACACGCTCTGGACCAACGCTTGCGCCGTTCATGAGGATCGCTAATCCTCGTTCCACTGAGTTACCAGCTTAACAAAAAACCAATTTCAAGCGTGCGGGCTCTGTGTTCCTGAGCAGGCTTCAAGTTTTGCCCGCTCCACTTTTTTAACCCCCATGAAAATCCTCATCACCGGCGGCAGCGGTTTCATCGGCAGCCATCTCGTCGAGCACTTTCAAGGCAAAGCGGAAATCGTTGTGCTCGATAACCTCCGCTCCGGCCACCGCCACAACCTGCACAGCCTCGAGCATCATTTCATCAAAGACAGCGTCACCGATCCATCAGCTGTCGCTGAGGCAATGGACGGCGTCGATTTCGTCTTTCACCTCGCAGCCATGATCTCGGTGCCGGAATCGATGACAAACCCACGCGAATGCGCAGAAATCAACGTGCTCGGATTGCTCAACGTGCTCGAAGCCGCCGCCGCACACGACGTGAAAAAAATCGTGCTCGCCAGCTCAGCCGCCATTTACGGCGATAACCCATCGGTGCCGAAATGCGAAACGATGACGCCAGAGCCAAAAAGCCCATACGCCATAACGAAACTCGACGGTGAATATTACCTCGAAATGTTCCACCGAGAAGGCCTGCTCAACACCGCATCCCTACGATTTTTCAACGTTTTCGGCCCCCGCCAAGATCCAAAAAGCGCCTACGCCGCCGCCGTCCCGATCTTCATCCAAAAAGCCATGAACAACGAGCCACTCACCATCTTCGGCGATGGCGAACAAACCCGCGATTTCATTCACGTCAAAGACGTCGTCGCCGCCCTCGTCCATGCCGCTCAAACTCCAGACCTCCACGGAACCTTTAATGTCGGCTACGGCAATAGCATGACCGTCAACGATTTAGCCGCCTACATCGTTCAACTTTCCGGCTCCGCCTCAAAAATCACCCACCTCCCCGAACGCCTCGGCGACGTCAAGCACTCCCGCGCCGCCATCGATAAACTCTTATCCACAGGCTTCCAACACGTTAGCTCTCTCGAACAAGGACTCACCGAAACCCTCGCATCTTTCTCAAACCGGTAGGGCTGGGCCGCCGCGCCCGGCCGACTTCCCTGCCGCAGGCAGCCAAGATCAAAACCCCTTGATCAGAACATGGACGCGCAACAGCCACTGCCTTTCACAGCCTGCGATAAATTTTCAAAACAAATCACATCAGCTCGTTCAACTCGATCCATCGCCGCGGTATGACTCACTGACGTGAAGCCCAGCGCAATCTGCCAGTAGCTGAAAAAATCGAAATGATTGGCCGCTTCATTCAGGAAACCCGTCAGCTCGAAGTCATTAAAAAATTATGCAGGCCGTCTGTGATACTCTCAAACAACTCGTCAGTGAGCAGGCATTGACGCAATACGCCATTGGCGCAGCCAATGCAGCCGGAACACCTTGCCGCAATCGCACTTACGGTGGGACGGCCAAAAGACCGCGCGAGATTAGTATATCTAGCAGATCTTTCCCCAATAACAGATAACCCATAACTCATAACTTTCACCCCCTCTCCTCCGTCATGGCCCGCACGGATCCATCCTCAAAGCTAACCCCGGAGCAAAAACTCCGCATTGCTTCCCGACTTTACGCCACCGCACGAAAAGTCAAACTCGCAGCCCTACGACATCGACACATGGACTGGTCCGAAGACCATCTCGCGCAGGAATTAAACCGCCGATTTTTCCTGCTCCATGATTGAACTCATTGATACATTCATTCGACCGCTCGAGCGCCACGGGTTTTGTTACCTCGTTACCGGGTCCGTTGCTTCAATGGCCTATGGCGAACCTAGACTCACTAACGATAAGTGGTCATTCGCAAACTAAAGTTCTTCAGAGAAGGCAGCTCGGAAAAACACTTTCGTGACATCGTCTCAATCCTGATAAAGTCTAACGACTTGCTCGACACAGAATACATCACGCAGGAGACCATCGCACGCGGAATCTCCGCACCATGGCAAAAAGCCAATAAACTAACCAACTCTTGACCGCAAGAAAAGCAGTTTAGTGCTTCGCTTCCCGCGGTAGGGCTGGGCCGCCGCGCCCTGCCAACTTCCCCGCCGCAGGCGGCCGAAAATCCAACCATAAAATGAAAGCCCTTGGTTAAAATATAAAGACGCCAAAGCGGCCACCTCTATCCAACGCCTCGTCCCCCCCTTCGCATATCATCCATTCCAACTTTTTTCCCTCTCCATCCATCTCCCCCTTCGACGTTCCACGTTGGAAGTTCGATGTTCAAAGTTCAAAGTTCATCCCCTTCTTCCCAAATAACCAATAACTTTCCCCTCCCCTTTTCATGAGACTGACATTCCACCAAAAAAACGCCATTCTCGTTGCGGTCGGCAGTCAAGATTCGGAAGCTCAGATCATCCTGTTTGGCTCCCGTGCGAATGATCATGCCAAAGGCGGAGACATTGACCTTTTAATCATCTCCGACCGGATCGGACTGCATCAGGAATGGGAGATCCGCAGAGATATCCTAGACGAAATTGGCTGGCAGAAACTCGACCTCATTGTGCGCCGCCGCAACCAACTCGACACCCCCATCGTAAGCGTTGCGATAGAAACCGGAATTCAATTATGAACCCGCAAACCCAAGCCGCCTATCTAGCGGAATGCCTCGCGGAACTCGACCGGGCAGTCGGCCATCTCCTGTATTCCGCAAATGCCTGTGCGGCGTTTGCTCCTGATGAGCCAAACCTCTCCGAGGATGCCCTAGCAGGGATTGAGGCATTCACCAGTCGTTTCGCCCGCGTCATTGACCTCATGAGCAAGCGCGTCCTTCGCGCCATCGACCAGTTCGAGATGTATGAAACTGGAACCTTGCTCGATATCGCAAACCGAGCCGAAAAGCGCGGAATGATCGATTCAGTGGACTGGTTGCGAGAAATCAAAGACACCCGCAATCGGATTTCCCATGACTACGCCGGAGACCGACTTCCCGAGATTTTAGTTTATTGTCGTGAGGAACTTCCCCGTCTGCTCGCGACCTGCAAACGCATCAACGATTACGCCAACACTCTACTTCCTTGCTAGACCTGGGCCGCCGTGCCCTGCCGACTTCCCTGCCGCAGGCGGCCACCAAGAAATGAAAGCCCTTGATTAGAATGTGGGCGCGCCACTGTCCCTACCGACTTTTCCGTCGTGCCTCATCCATTCCAACTTTTCTGCCGCACCATCCATCTTCCACTTCGACGTTCCACGTTGGAAGTTCGATGTTCAAAGTTCGATGTTCATCCCCTTCTTCCCCAATAACAAATAACCATTAACTCCCCCTCTTCTCCGCGCCTCTGCGGTTCAAATTTCTTCCCATCCGCATCGCCATGCCTGCCCGCCCACTCCTGCCAGAAGACCAGCGCACCCGAGTGATTGAAGCCTTAAAACCCTTCAATCCGGCAGTCATTTACCTGTTTGGTTCTTTCGGCACCCGCTCTCAACATCGTGCTAGCGACATCGACATCGCTTTTCTCCCGACACTTGCTGCGGACCCTGTGGATTGCTTCCGGATCGCCAACCAGCTCGCCGATCAATTGGGACACTGCGTGGACCTCGTCGATCTCACCAAAGCCAGCACCGTTTTTTCTAAAGAAGTTCTGCGCACCGGAGTACCACTTGAAATTCAAAAATCGGGCCTCCACCAGCAATTTGAAATGTCAACTCTAGCTGACTACGCACGCCTCAACGAAGAACGACAATCGAGCCTCGCATCATGATTGACGACATCGACTTGAACAAGGCTGCAATCATCCGCCGCTGCTTGCAACGCATCTCAGAGGAATACCGGGATGATCCGGATCGGCTAGATAATTTCACCATCCAGGATTCCATTGTTTTAAACATCCTTCGTGCCTGCGAAGCGGCGATCGATCTCGCCATGCATCGCGTGGCTCAGGGCCGCCTTGGAATCCCCCAATCCAGCCGCGACGCCTTCGAACTGCTCGCTCAAAACGCCATCATCAATCAAGCCTGCGCGACCGCCATGAAACACATGGTCGGCTTTCGCAACATAGCAGTTCACAACTATCAGAACCTTCAAACGCCCGTCCTCCACGCCATTCTCACGAAACACCTAGCAGACTTCGAAAAATTTCTCACCGAGCTTTCCCTCTAAATCCTCCCTTCCACCCGCATCCACGCGCACCGTCACGGTCTCTCCGCTTCTTCCCCAATAACAAATAACCAATAACCCATAACTTCCCCTCTCCTCCGCGCCTCTGCCGTATGCCTCTTTCCCAAAGACCACCTCTAACATGCAGCCGCTTCTTCATCAGCACCTCGTCGAGATCCAGAAACTCTGCAAAGCCCACCATGTCATGAGTCTTCATGTCTTCGGTTCCGTTCTCAGGGAAAACTTCGGTCCGCAAAGCGACATAGACTTCCTAGTAGTCTTTGACCGCTCTCACGGACAAAGCGCCTTTGCTCAATTCTTTGATTTCAACGAAGCTCTCGAGGCACTGCTCGGGCGCAAGGTCGATCTGGTCTCCGGTCGTGCCATTCATAATCCATTTTTCCAGCAAGAAATCGACGCAACCAAGCAATCCATTTATGCAGCATAAAATCCAGTCGCTGCGCCTCGATATCCTCACTGCTGTTGAGGAAATCGATGGCTTTGTGAACGGGAAACCTTGGCAATTCTACTCTCCGACAGAACCCTTCAACTCGTTCTCGAACGGGAATTCGAGATCATCGGCGAAGCCCTTTTCCGCCTTCGCAACGTAGCGCCGGAAACCTTTGAAACCATTCCTAGTGCCCATCGCATCATCGGTATGAGAAATATTCTAGCACACGGCTACGACAGGATAGACTACGAGATTCTTTGGGATGCCGCGACCCTCGAACTTGAAGCTCTCCGTATGATGATTGAACAACTACCCAGCAGCAATCTTCGCTAAAAGCAGGATAGACTCCGCGCACCTTTGCGACCTTAGCGCCTTTGCGGTAAAATGTTTCCGCTCCTTACCGCTCTCCAATTCTCATCCAACCTCCATCCAACCATGACCACCCCTAACATCAAAACCATTGGCGTCGTCGGCCTCGGCTATGTCGGCCTCCCGCTTGTTCTCGCATATGCGGCAAAAAGCATCAACGCCCTCGGTTTTGATATCGATTCTTCCAAGATCGATCACATTCACGCTGGCACCAGTTACATCAAGCACATCGCGGCAGCTCCCATCGCCGCAGCACGCAAGGCTGGCACCCTTGATGCCACCACGGATTTTTTACGCATCAGCGAATGCGACGCCATCATCCTCTGCGTCCCCACTCCACTCGACGAACACTTCGAACCCGATCTCAGCTACGTCACTAACACGCTAGACTCGGTAGTTCCTCACATGCGCAAAGGTCAAGTTATCAGCCTCGAAAGCACCACCTACCCAGGCACTACCGAAGAAGAGGTCGTCACTCGGATCGAGGCCGCTGGTTTCAAGGTCGGCACCGATATCTTCGTAGTCTATTCGCCCGAACGCGAAGACCCCGGCAATCCCACGTTCACCGCCACCAACATCCCCAAAGTCGTCGGCGGACACACCGCTGCTTGTCTTGATGCCGGTGTGGCTCTCTATGGCGCGGCTTTCGAGCAAATCGTCCCTGTTTCCTCCACCCAGGTCGCGGAAATGACCAAACTCCTCGAAAACATCTACCGCTCAGTTAACATCGGCCTGGTCAACGAACTCAAAATTGTCGCCGATAAAATGAGCATCGATCTTTGGGAAGTCATCCGCGCGGCTTCGACCAAACCTTTTGGATTCACGCCATTCTATCCGGGCCCAGGCCTCGGCGGCCACTGCATCCCCATCGATCCATTCTACCTCACATGGAAGGCCCGCGAATTCGGCGTCCACACTCGCTTTATCGAGCTCGCCGGGCAAATCAACCGCTCAATGCCCGATTACGTCGTGCGCAAGGTCGCAGACGTGCTCAACGAAGACTGCAAATCCCTCAAAGGCTCGAAAATCCTCATCCTCGGCCTGGCCTACAAACCCAATGTCGATGACGACCGTGAATCCCCCAGCTACGTTCTGATCCAAAAACTAGAATCCCACGGAGCAATCGTCGATTACAACGATCCCTTCGTGCCGATCATTCCCATGACCCGCGAACACGCCAAGTATGCCGGACGCAAGTCAGTAGAAATCAACGACTCCTACGACTGCCTCTTGCTTGCCACCCATCACACGCCATATGCCGATTTCGATTTCTCGAAATTCTCCTGCCCCATGGTGGATACCCGCAACTGCGTAACCCGCCCCCCGGCGAAATATTTCAGAGCGTAAAACAGATCGTGCTGCCATATCAATTTTTCTCGGGATTGCCGCGCCGCCGTGCACGGCCGACTTCCCAGCCGCAAGCGGCTCTAGATCCACTCATAAAATAACATTCTCTTGATTAGAACATAGACACGCTACAGCGGCCAGCTCTATCTAACGTCTCATTCAAAAACTTTCACTTCCGCGTCCTCATCCATTCCCATTCTTCTCTTCCGCACCATCCATCTTCCACTTCGATGTTCCACGTTGGAAGTTCGATGTTCAAAGTTCATCGGCTTGTTCCCCAATAACAGATAACCCATAGCTCATAACCTTCACCCTCCCCCACCTCGCAATCTCATGTTGGCCTTCGTCCACATCCCAAAAACAGCGGGGACCACGCTCCACAAAATCATTTCACACCAATACCCACGAATATTCATTCACCACGACTCGAACGGGCCGCCGAGCGCCGATCTGGCTAAACACATCATTGAACGAGACCCACAAGTGGTCATGGGACACTTCAGCGTGGGTCTGCATCATTTTCTACCAGAAATTCGTTATATCACTTGCTTGCGTGAACCAATTTCCAGAATCGTTTCTCACTATCAACACGCTCTCAACGACCCCGCCCATTACCTCCATCAGACCGTTCTATCAGGAAAACTTGACCTCACCAGTTATGTATCATCAGGGATTTCTGGAGAACTCAGCAATGGCATGACCCGCATGATTGCCGGAGTGGAAAACTTTCATCATTCCACCGTGGATGAACAAACACTAGCCCGCGCGAAATCCAATATTGAAACTTACTTCGACTCGGTGATTCTCAGTGAGTTTTTTGATCAGGGCCTTCTGATGCTGGGGGATTTCTTGCAATGGAAAACTCCATACTATCTGCGGCGCAAAGTAGGCAAATATTCAACAACCTCTCGCAAACTCAATGATTCAGATCGATCAGCGATCCGTGAATACAATCATCTGGATTGCGAACTCTACTCGTGGGCAAAACAACGATTCGAGAATCAAACTGCCAACATCCCCGGACTCGCCGACCGCACCACCAGCTTCCAAAAATCCAACCGCTTCCTCGGCAAATCAATCTTCTGTCTTCGCGAACTAAAACGAAGTCTCTGACATCTTCAAAAGGTGGCGTTTTACCGTCGGAGAACGGCGAAAAATGACAAGCCCTGAAAAATAACAATAACTGCATGATAATCCTTGGAATACATAAAGGTCACGACAGCAGCGCGGCCCTGATCATTGATGGTCAAATCATTGCCGACGTTTCCGAAGAACGATTCTCAAGAATCAAACATCACGCAGGATTGCCCTTTTACTCGGTAGACTACTGCCTTGCCGCTGCCGGAATCACTATGGAGGATGTTGATGTAGTGGCTATTGCGACTAGATTCTCCACTCCCGAGTTCAATCTGCTTTTCGATATCGATCCAATTGACCCACGTCTCCAAGCGCCAAGCTGGAAGCGCCGAGTCAAGAGCACCATCGAAAATTTCGCCGGTGTGGTCGATGAGAGGTTGCCACTCTACTTCAAGAGCTTTCCGCTGGGTAAGAAGACTCGTCTCGTTAACATCGAGCATCACCTCGCACACGCTGCTGCCGCCTATTTTACCAGTAACAATCCGGACAAACAGCTGATCCTCAGCATGGATGGACTTGGCGATGGATTTTCGACATCCATCTATCGTGGCGAAAAAGGACATCTTCAACTCCTTCATCGGATGGGACCGGATGCATCCCTAGGTTGGTTCTATGGCAATGTCACGGAGGCTTTGGGTTGGTGGCATGGGGATGGCGAGGGCAAGACCATGGGCTTGGCTCCCTACGGGGATCCTACGAAGGCTTATGACGCCTTGGAACAATTCTATCCAAAATTCTCCAATGGCGAACTCGTCGCGCCTCATGACTTCGGGCGTCCACACAGCATCATCGACAAGGGAGCCATCCACTGGCATTTGGACGACGTCGAAAAAATCCAGGAAATTCTTTCCCTGCACTCCCCGAAGAATCTCGCTGCCGCAGCACAGAAAATCCTCGAGGAACAAGTGATGAACATCGCTTGGCCATGGATGGAGAAAGAAAGAACGGCCAATCTCACTTGTGCGGGCGGCGTGTTCATGAATGTGAAGCTCAATCAGCGGATTTGGGAGTCTGGTAAAGTGGCAAAACACTGGATCTATCCGAATGCTGGAGATAGTGGTCTAGCGGTTGGAGCCGCGCTTCAAGTATACCATGAAGCGTATCCAAACGCCGAAATAGGTGGACTTGAACATTTATATCATGGACCGGAATTCGGAAACGAAGAAATCGAGACCATGCTCAAGGCACGACACCTTGCCTACCGCCGCGTAGACGACCCCAGCGTCGTTGCGGCAGAACTACTCGCCAAGAATCGGATCGTTGCTTGGTTCCAAGGGCGCATGGAAAGTGGACCACGGGCTCTTGGCAACCGCAGTATCCTCGTCAGTGCAAATCGAGCTGAGAATAAAGATATTCTCAATGCGCGAGTGAAGTTTCGTGAAGGATTCCGACCTTTTTGTCCTTCGCTCCTGTGGGAAAAGAAAGGAGATTACCTCGAAAATGAACGCGACGAGTTCTTCATGATCACCAGCTTCACTTGTAAGCCAGAGAAGCGCAGCCGGGTTCCGGCAGTCGTTCATGCCGACGGAACGCTACGCCCCCAGACTGTCAAATCTGAGTTCAATCCCAAGTTCCATGCACTCATCAGCGAATTCGGAAGACTTACTGGCGAGTATATGATACTCAACACTTCCCTTAATGTCATGGGAGAACCGGTTGTGCTCCATCCACGCGAGGCAATCCGCTGCTTCTACGATAGTGGTATTGATGCGCTTCTTATCGGAAATTTTCTTCTTGAAAAGCCAGTCTTAGGAACATAGCCCATTTCATGATGGACCGGCTTTCAGAAATCTGGCCGACGCTCAAAAAACGGTCATTCTCCACATACCCTCGTGATCAATGCGGACAACGGTCCAGAAAACAGCGGCATCCGCACCCAGTGGCTTAAGCGTCTGTCGGAGTTCGCCGCGTTTCATCAGGTGGATATTCAGTTAGCCTGTTATCCGCCCTATCACAGCAAATACAACCCGATCGAAAGGGTTTTCGGCGCGCTGGAAAACTATTGGAATGGTGATCCATTGACCAGTGTGCCCAAAGCGCTGGGGATGGCCGAGGGCATGCTAAACTGACATCATTGGGCGGTGCCGCCCTACCTCATATGCGCATCGCCCTCCTCGCCGATTTTCCGATCCACACGCTTCCAGGCTTTGAAGACAGGGTAAGTGGCCACCATGCCACTTGGCTCCCTCCACTCGCCCTCGAGTTGGAGCCTCACACCGGGTCCTTTGACTTGCATTGGATCACCTGCACCAAAGAAGTCACCTCCACTCTCACGCTTCACGCTTGGAACCAAACCTTCCACCTGCTACCTCGCAAAAAACTCTCGCTTGAAATCCTCACCGCTTTTCGTCGCGAGCGCCGCCTCATCGCCCGCCTCATTCGTGATTTAAATCCCGATCTCGTCCACGGCTGGGGAACCGAACAAGGTTATGGATATGCCGCCAATGACTATCCCGGCTCTTCGCTTATTTCATTACAAGGCCTGTTGCAGACCTGCTGCAAAGTAGCTTCCATGCCGTGGCTCACACGTTTGCAGGCCCTTCACGAAGCTCGAGTCCTCCGTCGTGCTCGTCATCTCACCGTTGAATCCCCGTGGGGAAAATCCCAACTCCAGCCACTAGCACCGCATTCCACCATCGATCTCCTCGAATACGGCGTCGATCCTACATGCTTTGATCTCGCGCCTCTCATCTCCCCGCTCTCAGCTCTCCCCTCTTCCAACTCTTCTTCCCCAATATCCAATAACCTAATAACTAATAACTCTTCCCAATCTCCCCTCGCCCTTTTCGTTGGCTCACTCTCACTCCTCAAAGGCGTAGATACCTTACTCACCGCGTTTTCTGACGCACGCCTGAGCCACATCGAACTCGTAGTACTTGGTGCTGAAAACCCCAAACTCACCAGTCGCTCTCTCACACCCAATATCCACCTGCTCGGTCACCGACCACCCGCTGAAGTCCGCGAATGGATGACCAAAGCCTGGTGCCTCGTCCATCCGACCCGCGCCGATACTTCGCCGAACTGTGTCAAAGAAGCCCGTGTGATCGGCTTGCCCGTCGTCACCACTCCAAATGGCGGCCAGACCCAATATGTCGATCACGGAATATCCGGTTTCATCCACCCGGCAGGGGACTTTGAGGGTCTTATCGAAGGCGTTCTCGCAGTCACCGAATCCCAGCAAACCAGCCTGAAAATGGGCAGCAACGGCCAAGCTGAATCCCGTGCCGCCCTCACCCCCGCCGCCACCGCGACGCGTTTGCTGGAAATCTACCAAACGGTAGGGCGGACCCGCCACGCACAAGCCAGTCTTCTTTCTCCTGCTAGAGGCTAGTCTTTCCCTCGTTTTCACCAGACATTCGCAAACTATCAATTCACAATGTTTAGCGTCTTCTTCTAATTTTATTATTTCAAAATCTTAGCTTCTAATTCCCAATGGACTCCTCAAAAATCAAAGTCATCATCATTGTTGGAGTAGCGATGTTCTTTGCAGTTTATCTCGGCATCGCTGCTGCTACTGCACAAAATGAGGCGATCAGTTGGATTGTATCCTTATTGGCGGTGATCTTTATCCTCGCTCTTGGCAAGCATATCTGGGTTCTGATTCCACTCACCTTGCCTCTACAGGGTATGATCAATGCAATCCCCGGCGCCCCCTATCCATGGTGGGGGGCCATGGCGGTAACCACCTTGATCTATGCGGTGCGCTTCCTGATGAGACGGACCGAAAACTTCGAGGTGCGTTTTACTTGGCTGGACTTCGCCATTCTTATCCAGATCATTGCCATCGGTCAGACCTATATCCGCAATCCCACCGGACTCTTGATTCTTGGAGGAGAAATGGCGGGGGGAAAACCCTACTTCATCTTTGGTTTCGCCTTCGTGGCCTACGCCATGCTCTCCATCACCAAGACAGACATCAAAGTGATCCGGTGGGTGGTATTGCTCACCATCCTGACTGCTGTGGCTGACAGCTCCCTTTCGGTGCTCAGCCAATACTTTCCCGTGATCGCGGTTTTCACCCTTCCGCTCTATTCCAATGTTGTCTATGGAGCGGCCGTTACGAATGCAGAATTCCAGTCCGACGTTTCGCGTTTGGAAGGGGGGAAGGAAATCGGGCAGCATATCGGACTGGCGGCGTTCTCCCTGTTCCCGCCCATTTCCACGCTCAACCCCCTGCGGATCGGACGATTCCTGGCGGTGTGCTTCGCGGTCATGATGATCTTCTTGAGCGGCTTTCGGTCTGCATTGGGCTTGGTGATGATTTACTTCATTGTCGGGAGCCTTGTCCGCCGTCAAACTCCCCAATTGGTCATAGCCGGTTTCGCAGCTTTGATCGGGCTGCTGTTGGTCATCGGCAGTGGCGTTACGAACAAACTGCCATACGGTGCCCAACGAGTGCTTTCCTCACTGCCTTTTATTCAGGTTGATGACCACATTCGCTTGAATGCGGAAGCGAGCAACGACTTCCGTTTTGACATGTGGAGATTGGCGCTCACCACGGATCGCTATATTTCCAACAAGTATCTGGGTGATGGTTTTGGACTCAGCGCGAGCGAACAACAGGCCATTTTGAATGCCGTCTTGGGAGACCAGCGCGCTAAAAGCCAATCACGGGGGATTGAAGACTTCATGGCACGGGGAAGCTACCACGGCTTCCACGTCGAAGCCATCCGTTTTACCGGCGTACTGGGACTTGTCGCAGCGCTCATCTCCATGGGGATCTTTTTCAAATTTGCCTTAAGACTCATCCGTCACTTCGAAGGACGCCCGGAATGGGGGTACATCATCTACATCTGCATGCCGTTCCTCATTTATCCATTCTACTACATGCTGGTCTTTGGGTCCTATCGCAGCGCGTTCCCGGTCGTGCTTGCGTCGGCGGGCTTGCTGAAGATGCTCGACAACATTCGCGTGCGGGAACTCGCCGCTGCCCGAGCCGTTGCTCCAGCGGCACAACAGGATCTCTCGGAGTCGCCCGTGCGGAGCCGTCAGCCGGTCGCTTTCCCCAAACGGCGATGAGAACAAAGTGACGCGATTCTGACAAAACCGTATGCGGATGAGAAGCGAATGAATAGCCCAAGAAACCTCGTTACGGCTTTTCTTGGTACCGCGCTCATTCTCATGCGGTCTTAAGAGAGACAGCGCTACCAATCTCGGCCAGAACGCGCACAGTTTTGGCTAGAAAGCGCAAACCACACGCTCTACCCGTTTCCCGCTTTTTTTTTGAGTAAGTTAGCTGCAAAGCCAAATTCAACGGAGCGCTACCACGTCCATCAAGCTATTATTCGTAATCCACAGAAACCGCTTTTTCTCATATATATATGCGCATCATCGTCACTGGAGGAGCCGGGTTCATCGGTTCCAACCTCGTCCGTCTGCTGGTCTCCCGTGGCCACCAAGTCCTCAACATCGATAAGCTCACCTACGCTGGAAACCCGCACTCGCTTGAGGACCTCAACGAAAAACCCACACACCAGCTCCTCAAGGCCGACATCTGCGATGCTGAGGCCATGCGTGTGGCTTTTGCTGAATTCCAGCCGGATTGGGTCATGCATCTCGCCGCTGAGTCCCACGTAGACCGCTCCATCGATGGCCCCGGCGAATTTATCCAGACGAACATTGTCGGTACATACACGCTGCTGCAGGCGGCACGCGAATACATTTCAGCTTTTAACTTTCCGCTTTCAACTTTTCGTTTCTTGAACGTCTCCACCGATGAGGTCTATGGCTCGTTAGGCGATTCCGGGCATTTCACCGAAGCCACCCCCTACGATCCTCACTCACCCTATTCCGCCAGCAAGGCCTCTTCCGACCACCTCGCCCGTGCTTGGCGGGATACTTACGGCCTGCCAGTGATTGTCACCAACTGCTCCAACAACTACGGGCCCTATCAGTTTCCGGAAAAACTCATTCCCGTAGTCATCCTCAAAGCTCTGCGCGGTGAACCCATCCCAGTTTACGGCAAAGGAGAAAACATCCGCGACTGGCTCTACGTAGAGGACCACGCCGAAGCCCTCCTAACCGCCGTATCCACCGGCATCCCGGGCGAGACCTACAACATCGGCGGCAACAATGAGATGCGGAACATTGACTTGGTTCGTTTGCTTTGTCGGATACTCGATGAAAAAGTTGAAAGCGGAAAATTGAAAGCTGAAACAAGACTAGGCACTTGCTTTGCTGATCAGATCGCTTTCGTCACTGACCGCCCTGGCCACGATCTCCGCTACGCCATCGACGCCACAAAGATCAAAAACGAACTCGGCTGGGAGCCGAAACAGGACCATGATTCCGGGTTTAGGAAGACGGTGGAATGGTATCTGGAAAATGAACTGTGGTGGCAGGCCATCTTGAGCGGCGATTATCAACTTGAACGATTGGGTAGGAGTTGAAGATTTTTTTAGCCGCAAAAACTCGCAAAATGCGCAAAAACAGATTTCATAATTTCTAATGTATTCTTTCAATATTCATCCTTTTCAAAACACATCCCCTTCCTTATGCCGCTTCTGCGCCTTTTTGCGGCCATCACATCTGAATTCTATCAACTCTCATCCATTTCCTCCTTTTGCGACTTCTGCGCCTTTTTGCGGCCATCACATCTGAATTCTATCAACTCTCATCCATTTCCTCCTTTTGCGACTTCTGCGCCTTTTTGCGGCCAT
>ENA-OFCF01000313-OFCF01000313.1-metagenomes-genome-assembly--contig:-NODE-313-length-22093-cov-4.301933_pt1 | contig 22093 bp, 27 predicted proteins | sample MGYA00153387_OFCF01 | MGnify analysis MGYA00153387
CTAATTCGGCATATTTACTTTCAGCCGGCACTTGCTCATCGGGCACCACTACATTCAGTATTCAGGAGTGCGTTCAGGTTATTGCGACACCCATCGCCGCAGATGCTGTGGTGGGTAACCTGCAAATGACATCTACTGGTATTAAAACTTGTACGGGTTCAGCCAGTTCGTCTAATTTCAAGTTGTGCTGGCCATGAAACAAATTTATAGCAAGCGTTATGGTTTTACCCTCCTTGAGCTAATGGTCACATTAGCGATTGGCGTTGTACTTATGATGATAGCTGTACCCAGCCTCATATCTTTTCAAAGAAATGCAGAATTAACATCCGGTGCCAATCGGCTGATGGCTTCGATTAACGCGGCGCGTGGGGAAGCGATGAAGCAAGGTACCAATGCACTGGTGGTGCCAATTAACAATGGCGCTGACTGGAACGCGGGCTGGATTGTATTTGTTTACAAATTCGATGCGGCAAGAACCACACCTTACGTCTATGACGCGGCCTTTGGCGACAAGATAATACAAACACAGGACGCGCTGCCTAGTTACATTAATGTGACCGACTCCATAGGAGGCACGGCACCTTACATCATGTACGACGCGTCTGGTTATTCAAAAACGAAAGCTAATGGTTTTCTGGCGATGACGCTGAATATGACTAGAACAGACTTGAGTGGGGCAGAATTGTTAACTCAGACACGGCGGATCAAAATTGCGTCAACGGGTCGCGTTAAAGTATGCAAACCAGCCTCTGCAACGGATGCCAACTGTCTCGACACGGGATAGCGCCTGATGCTTCAGGCTTGCCATAACGAGGCAGAGAAAGCCGTATTTTTATGCCAACCCAATCCTCGCGTTGGCTGTGTCATAACCAATTTTGACGGCACGTTACTCGGTCAAGGCCATACCCAGGAAGCAGGCGAAGCACACGCTGAAATCATGGCGTTGCGGGACGCGCAAGCAAAAGGCATGGATGTCAACGGAGCAACGTTGTATGTCACGCTGGAGCCCTGCTGCCACCATGGCCGCACGCCGCCTTGTTGCGACGCTTTGATTACTGCTGGAATCAAGAAAGTGGTTGTGGCTATCGAAGACCCTAACCCGCTGGTTGCCGGTCAAGGCATTGCCAAACTTCGCACGGCAGGAATTGATGTCGAAGTTGGCCCCGGCGCGGCTGAGGCGCGTGAGCTGAACATCGGTTTTTTCAGCCGCATGATTCGCAAAACACCTTGGGTGCGAATGAAGATTGCTGCGTCGCTTGACGGGCAAACCGCCCTTCCAGATGGCCAAAGCCAGTGGATTACGGGCGAGGCGGCGCGCGCCGATGGGCACGCCTGGCGGGCGCGCAGCTGCGCGGTGCTTACTGGTATCGGCACGGTGCTGGCTGATAATCCAAGGCTGGACGTACGGTTGGTCGAACCAACGCGGCAGCCAGCGGTGGTAATTGTTGACAGCCGACTGGAGACTCCATTAAATGCTACTATTTTAATAGCTGTTCGCGCCCGTATTATCTACGCTGCAGTGCCAAATGATGTAAAAAAAGACGCTTTGGAGTCGCTGGGGGTCGTAGTTGTGTACTTGCCGAGCAAGAATGGAAAAGTTGACCTGGCGGCCATGCTGCGCGATTTGGGCAAGCGCGAAATCAATGAGCTGCATGTAGAAGCCGGTAACAAGCTCAATGGCTCGCTCATCAGCGCCGGTTTGGTGGATGAATTTTTGGTCTACCTTGCCCCCAAGCTGTTGGGAATTGGCCAGGGCATGGCGACTTTCGGCCCCCTCTCCAGCCTTGCCAAAGCCACTGAGTTAGAGTTTTTAGACACCGCCATGGTCGGCCCGGATGTGCGCCTGCGGGCTCGGCCTGTGGGGCGAGACCAGTTTTAAAAGTGGCCTAAGCGGCCCGCTTGGGCAAATCGGGTGCAATCCCTGCGAAAATACATGCATGTTTACAGGAATCATCACCGGCTTGGGGCGCATCGTCGCCGTCCACAGCCTCGGAAGCTCCTCAGACCATGGCAAGCGGCTCACCATAGAGGCACCGTCAGGCTACCTTGGCGACGTGGGTTTGGGTGACAGCATCGCGTTAAATGGCGCATGCATGACCGCCACGTCGCTTGACGCAGCCAAAAACCAGTTCACGGTTGAAGTTTCAGCGGAATCACTGGACAAGACCAGTGGCCTGGTTGAGCTGGGTACCATCAATTTAGAAAAAGCCCTTCGCGCCAGTGACCGATTGGGCGGGCACATTGTGTCCGGCCATGTTGATGGCATTGGCACCGTCACGCATTTTCAGGAAGTCGGCGAAAGCTGGGCGCTTCGAATCTTCGCTCCGCTGGCACTCAGCAAATACATGGCGTACAAAGGTTCGGTCACCGTCAATGGCGTGAGCCTGACCGTGAACCACGTGCATGACCTTGCTGACCGTACCGGCTGCGAGATCAGCATCAACATCATTACCCACACCATTGCCAACACCGCCCTTGGCAACCTGCGTGTTGGCAGCACCGTTAACCTGGAGATTGACACTGTCGCACGTTACGTTGAACGCATGTTGCAGTCGTCACTCAAGCCAGCTGAAAGCATAGAAAAATGAGCGTTGTTATCTCTCCCGTCGAGCACATCATTGCCGACATGGCTGCGGGCAAAATCGTTATTTTGATTGACGAAGAAGACCGCGAAAACGAAGGCGACCTGGTACTGGCCGCAGACCACGTTACGCCAGAAGCGATCAACTTTATGGCGCGTTTTGGGCGCGGGCTGATTTGCCTGACGCTGACACGCGAACGCTGTGAAGCATTGGCACTGCCGCCGATGGCCGCGCGCAACGGCGGCAAATATTCAACCGCGTTTACCGTGTCGATTGAAGCTGCCGAAGGGGTAACCACCGGCATTTCAGCCGCCGACCGTGCACGCACCGTTCAAGCCGCCGTAGCCAAAACCAGCAGCGCCAGTGACCTGGTACAGCCCGGACACATTTTTCCGCTGCAAGCCGTGGATGGTGGCGTGCTGATGCGTGCGGGCCATACCGAAGCCGGTTGCGATTTGGCTGCGCTTGCGGGCTGCTCGCCTGCGTCGGTGATATGCGAGATCATGAACGACGACGGCACCATGGCGCGCCTGCCCGACCTTCTGCTTTTCGCGGCTGAGCACGGCTTGAAAATTGGCACCATTGCCGATTTGATTGAGCACCGCAGCCGCAATGAGTCCTTGATTGAAAAAATTGGCAGCCGCGCGCTGCTAACGGCGGCGGGCGAATTTACAGCGCACGCTTTCAGAGACAAGCCGGGCCAAGGCCTGCACCTGGCGCTGGTCAAGGGCCAGTGGCAGCCCGATGAAGTTGTGGCAGCGCGCGTACACGAGCCGCTGTCGGTACTAGACGCGCTTGAAACGGGCCGCTCCATGCATTCATGGAACCTCGACCAAAGCCTGAACTACGTAGCCAAAGCGGGTAAAGGGGTCGTGGTGCTGCTCAATTGCGGTGAAAACGCGGCCCAGCTGCTGGCCCAATTTGAAGGTACGGCGCGGGCCAGCCAGGCGCCAGAGCGTGGCCGCATGGACCTGCGCACCTACGGCATTGGCGCGCAGATTTTGCGTGATTGCGGGGTGCACAAAATGAACCTGATGGGCACGCCCCGGCGCATGCCCAGCATGGTGGGCTACGGCCTGGAAACCGTGGGCTACATTGCCCGCACTGATCCATAAATTTATCCACACATTCGACACTAAAACCTTCCACAGAAAGAGCCTATGTTTGGTGCGGAAAAAAGCCTGAGTGACAAGCTGGACGGCAAGAAATTGTCTGTTGGCATTGTTCAGGCACGCTTTAATGAAAGCGTGACCAACGCTTTGGCAGAGGCATGCCTGCGCGAGCTGGCCGCACTGCATGTCGATGCGAAGCGCATCACCCATGTCAAGGTGCCTGGCGCGCTGGAAATTGGCAGTGCATTACAAGCCATGGCTGAAAGCGGAAAGTTCGATGCGCTGGTTGCCCTGGGCTGCATTATTCGCGGTGAAACCTACCACTTTGAGCTGGTCGCCAATGAAAGCGGCAGCGCTGTAAGCCGCCTGGCGCTGGACTACCAGCTTCCAATTGCCAATGCGATTTTGACCGTTGAGAACATGGCCCAAGCCCAAGCCCGCCAAACCGCAAATGGCATTGAGGCAGCGCGCGTTGCCGTCGAAATGGCAAACCTGCTGGCCGACCTGAGCTGAGCTGAGCAAAGCGAACATCTTTAAGCACCAATGGCTGAAACCCCTTTAAAACCAAAACGACCACCGCAAACCCGAACTGGCTTGACCGACACCGGCGCGAAAAAAGCAGCCGACAAGTCTGCCCGCACCCGCTCGCGCGAATTTGCCATGCAGGCGCTGTACCAACACTTCGTTGGGCGCAATAGCGCTGAATCAATTGACACTTTCACGCGTGATTTGGTCGGTTTTCACAAGGCCGATTCGGCGCATTACGACGCGCTATTGCACGGGTGTATTGCACAGTCCGCCGCGCTGGACGCCGCTATCACGCCGCTGCTCGATCGCCCCATGGCCGAGATTTCACCGGTTGAACACTCCATACTCTGGATAGGCGCGTACGAATTTAACAACTGCCTGGACGTGCCGTGGCGTGTGGTGATGAACGAATGCATTGAGCTGGCCAAAGGCTTTGGCGGCACCGACGGGCACAAATACGTGAACGGGGTGCTGAACCAGCTGGCACCGCAATTGCGCGCTGATGAAGTTGCCAACGACCACAGCAAAAAATCACGGTAATGCGCAAAATCGCCAACGTGGACAGAGAAGTTGCCAAGTCATGAAACAGCATCGCCATGAAACCGCGAAGCCGTGAGACGAAGCTATGAGACAAAACTATGAAAATTAGCCAGCGCGCCCAACGCATCGAGCCGTTTTACGTGCTGGAAGTGGCCAAGGCCGCATCCGAGATTGCGAGCAAAGTTGCGCACACCGCCAAGCCGATGATTTTTTTAAACATTGGCGAGCCGGACTTCACGGCGCCGCCGCTGGTGCAGGCTGCGGCCGCCAATGCCATTGCCAGTGGACATACGCAATACACCCAAGCCACTGGCCTGCCCGCATTGCGCGAAAAAATCAGTGCCTGGTACGCGTCGCGCTTCAATGTGCAGGTCTCGCCCAGCCGCATCGTGCTTACTGCCGGCGCGTCAGCGGCGCTGCAGCTTGCGTGTCTGGCGTTGATTGAAGCGGGCGATGAAATACTGATGCCCGACCCGAGCTACCCGTGCAACCGCCACTTTGTGAGCGCCGCTGACGGCAAAGCGGTGTTGCTTCCCACCATCGCAGCCGAGCGTTTTCAACTGACACAACCAAAAGTCGAGGCCGCATGGAAAGCGCAAACACGCGGCGTGCTGCTGGCATCACCGTCGAACCCAACAGGTACATCGATTGCACCTGACGAACTACGCGCAATTGCTGACTATGTAGCTGCGCGCGGCGGCATCACGATGGTTGACGAAATCTACCTCGGACTGAGTTACGATGCGCGATTTGCCCAAACCGGGCTGGCCCTGCCAGGCGAGCTTGGCCAAAATATCATCAGCATCAACTCTTTTAGCAAATACTTCAACATGACGGGCTGGCGCCTGGGCTGGCTGGTGGTGCCGGAGGCCCTGGTAAGTGTGATTGAGCGGCTCGCGCAAAACCTCTTTATTTGCCCCAGCACCATTTCCCAACACGCAGCGCTGGCCTGTTTTGAACCCGACAGCCTTGCAGAATACGAACGCCGCCGCACTGAATTCAAAGCCCGTCGCGATTACTTTATTCCTGAACTGAACCGCCTGGGTTTAACGGTTCCCGTAATGCCAGACGGCGCGTTTTATGCCTATGCCGACTGCTCAAGGCTCGCAAAAAAATGGGGTGTGAGCGGCAGCTGGGAGGTGGCTTTTGAGCTGATGAAACGGTCGCACCTGGCAGTGACGCCAGGGCGCGATTTTGGCGTTGCAGCGCCCGAGCAATTTTTGCGCTTTTCAACTGCCAGCTCCATGGCGCACCTGCAAGAAGCCATTGCCCGACTTGAAGATGCCATTGCATAAGTCGGTCTTCAAATTCCCGATCCGGATCTACTGGGAAGACACCGATGCTGGTGGAATTGTTTTTTACGCCAATTACCTGAAGTTTTTTGAACGCGCCCGTACAGAATGGCTCAGAAGCCTTGGCATTGAACAATTTCAATTGAAAGAATCAACCGGCGGCATGTTTGTAGTGGCCGAGTCGACTGTGCGCTATGCGCGCCCCACCCGTCTGGACGACGAACTGATTGTTACCGCCAGCATGAAAGAAATGGGCCGAGCGACCATGATAATAGAGCAGCGGGCGCTACTGAAAACAGAGCAACCGGGCTGCGTGCCCGCTTTGGTGTGTGAAGGCAGTATTCGCATAGGTTGGGTCAACGCTACAACGATGCAGCCCGCTCGTATTCCGTCCCAAATTTTTGACTGCTTTTCTACCGATAGCCACCCAATGAAGCCCGCCTTATGAACCAAGACTTGTCGATTGTGAACCTCCTGCTGAACGCCAGCTGGGTGGTGCAAGGCGTTGTGGCGCTGCTGGTGGGCGTTTCAATAGCCAGCTGGGCCGCGATTATTCGCAAGCTGGTGGCGCTTAAAAAAGTGCAGCAACTCAACGAAGAGTTTGACCGCGAATTTTGGTCGGGCACCAGCCTGAACGACCTGCTCGCAAGTGCTGCGCAAAACGCAAAACACTCTGGCCCCATGGAACGTATTTTTGCCAGCGGCATGCGTGAATACCAGAAATTGCGCGAACGCCGCATTCTTGATGCGGGCACGCTGCTCGACGGCGCACGCCGGGCAATGCGCGCCAGCTACCAGCGCGAGCTGGACGCTATTGAATCGAATCTTTCTTTCCTGGCCACTGTTGGTTCGGTATCGCCCTACGTGGGCCTGTTTGGCACAGTATGGGGAATCATGCACGCTTTCACCGGGCTGGCAGCGCTGGAGCAAGTCACACTGGCAACGGTTGCGCCAGGCATTGCAGAGGCGCTGGTAGCCACGGCCATTGGCCTGTTTGCGGCCATTCCCGCGGTGGTGGCGTACAACCGGTTCGCGCACGACATTGACCGCGTTGCAAACAAGCTTGAAACCTTTATTGAAGAGTTTTCGAATATTTTGCAGCGCAACCTGGGCGCGCAGTCGCCCTCAGGGAAGTAGCAATGTTGACAGCCAATCTTCTTCAACTGCCCAACTGGCTGTATTTGTCATGCCAGCCATAAATTCACGCGGCAGGGGCCGCCGCACTATCAGTGAAATCAACATGGTGCCCTTCATTGACGTGATGTTGGTGCTCCTGATTATTTTTATGGTCACCGCCCCGCTGATTACGCCGAGCATGATTGCGCTGCCAAAGGTCGGCAAGGCCGCAGCGCAACCTCCAAGCCCAGTACAAGTTTTGATTAGCAAAGACGAAACGGTGCAAATCAAATTCAAAACCAGTACAACGTCCAGCAACGTCGCAAGCGTAGCGGCAGATATTGTGAAGCTGCAGCCCGCTGTGAAAGCCGGTGCTGCGGGCACCGAGACAACGCCGGTGGTGATCAGCGCTGACAAGTCCATCAAATACGAAACAGTGGTCAAAGTGATGGACAACCTGCAAAAAGCGGGTGTTGCGCGGGTGGGCTTGTCGGTACAAACAGGCAAGGACGCCGGCAAGTAAGCCAGCGAACAAATTCGTACCGTTACCAGGCAATGCCCAGCCGCACCGACCGCAATGATTTTGGCCCGCCCAGTGATGCGGGAAGGTTGCGCTCGTTTGCTCTGGCGCTGCTGGTGCATGGTCTGCTGATTGGGGCGCTGACCTGGGGTGTGAACTGGAAGAGAAGCGACACATCGCCAAGCTTTTCAGCCGAGCTGTGGTCGAGCACGGTGCAGCAAGCGGCACCGCCCCTTGCCACCGCTCCGCCTCCGCCGCCGCCACCAATGCCCGCGGTAACACCACGGAAAATCGTTCAGGCAGCGCCGCCCCCACCCGCAGCGCCGGTGGCGCGCGATGTTGACATCGCGCTTGAGCAGGAAAAAAAGCGCAAGCTGGCCCAGCAAAAACTGGAGCGCGACGAGGAGGCAGCACAAGACAAGCGCCAAGCCGCTCTTGACGCAAAAGCTGAAAAAGACCAACAACTCAAGCAAGAAAAACTGCAAGCCCAAGCGCTCGCCAAACAACAAGCGGCAAGCGAAGCCAAAAAGCAGGACGCCGCCAAAGCCGACGCAAAAAGCACAGCTGCGGCCGCTGCCGCTGCATTGGAAGACCAGCGCAAGCAAAATTTGGCTCGCGCCATGGGCATGGCCGGAGCAACCGGCGATGAATCTTCCAGCGGCACAGCCAAGGTTTCCAGCGGCCCCACTTCAGGGTACGGCGCCAAGGTGCGTGCCAAAGTCAAACCCAATATCGTGTTCACCGAAGGGGTAGACGGCAACCCAAAAGCCGAAGTTGAAGTGCGCAGCGCACTTGATGGCACCATCACCAGCCAGCGCCTCCTCAAATCAAGCGGCAATAAAGCATGGGACGACGCAGTGATCAAAGCGATCGTCAGAACCGAAACCATGCCGCGCGATACAGATGGGCGGGTACCGCCGGTGATGATTCTTGAATTCAGGGTACGAGACTAGGCGGTACTGCCACTGACTTACGCTATAAAATATATAGCTTTTTGCGCCCGTATTTGTTGGACAGAAAGCTCTTTTCGCTTAATTATTCGGCTCCGTTTAATTGTTGCATAATTTGCGAGGTAGATCTTATTTGCGCGGCGTTGTATGCCGGCACTGATTCCCGGCCAGATAGCCGACCGCCATAAAAACTCTTAAGGATTTCGCTCATGACAGATTTCAAACTCACCCCCGACATGCTTACCTTCAGTGGCGTTTTCTACCCAAAGGGCTACATGTTCATCATGTTTCCGCTCGAAAAAGACGCGCAACAAGTGGCAGAAAGCCTCGGCCAGTTGAGCGACAAACCAGAAGTTGTGCAGCTCAGCCCCGCCACTGTGCTGCGCGAGGTGGGCCAGGTCGATGGCGACTCTGATGTCGATTTGCCATCCGTCGGAACCGAAGGCGCCACCGTTCGCAAATACATTCAGTTAGCACGGCAGGGCAACAGCGCGCTGATGGTCAAGGCAGATTCGGATGAAGAGGCCGAACGCGTGATGGTCGAGGTTCGCAAAGTGCCTTTCAGCTACGGTCAGCGCTACCACTTACTGGCGATGGAAGACCTGGAATAGGCTTGAAATCGTCATCGACCAGTCAGCCGCAAAAGGACACTCCCCATGATCGACCTGTACTACTGGCCAACGCCCAACGGCTGGAAAATTTCCATCATGCTGGAGGAATGCGGCCTTCCGTTTAACTTTCATCCGGTCAACATTGGCAAGGGCGAGCAGTTTGCGCCAAGCTTTTTGGCCATCAGCCCCAACAACCGCATGCCGGCAATTGTTGACCACGCGCCTTTGGGCGGCGGCGCGCCGATTGCGGTGTTTGAAAGCGGCGCGATTTTGCAATACCTGGCCGAAAAAACCGGCAAATTCTTTCCCGCCAGCAGCGATGTGCGCGGGCGCTACCAGGTGCTGCAATGGTTGATGTGGCAAATGGGTGGCTTGGGGCCAATGGCAGGGCAAAACGGCCATTTTTTGCTCTATGCGCCTGAGAAAATTCCCTACGCCATTGACCGCTACGGCAAAGAGGTCGATCGCCTGTACGGCGTACTCAACACGCAGTTGGCAACCACACGGACCCATGTTGCCGGGCTTGAATATTCCATCGCCGACATGGCCATTTTCCCGTGGGTGCGCACGCACAAGGCGCAAAACGTCGACCTCGCCAAATTTCCCCATGTTGAGCGCTGGTACAACGCACTGTTTGAACGGCATGCGGTCAAGCGCGGCCTTGATTTGGGCAAAGAGCTGCGGGCACCCGCCTTGACAGACGAAGCCCGCAAATCCCTGTTTGGCCAAACTGCCGAAAGCGTGCAGGCCGGCCTGCCTAAAACCGTCAGCCCACCGTGACATCCGCCAACGTGAATTCGCCTGATGCGATCGAATTTTTCTTTGATTGCTCCAGCCCCTGGACGTATCTGGCGTTTCGCAACATTCAGCCGCTTGCAACGCAGCATGGCATTGCCATCAACTGGCGGCCGGTGCTGGTGGGCGGTATTTTCAACACCGTAAACCAGCGCATGTATGCAGGCCGTGAAGATGTGGATTCACCACGCAACCGCTACCAGTTAAAAGACCTTCAAGACTGCGCGCACCAGGCTGGTGTGCAGATTGCGTTTCCGCCCAAGGTGTTTCCAGTCAACAGCGTGAAAGCCATGCGCGGGTGTTTGTGGCTAGCACAAGACCCATCGCACAAGGCACAGCTGCTACCGTTTATTGAAGCCACATTTGCCGCGTATTTCACGCTAGAAGCTGATATTTCTCAGGACGACGTGCTTGCTGAAATTTGCCAGAAAAACGGTATTGCGGTAGATGCGTTTCTAGCCGGTATTGCGCTACCTGATACCAAGGCGCAGCTCAAAGCCAATACGGATGAAGCAATTGCCCGGGGCGCATTTGGTGTGCCAACCTTTTTTATTGGCAGTGATATGTATTTTGGCAACGACCGCTTGAGCCTGGCAATACAAGCCGCTACAAAGTTGCCAGCTGCTACCTGAGCGGGCCTTTGCGCGTATCGATCGGCGCGACAAAAGAATCTTCAAACACCGGCTTGACCTTGTCATGCTTGCGTGTCGCAAAAGAATCCGTGTCTTGCGGGTAATGCGCCTCTGCCTCGTGTGACGCTGGCTTTGCATCTCTTTTGTTGAGCTCTCTAAGCGCAGCCTGGCGCTTTTCGTCCGTGAAATGAACCAGTTCCGCATTGAAGTTGGAGTCGCCACCACGGGTTTGCTGCTCGGAAGTGCTTTTGTGTTTCGTCTCACCCATAAACGCTGCCCGAACCACACCCGCATTTGGCAACGCCGAGGAGCGCACGGTAATGTAGGCCACCGCACAGTCTTCAAGCAAGCGCTCCTTGAGCTCCCGGCTGATAGAGCTCAGCCCGCGTCGGCCATGCACATCTACGCAGCCAATTACTGTGCCATCTTTGGTACAAACTGTAAAAGTGCAGTACACCCCGTGCAGCAATTCTTGCCAACGCCGAGCCATGTTTTTTTGCTCTTTCTTGACGGGCACCGTAAACCGCAGCACGGGCAATTTGCACATCACAAAGTGTTTGGGAAAGATTCCCCTCAGCCATTCAAAAGTTTGGGCCTCTTCCGCGGTGAGCATTTCGCGCGAGCGCAACGGCCACTTGTAAGGCAAACGCAGCGCCTGGCTTGACACGTGCCGCTGCCACAGCACCAATATCCCTGCGCCCAAACCAACGCCAGCAAATAAAGCTAGCGCGATGGTAAAAAGTGACGATGCCTGCACATTTGCCTTTCGGATATTCAAGCTCAAAACCGCCCGCCGCCACACTGGCCAGCACGAACCGAAGCGTCTCAAGCAACCCTGTTCCTGGTAAGTCGATAGTTTATGCTGTTGTGAAACTTATGTCACTATGTGCATCTGCGCATGCTACCCGCCTACACGCTTGACAATAAATTGCAACTTTTCAAGTGCGAAGAGCACATTTGCGCAATGGTCGCCCTGCACTTCTATCACGCCGTCTTTGGTTGTGCCGCCTGAGCCACAGGCTGCGCGCAGCTGCTTGCCAAGCAGTGCAAGTTCTGGCGCATTCAACGGCACCCCGCGAACGACCGTGACGCTTTTACCGCCCCGGCCTTTGGAGTCCAGCGACACACGCACCATTCCATCTGTTTTGGCGGGCAGTTTGTTTTGCTTGCATTTGCAAAGTGCAACACCTTGGCGGCATTCGGGGCAGGTGCGGCCAATCTCGGTACTGTAGACCAAGCCGCCAGATGGTCGGGGCGTCATAAAGCGGCAGCGTTGCAACACATCAAGCGCATCGGACTACTTTTTATCACCGCTGGGGCCTTGGCAAGCTGCGCGAATAATTCGCTGCAAGGGGTTGGGCTCGATTTCCCTGAACACCATTGGCCGAATGAGGTTGCTGGCATACACGATGGACTCATGTGGCGAGCCCGTCCACAGTGGAAGGCGAAAAAAATCAGCAGACAAGAACCGCGCAGTGCGCAGATTGCAATCAAACAGCACCACCGCACGGTAGGACATAAAAACGATGCCATCGGTACTGGTGCGCTCCCGCGGGCGGCTGACCCTGACCCGCATGGTGTGCATGGCCCCGTCAACAGCGACAGCCACCGGATCCACTTCAATCGTGTCGGCACTCGTGTCTGCAGGATCACCGACCACGGTCAACCACGGCGTTTGGGCACCAGCCCAGCCCGCAGCGCACGCAGCGCACGCATACAAAAATGTAACTATTGTTTTTATGCGCATGTACGGTATTCTGACGCAATTTGATGACTGAAAAACACACCCCCGACAAAGAGCAAATCAACTTGCTGGAGCCATTCGACCGATTGGGTTTGCACCAAATCGAGTTGGTAGCCAACGTAACGCAGGCAAACGCTGCGCTGGCGGCTTTGGGCAGCGCAGCAGTTTTGGGGTTTGACACTGAATCAAAACCGACATTTGCGAAAAATGAAGCCTCTACTGGCCCCCACATTGTTCAGCTTTCAACATTGAACAAGGCCTGGATTTTTCAGCTTGAAGATGCCGAGTGCAGGCGCGTCGTGGGCGCATTGCTGGAGTCAAAGACCATCATCAAAGCCGGCTTTGGCCTGGGTGATGATAAAAAGCGCATCACGTACAAGTTGGGCGTTAACCTTCAGGGCGTACTGGACCTGAACGCCGTTTTTCGGGAACACGGCTACCGCAAAGACATGGGGGTTCGGGGCGCCGTGGCAGTGCTGTTTAACAAGCGGTTTATAAAATCAAAAAAAGCCAGCACCTCTAACTGGGCCAACCCACAGCTGAGCGAAGCACAACTGATTTACGCCGCCAACGACGCCTATGCCGCCATGCGGGTGTACGACGAGCTAAGAATATAAGCGTTTTAAGCTTCTAGCGCAATAAATACGGGCGCAAGCAGCTACTTTATTAGTAGCAATAAACTTAAGCTGCCGGCTTGGCAGTTGCTGCCTTGCGGTCCGCCAGCACACGCTGCGCCGCTGGCCGCTCACTGATCATTTTGATGTACGGCTTGTAGTCCACACCTGCAACCAGTAGCGCGTCTTCACCGTAAATTGCCTTGGTGGCCATGCCCACCAAAGGCAACGAAGCAAATGCTGCGCAATCAGCTTGCGTAAAAGTTTCACCGGCAATAAAAGGGGAAAACTTCACCAACTGCTTGAAGGCGGCAATGTTTTTGTCCAATTGCCTTTTTACCCGCGCCTGCGCGCTTTCACTTACCGTACCGCCGAAAAAAGCTTGGGTGTACAGCTCACGCGCCACCAATTCAAGGTGCAAATCGACGTAGGTTGTCAGCTCACGCACCTTGGCGGCGGCAAACGGATCAGCTGGCAGCAGCGCGGGCACTGGGTGTGCGGCTTCCAGGTAATCCACGATGGCCTGGCTTTCACACAGCGTGCCGTGCGGCGTGGTGATGAACGGAATTTTGCCCAATGGCGAGGCCGAAAGGCCGTGCGCATCGAGCTTGCCCGGGTATGCCGGGGCCTCGGTAAAAGGAATATTCTTTTCAAGCAATACCAGCTTGACTTTGTTGTAGTAGTTGGACACCGGAAAGCCAGAAAGCGTGATCATTTTGAAGTCTCCTGTAGGGGGTATGAAGGCAGTTTATCGGCGCGCTGCTTGGGTCGGTGCAACAGCGGCGACACCCATGCGCTGGCTTGCATTTATCGGGCGCTTATCAAGCGTCTATCGGGCATCTAACGCGCATTCAATGGATAAGCAGGGTCGGTGTAGCCTGCAGTTGAAGGGTGGCCGGGCTTGACCAAACTATCGACCAGCGCCTGGTCTTCAGGCGTGATCACCACGTCTGCAGCAGGCAAATAATCCAGCCACTGCGCCAGGGTACGCGGCCCGGCAATCACCGACGTCACTGCGCGGCTGGCCAGCACCCAGGCGCACGCAAACTGCGCCAAATTCATACCGCGCTTTTCGACATGCGCCATCAAGGTTTGCGCAATCGCCAGCGATTCAGCCCTGAATTCAGTGTCCATGATGCGCTTGTCACCACGCCCTGCCCGGCTGCTGGCATCAGGCGTTTGGCCAGGCGCGTATTTGCCGGTCAGCACCCCGCGCGCAATCGGGCTATACGTCGTCACGCCAATGCCGTAGTGCTTGCAAGCGGGCAAAATTTCAACTTCAGGCATGCGATTAAGCAGGTTGTAGTACGGCTGGCACACCACGGGGCCGGGCATGCCGAGCTGGCAGCTAAGCCGCACCAGTTCAGCAATGCGCCAGCCGCGAAAATTCGACACGCCCCAATACCGAATTTTGCCGGCTCGCAGCATGGCATCTAGCGCACGCAATGGCTCTTCAAGGTTCATGTCGTTGTAGTCGCGGTGGAGGTACAGCACGTCAACATAATCGGTTTGCAAGCGCTTGAGGCTGGCATCGATTTCATGCAGCATCCAGCTGCGCGAATAGTGCCCTTCGTTGACGCGCTTTGACATCGCATTGCCCAGCTTGGTGGCCAGCACCCAGTCGTGGCGCTGGTTTTTGAGCAACTCGCCAACGATGGTTTCAGACGCACCTAGGGTGTACACATCGGCCGTGTCGATGTAGTTCACCCCGTTGGCATGCGCATCTGCGGTGATGCGTGCGGCCTCGGCTTGGTCGGTCTGGTCGCCAAACATCATCGTGCCCAGGCACAGGGTGGAGACTTTGAGGTTGCTGCTGCCAAGGGATCGGTATTGCATAAGAATCCTTATCAAATAGGGCTTTAGCGCAATATATACGGGCGCAAGCAGCTATTATTTAAATAGCAATGTTATTTACTACAGAGCTTTGCCAAGCCGCTGCACACCATCGATGATTTTTGCTGTGTCGGCCGTCGCAAAGCTCAGCCTGAACGTTGCCTTGTCCACATCGGTTGCAAAAAACGGCGCGCCAGGCACAAACGCAACCAACTTGTCAATCGCGCGTTTAGCGAATTCCGCGGCGTCTGCGTTGGGTGCCGTCAGGCGGGACCAGAAAAACATGCCCCCTTGCGGCGGGTTGAAAGTTACGGCGTCGCCAAGTTCTTGCTGCAAACTTTTTGCCATGGTTTGCGCGCGTTCGGCGTAGGTTTTGCGTACCACGTCCAGTGCTGCATCCATGCGCTTCAAGCCCAGGTATTGCGCGGCAATGGCCTGCGTCAAGTTGCTGGTGTGCGCGTCGCTGAACTGTTTGCACATTACCGCGTTGGCCAGCAGTTGGGGTTGCGCCACCATCCAGCCGACGCGCAGGCCCGGTGACAACACTTTGCTGAACGAGCCGCAGTAAGCAATGAAGTCGCGTGAACCTGGAACGCTTTGACTCAAAGCCAGCATGCTGGGCGGCGGCGGTGCGCCAAAGTACAGCTCGCCGTAGGGGTCGTCTTCAACCACCAGCACGCGGTGCTCAACTGCCAGTTCCAAAATACGTTTGCGGCGCGCCAAACTGAGCAAGGCGCCGCTCGGGTTGCCAAAGGTGGGGATGAGGTAGACCAGCTTGGGCTTGTGCGCAACGATCAGGCGCTCCAGCTCGTCAACTTTTACGCCGTCGGCATCAATCGGTGCGCTCACAATATCTGCGCCATAGAGCCGAAAGCACTGAATGGTCGCTAAAAACGTGGGCCCCTCAACAATCACTTTGTCGCCCGGGTTGATCATGGTTTTACCGATCAGGTCCAGCCCCTGCTGGCTGCCGGTGGTGGTGATGATTTGGTCAGGCGCAGCCGCGATGCCTTTGCCAGCCAGATAACCGCTGAGGGCCTCGCGCAGCGGGCCCCAGCCCTCAGTTGCTCCGTATTGCAGCACCGCGCCTGGGTGGCCTGCCAACACTTGTTCTGACGCCATGCGGATGCCTTCAACATCGAACAGCGCCGGGTCGGGAAAGCCGCCAGCAAAGCTGATGATGCCGGGCTTGCCCAGCAACTTGAACAACTCACGAATGGCAGAGGTTTCGACGTTGCCCAGGCGGGCTGCAAAACTCAAGGGAAGTGGCGCGCTTAGGGGCAAGGACATGTAAAAATAACTTTATGAAAAAAGAAAACATTGCACCGTTTTTTGCCACGCTGAAAGCAGCCAATCCACAGCCAGTTACCGAGCTTGAATATACCAGCGTGTTTGAGTTGCTGACTGCTGTGCTGCTGTCTGCGCAGGCTACCGATGTCAGCGTGAACAAGGCTACGCGCAGGCTGTTTGCCGTGGCCAACACGCCGCAGGCTATTTTGGATTTGGGCTTGGCAAAGCTGGAGGGATACATCAAAACCATCGGGCTTTTTCACAGCAAGGCCAAACACCTTTTGCAAACCTGCGCCATGCTGCAAGAGCTGCACGGCGGCGTGGTGCCGCGCTCGCGTGAGGCGCTTGAAGCCCTGCCGGGTGTAGGCCGAAAAACTGCCAACGTCGTGTTGAACTCCGCGTTTGGTGAGGCAACGATGGCGGTAGACACGCACATTTTCAGAATGGGCAACCGAACGGGTTTGGCACCGGGCAAGACGCCGCTGGCAGTAGAGCTGAAAATGCTCAAGCGCATACCGGCCGAGTACCTCGTGGACGCGCACCATTGGCTGATACTGCATGGCCGCTACGTGTGTATGGCGCGCCAGCCCAGGTGCTACGAATGCGCGGTAAGCAATTACTGCGCTTATCGGCCTAAAACGCTATTAATTAAGTAGCTTTTTGCGCCCGTACCTATTGGTCAAAACGTGTTATTTGGTTAAAGCTGAGGCAAGCCCGCACGAATAGCAAGCAAATAGGCCAACGCTGCGCAAAATTGCGCGGGCTCTGGCAACATCAATCAATGCAAATTATTGAACTTGAAAACCGCGCCGCACACCCGCAGCAGCTCACCGTATTGTTTGATGGCGCATGCCCGCTGTGCCGCCGTGAGATTGGCGTGTACCAGGGGCTGTGTCCGGTTGATCCGGGCATGCAAGTCAAATTTGCCGACGTCAGCCTGAACCAAACTGCGTTGCCGCCGGGTGGCGACCGCGCGGCCTATTTGAAGCGCTTTCACGTGCAACTTGCAGACGGCAGCGTGCGCAGCGGCGCAGAGGCTTTTGTGGCGCTGTGGGCGGTGCTGCCCGGCTGGCGTTGGCTGGCTACAGCAGCGCGCCTGCCTGGGGTAACGCCTCTGATGGAGCTGACCTACCGCGCATTTCTCACCGTGCGCCCGCAGATGCAGGGCATCGCCAGAGCCTTTGAAGCGCCTCGGGTTTCAAAAGAGTTGGTGGGTGATTTGCGGTCAGACCACGCAGGCGAGCTGGGCGCGGTGTGGATTTACCGCGGGCTATTGGCGGTGTCGCGCGATGTGGGCGTGCGCGAATTTGCCCGTCGCCACAGCGCAACGGAGCAAGTGCACCTGGACAAAATCAGCGCCCTGCTGCCCTGGCCGCAGCGAAGCCGCTTGTTGCCGGCCTGGCGCGTGGCGGGGTTTTTAACTGGCGCATTGCCCGCCTTTTTTGGGCCGCGCGCGGTGTACGCAACCATTGCTGCGGTTGAGACTTTTGTTGACCAGCACTACCAACACCAGATCGACAAGTTACAAAATCGGCCAGAGCACGCTGCGCTGCTTGCGTTGCTGCTGCAATGCCAACACGATGAATGCGAGCACCGTGATGAAGCCACAGCGCTCACTGGCAAACCACCGGGCCTGCTTCTTCGCGCATGGTGCGCAGTGGTCGGCAGCGGGTCGTCTGTAGCTGTTGAGTTGGCGCGCCGCGTGTAACGTCTGGTGCATGGCGTAACGCCATTTGCTACTTAATTAATAGCTGCTTGCGCCCGTATTTATTGGGCTAGAGGCCTAAAAGGCTTTAAAATCAAGCATCTTTGAGTAATTTGTACATCACCAGCGCATCCACCAGGCCCAGACGCTGGTGCTGAAAAGCGCGCGGCAGCGTTGCCATCACGGCAAAGCCCAGCTTCTTCCACAGCGCAATAGCGCCGACGTTGGTGGCGACCACCAGATTGAATTGCATGGCGCTGAAGCCGAGCGCTACCGCCTCAGTTTGTGAATGCACACACATCGCGGCAGCAATGCCCTGGCCGCGTGCTGCAGGTGCTACAACATAGCCGCAGTTGCACACATGCGCGCCCAGGCCGGGTTGGTTGGGCTTGATGAAATACGTGCCCACCACTGCGCCCGCAGCATCCACCGCTACGTAGGTGGCCTTCGGTGATTCAACCCATTGGTAGTAAATTTCTTGCTCGGTGCATCCGGGCGCATAGGCGTACGTGTCGCCGCTGGCAAAAGTGGTTTGCAAAATGGGCCACAGTTCGGTCCAGTCTGAATTTTCAAAGGTGCGCACGGTGGTCATCTTGCAAGGTTGGTGAATAAGCGGTAAAAACATTGTGGCCCAGCAAATAAGTCGCCAAACCATTGGCGGAAAGCCACCAGCTCGCTCAGGGCCAAAGCCACAGAACTAAGAGTTAATGCGGAAAATAGATAAAATCTATTGGTATAGATTATTTAATAGTTTTATTATTTCATTTGTGCCTAGCGAACTGCTCAAGACACGTTTTTAAAGGAACTCCCCATGACTACAGAACTGAAATGCCCATTCTCGGTTAGCGCCCTCAAGCCCACCGTAGCCGGTGCAAGAACCAATGCAGACTGGTGGCCCAATCAGCTCAACCTCAAGCTGCTCAGCCAGCATTCGCCTTTGTCTGACCCAATGGGAAAGACATTTAACTACGCTGAAGAATTTAAAACCCTTGACCTGCATGCAGTCGTTGCTGACCTGACCGCGTTGATGACCGATTCGCAAGACTGGTGGCCCGCCGATTACGGCCACTACGGCCCGTTTTTTGTGCGTATGGCCTGGCACAGCGCAGGCACTTACCGCATTGCCGATGGCCGTGGCGGCTCTGGCTTTGGCACGCAGCGTTTTGCGCCGCTGAACAGCTGGCCCGACAACGGCAACCTGGACAAAGCACGCCGCCTGCTGTGGCCCATCAAGCAAAAATATGGCCGCAAGCTGTCGTGGGCCGACCTGATTATTCTGACGGGCAACGTTGCGATGGATTCGATGGGATTTAAAACCTACGGCTTTGCGGGTGGCCGTGAAGACGTGTGGGAGCCGGGTGAGGATATTTATTGGGGCTCTGAAGACACGTGGCTGGGCGATAACCGCTACAGCGGCGACCGCGAGCTTGAGCAGCCGCTGGGCGCAGTGCAGATGGGCCTGATTTACGTCAACCCGCAAGGCCCGAACGGTGTGCCTGACCCATTGGGCTCCGCACGCGATATTCGTGAAACCTTTGCCCGCATGGCCATGAACGATGAAGAAACCGTAGCGCTGACGGCTGGCGGCCACACGTTTGGCAAATCGCACGGAGCAGTGCCTGAGCACCACATGGGCGCTGCCCCCGAGGGCGCTGACATTGCCGAGCAAGGCTTTGGCTGGACCAGCAACTTCGCGGGTGGCAGCAACGGCGAATACACGGTGACCAGCGGCATCGAAGGTGCCTGGACCAATAACCCGATTCAGTGGGATATGGGCTACTTTGAAAACTTGTTTGGCTACGAATGGGAGCTGACCAAAAGCCCTGCTGGCGCGCACCAGTGGAAGCCCAAAGACGCATCGGGCGCCAACACGGTGCCAGACGCGCACAACCCCGCCAAGCGCCACGCACCCATGATGACCACAGCCGATATGGCGATGCGAATGGACCCGGCGTACGAGAAAATCTCGCGCCACTACTGGGCCAATCCGCAAGAGTTTGCCGATGCCTATGCCAAGGCTTGGTACAAGCTGACGCACCGCGATATGGGGCCGACCACACGCTACCTGGGCCCGCTCGTTCCGCCAGGCCAGTTACTGTGGCAAGACCCGCTGCCGTCGGTAGACCACGAACTCGTCAGCGAGCAAGACATCGCTGCACTGAAGGCCAGCGTGCTTGCAACGGGGCTTTCTATATCGCAATTGGTCAACACAGCTTGGGCATCGGCGTCAACATTTCGGGGCAGTGACAAGCGCGGCGGAGCCAACGGCGCACGCATTCGCCTCAGCCCGCAAAAAGACTGGCAAGCAAATCAACCGGCTGAATTGACCAAGGTACTGCATGCGCTTGAAGCTGTTCAAGCCAGTTTTAACAAGGCGCAAACGGGCGGCAAAAAAGTGTCGATGGCCGACTTGATCGTACTTGGCGGTTGCGCTGCAATTGAGGCGGCTGCCAAAAAAGCCGGCCACGATGTGCACGTGCCGTTCACCCCCGGGCGCACCGACGCTTCGCAAGAGCAAACTGATGTGGAGTCATTTGCGGTGCTCGAACCCGTTGCAGACGGCTTTCGCAACTACCTCAAGCCCGGGCTTGAGGGACAAGCCGCCGAGCTGCTGGTAGACCGCTCAAACCTGATGAAGCTGACTGCACCCGAGATGACGGTGCTGATCGGCGGCATGCGCAGCCTGAACGCCAACATGGGGCAAACCAAGCACGGCGTGTTCACCAAACGGCCCGAGACCTTGAGCAACGATTTCTTCGTCAACCTGCTTGACATGGGCACGAGGTGGCAAAAGTCTGAAGGCGCATCAGGCGTGCTGGAGGGCCGTGACCGCACAAGCGGAAACCTCAAGTGGACCGGCACTGTGGCTGACTTGGTTTTCGGCTCAAACTCGCAGTTGCGGGCGATAGCAGAGGTTTATGCGTGCAGCGATGCAGAAGAAGCCTTTGCGCAAGACTTCGTGGCCGCTTGGGACAAAGTGATGATGCTGGACCGATACGATCTGGCGTAGTCGTTTCGACAAGCTGTTAAAAAACTGTAAAGCCGCCACTTGGCATCGGTGTGAACTGATCCAGGCGGCGGCTTTTTGCTAGATTTTTGCTGGCTGGTCACGATCAAAAAAACAGTAGTAAGATTCTTACCAAACCGGAGTAAGAATTATGCGACTCACCAGCAAAGGCCAAGTCACCATCCCCCAAGCAGTGCGCGACAAAGCGGGCTTGCAACCGCACAGCGAGGTTGAATTTGAAGTGTGCGCCAACGGCGATGTGCTGATCAGGCGGGCGGCGGCTTCGGCATTGCGCGCCGCATCACCGTTGCGCCGCGCGTTTGAACAAGTGCGCGGCAGCGCCAACGCAGCCCAGTTCAAGGGAATGGGCACGGACGAATTCATGAAGTTCATCCGTGGCTAGCAACGCCAGGCGTGCCACCCATGAGGTGCGCGAGGAAGACGCGCGCTACCTGCTTGCGCCCACGCTGGTAGACAGTTGCGTGCTGATTGACGTGCTGGCCAACGACCCAGACTGGGCCGAATGGTCACTTGAAAAGCTCGATGCGCTGGGCCAGCAAGCGCCGCTGGTCATCAACCCGCTGATCTTGGCGGAAATCAGCCCCCGCTTTGCGAAAGCCGCCGACCTTGACGCAGCTTTGCAGCAACTGCCCATCAAGCGCGAAGCCCTGCCTTGGGACGCCGCTTATCTGGCTGGCCAAGCCTTCAAAATTTACCGCACCGCAAACGGCAGCAAGCGCTCACCGATGCCAGACTTATACATTGGTGCGCATGCGCTGGTAGGCAACATGCGGCTGCTCACGCGTGACGCCGTGCGTTTTCAAACCTACTTTCCCAAACTCAACATCATCTCGCCATGACCACATCACCGCCCCGCTACCCTGCCCCCGAACTCGCCAATCTGCCCGACGACATTCGCGCCAAGATTCTGGAGGTGCAAGAAAAAGCAGGCTTTATCCCCAACGTTTTTTTAGGTTTTGCCCGCCGTCCGGCTGAGTGGCGCGCGTTCTTCGCCTACCACGACGCGTTGATGCTGCCTGAATCAACAGGCCGCACCAGCAGCCTGACCAAAGGCGACCGCGAAATGATCGTCACCACCACCAGCGCGGCCAACAGTTGCCTGTACTGCGTGGTGGCGCACGGTGCGATTTTGCGCATTTATGAGAAAAAGCCATTGGTGGCCGACCAAGTTGCCGTGAATTACAAAAAAGCCGACATAACA
>ENA-OFCF01000314-OFCF01000314.1-metagenomes-genome-assembly--contig:-NODE-314-length-22053-cov-4.819575_pt1 | contig 22053 bp, 21 predicted proteins | sample MGYA00153387_OFCF01 | MGnify analysis MGYA00153387
TGGTGCTGGAAATAGGCAACGAGCGCGAAAACTTTGAACGCGCCTTCACATCGCTGGAACCTCTTTGGTTCGAGACAAGCGGTGGTCCAGACCAGGTGTTGCTCCTTACAAGGCAACAGTTATCCCGGCAACAACTGCTATAAATTCTGATTTGCATTTTCTGGATGCCTTTTTGCGTCCCCCCTTTTGGACTGTTTGAGAAATGATTACCCTTAAAAATGTGGTGCTGCGTCGCGGCGCCAAAGTGATTCTTGACAGCGCATCTGTGACCCTGAACCCCGGCGAAAACATTGGCCTGGTGGGACGCAATGGCGCGGGCAAGTCGTCACTGTTTGCCATGCTGAACGGCACGCTGCATGAAGACGGCGGCGAGTTTTTCATTCCGGCCCAATGGCGCATGGCGCAGGTTGCGCAAGACATGCCCGAAACCGAGCAAAGCGCCACCAGCTACGTGATCGAGGGCGATGTGGTGCTGCAAGCGGCACAGGCCGAAGTGACTTTAAGTGAGGAAAGCGGCGACGGTGACCGCATGGCGCATGCCTACATGGAGCTGTACGACGCTGGCGCGCACGATGCTGAAGCGCGCGCGCAGGCACTGATTCTGGGTTTGGGTTTCAAGGTGTCTGAACTGAACAACCCGGTCAACAGCTTTTCGGGCGGCTGGCGCATGCGTCTACAACTGGCGCGCGCGCTGATGTGCCCGTCAGATTTGCTGTTGCTGGACGAGCCCACCAACCACCTGGACCTGGACGCGCTGGTGTGGCTGGAAGCCTGGCTAAAACGCTACCAGGGCACGATGCTGGTTATCAGCCATGACCGGGAGTTTCTGGATGCCGTAACCGACGTGACGGTGCACATTGAAAGCGCCAAGCTGACCCGCTACGGCGGCAACTACAGCAAGTTTGAGGATTTGCGCAGTGAACAAATGGCGCTGCAGCAAGGCGCGTATTCCAAGCAGCAAGACAAGATCGTTCACCTGCAAAAATTTATTGCCCGCTTTAAAGCCAAGGCAAGTAAAGCCAAACAGGCACAAAGCCGGGTCAAAGCGCTGGACCGCATGGAAAAAATTGCCCCGCTGCTGGCTGAGGCGGACTTTACGTTTGAATTTAAAGAACCGGCCAACCTGCCCAACCCCATGCTGTCGATGCAAAACGCATTTTTCGGCTATCCCGCGCCGGAAGATGCCCCGGCGGGCACGCCACCCACCGTGATCGTGCAAAACGTCAGCAAATCAGTACTGGCTGGCCAGCGCATTGGCATTTTGGGCGCCAACGGGCAAGGCAAATCAACGCTGGTTAAAACCATAGCGCGCGCTTTGACACCCATTAGCGGCGACATGACGGAAGGCAAAGGGCTGAACATCGGCTACTTTGCCCAGCAGGAGCTGGACGTGCTGCACCTGAACGACAACCCGCTGGAGCACATGATCCGGTTGGTCAAAGACGTCACCGCCGCAGGAAAAATCGGCAACCAGCCGACGCGTGAGCAAGACTTGCGCAGCTTTTTAGGCAACTTCAACTTTGGCGGCGACATGGTCAAGCAGTCCGTGGGCAGCATGAGCGGCGGCGAAAAAGCACGCCTGGTGCTGTGCATGATTGTCTGGCAGCGGCCTAACCTGCTGCTGCTCGACGAGCCGACCAACCACCTGGATTTGGCCACGCGCGAAGCACTCAGCATGGCGCTCAACGAATTTGAAGGCACGGTGATGCTGGTCAGTCACGACCGGGCGTTGCTACGCGCGGTGTGCGACGAGTTCTGGATGGTCAGCCAAGGCGGTGTTGCACCGTTTGATGGCGACCTGGATGATTACCAGAAATACTTGCTCGACCACGCCAAAAAGATGCGTGAAGACGCGAAGAAAACCAGCTCAGCACCTGCACCTGCACCTGTTGCTAAAGTTGCTATTGAAAAAGAAGCTGCTCACGCCCATAAACAGGACTTAAAAGGCACTTTTGATGCTCAAAAAAGCACTAAAACGGGCAAAAATGACACTTCCAAGCCTTTGAGAAAAGAATTGGACAAAATTGATAGCGCCATGCAGGTTTTAACTGTTGAAAAAGACCAGTTGCAAACCCAGCTAGCCAATACCAAAGCACCAGTAGATTTGGCAAAAATTGGCAAGCGCATCAAAGCCATTGACACTGAAATAAGCCTACACGAAGAGCGGTGGTTAGAGTTGACCGAGCAGCTTGAAACCGCCGCAGTGTAGAGTAAACGGTAAAGGAGATTCACCTCATGCCTTCAGCCCTGAACATGGCAGCAGACGACGCAGACATGCAAGCGGCCGTCAAACGCAGCCGCAAGCTGCTTCACAAACGCGCTTTGCTGGCTGGCGCAGTCAGCGCGGTACCCATACCCGGCCTGGACTGGGCAGTGGATGCCGCCATGCTGTCAAAGTTGATTCCCGAAATCAACAAAGAGTTTGGCCTCACACCCCAACAGCTTGACAGTCTGAACCCAAAAAAGCGCGAACAGGTACAAAAAGCCGTGACCATGGTGGGCTCGGTGCTGATCGGCAAGCTCATCAGCCGCGATTTGGTGATCGCTGCAGCCACCAAAATTGGCATGCGCCTAACTACCAAGCAACTCGCCAAATACGTGCCGTTTGCAGGGCAAATCGTCGCTGCAACAGTGGGTTATGCAGCCATTCGCTATTTGGGCGAAGAGCACATGAAAGACTGCATTCTGGTGGCACAAAAAGCCGGGCTGGATGTGCCAAGACTTGGCTATTCTGGCTAAAACTCAAACAACAACTAAAAACCAAAAAGCCGCCTGACGCAAGCATCAGGCGGCTTTTAAATTTTGGTGGGACCTGCGGGGGTCGAACCCACGACAAACGGATTAAAAGTCCGCTGCTCTACCAACTGAGCTAAGGTCCCATATTTGCTTGCCGTTGAAAGCAGACAAGCCTCAGATTATAGCGTGATTTTGGCCTGCTTTGCAAAACTTGAGCTGGCAATTTTGTCCAACAGCCAGCCCGCAGCACAAATGCCGAAAGTGGCCGTCACGCTGACAACTGAGCCGTAGCCGTGGCAGTTCAGGTTGTTGTCGGTTTGAAATGTGTCAGCGTTTGTTGCAGGCTGAATGACAGACTCACGGCTAAAGACACAACTCGTGCCCATCTTGCCTTGTCGTGCTGCGCCGTGTTCTTTGCGCAGCCGGTAACGCAGTTGCGCCAGCAAAGGGTCATGTGTGGTGAGTGCCAAGTCATCGATCTCGACCTTGTGCGCATGGCGCTTGCCGCCCGCTGCACCTACCGTGATGAAGCTGACTTTGTGCTGCAGTGCCCAAGCTGCCATGATGGTTTTGGCTTTGACCTGATCACACGCATCGAGTATTGAAACGTCGTTGTTCAAATCAAGCCCGGCAACACCTGGCCAATTGGCAGGGTCCGCAAACTCTTCAACGCAGCGCACATCGCAATCAGGGTTGATGTCAGCAATGCGTTCGCGCATGGCCTGGACTTTGGACTGACCCAACGTGCTACCCAGCGCATGAATCTGGCGATTGATGTTCGACTCGGCAATATGGTCCAGATCAATCAGCGTCAAGCGCGCCACGCCGCTGCGCGCCAACGCTTCTGCGGCCCACGAGCCAACGCCGCCAATGCCCACCACTACCACATGTGCAGCTCGAATTTTTGCGGCACCCTCTGCACCGTAAAGCCGGGCCAAGCCGCCAAAGCGCCGCTCCAGGTCGGGCGAGTCCATCACTGGATGCTTTGCTCCAGCCGCCAGACTTGATACTTCAAAGCGACCAGAGCACCTGCCACAATGGCCGCCACTGCTACAAAACTGGTAGCGCTCAAGGTTGACAGGCCAGACAAGCCCTGCCCCACCGTGCAGCCCATGGCAGCCACACCGCCCACGCCCATCAGCACAGCACCCACCAGATGGTTCGCTGTGTCTTCGGCATCACGAAAGCCTTCCCAGCGAAAGCTGCGGCTTGCCACGGCATAAACAGCAGAGCCCACCACCACGCCGAAGACCGAGACAATACCGATCGTCAACACCTTGGCCTTGTCGCTAAAAAACATGACCCAGTCAATCGTGTAGGCCACGGGTGACACAAAGCTCAGGGCTTCAGCGCGCCCAGAGTTGGTGGCCAAAAATGCTTCTTGCAGTGTTTCAGGGTGCTCGGCCACATAACCCAAATGCCCGCTGATCCACCACATGGCGGCAATCAATGCGCCTAGGCCAAAGCCTGCAAGCAGGTTGTCAAAGCGCACAAAATCGCGACCCAGCAGCGCCCAGATGATCAAACCCAAGCCAAGCACCAGCGCCAAAATCAGCCCAGCACTGATGCTGCTCATGCCCAGAGCACTGCCCAACCAATTCGGCAAGGCCGCATTGCTGGCGAAATCAATCGCGATGCGGTCTACCGTGGCCACCCGCAGCACCGCGGTCATGCCTTTAAGCGTGGCAAATGCGGCGACACCCATGACCACAAACACCACCACCGATTTAAGGTTACCGCCGCCAATGCGTACCAGCGTTTTGCTGCCACAACCGGATGCCAGCACCATGCCAAAGCCAAACAACAAGCCGCCCGTCAAGGCAGACAGCCAAATAAAACGGTTGGAGGCGTAAAGGGTCTTGGCGGGGTCAATCAGTCCGCTAGAGGCCAGTATGTAAAAGCCGATCATGGCCACACCGACTGCCATGCCCCACATTCGCATGCGCGTCCAGTCGCTCATGTTGACGATGTCGCTGACAGCACCCATGGTGCAAAAGTGGGTGCGCTGGGCGATGACGCCAAACAATACCGAAGCAAAGAAAGCGGCCCACAAAACTTGGGTTGTGAGGGTCTTGAGTGTTGAGATGTCCATGCCCATATTTTAAAGGCATGTCATTGACTCATGGCCGGCGACTATTTCAGCTTTGTCAAACGGTCTTTGGCGACCGATGCCGCTTCAGACTGCGGGTAGACCTTGATCAAGTCATTCAATGTTTTGCGGGCTGACAGGTTGTCTTTTAATTCAACCTGGCAGTTGGCAATCGACAGCGCAGCCTCGGGTGAACGCAAGTGATCGGGCGCAATAGCAACCACCGACTTGAAATTAATGATTGCTTCACGGTAAGCCCGCAGTGCATATTGGGCATTGCCCAACCAGAACAAGGCCGATGGCCTGTAGCCACTTTCAGGGTAACGCTTGATAAAGTCCAGGAAAGACGTTTGTGCAGGCGCAAACTCGCCCTTGCGCAGGGTCGCCAATGCCGCATCAAAGTCACGAATTTCAGATGGACTTGCAATAAATTCTTTGCCATCCACTGTTACTTTATACGGTTCGAACTTTCGAAGCCTTTCATCAACCCCTTGGGTGATGTCTTTTTGCCTGCGCTGCACTTCGGCGACTTCACGCGTCAGTTGCTCATCTTGTCCTCGCATTTTGGCTATCTCAGCGCGCAACACTTCGAGTTGATTAGACAAATCAAGAATACTGCGACGCAACTGGGCGTTGTCGTCATTGGTTTTTTTCAGCTCTTCAACGTTACGCAACTGCTGAGTGTCTACTTTTTGACGTAAATCCAGTATGGCCTTGCGCGCCTCATCGTCGTCAAACAAAGCATGTGCATTAAACGCCAACGCGCCAAATACGGTTGCTGTAAAAATTGTGCGCAGGATTCTTGATGGATTCATTGACGTGATGGTAGATAGTCGATTAACGATAGCTTAACTCTGCACGGCGGTTTTTGGCCAATGATGCTTCGTCCGAGCCTGTGGCTGCGGGTTTTTCTTTGCCAAAACTCACCGCCTCAACCTGCGCATCTGTCACGCCCAGCAAACCCAGCGCGCGGCGCACCGCTTCGGCACGTTTTTGCCCAAGTGCCAAGTTGTACTCACGTCCACCACGTTCGTCAGTATGGCCTTCAATGGCCATTTTTCGAACCTTGTTAGCGGCCATGTATTTTGCGTGGGCTTCGACTGCGTCCTGAAACTCAGGCTTCAAAGTGAAGCTGTCGTAGTCAAAATAGATGATTTTTGCAACGCCCGTCGGACCCGCGACCGCGCTGTTGTTGGCCATGATCTCGACAGGTGCAACACCTGTACTGGCAGCACCGCTGGTGCTTGGCTGGGCGGTGACAGGCGTTGCTGTCCGGCTTTCCACAGGCACTTCGTCAAGCTTGACTTTTGAGCCGCAGGCTGCAAGCAACGCCACCAGCGCAAGCGCTGAAATCACTGAAAAAAGTTGACGTTTCACGAATGACTCCCTGATAAAAATTAATAGATCGGCAGGCTAAAGAAAATAACTATGGTTTGTGAGCAGCAATGAACGTGTAGGGTTAAGGAGCAAGTTAAAGTCGTCTTCAGCGTGAAAACGGACCCCAGTCTGGCTCACGAATATCACCACTGGCACCAGCCAGCCGAGCCTTGATTTTTCCGTCAAGCGTGGTGGTCATCAACGCTTCTTTTCCTTGCTGCTGGGTCGCATAAACAATCAGGCGACTATTGGGTGCGAAACTCGGACTCTCATCTGCACCGGTATCCGTGATTTGGTTCACCGCACCGCCTGCAAGTTCCATCACCTGCAGTTTGAAGGCGCCGCCGACGCGAGAAATATACGCCATATATTTGCCATCTGGGCTCAGCGCTGGCGATATGTTGTAGCTGCCAGTAAAAGTGACCCGCTCAACATTGCCGCCCGACGTACCCATGCGGTAAATCTGCGGCGCACCACCTCGGTCACTGACAAAGTAGATACTTTTACCATCGGAAGAAAAACACGGCTCGGTGTCAATACTGGAGGACTGCGTCAAGCGCTTCGGCTCTCCGCCGTTGGCATCCATGGCATACAGCTGTGAGCCACCACCCATGCTCAGCGTTGCCACAATTTGCCTTCCATCAGGTGACCAGGCTGGTGCGCTGTTAGAGCCGCGAAAATTTGCCAACAAACGCCGCTTGCCACTGGCAACATCGTGCGCGTAAATAACCGGTTTGCGCGATTCGAACGACACATAAGCCAGTTGTGCGCCATTGGGTGACCAGGCAGGCGAAATGATGGGTTCAGGGCTGGCCAGGGCTGATAACGCATTTTCACCATCGGCGTCAGCCACCCACAGCGTAAAGCGTTGCCCAGCCTTGGTCACGTACGCAATACGGGTAGAAAAAATACCTTTTTCACCCGTGAGTTTTTCATAAATAAAATCTGAAAGTTGATGCGCAGAAAGCCGCAACTCAGCAGCGGTCACGGCAAAGCTCTGCCCGCCGAGATCTTGGCCACGAACCACATCCCAAAGCCGCAAGCGAACGTCAAAACGGCCATCGGCCAGCGGCGTGACGCTGCCAGTGACCAGAGAGTCTGCGCCTTTTTGCTTCCACAAAGCCATGTCTGGCCGGGAGCTTTCATCAAGCGTCGTACCCGTGGTGTCTATTGCACGAAAAATACCGCTACGCTCCAGATCAGCTTTGACGATGGCGCCAATTTTTTGTGGCGCTTGTGCCTCTCCACGAAAGGTCGCTACAGCAATTGGCATTTGCGTCAAACCAACGCCCGAAACCTCTACCCTGAATTGCGCAAATGTTGAAACTGAAAATGGCAACGCGCCAGCAGCCAGGAGTTTGACAAAGTTTCGGCGGTAAAAGGGTGTGGTGATGTGCATGAGAAAAGTTTAAAGCTGTTTTAGGCAGGTTGCTGTAAGTGTGAGACCTCACCAGATGCCTGAGGTTCAATTTGAGTCAGGCCTTTTTCAGCCACTATCTGAGGCGTCTGCATGCGATCAACAACTTTTTGATGGTTGATGGACGCCTGTCCTCGCCGCTGCTCACGATGCCACAAGTGATATACCTCGGTCGCCCAAAACCCATTTTTTCGCATCACTCCAAAATGACTCAAACGCAGCACCAGATCGGCATCTTCATGACCCCAGCCTTGAAAAGTTTCGTCAAAACCGTTGACTGCAAAGAAGTCTTGCCGCCAAACCGCCATATTGCAACTGCGGATGCCTTTCCACTTGAAGCTCCGTTGTAACCGATATAAAGTAATAGGCCAGCCCATCAGGTGCAACAGTTTGTTGCTATCGCCTTTGAACCGAGCCATGATCCAAAAAGCCAGAGACTGATCTGACAGGTCAATATCATTCCTGATCACACGCTGGGTCAGTCGCTCGCTTAACAAGACCCGGCTGCCATTCACAAAGCACGTTGTTTCTGCCATTTCGGTATGCGCTTTGACGAATGAGGGGCCAGGCACGCAGTCACCATCCAGAAACACCAAATAGTCGCCCGTCGCATGGTAGGCACCCAAATTACGGGCTCTGGATGCGGTAAATCCTGAATCAGGATGCCAAACATGGCGAACTGGACACTTGAACGCAGGACAATGTCGCTTGAGTAAATCTACCTGTTCAGCGCTGGAGCCATCATCAGCCACCAGCACTTCATGGTCAGCATGACACTGCCGGGCAAGTGAGCGCAGCACAACCAGCAAGGCATCGGTGCGGTTATAGGTCAGAACAATGAAGCTGATCTTCATTTGGCTGCGGGGTTTCCTCGCGATATCAGCCAAAGCTTGAGGTAGCGGTAGTACGTGCCCTCAGCGTTAGAGATAGCCAGCACCAATCCCATACGTCCATCCAAAAAGCCAAGACGCAACACATAGGTGCGAAAAAACGCCCACAAGCCGTGACCCAAGGCCTTGCCGAGCGATGCATTTTTTCCGCGCTTGAACAAAATTTGCGCGCCCGCCGTCGAATAGCGGTTGACCTTATCCAGAACCGACTCAAAACTGGCGAAACTTTGATGCAGCAGATGCGAATTGAGCTGACCAATAGGACGCGAGGTGATGATTTTTTCGTGCACCAAAACATCAGAAAAACTTGCCGCTCCGCGTTTAAAGAGGCGCGTGATGCGGTCAGGGTACCAGCCTGAATGGCGCATGTCCTGTCCGCAATAGCTTGAAAGGCGTGGCAGGTTGTAAACATCAAACTCCGGGTTAGCCAATACAGAAGATATCTCGGCCTGTAGCTCGGGGCTCAATCTTTCGTCAGCATCAATCGACAGCACCCAATCACAGGATGCCAATGCGAGTGCTCGGTTTTTTTGTACGCCAAAACCGCTCCAATCAGCAGTTTGGCTAATCAAAGCGCCCATTTTTTCTGCGATTTTGACCGTGTCGTCAGTGCTGCCCGAGTCCAGCACAACAATCTGATCGGCAAACAAAACGGATTGCAGACAGGCCGCAATGTTATCGGCCTCGTTTTTGGTAATTACAATGACGGACAAACTGGCCAAGGGTTGCCTTTCACCATCAGATTCAAAAAAACAGATGCAGCAGCCAGTTGGTGCATCTTGGTGGGGAAAGCATAGCAGACGAGCCAAGGCAAGAGGCCTGCGGCGTACAGAATGAATCACGGATAATGAAGCTCGCCACAAGCCACGACACGTACCATTTTGTTCAAGAAAACAATCAACTCTAGACTGCTGCTGGTTTGCGCACTTGCTGCATCTGTGGGTCTGCCCATCGGTTTTTTGAGTTTGGCCAAAGTCGCATTGCTGCTTGGCACACTGTTTATTTTGCTTCACGGCAACCCGCCATCGGCCATGCCAGCGGTTGCGTCCAAACCTCTGACCGCCGTTCTGATTTTCGTGATTCTTGCGGTATTTGCTGCGAGCATGGCGTGGACTACTGGCTCGCAGAACGAAGCCTTGAATTCGCTTGGCAAATACGGCAAGTTATTGATCTTCCCAATTTTTTTAGTACTCATCAAAAGTCGCAAAGAAGCGCTTTACGCATTGGCATGCTTTTTAACCGTTCAATTGTTCATAGTGGTCAGCTCGTGGTTGCTCCATTTGAATTTGCCTGTTCCGTGGGCAGTCTCTCGTACTGCATTTCTGCACAATGCCGTATTTTCAAGCTACCTGGATGAAGGCCTGATGGCTGCGGTATTTGCTTCGCTGTGCTGGCATTTGCGGACGCTTGTACCTGGGCGGTTTGGCAAATTGCTAGCTATTGGTGCCATGCTTCTGGCGCTTTTTGATGTTTTTTTTATTCTCGAAGGTCGCAGTGGCCATGTCGTCGCCATTGTTCTAATGTCTCTTGCTGTGATGTGGGAACTCCCAAAACGGTACCGTGTCAGTGTGATCATCGTTCCATTTATCTTGCTTTTGGCTCTGTACACCACATCTCCCAAAGTTCAAACGCGTTTGGAAATAGTTAAACTGGAACTACAAACTTTTTCGCTAGAAGAGCAAAACGGTGATGACTTCAGCTCATCCTCAGGTACACGTCTTTTTTTCTGGAGCAGAGCCGTACAGTCGGTTGCAGAGAATCCCTTGTTTGGCTCTGGCATTGGTAGCTGGAGCAGCGAGTTCAACCGGATCGAACGCTTGCGAAACCCATCGCATCGTGACATTCAGCCACAAGGTAACCCTCACCAAGAGTATTTGCAATGGGGGGTACAGCTGGGCATTTCCGGCGTATTGCTTTTGGTGGCATTGATGGCATCTATTTTGCGCGACACACTCGCTATGGATAAAGTTGCTGCAAGAGCAGCCCAATCCTGCTTGGCAGCCCTGGCTATGGCCTGCATGTTTAACTCTTCAATTTATGATGCATTGATCGGTGATTTTTTTTGCATATCTATAGCTTTGCTGCTGGCTATGGGGCGTTTCACGCCAATACAGGCAAAAACGCCATCCCTGCACGACTAGGCTATTCAAAGCATGACTGAAGAAGCCCAACAGACACAACAATATCCGTCGCGCACACAGCAGACTGTATGGCAGCGCATTCGCCGCGTCTGGCCCTACTTCAGTCGCTCACGTGGCGCGTGGGCCGTGGCTATCGCTGCCACATTTGTAGCGTCGGCAACTGAGCCTTTCATACCTGCCATGCTGAAACCGCTACTCGATCGTGGCTTTCAAGCGGGCTCGCTCAATGTATGGTTGGTGCCCGCCAGTCTGATGCTGCTGTTCACGGTTCGCGGACTGTCTGGTTTTGTTGCCCAATACGCAGTTGCTCAGGTCACCAATATCGGCCTGCAGTCGCTTCGCAAAGCCATGTTTGACAAACTGCTTACCGCACGGCTGTCGCTTTTTACCGAGCAAAGCGCCAGCGCCATTTCCAACACTGTGGTGTATGAGGTTTACAACGGCTCGATGATTTTGAACAACGCCATTTTAAAGTTGGCGCGTGATGTCCTCACGCTGCTGGCGCTGGTGGCTTACCTGATATTTTTGAACTGGAAGTTGATGCTGATCGTGTCGCTGCTGTTCCCCGCCGTAGCCGTGGTGATTCGGCTGCTGACGCGCAGGCTTTATCGTTTGACAAAACAAAGCCAAACAGCAACTGACAATCTGGCCTATGTTGTAGAAGAAAACGTATTGGCCTACCGAGACATACGGCTCAGTGGTGCACAGGCCTCTCAAGCGTCACGCTTTGACCAGTTGAGCCATTCACTTCGTCGCCTGTCCATGAAGTCAACCGTGGCCTATGCCAGCATGAGTGCCATCAACCAGGTATTAGCAGCAATTGCTTTGTCGGCAGTGGTTTCAATTGCCCTGTTGCAGGGCTCTGAAAACACCACTACAGTTGGCGGGTTTGTAGCATTTGTTACCGCCATGTTACTGTTGATTGCACCGATCAAGGGTTTGTCAGACGGCGCCACACCCATCACACGAGGGCTGGCCGCACTGGAGCGTGGCCTGGACTTGATGGATCTCACTGAGGATGAATCAGACGGTACATTTTCAAAACTCAGGGCATCAGGCGCGATTGAATTCAAAAATGTGTCGGTGATTTATAAAGGCGGCGCGTCCCCGGCTATTGATGGTTTGAATCTGTCAATCAGCGCAGGCGAGACCATCGCACTGGTGGGCGCATCAGGCTCTGGTAAAACAACGCTGGCCAACTTGCTGCCAAGATTTGTTGACATCACATCAGGCGATGTTTACCTGGACGGTCAGGACATCAGGCAATGGCGTATGGGGTCGCTGCGTTCTCAATTCGCGGTGGTCAGCCAACATGTGGTCATGCTCAACAGTTCGATCGCGTCGAATGTGACGCTCGGCCAGACACTTGACCGCGACAAAGTCCTGCATTGTCTGAACGCAGCCAACTTGGGCCAACTGATTGCTGAACTGCCACAAGGTATTGACACGGTGCTGGGGCACAACGCCATGCAGTTGTCAGGTGGCCAGCGCCAACGCCTCGCCATTGCACGGGCTCTTTATAAAGATGCTCCAATTTTGATTCTCGATGAAGCGACCTCTGCGCTCGACACGGAATCAGAGCAAGCCGTGCAAGAGGCCGTCAAAAGACTAACGGTTAACCGAACCTCATTGATCATTGCCCACAGGCTGTCGACCGTGCAGCATGCTGACCGTATCATCATGATGAATGCAGGCCGGATTATTGAAACCGGTTCGCACACGCAACTGCTGGCTCGAAATGGGGCTTACGCACACCTTTACAAGCTTGGCTTGAATGCTGATTAACTTGCCGAGAACCACACATGAATATTTTGCTGACAGGTGCTGAGGGCAACTTTGGCACCCATTTTCAACATCAGGCAAGCAAGAACAGCAAGGTGAGCGTGGTGGCAGTTGGCCGTAGCGACTGGGCACACATCCATGAAAAGCTGGCGTCTTGCGATGTTGTCGTGCATGCTGCCAGTGACCTTCGGACATCCGCCAGCGTAGCGCCAAGTCGCCTGCTGGACTCCAACATCATGTCGACCGCCACACTGCTTGAAGCATCACGCCAGCAGCAAGTTAAAAGGCTGGTCTTTCTCAGCAGTTGTGCGGTTTATGGTGAAGACATGCGAACAAGTGAAGACAGTTTGTGCTGCCCCATCACGATCAATGGCATTTCAAAACATTTGAACGAAAAAATGGTGGCCGAGTTTTGCAGCGCCAATGGCATGGAATATCAAATTGTGCGCGTCTTTAACAGCTATGGCGGAGATGATCGATTCTCGATATTTTCAAAACTGAAACGGGCTTTGCAGACCAACGCGCCGTTCACGCTGAATAACGATGGACGCATGCAACGCGATTTCATTCATGTGGCGGATGTCGCTTCAGTCGTATTGAATTTATCAGCAACCAACATCGCGCACACGCATCTGAACATTGGCACAGGCATCGCAACCAAAATATCAACTCTGGTTGGCATGGTGGCTGCCCAGTTTCCGCAATTGGTGGTTCAACAGGGGCTGACGCAAGAGGCGGAGTATTCACGCGCTGACACCACACGTTTGCGTGAATTTTGGACCGGCGACTTTATTCGCGTTGAAGACTACATACGCGAGAAATTTTCCAACTATGCTGGTATTGACCTTTTGGGTACACGCTGATAAATCGCATAGTACTTGGCTTTGGCCACGTCCCAGCTGTATTTTTTAGCGAATAAAAACCCGTTGTTCGCCAAGGTGAGTCTTGCGTCTGCATCCCACCAAATCTGGCCAAGAGCGGCGGCCATGCCCTGAATGTCCTCAGGGTCAGGCAGCAAAATCGCGTCTTGATGATTGACCAGCAAACTGCCCATGTTGTTGTAGGGCTCGTTGGTCGTCACCACCGGCACGTGCTTGGCCATCGCCTCCAGCAGCACCATGGGAAACACGTCTTGCGTTGTCGGGTGCGCCAAGCAGTCCATTGCCGCATACGCAGTAGGCATGTCACTGACAACGCCCATGAACCGGCAGGACTTTCCAGCGCCCAGCGCTTTGACGAGGTCTGTGTAGCGATCAGCCTGTGCCGTGTTGCCAAACACCACAATTTGCACATCAAAAGGCAAAAGAGCTGCGCCTTTGAGCAAGGTGCCCAATCCTTTCTTTTTGAAATCGTGGCCCACAAAGCCAACCGTCATGATGGCCGGGTTAAGGCCAAGGCTCTCGCGTGCAGCTATTTTTTCAGCTGCCGTCAATGCCCGCTCAGGTATATCAACACCCGGCGGAATAACGCTGGCAGGTGGCATGCTGGGCATGATTTGCAATGTTTCGTCATGCACAAACTGCGACACAAAAACGCTGTGGTGCCCAGGGCTGCATAAACGCTTTTTTTCAAGCCATAAATAGGCTAGCAGCCTGGGGCTCAATGCAATCCGCAATTTGCTCATGCCGCGCTGCATCAAGCTGGCGTGAACTGTTTTAACGCTGACGGTTTGCACGTCGCCATGCGTCACATTTTCATAGGAGTGAACCACATCAAAACCTGCGCTTGTCAGGCGTTTGGTATGCCAGCTAAACCAGAGCTGGTTGATCCAGCGCGTGCGAAACGGCAGTTTAGGGACTTGGATGTGTTTGAAAAGCGCTGGCGATTGGTCAAACCCCTGCGACACCACAGTGATGTCACATTCGCCCAGCATAGAAGTGGCCAGCGACACGGCCAGGCTTTCTGCACCCCCACCAATTTTGGAAAAATTGCGGGTCACGATCGCTAATTGGGTCTTCATGGTGCGTACACATCACTCGGGTGATTGACCGCGCGCTTGTCCTCATAACGGCTCAGGCACTTGAGCAACAATTGCATCCAGGTTGTTGTACGGCTGACCAGCACACGCGGCAACAACAAATCATCTGACTGGCCCTGAACTGCCCTGCCCCGTACCGTCGTAGTAGCCGTCAGGTAGCCTGCTGACTTGACACTTTGCACAGCCGCTTTATTCAAGCCGCCATAAGGGTAGCAAAAGTGCTGCACTCCCGATTTTTGTTGAACCAATGCTTCAAGTTGCGTTTTTGATTGACCAATTTCAATCGCCTGTTCGGTTTCAGTCAAGGTGTCAAGATTGGTGTGGTTCAGGGTGTGAGAGCCGATTTCCTGACCGGCATCGACCCAGGCTTGCAGTTGTAGCGCGTTCATCAGCGGCACTTGCACTACCCCCCGCTCCAAGTCCCAACTGTTGGTTTTGCCGACCTGATTTGCCACGACATAGCAGGTCGAACTGAAGCCATGACGCTTCAAAACAGGCAAAGCACAACGCAGGTTGTTTTCATAGCCATCGTCGAAAGTAATGCCAAACACCTTGCCGCGCTTCTCACCGTTCAAGTAGGGCAGCAGATCCCCCATCGACTTGCCCTGATAGCCCAGTAATTTCAACGCCGTCATTTGCCTTGAGAAAGTTTTGGGCGACACCACCAGTCCGCGCATTGGCGAGCCTTTTGGGGGCTCGGCATCAATCTGGTGATACATCAGGATAGGAATCGTCTGCAATGACATGGACAGTTCGAAGATTTAAATTAAAACAATATCGTATTGCTCTTGCGCCATCGCGGCTTCAGCTTGTAGTGAAATGGGCTTGCCAATGAAGTCGCTCAGACCAGCCAGATGCTGGCTTTCTTCATCCAGAAAAAGTTCGATCACTTTGGGCGATGCGACAATTCGAAATTCTCGCGGATTGAATTGCCGCGCTTCACGCAAAATCTCCCGCAAGATGTCGTACGTCACGCTGCGCGCAGTTTTGACCACGCCCTTGCCTGTGCAGGCACTGCATGGCTCACACAGCTGATGCGCCAGCGACTCGCGGGTGCGTTTACGCGTCATTTCCAGCAAGCCCAGCGCAGAAAAGCCATTGACGGTGGTCTTGACGCGGTCACGCGCAAGCTGCTTTTGAAATTCTGCCAACACCGCATCGCGGTGGTTTTCCTTAACCATGTCGATGAAGTCGACGATCACAATGCCGCCCAGGTTGCGCAGGCGCAGTTGACGGGCGATGGCTTGTGATGCCTCCAGATTGGTCTTGAAAATCGTGTCGTCAAAATTGCGTGCGCCGACAAAACCGCCTGTGTTCACGTCCACCGTCGTCAGCGCCTCGGTCTGGTCAATGATCAGGTAGCCACCAGACTTCAAGTCAACCCGGCGGCCCAGCGCTTTGGCGATGTCTTCGTCAATATTGAACAAATCAAATATCGGCCGCTCACCTGCATAGTGCTGTAGTTTTTGCACTGTGGCTGGCATGAATTCTTGTGCAAAAATTTTGAGGCTGTCAAACTGTTCGTGGGAATCAATGCGTATGGTTTGCGTGCCTTCAACCACCACATCTCGCAGCACGCGCTGGAGTAAATTCAAGTCTTGATGGAGCACTGAGGCGGGTGGCAAGCGGACTGATGCGGCTTTGATGCGCGTCCAGGTTTTACGCAAGTATGAAATGTCTTCCGCAAGCTCGGCGTCCGACGCATCTTCGCCGTTGGTGCGCAGAATAAATCCACCTCCAGCCTCACCTGCCAGCGCTAAAACCCTTTGACGCAATTCTTCGCGTTGCTTGGGTGGGATTTTTTGCGACACACCCACATGGTTGTCTTGCGGCAAAAACACCAGCAAGCGCCCGGCAATGCTGATTTGTGCCGTCAGCCGCGCCCCCTTGGTACCAATCGGGTCTTTCAGCACTTGCACCATCACCGCCTGGCCTTCAAACAACTGCTTTTCAATCGGCTGTGCGGCGCTGGCTGGCAAGTCGGCGTCGGCGTGGCGGCTGTTGATGCTGCTCATCAAATCGGCCACATGCAAAAACGCGGCTTTGTCCAAACCAATGTCTATAAACGCAGATTGCATGCCCGGCAGCACACGCGCGACTTTTCCCAAGTACACATTGCCGACCAAGCCACGCTCCAGCGATCTTTCAACCTGCAATTCTTGCAGCGCACCGTGCTCAATCACTGCCACACGGGTTTCCTGGGGCGACCAGTTGATGAGGATGTCTTGTTGCATGGCCTCTAGTTTAAAGTTTGATGCCAGCAACTTTGAGCAGCAAAGCAGTTTCACGAATCGGCAAACCCATGATGCCACTGTAACTTCCGTCAATGCGGGTGATGTGCATGGCAGCCCTGCCTTGCACGGCATACGCGCCGGCTTTGCCAAGTGGCTCGCCAGTGGCCACATAGGCGCTGATCTGTTTGCTTGTCATGGCCTCAAACGTCACCTTGGAGGTACTTAAAGCGTCAAATCTTTTGCGCCCTGATTGAATGGCTAGAGCAGTCAGCACGCGGTGGGTGTGGCCGGACAGTTCAGTCAACATGCGTTTTGCATGCGCTGTGTCTTCAGGTTTGCCGTAAATTTTTCGGCCTAGTGCGACAGTCGTGTCTGAGCACAGGATAGGCGCAGGTTTGAGTTGCCTGCGCTTCAAGCGTGCAGCAGCGGCATCCAGTTTGAGGCTTGTCACGCGCTTGACGTAAGCAGCAGGCGCCTCGTTTTGACGTACTCTTTCGAGCGCTTCTGCATCTTCGCTGTCATCGGGCAACAACAGTTCGTAGCGCACACCGAGTTGTTCGAGCAGTTGTCTGCGGCGCGGGCTTTGTGAGGCAAGGTAAATAAAATCAGGCATCATTTTTTCGACGGGCCGCCCCTAGAAAAAATAGTCCCCTTGAGGGCAACGTATTACACGAAGTGTTCTCGGAGAGCGGTGAAGCCAAAAGCGTGGGGGTCATATTATTCGCGGTGATACGGATGATTGATGGTGATGCTCCACGCTCTGTACAACTGCTCTATCAGTAGCACCCGAACCATTGCATGCGGCAGCGTCAAATCAGACAATCGCAGGCGCTCGTGAGCTGCTTTTTTGAACCCGGCCTCCAAACCATCGGGTCCGCCAATCACGATGGCCACATCATCACCTGATAATTGCCAGGCTTTGAGGCGTTCAGCGAGCGCAACAGTGGTCACGTTAGTACCGCGTTCGTCCAGGGCCACGATGTGCGTGCCACGTGGAATAGCCGCTTCAATGCGTGACTTTTCAGCCAGCAAAAGCGTATCCAGTGTTTTAGACGCACGCGGCTCGGTTTTGACCGCTTTCAGTTCGACCTTGATCTCGGGCGGAAAACGTTTGGCGTAGTCGTCGTAGGCGGTTTGCGCCCAGTCAGGCACTTTGAGCCCGACGGCGACGATCGTCAGCCTCATTTGCTGCGGGGCGCAGTTTTCCTGGGTGCTGCTTTTTTGGCAGCAGTTTTGGCAACCACTTTTTTAGCCGCGACTTGTCTGGCTACTGGCACTTTGACGACAGGCGTCTTTGCCGCTGGCTTGCGCGCCTTGATAACAGGCTCTGCTGCGGTCTCCGTGGCATTGCGCTTGGCAGTCCAGTCGTTGGTTTTGCCAATCCGTCCGACGTAACTGGAGTCAACCGTGGTCGTTGGGATGCGCACAGGTGCTTTAACTTCTGATTTACCAGCGAATTTTCCGGCCTTTTTAGCCGCAACCTTCTTGCCGGGCTTGGCTTTAACCACAGGTTCAGGCGGAACCTCGACCTTCGCGGCTTTCACCAGTGGCGCAGGCGCACCCAGTTTGAGTTTGATGGGCTTGTCGCCCCACAGCTCTTCCAAATGGTAATAGGCGCGAATGGTGGGTTGCATGATGTGCGCAACAGCCGCACCGCAATCCACAATGATCCACTCACCGTTGTCTTCGCCTTCAATGCGCGGTTTGCTAAAACCTGCGTCCCGCACCGCATCGCGCACGCTGGCGGCCAGCGCCTTGGTTTGGCGGTTCGATGTGCCTGAGGCAATGATGACCCGCTCAAACAGCGAGGTGATGTGTTCGGTGTCAAACACCACAATGTCTTGCGCCTTGACGTCTTCCAGCCCGTCGATGATGGCGCGCTGGAGCTTTTGAACGTCTTTTTTCTCAAGCGCGGCAGAGGTTTTGACGGGTGATGTTGTCATGCGGTGTTTTCAGTGATTAAGGATTAAAAGCTTTGTAGAGCCGATGTTGTGCAATATAGCCTGCCACCGGGTTGGGCAGCAAGTCAGCAATGGCCTGATTTTCGCCTAATCCGCCAGCCAACAGTTGACGAATTTGTGTCGCGCTCATAGCCATTTGCGGCATTTGGAGCATCACAATGCTGTTTTGTAGCTCATTTAGGGGTTCAAATTGGCCTTCAGCCCAATCAAATCGGGCGCGGAAAGCTATACAAATTATAGCAATTTTTATGATTTCCCGCCACTGATGCCACTGCTTGAAAGCCGCAAACTGGTCACCACCCATCAGTAAATAGAGCTGTGCGCCGGGGTTTTCAGCCTGTAAGGCCTGCAAAGTGTCAATCGTGAAGGTCGGCCCGGCGCGTTTGATCTCACGGTCGTCCACCACCACGCGGGGCATATCCTGAAACGCCAAGCGGGCCATGGCCAATCGGTGCTCGGCAGGGCTCAGGGTGCGAGCCTTGTGCCAGGCTTGCCCTGTGGGGATGACGTTCAGCGCGTCCAGTTCAAGCTCTGCAAGCGCAGTTTGCGCCAAAGCCACGTGCGCGTTGTGCGGCGGGTCAAACGCGCCGCCAAACACGCCAATTTTCTTCTGACTCAAACCCAGTCCCGTCGAGGCAAAAATTCTTTGGTCAGCAGCTCTTCATGTGATCCGGGCTCTACCGCCCGCTGGTACGACCAACTCGCCAGCGGCGGCATGCTCATCAAGATCGATTCGGTGCGGCCACCTGACTGCAAACCAAAGTGCGTGCCCCGGTCCCACACCAGGTTGAACTCGACATAACGGCCACGCCGGTAAAGCTGAAACTCCCGCTCACGTTCGCCATACGGTGTGTCTTTGCGCTTTTCAACAATAGGCAGATAGGCTTTGAGCAAACCGTCACCTACGCTTTGCATCATGGCAAAGCTTTGCTCTGGCCCCAGTTCCTGAAAATCATCAAAAAACACGCCACCAATGCCGCGCTGCTCGTCACGGTGTTTCAAATAAAAATACTCGTCACACCACTTTTTAAAGCGTGGGTACTTGTCGTCACCAAACGGGGTTAGCGCCTCTTTGCAGGTCTGGTGAAAATGCACGGCATCTTCTTCAAAAGCGTAGTACGGCGTCAAGTCCATGCCGCCACCAAACCAGCACACCACCGGGCTGCCGTCAGCGGGCGTAGCAGCGAGCATGCGCACGTTCATATGCACCGTGGGCACATAGGGATTTAGCGGGTGAAACACCAGCGACACGCCCATCGCCTGAAACGGCGCACCCACCAGCTCCGGCCGATGCTGCGTGGCTGATGGCGGCAGCTTGGGCCCGCGCACGTGCGAAAACCCACAACCTGCCCGCTCAAATACTTTGCCGCCCTCGAGTATTTGCGTGATGCCATTGCCTTGCAGCAGCTCACCGGGTGCTTTTTGCCAGTGGTCAGCAGCAAAACTTTGCCCATCAAGTTGCGCCAAAGCATTGGTGATGCGGGCTTGCAATCCCACTAAAAAATTGCGTACGCCAGCCACATCGACAGACGAGGTGAATTGCTCACTCATGATTTGATTGCCCTGTAGCCAATGTCATCGCGCATTTGCGCACCGTCAAATGAAATGCCCTGCGCCACTTGATAGGCCCGTTGCTGCGCCGCTTTTACAGTGTTGCCCAAGGCAGTCACGCACAAAACACGGCCGCCAGAGGTGATGGTTTCAACGCTTTGGTTGACTTGTGTGGCAGTCCCCGCATGAAACACCATGCAGTCATCAGCCTCTGAAGGCAAACCACTGATCACATCGCCCTTGCGCGGCTGCAGTGGGTAACCATGCGCGGCCATGACCACACCCAGTGCCGGGCGGCGGTCCCATTCCATCTCCATCGTGTCCAGCGCACCGGATGTAGCGGCCAACATCACATCGACCAGATCAGTTTTCAGCCGCATCATGATGGGCTGGGTCTCCGGATCCCCCATGCGGCAATTGAATTCCAGCGTTTTAGGCTTGCCTTGCGCGTCAATCATCAGGCCTGCGTACAAAAAGCCCGTGAAGGTGATGCCATCTTTTTCCATGCCCTTGATGGTCGGCAAAATGATTTCACGCATGGCTCGGGCGTGGACTTCAGGTGTCACGACAGGTGCGGGTGAGTACGCACCCATGCCGCCCGTATTCGGGCCGCTGTCGCCGTCCAGCAGGCGCTTGTGGTCTTGGCTGGTGGCCATCACGGCCACGTTTTTACCGTCACACATCACAATAAAGCTGGCTTCTTCGCCTTGCAAAAATTCTTCAATCACCACCCGCGCACCCCCTTGGTTGTGCGTGACGCCCAAGGGGTTGAAGCTGGGGTCCGCGCCAGCACCCGTCCCCAACATGAATTCAATAGCCTCATGCGCTTCAATCAGCGTCATCGCCACCACCACGCCCTTGCCTGCAGCCAGGCCATCGGCCTTGACCACAATCGGCGCGCCCTTTTCATCGACATAGGCGTGTGCAGCAACCGCATCGGTAAAGGTTTCGTAGTCTGCCGTGGGGATGCCGTGGCGCTTCATGAAGGCTTTTGAAAAGGCTTTGGAGCTCTCTAATTGCGCTGCTGCCCTGGTCGGACCAAACACGCGAAGGCCATGGGCGCGAAACTCATCAACAACACCTGCGGCCAAAGGTTGCTCAGGCCCCACCACTGTCAACGCTATTTTTTCAGTAGCTGCCCACACCCGTAATTCTTGGACATCCGTGATATTGATGTTCTTAAGGCGCTTGTCCAAAGCCGTACCACCATTGCCGGGCGCTACGTATACGGCTTGCACTTTGGGGGATTGCGCCAGCTTCCATGCCAGCGCATGTTCACGGCCACCACTGCCTATGACTAAAACTTTCATTCTTCTTTACTCCGCAAGGGCCGCGTTATGAAACACGTCCTGTGTATCGTCCAAATCTTCCAGCACGTCCAGCAGCTTTTGCATGCGCGCTGCGTCGCTGCCCGCCATATCAATCATGTTGTCGGCTCGCATGGTGACTTCGGCAACTTCGGCTTTCAGGCCAGCCGCTTCAAGTGCATTCTTTACCGTTTCAAATTCTGTGTACGGTGTCAGTACTTCAATCGCGCCATCGTCATGCGTGATCACATCGTCAGCGCCCGCCTCCAAAGCCAATTCCATGACGCGGTCTTCGCTTGTGCCCGGTGCAAAAATCAATTGCCCGCAGTGCTTGAACTGAAACGCCACTGAGCCCTCAGTCCCCATGTTGCCGCCATGTTTGACAAAAGCATGCCGCACCTCGGCCACGGTACGAGTTTTGTTGTCGGTCATGCAGTCAATGATGATGGCCGCGCCGCCAATGCCGTAGCCTTCATAGCGCACCTCTTCGTACTGCACGCCTTCCAGGCTGCCGGTAGCTTTGGCAATGCCGTATTTGACGTTTTCAAGCGGCATGTTGGCGGCTTTGCCTTTTTCAATGGCCAGGCGCA
>ENA-OFCF01000315-OFCF01000315.1-metagenomes-genome-assembly--contig:-NODE-315-length-22008-cov-3.926434_pt1 | contig 22008 bp, 19 predicted proteins | sample MGYA00153387_OFCF01 | MGnify analysis MGYA00153387
GCCGTCGATGACCTCATAGGAGTTGTTCATCTCGGGGATGGCCTTCAGGGCCTGCACCATCGCCCAGCCGATGAGGTGGGTGAAAGAAATCTTTCCGCCCCGGGTGCGCTTCAGGTGATTGTTGATGACGATGCGATTGTCGATCATCAGCTTCGCCGGGATGGTGCGCACGCTGGTGGCCGTGGGGACGGTGAGGCTGGCATCCATGTTCGCGGCCAGGCTCTTCGCCATGCCCTTGAGGGTCTGAATCGTGTTCTGGTCTTCGGCTGGCGGCTCGACCGGTTTTTTGCTGGTGCCCTCGGGTGCTTCGGCGGGGATCGGCTGCGGCTTCGCCTGCACGGACGTCGTCTTCGCTACGGTCTGCGAGGAGTTCGCGGGGATCGGCGCTGGCGCGGGAACAGGCGTTTCGCCCGTCCTTTCGACAGGGATCTGCGGTTCGCCGCCCTCGGTAGCGGGCGCTGTCGTAGAGTCCTCCGCCGATGGCGCGTCAGTGACTGTGCGGTGGTAGCCCTCGAGTATGGGCCACCACGATTCGTCTACCGAGTTCTTGTCGGCGAGGTACCTGTTGTACATCTCGTCGACGAGCCATTCGTTTGCCCCGAAACCGCCGGCGGAGTCACCCTCCACCACGTAGATCTCGGACTCGCGCGGGTCGGTGGACTGGCAGTCGGCGAGCTTGCCGGGCAGCGAGAGGCCGTCGAGGATGCCCTTGCGGGTGATCGTCTCGCGCGCCTTGCGGGCCGCGGCGCGAGCCCTGGCGGCCAGAAGCGCCTTCTCGACGATGAGCCGCGCCGAGCGCGGGTTCTCCTCGAGGTAGCGGCCGAGCTCCTCCGTGATCACGGTCGACACCAGGCCGGTGACCTCGCCCGAGACCAGCTTGTCCTTGATCTGCGAGCTGAACTTCGGGTCCGGGTGGCGGATGGAGACGACGCCGACCAGGCCCTCACGGACCTCCTCGCCAGCGAGCGTGTCCTTGTGACCCTTGAGCGCGCCGCTCTCGCTGGCGTACTTGTTGATCACTTTGGTCAGCGCGGTGCGAAAGCCCGTCAGGTGGGTACCGCCGTCGCGGTTGGCGATGTTGTTGGTGTAGCAGAGGATCGTCTCCTGATAGACATCCGTCCACTGCATGGCGATCTGGACCCCGAGGATCGCGGTGCGGCCCTCGTGCTCGAACTCGATGTCCTTGTTGAAGACAACGATGTCGCCGATCGGCGCCTTGTTCTGCGCGAGCAGCTTGACGAAGCTCGGCACGCCGCCCTCACCGTCGAACACGCGCTCCTTGCCGGTCCGCAGGTCCTTGAGCGTCATCTTGACGTTGCTGTTGAGGTAGCTGAGCTCGCGGAAGCGGTTGGCGAGGACCTCGAAGTCGATCTCGGTGATCGTGAAGACCAGGGGGTCGGCGTGGAAGTGGACCCGGGTGCCGCGACGGTCGGCCGGGCCGACGTGGACGACCTCCGTGACGGGGGTGCCACGCTCGAAGCGGACCGAGTGGGCCTTGCCCTCGCGCCAGATGTCGAGCTGCAGCCAGTCGCTCAGCGCGTTGACGACCGAGACGCCGACGCCGTGCAGGCCACCGGAGACCTTGTACGAGTTGTTGTTGAACTTTCCACCAGCGTGCAGGACCGTGAGGATGACGATCGCGGCGTCCATGGTCTTGCCGCTTGCCTCCATCGGGCCGGTCGGGATGCCGCGACCGTTGTCCTCCACCGAGACCGAATTGTCGGGGTGGATGATGACCTCGATGGTGTCACAGTGTCCACCGAGGGCCTCGTCGATCGAGTTGTCGACGACCTCGAAGACCATCTTGTGCAGGCCCGAACCATCGCTAGTGTCGCCGATGTACATGCCCGGCCGCTTGCGCACGGCCTCGAGACCCTCGAGCACCGAAATGGAGTCGGCGTTGTACTCGTCAGCGGCTTGCGTCTTGTCGGCTTCAGACATGGGATAGAGGGCCGCTTCGCTGGCGAATTTCAGTGTGAATTCGCGGCGTAAACAGCGTGCGCAAGGTAGCACGGCCAGGCCCTGCTTCCAAGCTCCCAGACGGCGCCAATTCGCCGGAATTCGCGCCCGCAGGGGCTGATCGGTGGGGCTGTTGCGCGACCCGTCGCGGGCCGGCTCAGGGCGCGCCGGGGAAGGGCCCGATCCGGCCAGCCTTGACTTCGATGTAGCGGCAATCTTCCCCCGCCTCGAGGCCGATGAAGTGCGGCGCGGTGGTGGTCAGGACGCACTGGCCCGCCTCCCGCACCAGGGCTGCGAACAATTGCGCCGAGCGCTCCGGGTCGAGCTCGCTCGACACGTCGTCCAGCAGCAACAGCGGGGCCTCGCCGGTCAGCGCGCGCGCGGCCTGCAGCTCGGCGATCTTGAAGGCGAGGATCAGCGCACGAGCCTGCCCCTGCGAGGCGTAGGTGCTGGCAGACTGCTCCCCAAGCTGCATGTCGAAGTCGTCGCGGTGCGGACCGACGGTGGTCGTGCCACGGGCGATGTCGTTGCGCCGGCGCTCCCGCAGAGCTTGCGCCAGGACGTCTTGCGCCGTGCGGCCGGCGAGCGCGCCGACCTTGCTCACGTAAGCCATGGTCGCCGGCAGGGCCGCACCGTGGATGCCCGCGAACGCGGCGGCGAAGCGCGCGTGGAGGTCGGTCAGCATCCGTTCGCGGCGGGTCCAGATGCGACCCCCCACCTCGGCGAGCCCGACCTCGTACGAGGCGAGCAGGTCGTCCCGCGTCCGCGGCGAGCCCTCCTCGTCGCGCAGCACGCGGTTGCGCGAGCGCAGGAGCTTCTCGTAGTCCTGTGTATCCGAGATGTGTGTGCGCTCACGGGCGAACAGGACCCGGTCGATGAACTGGCGACGGCCGGTCGGCGAGCCCCGCAGCACACCGAGGTCCTCGGGCGTGAACAGGATGGCGCGCAGGCGGCCATAAAAGTCGAGGCCGGATCGGACGGTCTTGCCGTCGGCTTGCGCGAGGCGGCGTGTGGCTCGCTCGGTACGGGTGAGCTGGACGACGAGCTTCGAGGTGATGCCGACGCGGGAGTCGAGACCGCGGACCTCGACACGCGCCTCGGGCTGCCCGTGACGCACGAGCGGGCCGAGGTCCGCGCTACGGAACGACCGCAGAGTGCCGACGAGGTACAGGGCCTCGAGGACGTTGGTCTTGCCGGCGCCGTTGTGGCCGTGCAGCACGGTGAAGCGCGGGCCGAAGCTGACTTCGCCCGCGCCGAGGTTGCGAAACTCGCGGATGCTGAGGTGCTCGAGCTGCAGAGATCAGATCCGCATGGGCATGACGACGCCGAGATAGTCGGGGCCGTCGACCGGACGAAGCACGCAGGGGTCGAGCTCGCCCTGGAAGTCGAGGTGCACCTGCTTGGTGTCCATCGCCTCGAGCACCTCGATGAGATAGCGCGCGTTGAAGCCAGCGACCAGCGGCTCGCCCGCATACTCGATCTCGATCTCCTGGTGCGCGACGCCGAGGTCTGGGTTGTCGGCGGTCAGCTTGAGGCTGCCCTTGTCGAGCTCGAGCCGCACGGTCGCGGTCTTCTCCGGGGCCATGACCTCGGCGCGCTTGAGCACGTCGATCATCTCGTCGCGCAGCGCAGTGGCGCGGCGTCGAAACTCGCGCGGGATGACCTGCTCGTACGGCGGGAACACGACGTTGTTGAGCTTGACCGAGAGCAGCAGCTCGTCGGCTTGCAGGTAGAGGTGCTGGCCGTCGACCGCGAGGCCGACCTCGCCCGAGACGCGGTCGAGCACGCGCTTGATCTCCAGCATGCCCTTGCGCGGGATGATGATGCCACGCTCGAGCTTCGGGCCCGTCAACGGCAGCGAGAGCTTGGTGAGGCGGTGGCCGTCCGTGGATACCATGGTGCCGAGCTCGCCGCTGCTCTCGAACAACACGCCGTTGAGGTTGACCCGTGCCTCGTCGGTCGAGACGCTAAACTGCGTCTTTTGGATCAGGTCGGCGACGGTGTGACCCGGGAGCCGCGTGAACTTGATGCCCTTGGTGTCGGGCAGCTCCGGGAAGTCGCCCGGCGCCTGACCCATGAGCTTGAACTCGCTGCGGCCGACGCTGAGCTGCGCCCAGTGGTTCTCGAGGCCGCGGATCCGCAGCGGCTTGGCCGGCAAGGTGCGCACGACGTTGTGCAGGTACCGAACGCCGAGCGTCAGCGCACCGGGCGTCTTGACCTCGACAGGGATGGTCTCGGTCACCGAGATCATCATGTCCGTCGCGCTGCAGATCAGCTTGTTGTCCTTGGTGGCCCGCAGGAGCACGTTGGCCAGGATCGGCATGTTGTTGCTGCGCTTGTCGGCGACGGTCTGTGCCTGAGCGAGCGCGTGGCTGAATCTGGACTGGTCGATCTCGAATTCCATCGAGGCCTCTTTGACTCGGATCTCTCGACTCCGGTGGAGTCAGATCGGTGAGGAAGTGTGGAGCACATGGCAGCTGCTTAACGAGTTAAGATCTTAAGGCTTTAATTCTTAAATTCTCGTCTTCTTGATCTGCGCTGTGGAGCGGGGGGAGCGGAGTGTATCGCACCGAGAAGACTCGCAGATCAGGAAATTCGACGGGTGTGGGGCGCCGGGGATCACGGCCGGAGTTATCCCCGGCGGGCCGCCCGGGTCGCGTTTGCCGGCTTGTTCGCAGGTGACTCCACAGGGGGCTGTGGACGACCCATTCTCGGGACAAGCCGAACGCCGGGGCACCATGAAGGCGGCCCGGCGTCAGAGGACGGCGCGAGGAGCGTGAGGGAAGCGTTACAAGACGGCGCCGGGCGCTGCGATCGTGGCGCCCGTGGATCCCGTGGGGCCGGAGCCGGTGTGGACGGTCGTGCTGGTGGACTCGGCGCCGGTGAGCTGGCGACGCAGGGTGTCGACGGTGGCCCGCAGCTCGCGGTCCTCGGCCTGGAGCGACTCGATGCGCTTGCAGGCGTTGATGACGGTCGAGTGGTCCTTGCCGCCGAAGCGCAGCCCGATCTCCGGGAAGCTGGCGCTGGTCAGCTGACGGCACAGGTACATGGCGATCATGCGGGGCCTGGAGATGCCCTGGTGCCGGCGCGGACCCTTGAGGTCGGAGACGCGGACCGAGAAGTGGGCGCAGACCACCTTTTGCACGTTCTCGATGCTGACGGGAGGCGGCTGCGCGCTGCCCGCGGGGGCGCCGAGCAGGTCGCTGACGAACGCGCAGGTGATCGGGATGTTCTTGAGGGAGGCCAGCGTCGACACGCGGACCAGCGAACCCTCGAGCTCACGGACGTTGGAGCGGACGATGTTGGCGAGGTGGAGCGTGACCTCGTCGGCGATGACGATGTGGTCGTGCTCGGCCTTTTGCCGCAAGATGGCGACGCGGGTCTCGAGGTCGGGCGGCTTGATGTCGGCGACCAGGCCCCAGTTGAGCCGGGAGATCAGGCGGTCCTCCATGCCCTGCATCTCCGAGGGCATGCGGTCGGCGGTGACGACGATCTGCTTCTCGGCCTCGTAGAGGACGTTGAAGACGTGGAAGAACTCTTCCTGCGTTTGCGTCTTCGACGCCAGAAACTGGATGTCGTCGATCAGCAGGACGTCGCACTGGTCGCGGTAGCGGCTGCGAAACTCGTCGAACTGATTGAACCGCACCGCGGCGATGAACTCGTTCATGAAGCGCTCGGCGCTCTGATAAACGATGCGCTGCTCGGGACGCGTCGCGTGGATGTGATGACCGATCGCGTGCAACAGGTGGGTCTTGCCGAGGCCGACACCGCCGTAAATGAAGAGAGGATTGAAGCGGGTCCCGGGCTCGCTCGCCGCAGCCCACGCGGCCGAGGCGGCGAGCTCGTTGCCGGCGCCCTTGATGAAGTTGGGGAAGCGATAGCGGCCCGACAGCTGCGGCGGCGGGGCGGCGACCAGGGCAGGCACCGGCGGCGGACTCGCCGGGCGGACCGGCTCGGGCGGGAGGGGAGCGGGCGCGGTGAGGGCAGGGGCGGCTGGCGCGTCGGCGGTGACCTCGATCTCGACATCGTAGGTCTGCGCTGTGCGAGCGCGCAGCTCGTCGAGCACGACCCCGAGGTAGTGGTTCTCAAACCACTCCTTCATGAAGCGGTTGGGCGCGGTGAGGTGCAGCCGGGTGCCGTTGACTCGCCGGAGCGCGATCGGGCGCAGCCACAAGTCGTATGTCTGGGACCCGAGCCGCGGTTGCAGTCCTTGCAGTGCCTCGCTCCAAATATCGCTCATGAACCCTCCATCCACAGCCTCGAAAGGGCTGTGGGGAACTCGGAAAAGGACGGAATTACGACGAGTTGAGCGGCGCAATGCGGACGTTGTCCACACCCTGTGAGATCGCCCGAGGGGGGTCGGGGAGGCCTTGCAGGGAGGCAGAGAGCGCGCATGCGCCGCGGAACGAAAGTTGTAAGGCGCGCCGGGCGGCGCGGGGAGGAGGGTTCTACTCGGGAGGGTGCTTCGGGGACAAGACGCTGACGACAGGGAATTGCTAAGCGTCCGCGATCACAACAGGTTTTCGGGGGACGGGGGCCCGCGCCTCGCTCGAGAACGACCCCGAGACGGATGCGCGATCGAGCGATCCAGTTGTGATCACAGGACATTTTCGCGAGCTTCGGGTCAGGTTGCGCAGGCGGGGCGAGACCAAGCGGTTTTGCGCCGCTCCCGGGTCGCAAGGCGGCTTGTCGAGCCAGTTTGGGAGCCCGGGTGAAAGTCGTTTCCACAGATGGATGTAGGTGTGCCAACGAGAATGTCCACCGGCGTGTGGAAGGATCCATTGGCTGCTGGAGACAAGCGCCGCGGGACATCGTGCGCATGAGATGCCGTCGGAGCCACCCCATCAAGGGATGCGACGGGCATCGCCGCCGTGGGCGGTTGCGTTGACAGACCGGGGGCACGCTGGTATCGATCCGGCCCCTTTGCCGGGCCCGCGTCTGCGGCATCGCATTGCATCGAACCCGGCCCCACAGCTCACGGAATTCTCATGTCGAAGCGCACGTACCAGCCCCATAACCTGAGCCGCGCCCGTACCCACGGTTATCGCGCCCGCATGGCGACCCGCGGCGGCCGCAAGGTCCTCGCCGCCCGTCGTCGTCGCGGCCGTAAACGTTTGAGCGTGTCGATCGGCGGCAAATGAAGCCTGAAGGCTTCCCTGCTGCGGTCCGCGTAAGGAAGCGCAGGGAGTTTCTCGCCATTCAAGGCGCAGGTGCCAAACATCACCTGCGCCACTTTCTCGTGTTCGTGGTGCCACCAGCCGCAAAACCGGCGATGGGGCCGGGCGACGGACGCACCGGTGCCGTGCGCCTCGGCATCACGGTGACTCGCAAGGTCGGGTGCGCGGTCGTGCGAAATCGCATAAAACGCTACGTTCGGGAGGCATTCCGGCGCAAACGTGGCAGCTTTACACCCGGCTACGATATGGTCTGGGTCGCAAAGCAGAGCGCAGCGTCCGTCGGCTATGCCGAGGTCGTCGCCGCGATGGAATTGCTGGGCAAGCGCCCGCCGCTGGGAGCTTCGTGCTGAGCCGAGTCATGATCGCGTGCATCCGGGTGTATCAGCGGGTCCTGTCCCCGCTGCTCGGGCCGTGCTGTCGATTCACGCCGAGCTGCTCGCACTACGCCTGCGAATGTATTCGTGACCACGGTGCCCTGCGCGGCGGCTGGCTGACCCTTCGTCGGCTGCTGCGCTGTCATCCGTGGCACCCCGGGGGGCTCGACCTGCCGCCCGTGCTGCCCGAGGCCAGGACCTCGCAGCGGCGCCTGTCTCCGTCCGTGATGGACGCCCCCTCTTCTCTGGAGAACTGCTGAGTCGTGGATTTTCAGCGCCGTACCCTGTTGGCGATCGTCGTCTCCGTGTTGATCTGGATCGTCTACGCGAGTTACTTCGCGCCGCCGACGCCGGAGCCGAAGGCTGCGACCGCGAATACCTCCATCGCAGATGCCGGGGCTGATGGTGCCGGCGCGAAGGCCGACGCCCCGCGTGGCGCCGATGCCCAGGCCGACGCCGACGCCGCGCCGGACAGCAAGCCACACAACGAGACGCCGGCGCAGACGCACCGCCTCACGACGGAGCTGATCGCGCTCGACGTCGGCAATGTCGACGGCATCATTCGTCGCACCGAGCTGCTCAGCAAGCAGTTCGTGCGAGCCGACGGCATCGGCGACGACTTCCTGCACCTCGGCGGCGCCGACTCGCTGGCGATCAGCTTCGACGCCAACGAGACGGACTTCCGGATGCCGCGCAACGCCGGCTGGGAGGTCGTCGGCAAGACCGACACGACGTGGAGCCTGCGCTACAAGGACCTCGACGTGGAGGTGCTCGGCGACCTCAAGGTCACCGGGGGCTATGAGGGTCAGCTGCAGGTCAAAGTGCTCAACCGCTCGAGCAAGCGACAAGCCCACCGCATGCTGCTCAAGAGCCAGTACGGCCTGCCCAAGGAGGCGAGCAGCTACGACATCCACCGCGGCTTGTGTGCGACGGCCGACGATGTCGAGGAGTTCGACTCGAGCGACGTCGCCGAGCAGTCGGGGACCATCCGCGGCCAGATCCGCTGGGCGGCGCTCGACAGCAAGTACTTCGTGTCGGCGGTCGTGCCGACCCATCCCGTGCAAATGTGCGAGGTGAAGCTCAGCGACGACGGCGCGATGCTGGTCAGCACGATCGGGTCGAACACCGTCACGCTCGAGCCCAACGAGTCGCGGACCTACGAGTTCGGGCTGTACCTCGGCACCAAGGAGATGGAAAGTCTCTCGAGCTTCGCCGTGGTCCCGGGCGTGCACCTGGAGGACGCGGTCGACTGGGGCTGGTTCGGCGGCCTGACGCGCTTCCTCGGCGAGAAGATGCTGTGGCTGCTGCGGGTCTTTTACAACCTGACCGGCATCTGGGGCGTGGCGATCATCCTCCTGACGGTCTGCGTCAAGGTCGTGACGCTGCCGCTGACCTTCAAGCAAATGCGCTCGATGAAGAAGATGCGCGAGGTCCAGCCGGAGCTCGAGGCGCTCAAGAAGAAGTACGCAGATGACCGCGTGCGCCAAGCCCAGGAGATGCAGGCGCTGTTCAAGCGCGCCGGCGTCAACCCTCTGGCCGGCTGCCTGCCGATGATCATCCAGTTGCCGATCTGGATCGCGCTGTACGCGATGCTCAACACGGCGGTCGAGCTGTACCGCGAGCCTTTCCTGTGGCTCCCGGACCTGACCCAGCAAGACCCGTACTACATCCTGCCGCTCGCAATGGGCGCCTTGATGTACTTCCAGATGAAGATCCAGCCCTCGGGCGTGGACAACGAGCAGGCCAAGATGATGGCGTGGATGATGCCGATCATCTTCACGGTCATGATGCTGTTCCTGCCGTCCGGCCTTTGTGTCTACATCTTCGCCAACGTGCTGCTGTCGCTGGTACAGACGGTCATCCAACTCCGTCCCTCGCCGACCGCCGTGGCCCCCCAGAGAGTTGAAGAACATCATGGCTGACTCCCAAGCGGCTCCCCCGGCCGAAACTCCCGCCAACGCCGACCAGAACTACGGCAAGGCGGTCCCCGTCGTTCGCTCCTTCCTCGAGTCCGTCCTCGGACTCCTCGGTGTCGAGGTCGAAGTCGACATCGACATCGAAGAAGATGGGCTCCACTGTGACCTCAACACCAGCGAGGAAGACGGCGGTCTGCTCATCGGACGCCACGGCGCCACGCTGGACGCACTGCAATATTTGACGCTGCGCGTGCTGCAAGCCGAGGGCTTCGACCGCATGCGTATCACCCTCGACGTCGGCGGCTACCGCACTCGGCGCGAGAAGAGCCTCAAAGAGCTCGCGCAGGGTGTCGGTCAAAAGGTGCTGACCAGCGGCCGCCCGTACCATTTCGACCCGATGTCGGCGATGGAGCGTCGCGTGGTGCACATGACCCTGATGGAGATGGAGGGTCTGCGCACCGAATCGGAGGGCGAGGGTCGCTTCCGGCACGTGGTGGTGTTCCCGGCGCGCGACGGCGATGGTCGTCGCTCCGAGAACGACGACGCCCGGGCCTGAGCCCGAGGACCCGCGGCTGTGACGGCACCGTCCGCCGCGGGTGAACAGCCGACGATCGTCGGCGTTGCGACCGGAACACCGGACGGCGGCGTGGCGGTCGTCCGACTCAGTGGCGCACGAGCCAGGGAGATCGCGCGCGCGCTGTGCGGCGAACTGCCGCCCGCGCGGCAACTGGCGCGCCGGCGAGTGATGCTGGATCCGGGTGGGATCGAGGATGCCCTGGTGGTGGTGATGCCCGGACCGGGCTCATTCACCGGCGAGGATGTCGTCGAGCTGCACATCCACGCGGGGGCCCGGAATGTGGGCAGCGTGGTCGCAGCGGTGCTCGCTCGGGGAGCGGTCGCGGCGGATGCAGGCGAGTTCAGTCGACGAGCCTTCGAGCACGGACGACTGAGCCTCGAGCAGGCGGAGGGGATCGCTGCGTTGATCGCGGCGCGAACCGACGCGGCGCTCGAGCAGGCGCGACGGCTGGTGGCGGGAGAGCTCGGGCGGGAAGTGGGTCGGCTGATGGCGGAGATCCATGCGCTTCGGTGCGAGATCGAGGCCAATCTGGATTTCTCGGAGGATGTCGAGCCGGGTGACCTGGGTCGCTGGGGCGGTGAGATCTCCGGGTTCGTGGCGATGATGCAGGCGTGGATCGGTCGCTTCGAGGCCGGCCGACGTTCGCGCGAGCGGCCGCGGGTCGTGCTCGCGGGACCTCCGAACGCTGGCAAGAGCGCAGTGTTCAATGCGTTGCTGGGACGGCCGCGGGCGATCGTGTCGCCGGTGCCGGGGACGACCCGCGATTATGTCGAGGCCGATCTGGTGCTCGGGGCGCATGAGGTCGTCCTGGTCGACACCGCGGGACTGCGAGAGGCGATGGATCGGATCGAGGACGCGGGGATCTCTCGCAGTCTCGATCAGATCGGTGGGGCTGATCTCGTGGTGTGGATCGAGGCCGCGGATGCTGCGGACGCAGCGGCGCCGGTGGCTGCGGGGATGCGTGTGGAGAATAAGCGGGACCTCGAGTGCCGGCGGCCGGGCTGGGTCGGGGCGAGGGCGGCAGGTGGCGAAGTCGCGGAGTTGCGGGGAGCGCTGCACGCGTGGGTGCAGAGCCGGACCGAGCAGCCGTGGATCGGGCTGGCCCGGCATCGGGACAGGGTCGCCGATAGTTGTGATGCGCTCGAGGATGCAGGGGCTGTGCTCGAGAAGGCGGGGCCACTCGAGATCGCGGCTTTTCAGCTCGGCGTCGCGGAGCAGCGACTCGCCGAGGTGATCGGGCACGGAACGCTCGGGCCGATCGGCGAGGATGTCCTGGCGGACATCTTTTCAAGGTTCTGTATCGGCAAGTAGGCGGAGGCGGCAGCTCGTTGCGGTGGATGGCCGAGCGCGGGCCGGTGTAGTTGATGCGCCGTGGGTGCTGCTGGTGCACTCGGCGAGAGAGGGCCGGGCGCGCTCACGGTCAGGTGATGGATACGTGACCGGGGAGCAGAGCGTGGAGGTCGTCGGCGAAGGCGTCGATCTGGGCGGGGTCGTGAGCGGCGGTCACGGTGATCCGCAGTCGCGATGTGCCACGTGGAACGGTGGGGGGACGGATCGCCTGGGCGTGCCAGCCGCGTTCGACGAGCTGGGCGCTCAGGGCGAGGGCGGCCTCGTTGCTCCCGAGGAGCACGCGGAAGATCGGCGAGCGATGGTCCGGAACCTGGAGGCGGCGCGCGAGCTGTTCGACGTTGGCCCACAGGCGAGTGCGCCGCTGTTCGCCCTCGGGCCCGTCGACCAGGTCGATCGCCCGGTGGAGTTGGGTGGCGATGACTGGCGAGATGCCCGTGCTAAACACGAAGCTTCGCGCGGCCCCGCGGATCCATCTGCAAGCCACGGACGAGGCGGCGACGAAGGCTCCTGCACAGCCAAATGTTTTTCCGAGGGTACCGACCAGAGCGGTCGGTACGATGTCGTGCATACCGGCGTGTCCGGTGGCACGACCACCCCGGGTGAAGAGGCCGAAGGAGTGAGCCTCGTCGAGATAAAGGCAGCCATCCTGGGCCAGGTGTTCGTGCATAGCCGCCGGATCGGCGTAGTCGCCGTCCATGGAGAACAGGGCCTCGGTCACCCACCATCGAAGCGGGCCGGGAGTCGCATGAGTAGGGGCCAGAGCGATGGGTGGGGCAGCGCCGTGATCGAGGACTCGAAGTTCGGCGCGGGCGAGCCGGAGGCCGTCGATGAGGCTGGCGTGGTTGAGCGCGTCGCTGAAGACTTGATCGCCCGGAAGTACGAGGGCGGGCAGAACTCCGACGTTGAGCTGGAAGCCGCTCGGAAACAGCACAGCGTCCTCTGCGCCGGCGAGACGGGCCAGGCGCGCTTCAAGGGAACGATGTTCAGGGAGATCGCCACAGACCAGGCGGGATGCGGTCGCGCCGGTGGTCGCGGTCGAGACCGCGAGGCGTGGGTCGTCGGCGAGTCCGAGATAGTCGTTGCTGCAGAAGCCGATGACCGGGCGACCGTGGAGGTGGTAGCGGACGCCATCGCGCTGGGAGATCTCGGGGGGAGATCGGGTGAGGCCGGCGAGTGCTTGCTCGGTCAGCTGCGTCTGGAGGCGACGATCGAGGGAGGTTGGCATGGGCACGCTTGACAGCCGGGCGGTGTAGGTCTTACTGCGGATTGATGTCCGGGGGCAACTTGCAGGTCTTGCTCGAGCCGCATGTGGTGGCCATCGGGCTCAAGCGTGATGTGCCATGGGCCAAGTTGGAGGAGCTGGGTCGGCAGTGGTTGCGATTCGGGCGAGCGATGAACCTGAGCGGGGCGCGGGACTTGCCCGGGTTGGCGGAGCAGGTCGCGGAAGGGCTCGAGGTGGTTGCGCTTGCGGAGCGGCTCGGGTTCTCCGATGGAGATCGCTGGGTCGATATCGGATCGGGCGCTGGCTTTCCCGGGTTGATCGTGGCGAGTTGCTTGCCGGTTGAGATCTTGCTGGTCGAGCCGCGAGAGCGGCGGGCGGCATTTTTGGAATTGATGCTTGCCCAGGTGCGGGGGACGGGGCAGGTCGTGCGAGGGCGGCTCGAGCATGACGGGGTTCGTGAGGAGCGCGGCGGGCTGGTCCAGGCGACCGGGTTTCGCTGGGCGTCGGCGCGGGCCGTGTTTTCGCCGGATGTCTGGGTTCAGCGGGCGCAGGTATTGTTGGCGGAGCAAGGGGTTGCGGTCGTCCATCTTCACCGTGGCGATGTGGATCCGCTTGGGCTGAGTGCCGCGGGCGCTGTGGACGGCGACCGCTGGTCGGTGCGGGGCTATAGACGTTTCACGTGAAACATTGTGGCGGTAGCTCGCCGACGTTTCACGTGGAACACTACCTAGATCGCGCTGCTCGCGCAGAGGCCGATATGGCTCTCGATCTCGGGAACGGACTCGTCGGCGAGGAAGACAGCTGCGTAAAGCAGCGGCTTGGCAAGGTCGGGTTCGCCTCGACGGCACAGGATCCATCCGAGCGTGTCGAGGTAGTTCGCGTTGGTCGGCTCGAGCGATAGAGCCCGGCGGATGAGCGCCTCGGCCTGGTCGAGCTCGATGCCGTCGAGCGCGAACTGATAGGCGATCGCATTTTGTAGGGCCGTATTGTCCGGGTCGCGCTCGAGGGCATTTAAAAAGTGGCGCGTCGCGGTGGTCGTGTCGCCCTCGCTGCCAGCACGAAAGCCGAGGAGCGCGTGGTACTGGGGATCCCACGCTGGTGCCCGTGCGAGCGCGGCCAGGCCCAGCAACATCGCGGCGACGACGAGGCCGCCGAAGATGTGCACCCACCGCGGCCAGCGCCGGATCATCAGGGCGCCGAGGACGAGGCCCATGCCAAGGCCACCGACGTGGCCGGCCTGGGCGATGCCCGGGATGACGGTGCCGAGGAACAGACAGAGAAGGATGAGGATACCGAGGCTCAGCACCGAGACCGGGGCCAGTGCAGCTTGCAACGGCGGGCCGCCGAACTGCCGGGCGACCCACAGTGCGCCGGCCTGACCGAGCACCCCGGCGGACGCCCCGACGACCATCCGCGACTCACACCAAAGCAGCGAGGCGAGGCAGCCGGCGACGCTGGTGAGCACGAAGAGCATCGCGCTGCGCCACGAGCCCCAGGCGTGCTCGACCCAGTCTCCGATCGACCCGAGGGCCATCATGTTGAGGACGAGGTGGATCAACGAGCCGTGGAGCAGGCCGCTGGTGACGACGCGCCACCACTCGCCGTCGACCCAGACGCGGGTGAGGTCGAGGGCGCCGAGGCGGATGAGGATCTCCTCGTTGCCCTCCAGGCTCCAGAGGCTTCGGGTCGCCGTGGCCCAGGGATCGGGCGCGCTGACCAGTACTGCCACCATGGTCGCTGCATAGGCAAGCACGCACAGCGCCAGCAGACTCGCCGTGACCGGACGCTGCGGGAGGCGGCGCCACCAGGCGTCGAGGTCATCGCTCGCGTCGGGCTCGGCTCGCACGGCCGAGAACCTAGCAGATGAGCGAGCCAGACCCCGCACGTCCCGCAGCTTTTCCTGCGGCGCCGGTACCTGCTGCACTAAACTGGCGGGCCTCGAAGCGCTGTGCCCGATCTCGGCCAGCCTGTACATCGATGCGCTCGACAAGGGCAAGCCTCGATCCGCGCCGCCCTGACCTGTCCCTCGGGACAGACTAAGGGCGCTTTTGCGCCGTCGAGCGGTGTTCGGGCTGGCTTGCGAGCCGGTGGCACGCACGATTATCGTTATGCTGTCCGGGTGCGTTCGACCGTGATGACAGGCAGACGGAGACGCGAGCTGCGGGCGGTGACGGCCCCGGGCCCCGATGCGGGCCGGGGACGGTAGGGAATCCGGATGGCTCGCCAGAACCTGCTGCTCGTCGACGGGGATGCCCAGCATCTGCGTGTGCTGGAGGTCAGCCTGCGCCGCGCGGGCTTTAGCATCACGAGCGCGGGGAGCTCGCTGCAGGGCTTGCAGTACCTCGAGACATCCGAGCCGGACCTCATCATCTCGGACACGCATCTGGCCGACGGCGATGGCTTCGACTTCTGCCGCGCGGTGAAACAAAACCCGCGCTGGACGGGCATCCCGTTCATTTTTCTGACCAGCGCGACGGAGCTGGAGGACAAAGTCCGTGGGCTCGAGCTGGGGGTCGAGGACTACCTGACCAAGCCGATCTACGTGAAAGAAGTGACGACGCGGGTCAAGATGCTGCTGCAACGCAAGCAGCAGGAGCGCCTCGGCCGCAAGGACGCCCGCACCAAGTTCAGCGGGCAGCTCGCGGATATGGCGATCGTCGACCTGCTCCAGACGATCGAGATCTCGCGCAAGAGCGGGACGATCGAGTTCGAGACGGACCTCGGCCACGCGTCGGTGTGGTTCCGCGACGGCAGGGTGGTCGACGCCCAGATGGGCCGCATGAAGGCCGCGGCGGCAATTTATCGCCTGCTGGGGATCAACGAGGGCAGCTTCGAGGTCGAGTTCCGCAACATCAGCCGCGCCGGCGTGATCAAGGAGTCGACGCAGGCGCTGTTGATGGAGGGGATGCGGCGCGTCGACGAGTGGGTGCGCCTGCTCGAGGGCCTTCCGCCGCTCGACCACACCCTGACCGTCGACATCCGCCTCCTCGCGGCCCGCCTCGAGCCGCCCAATCCCGTGCAGGCGACCCTGCTGCGCCGCTTCGACGGGCGCCGGACGATCATCGAGATTATCGACGACAGCGGGATGGACGACCTCCTGGCGCTCGAGTTCGTCAGCGGGCTGTACTTCGAGGGCCTGTTGACCGACGAGGTCACGGTGCCAGAAGAGGAGGAGCACGCAGGACCGCCGGAGGTCGTGAACTTCGACGCGTGGGAGCGGGCCGGGGTGCCGCCGCTGCCGTCGGGTCCCATGGAGCCAGCATCGGCGCCGACCAGCGCCGCCGACCTGCCGCCGCTGCCGAGCTTTCCGCTGCCCTTTCCCAACCTCAGCGCAAGCATCGATCACGACGATGTGCTGGTCGGTGGTATTCCCGACGACGTGCGCGACCCGCAGGAGTCCGAGGAGGGCAGGATCATGGCCGCGACGACCGCTCGCCGACGTCGCACCGACAAGGTGACGGCCCCCGCAGCACCGACGGTGCACCGACTCGAGGCGGTCGGTGGCCATGTCGCCCTGCCGATGGGGATGGCCCGCGCCGAGGCCTTCGGCGAGCTGCAGTCGCGACCAGAGGAGAACCGCCCCGACCTGCGCACGCACTCGCCGTCGTCGTCGATCATCGTCCGCAACCGCGACTTTCGTTCCTCGGCGTCCGGTGCAGCCAATTCGCTGGTGTCGGCGCCGTCGCTCGCGGCCAACAGCGCCGTGGCGGTCGCACCGGAGGCCGCCGACGCCTCCGATACGTGGCCGCACGAGGGGCCGCCGCAGCTGCTCAATGAGAGCTCCGAGGACATGAGTCGCCTCAACGCCCTGGTCGCTGCGCTCAACCCCGTCGCGGGCGAGCCCAGTGAACCGCTGCCCGGCACGCGCAAGGTGACGCCGCGACCGTCGCGCTCGTCAGGGAACCGGTGGGCGTTGGCGGCGTTCGGTGCAGCTGCGATCGCCACAGTGGTGGTCATGCAGCGGTGGGATGTGGCGGGCGCGCCGGAGATGGTCGCCACCAGCCCCGAGGTCATCGATGAGCCTGAACCCGAACCGGTGGTGAAGAAGCCGGTCGAGATGTTCGTGGCGACCGCGAAACCACTGCCCGGACTCCACGAGCCCGAGCCGGCGCCGAAGGTCGAGACTCCGGTCGAGCCGCCGCCCGAGGAGGTGCCGCCAGTGATCGATGAGGTCGTGCTCAAGCGCGAGGTCGAGAAGGCCTCCAAGCTGTACATGTCGGGACGATTAAAAGAGGCGCTGGCGGCCGCCGAGGTGGCACTGCAGCAGGACCCGCATCACGCGCCGGCGCTGCTGGTGAAGGCCAACGTGCTGATCGAGCGCAAGGAGTTCGAGACGGCGAAGGTGGCCGCCGAGGACGCGATCGCCAGCGACCGGATGATGGCGGACGCCTGGCTGGCGCTCGGGGTCATCGAGCAGGAGCGTGGCGCGACCGATGCGTCGATCGCCGCGTACGAACGCTTCCTCGAGCTGGCGCCGCGATCGCGGTACGCCGGGAGCATCCGCACGCAGCTCAAGCAGATGCGTCCGGACCCGTAGGGCGCGCTTGAACCGGCCCCCGAAGCGCGCTACGCCAGCCCTGGAACCGATGCAACGCGCCGCGAAGATCCTCGCCATCGAGTCGTCGTGCGACGAGACCGCCTGCGCGGTCGTCGAGGGCCTGCAGGTGCGCGCGAGCATCATCGCCTCGCAGGTCGAGATCCACGCGGCCTACGGCGGTGTGGTGCCGGAGTTGGCGAGTCGACATCACCTGACCGCGGCGGTGCCGGTGCTGCGCGCTGCTGTCGAGGCGGCGGGCATTGATTTCTCCGAGCTCGACGGTCTCGCGGTCACCCAGGGCCCCGGGTTGGTCGGTGCCTTGCTCGTCGGGGTCCAGCTCGCGCATGGGATCGCGCTGGCGACCGGGCTGCCGCTGCACGGGATCCACCACATGGAAGGGCACCTGCTCTCGCCGTTTCTTGGCGATGCACAGATGCCCGCGCGGGAGTTCGTGCCGCACCTGGCGTTGTCGGTGTCCGGCGGGCACAGCGAGCTGGTGCTGGTGGAAGGGCTCGGGGATTATCGCGTGCTCGGGTGTACGCGTGACGACGCCGCCGGCGAGGCCTTCGATAAAGTCGCGAAGTTGTTGGGGCTCGGATATCCCGGCGGGCCGGTGATCGATCGCCTCGCAGCCGAGGGAAATTCGCAGGCAATTCACTTCCCGCGGGCGATGCTCGCCGATCGCAAACGCTTCGAGTTCTCGTTCTCGGGGCTCAAGACGGCGGTGTCCGTGTACATCGATCAACACGGACAGCCGGGCTCCCGGGCGGCGCTGGTGGACCTGTGCGCGTCGTTCCAGGCGGCGGTCGTCGAGGTGCTGGTCGCAAAGGCCAGGCTGGCGCGGCGTAAATTCGGCTGCAAGGCGATGACGATCGTCGGCGGCGTGTCGGCGAACCGCGGGCTGCGTGAGGCGATGGCCGTCGCGGCCACGGTCGATGGTTTTGAGCTGTGGACGCCGGCGCTGCGCTACTGCGGCGACAATGCGGCGATGATCGGCGCTGCGGCGGCGCTGCGCGTGCAGGCCGGACGCGCGCCCGCCGTGCAGGTGTTCGCCAGCGGCGCGATCGATGAGCCTCGAGGCATGACCGCATGATCGACCCACCGGGACAGCTTCTTCGTCGCCACGGCCTGCACGCGCGGCACAGCTGGGGACAAAATTTTTTGATCTCGATGGACGTGCACGACGCGATCGTCCGCGCCTCGGGTGCGCGACCCGGCATGCGCGTCGTCGAGATCGGCGCGGGCCTCGGTACATTGACGGATCGACTGCTGGCGACCGGCGCGGATGTCTGGGCGATCGAGCGCGACCGGGACCTCTGCAAGGTTCTGCGCGAGGAGATCGGGCAGCGACCCAATTTCACGCTGCTCGAGGCCGACGCGGTGCGCTTTGATTATGCATCGGCGGCGGTCGGCCAGGACGTGCCGCCCGCGATCGTCGGGAATCTCCCCTTTCAGCTCACCGGGCCGCTGTTGTTCGTGTTGCTCGAGCACAATTTAATTACAGGGCCGTGGGTCGTGATGGTCCAGAAGGAGGTCGCCGATCGACTGTGCTCCCCGCCGGGCTCGCGTGAGTACGGGGGCGTGACAGCAGTGATGTCTCGCGTGCGGACGGTGTCGCGGGTGTGTGCGGTGTCGCGGGGGTGTTTTCTACCAGCGCCGCGCGTCGACTCGGCGGTGATCCGGCTCGAGCCGAGAGCCGTGCCGCGCGGCGAAGTTCGTGACGCGACCGGCTTTCAAATGCTGGTGCGCGCGTCGTTTCAGCAGCGACGCAAGGTGCTCAGCAACGCGTTGACGTCGATCGCGGGACGCGACGCGGCGCAGCGCTGGTGCGCGGCCGCGGGGATCGATCCCCTCATTCGTCCCGAGCGACTCGGGCCCGAGGAATTCGCGGCGCTGCAGCGGGCGCGCGAGGCCGAGGAGGACAGCGGCGTCATCGAGCGCAGGACCGGCGGCCCGGAGATCGACGACGATGCCGGAGCTCCCTGAAGTCGAATCGGTGCGCCGCGGGCTCATCGCCGCGAAGATCGAGGCTCCTGTGCGCTCGCTGTGGCGCAGCGAGTTCAAGCTGCGGATCGGCAAGCACTGGGCGACCGAGAACCTCGAGTGCCTTCACGGCGCGACGCCGGGTGAGGTCGGCCGCCGCGGCAAATACATCGTCTGGACCTTTTATAAGAAAAAAGAAGACCATGGCAGCGAGCTCGGGCTGGTGATTCATCTTGGGATGAGTGGGCGCTGTGGGGTGGCGACGGTGGAGCAGCCACGCGTGCTGCACACGCATCTCGCGCTCGGGTTCGCGGACGGACGTGAACTGCGGCTGGTGGATCCCAGGCGCTTTGGCGGATTGCGAGCCGGGCCGCTGGCGGAGATCCTCGCGTCGCCGCCGATCGGGGATCTCGGGCCCGAGCCGCTCGAGCCGGGGTTTTCGGGTGAAGTGTTGCAGGCGCGGCTCGGGGGCTCGGCGCGGCCGATCCGGGATGCATTGCTCGATCAGGAGGCGGTCGCTGGGCTGGGGAATATTTATGCGGTCGAGGCCCTGTTCCTCGCGGGGATCCATCCGTTGCTGGAGGCGCGTCGCCTGCACCGCAGCGCGTGGGACCGGCTGGCCGTGGCGGTGATCACCGTGCTGCGGCAGGGGATCGAGAACGGTGGGACCACGCTCAAGGATTTTAGAAATGTCGTTGGCGAGGTCGGCAGGAATCAGGACGACCTGAAGGTGTATGGCCGGGCGGGTCAGCCATGTCCGCGCTGCGGGGCGCCGCTCGTCGGCTTCGTGTCGGGCGGACGCAGCGGGGCATACTGTCCCCGGGACCAGCCGAGGCCGCGGACTCGCCTGTTGCGCTGAGGCCCCGCGGCGAGGCTGCGGGACGCGGGGGAGGGCGCGCGAAACAGACCGCTTGCCAGGGATTCGGGCATGGGCGCACACTTGCGCGGCCCGAAAGCGCGGGCGGCATGGACGAGGTCCGCAGCACTGGCTCCCTGGCCGCCCCATCGACTGCATCGGGACAGGAGACGCGGACCGACGAGGCGCTGATGGTGGACTTTCGCGACGGTGAGTCGCGGGCCTTCGATGTGCTCGTGGTTCGTCATCGTCGCGGACTGTTCAACTTTCTGCTGCGCAGCGTTCAGAACCGCAGTCGCGCGGAGGAGATGTTGCAGGAGGTGTTCTTGCGGGTCGTGCGTTCGAAGGAGCGTTACGAGCAGACCGCGAAGTTCACGACGTGGGTGTACACGATCGCCCGCAACCTCTGCGTCGACGAGAGTCGGCGCGCGAAGTTTCGCCGTACGGTGTCCCTCGACGCGCCGAGGCGCGGCGCGGACGGAGACGATGGTCCGGGGATGATCGAGTCGGTGGCGGCGGATCAGGTCGCGACCGACGACGCCGCCGCGGCGCCGCAGCTGCGCGGGCGGATCGCGAAGGCGATCGACCTGCTTCCCGACGATCAGCGCGAGGTGTTCCTGATGCGTCAGGTCAGCGGGCTGTCGTTCAAGGAGATCGGGGAGATCGTGGGCGCGCCGGAGAACACGGTGAAGAGTCGCATGCGATACGCGCTCGACAAGCTGCGCACCGAGCTCAAGGACTTCGCAGACGAGTGATCACAGCTCTGCGAGGCTGAGCTGCTGCGTCGACTGTTGCACCGGCAACTTCTCCGCGCCCCAGCTCTTGCGGGCCTCGGGCGGGAGGCCGCCGCGGGCCTGCTTGTAGGCGTCGAGGAAGCGCCGCGTGTGGGCGTTCGAGTAGCCGCCTCCGGTGACGGGCCCGAACTCCGGGTGGTAGCGCTCGCAGATCTGCGCGAAGGCGGTGTCACGCGCGTGCTTGGCGACGATCGAGGCGGCCGCGACGGCACAGTGCGCCGACTCGCCGTCGTTGACGGCTTTGAGGCGCGGGTAGTGCTCGCGCAGCGGACGGAACAGGTACTCGCCGTCGCAGATGATCGCGGCGTCGATCGCGGCGCCGAGGCGGCGCAGCAGCTGCAACGCAACGTCTTGCTCGAGGCGGTTGAGCTGGCCGCGAAAGGTATGCTCGTCGATGATCTCGACCGGGACGAGCTCGCAGGCCCAGGCGCGCGCGCACTGATGGATCTCGGCGGCGAGGTTGGCTCGCAGCTCCTGCGCCTTGGCGCCGGCGCCGAAGCGCTTGCTGTCCTGCACGCCGAGCTTCGTCAACTTGGTGGCGGTCTTGCGGTCGAGGACGACGACGGCGAGCGCCATCGGTCCGAGGATCGGGCCGCGGCCGGCCTCGTCGACGCCGTAGGTGTGTCCCTTCATGACGCGACTCGCTCGAGGCTCATGAGTACGGCGTCGAGGCTGGCGACGGTGGTGGTGCGCAGGCGCAGGGCCTCGGCGCGCGGGGCCGATGCGGCGGTGTGTCGGGCCTGGCGCTGGGCCTGGCGGATGTGCCGAAATAAACCCCGGATGAATTTTCGCCAGCTGGCGGCGACCGGCTGAAGGGCGACGCGGTAATGCTCGCGCAATGCGGCCTCACCCTTGGCGACGTTGGGGCCGTGTTCGATGACGAGGCTGGCGACGAAGCCAGACGAGTCGAGGCTGTCGAGGAAGCCCTGGGCCCAGGGGATCAGGCGGCCGGTGAGTACGTCGGTGAGGGCCTCGGTACCTGGCGTTTGAGTCAGGTCGGTGAGGTCGGTTTGCAGCGTGCGCAGGATGCTGTCCCGAAGGACAGCCGAGAGATAGGTGGCGTCCTGCGGGGCCAGGAAGGCGCGCGTCGGGGCCGCGCCGGCGCGGAGGATGCCGAGCGCAAGGCACTCACGGGTCAGGAGGTCGTCGAGCGCGAGGATCTGGCCGTAGACGGTGTCGGCGAAATTGACGAGGCGGAACTCGAGCTGCGCCGGGTCGCTGGCGTCGCCGACGGCGGCCACGTCGGCCTTGGCGTCGAGGGCG
>ENA-OFCF01000316-OFCF01000316.1-metagenomes-genome-assembly--contig:-NODE-316-length-21732-cov-3.496978_pt1 | contig 21732 bp, 31 predicted proteins | sample MGYA00153387_OFCF01 | MGnify analysis MGYA00153387
GCTCGGCATCGGGCAGCCATTGATCGAGGAATTCGCCCGCGAACATTTCTGGTTCGACGGCAACCATATTCTTGAGAAAAAACTTGAGAATAAAGAGATTGATAGGATATTGGTTCGCAGGATCATTAAGAGTCATATGAGCATTGAACACGTCCAGGAGGTCATAGAACGCTCAGGATTTGATAAGGTGCAGAATATCATTCTCATCCATCTCTCCGATAACAATAGCGATGCTGAATGCTTCAGGGCAAAGATACAAAGAGCAACAGGAAAGCCGGTTCATATAGCTGAAAAAGGACTGGAATTAAATCTTACTAGATAGTCGAAAGGCATCTAAATATATTAAACCTCCTGGATAACCAGGGATTACATCAAGGCATGAGGAGGCCTTAGTCTACCTCCTCAAGTCTTTGAATGAAAGGGGATGATGAAGATTGCAGGATGGATCAGTTTACATAGAAAAGTCTTAGACAATCCGATTGTCTGCAAGGATAGTGACCATTTAGCTGTATGGATATATCTGCTCTTAAATGTCACTCATCAGGAAAGAGATACAGTATTTAAAGGGAAGCGTATAACCCTGCTACCCGGCCAACAACTTTTTGGAAGGCAGGCTATAAGCCAGTGTTTAAAGATTAGTGAGTCAAAAGTACAAAGAATTTTAAAAACCTTCGAACGTGAACAACAGATTGAACAACAAACAGGCAATAAAAATCGGCTCATATCAATACTTAACTGGACTATGTATCAAAATCCTGAACAACAGCTGAACAGCAATTTGAAAGAAGTTGCATCAAATCAAATTGAAAATACCGGAAAATCGAACAACAAAATGAACAACAGAATTAATGATTCAAACGCTGGTGTATCAATAGGTTACGAAGATATAAATTTCGGAAGTGAACAACAGATTGAACAACAACTGAACAACAAGCGAACAACAACTGAACAACAACTGAACACAAACAATAATGATAATAAGAAGAATAATGATAATAATGATAATAATAAGAAGAGTATAGGGTTAAAAAAGTGCATTGAAGATTATACGAATAACCCGGCAATCATTGAATCAATTAATGGCTTTATTGAAATGAGAAAGACGTTGAGGAAACCTCTCACCGATAAAGCACTGATATTGGTCTTTACAAAATTGGATAAGCTCTCAAAAAGTGATACTGAAAAAATCGAGATCCTCAATCAGAGCATCATGAACAGCTGGCAAGGAGTTTTCCCACTAAAAGGAGACTATAAACTAGGTAAATCTCAGCCAAACAAGAAACCAGACTTCAAAGAACGTGAATATGACTATGATGACTTGGAAAGAAAATTACTGGGTTGGGATAAGGAGTAAAAGATATGAATTATATTGAGCTAGAGATAGTCAAAAGGTTGATAGTGCTAGGCTTTATGATTACATGGATTCTTATTCTGGTTAGGAGAGGCTAAGAGAGCTATAGAGAACGATGGAGGGATGAGGAATGATTGTACAGTTTATCGTTGAGGGAGAACCTCAGGGAAAGGGAAGACACAGGACCACAAATACAGGACATACTTATACACCAAAGGAAACAGTATTATACGAGAATTGGATCAAAACCTGCTACCTGAACAGAGTGGGAAATATAACACTCACCGGTGAGCTTCGTGCGACGATTGAGGCGTATTACACCATACCAAAGAGTAAATCCTTGAAAGCAAAGAAAGCTATGTTAGAGGGCCTCATACGCCCAGTGAAGAAGCCTGATGCGGATAATATCGCGAAAGCAGTTCTTGACTCACTAAATGGTATTGCCTACAAGGACGATGCTCAGATTGTGGATATCACTATCAGAAAATATTATTCGGAGAGTGGATTTGTAAAAGTGATCTTAGAAGAAATCAACAAATAGAATAGGAGGAACAGTAAATGGATAGACAAATAAACCTTAATGAATTCGCAGAGGGTGCACTTCAAGAAAAGTTCGATTCAGAATTTCAGAAGGTCCTGGAAAATATTCAAGATCCAAACACATCATGGAAGGCTCCTAGAAAATTGATACTGGAACTTAAATTTTCTACTGACGAGGAAAGGGAGCTATCACTTGTAGATATCATCGCAAAATCAACGCTAGCCATCAGTAAGCAAGCTACCGCTAAAATCTTAATTGGTATGGATGGGAAGGGTGGTTATCTAGCAAACGAACTTAATACTCAAATTCCTGGCCAGCAACGTTTGAGGGTAGACATGGAAACGGGAGAAATTCTCGATGAACAAACAAACTATGAAGGCATCACATTAGTTAAATAATAAAAAAGAGGAGCAAATAAAAATGAACAACAACGAAAAAGAAGCATTAGAATATTTAGTCGAACTAGGACAGGACAATGAGAAATCAATCAGAATCGGAGGCCAGGTATACACTCACCTCAATCTGAAAAGAGTATTGTTACCTTCCGTTGAACCAATCATTCTTCATACTCTAGATTCATTTATTGCATTCTACAAAGATACAGAAGGTTGGGATTCGGACTGCTTCCCGATGTTTGTACATATTGAAGATGCAACCACAGTTAAGCTCATAGGACCTGTCCGTGATGATAGTTCAAGAGAAGTGTACGCTATCGTTAAAGCAGAACTTCCCAGGGAAATCAGCTATGGATCGTTCAGTGATACCGAAAACTTTAACATCAATCTTCAGTCTAGATTTGTAGATAACGATGATAAGAAACTGCTGCTTAAGTTTACAGGCCTTGTAAAAGAGGAAAACGTGAAACAAACCGGAGATGATGGAATATCTCAGGCAATTGTAATCAAAACCGGAGTGGCAAGTGTTGGTCAAGCTGTTGTTCCAAATCCGGTAAAGCTGGCACCTTGGAGAACATTCCAGGAAGTACCTCAACCTGAATCCTTGTTTGTATTCAGAATGAAAGATGGTCCTACCGCAGCACTCTTTGAGGCAGATGGTGGAGCATGGAGGCTTGAAGCTATTAAAAATATCAAGGAATATCTGGAAACAGCACTAGATGCGGTTGTAATCCTAGCCTAATAGATGGGGCTTCGGCCCCTTTAATAAAACAAGGAGGAAAGAAAGTGAGATTTGAACATGCCTATCACCTGACATGCTATGACAAAACAGGAGACCCAGTCACTTTATTCATTGGGGATGAAGTCCTTGTATCCCTGGAAGACAAAGCTGTAGTAGGTATCATCAGTGCAATTGGACCTAAAGGAATTTTCTTAGGTAGAAAAGGACTTAAGAACCCAACTTGGTACAATTTCGAAAAAGTGTTATCAATCTACAAATATCTACGGGAGGACTAAAGTGAAAAACACATTGGGAGATCTAAATAATTATCTATTTGCACAACTTGAAAGACTCGATGATGACAGCCTGACTGATGAAGCCCTGAATAAAGAAATTAATCGCACTAAGGCCATGGCCTCTATCGCTGCTCAGGTTATCAATAACGGGAATCTTGTCCTAAGAGCAAAGATAGCCTATGACGAGAACATCGATGCTGACAAAGACAAGCCCAAAATGTTGGAGGGAGAATAGTGACCAGAATACTTACAGAATTCCAGGAAGCTTTTCTTCAAGAAAACATATGGGGTAAAACGAATCAGGAACTTGCGGACCTTATGAATCAACAATTTGAATTATGCTTGAGTCGACTGCAAGTCAAGAATTATAAACGAAATCATAAACTTGGTATCAGTGGGTTAACTGGGTATTTTCCTAAAAATCACATTCCAGAAAATAAAGGCAAGAAATTCCCTGGTAAGATAAATTCCGGGTGTTTCAGTAAAGGTGATATGCCAATAAATATTGATCCAGTAGGTACAGAAAAGTTAAAGGATGATGGGTATATCTGGAGAAAGGTTACAGATCCTAATATCTGGAAACAGGTACATCGGATCATCTGGGAAGAAGCTAATGGAGAAATTCCTGAAGGACACAAGCTAATTTTTGCAGATGGCAATAGGAAAAATGTATCCTTAGAAAATCTGCTCCTGGTCACAGATCATCAGCTGCTTATCATGAACAAGAAAAACTTGATCAAGGAAGAAAAGAAACTAACTGAGGTGGGCGTGAATATCGCCAAACTCTACGAGAAAATTTCTGAAAGAAAAAAAGAAATAATACAACCTAGATAAATGATATATTAAGGATATAAGGAGGAGTGGCATGACGAAAGAGCAAGTCAAGGAGTACTATATTCGAAAAAATGAAATTATAAATCTTGGAGAAAGAATTGAAAAAGCAAAGTCAGATGCAACAGTCATCCATGATATCGTCAAAGGTTCAAGTGTGGAATTCCCATACACAGAACATAGCATCCACGTTGAAGGGGTAGACTTAAAGAAAACTGACCACATCAGATCCATGGAGAAAAGACTGCAAAAAGCAATTGGAGATTTACTCAATCTTCAAAGAGAAATGGAATGTCTCTTGGTAAAAATACCAGAGGCAAGAACAAGACTGATATTTGAAAGAATAGTATATGACAACAAGCCGTTAAAAGAGGTTGCCCAGGAACTTGACTGTGAAGTATCAACAGTTAGAAAGCTATACAGCAAGGTATTTGAGATGGATTCTTGAAAATCCCAAAATACTTGCAAATTCCCAAAGACCTTATGATTTCCGTTTTTATCTATGCTATAGTTAAGCTAGTGATTTTATAAATAGATTTCTCCTTGGTACAGAAACCCTGGCTCAACAGCTGGGGTTTTTAGTTTGCCCAAATTTGGGAGGGGGGATATAGGGGGGTGGGTGTGATAAACAGGGATTGTGATAATAAGTATATATGTACCAGGTGTGGGAAAACGACCGCCGGAATTACTGGAGAGATTGAATACACGATCAAAGAAGGGAAATACCTATGTTGCATGCACTGTGGAAAGAAACTCGAATACCCCTATAGAGATATCAAAAAATGTATGGAACATTCAAGCTACGAGGTAAGGAACGGAGTAGTTAAACAGAAGAGAAGATAAAGTGAGGTGGCATAAGTGAGTAATATGACAGAAGCACAAAAGAGATTTGCAAATGAATATTTAATCGATCTTAATGCCACAAGAGCATATAAGGCAGCTTATCCTTCTGTTTCCAAGGATGCAACAGCATCTGCAGCGGGTGCAAGGATGTTAAGAAATGTTAAGGTTGAAGAATATATCAATAAGCGCCAAAAAGACATTCAAAACAAGACAAACATCACACAAGAGCGAGTTATTCAAGAGTTAGCTTCAATTGCATTTCTAGACACTACAGAGCTTGTAAAGTTAAAAGGTAGGAGAGTTATTCTAACCAATACTGAGGACCTCACAGAAGGGCAGAGAAAGGCCATAGCAAGCATAAAAAAAGGTAAAAGCGGTATCGAGTTAGCGACATATGATAAATTAAAAGCCCTTGAACTAATCGGCAAGCACCTTGGAATGTTTAAAGACAAACTTGAAGTATCTGGATCAGTCGATGCAGGGCTTGAAAAACTTAACTCCATTCTCAGTCAGGTAAAGAAGAATGAGTGAGTTATTCCCGCTGTCTGATAAATACCTGGACTTCATGGCCTACGATGCTCCTGTAGAGTTCTTAGAGGGTACAACCTTCGCAGGTAAGACAACAATAGGCGTAGTTAAATGGATGCTTAAAGTGGCGAATTCGACCAAGAAACAGCATGTCCTTAGCGGGCTTGATCTGGGAACCATAACGAAGAACATCATAACAAAGGATTATGGGATACTGGATATCTTTGGTCCACTGGTAATCTTCAACAGCTCAGGTAATAAGGATGAACCACTACCCCACCTGATTTATCACACAAGCAAGGGCGATAAGATTATCTATGTTATGGGTTATGACAATAAGAAACGATGGCAGAAAGCCCTAGGCGGTCAGTACGGATGCCTGTACATCGATGAGATAAACACTGCTGACATGGACTTCGTGCGTGAGGCATCAATGAGATGTGACTATCTTATGGGTACACTCAACCCTGATGATCCTTCACTGCTTATCTATAGCGAGTACATCAACTGCAGCAGACCTACTGAGAAGTGGAAGCACACGGTCCCGAATGAACTACTAAGTATGCTTAACCAAGAACCTAAGCCCGATTGGACTTACTGGTTCTTTTCTTTTGCGGACAATGCTTCACTCACTGATGAGAAGAGAGAACAGATTATGCTCAATGTTCCCATAGGCACTAAGCTTTATAAGAATAAGATACAAGGGCTAAGAGGTAGAGCGACAGGGCTTATCTTCAGTAACTTCACTCATAAGAATAACGTGAGGAATCTGGGATGGCTGAAAATAAGGATGGAAGACAAGAGGGACCCGCTTAAGTTCAAGCAGTTCTCTTGTGGGGTGGATACAGCCTACTCAAGTAGTAGCCCTGATACCATATCATTCATCTTTCAAGGCATAACCACAAAGGGTGAGTTAATCGTTCTGGATGAAGAGGTAAGGAACAACAAGAGTATGGAAACACCTATGGCACCATCGGATACAGTTGTAAATCTTCTGGCATTTCTGGAAAGGAATAGAAAACGGTGGGGATTCGCTAGAGATGTGTTTATAGATTCAGCAGATCAGGCAACTATAACAGAGTTGAACAAGCACAAGCGCAATAATCCTTGTCTTTATAACTTTGTTAATGCCTACAAGAAGATAACGATTATAGACAGGATACATCTACAGCTCGGATGGATATGGAGCAACAACAAAGCGCTCTACATCGTCATGGAGCATTGCAAAAACCACATAGGAGAGCTTGAGTGCTACTCATGGAAAGAAGATAAGTATGAGCCAGAGGACAGAAACGACCATACCATAAACGCTTCACAGTACGGGTTCATACCATTCAAAAACATTATTGGAATAGGAGGTGCTAATTAGTGGGAAAGATAAAGAGTTTAGTGATGAGCTGGCTAGGGATTACACCCGCACAGCCAACAGTTGTACAGATAACTGAGATATTGGACCACAAAGGAACAGTCCTGAAGAATAGATTATGGTACAGGGGAGATCCTAGTGAGTTGGATCAGTTCTTCAAGGGCATTGGCCAGGATGCAGTAGGACAGGCCAGATTTTGGGCTGCAGTTCCAAGTACAGACAACAGGATAAGAAAGCTTCACAGTGGACTACCTGGTGAAATAGTCGATAAGTTATCTGGCATAGTTGCTGGAGACCTTGACGGTATTGAAGTAGATCAGGAAGAAGGACAGGAGACAAACGCCAATCAAGAACGATGGAACGACATAGCACTAGATAATAAGTTTGGTGAGATGTTAGAGGAATCAATCAAATACACATTGGTAGAGGGTGACGGAGCGTTTAAGCTGACCATTGATACTGATGTTACAAAGTTTCCCATCATAGAGTTTGTAACAGGTCCTAAAGTCGAATATGACTATAAAAGAGGCAGACTCTTCGAGGTTCAATTCCCAGAGCATCATATCGTAAACAAAAAGAGCTATAAGCGTGTTGAGGTGTATGGATATGGATACATCAAGTACTTACTGTTTGACCAGAATGACAGGCCTGTAGCGTTCGAAGAAGCGCCAGAACTCAAGCTAGAAGATGTGTTCTTCGATGAAGATGTTCTCATGGCCATACCTATGAAGTTCTTCAAGTCAAACAAGTTTGTGAACCGAGGACAGAGCATATATGACCGTAAGACAGATATGTTTGACGCTCTGGATGAGGTCCTTTCACAATGGCTTGATGCAATTAGAGCCGGAAGAGTTAAGACCTACATCCCTGAAGACCTTCTTCCTAAGGACTCTAAAACAGGCGAGATTATGAGAGGTAATCCTTTCGATAATCAGTACATTGCTTCAGGCAGCTCAATGAAAGAAAATTCAAATGAAGAAATCAAACAAGTCCAGCCTGAATTGTATTATGAAGCCTATCAACAGTCCTATGCTTCATTCTTGGATCAGTGCCTACAAGGGATTCTAAGCCCTAGTACTTTAGGCATAGACTTGAAGAAAACCGATAATGCAGAAGCCCAGAGGGAGAAGGAAAAGACCACACTATACACCAGGCAGAAGATAGTTGACGTGCTGAATGAAGTCATCCCGGCTCTTGTTAAGTTAGCGCTGCAAGTTCAGGATATTATGAAGTCTCCGAAACCTGGTGAATACGAAGTATCAATATCCTTTGGCGAATATGCTTCACCAGACTTCACGACAGTCGTTGAGACTGTAGGTAAAGCTAAGTCATTAGGTGTCATGAGTCTAGAAAAGGCAATAGACGAGATGTATGGAGACACAATGACAGACGAAGAGAAAGCCTTAGAGGTACAGCGTATCAGAAGCGATAGCGGCACGATACTTGACCAGCCAGAAGCCAAAGAGGACATTGATCCAGATAAAGAAGATGAAAAGGGTGAGGTAGTTGAAGAATAAGTACAACCTCAAAGCAATCTATGAAGAAATGGAACTCTATCTTTTATCATCCATGGCCAGAAACCTCAAGCGACATGAGAACGAAGAAATCAAAGAGGGCTTCAAGTTTGAGATGTGGCAATCTGCCAGGCTAAGGTCCATGGAACGATACAGGCGTGAGAACAAACAGATCATTGACCAGTTTTCGCCTGTTATCGAGAAGACAGTGAAGGAAAGGCTCCTGGAGACCTACCACAAGGCCTCGGGTAAGGTACAGCGAGCAGTCATAAAGCTAAGGGATAAGTTTAGGGTAATACTCCCAAGCTCCTCAGAACCTCTCATAGACGGCTTAAAAGGTGAGGACCTGAAGGAGACCCTGGCAAAGGTAGAAGAGGCTGCTAAGAAATGGAAAGAAGCTCCAACGCCCATAGATGATAACTTCTTTAGGACAAATGATAAAAAGTTTGATTCACTGATAGAAGCTACTCAAAAGGACATGAAGGTGGCTAATACCTCAGTCCTCAGGAAGATGGAGGACATCTACAGAGAGACAATCTTCAAGACTCAAGTCTTCTACAACAACGGAATAGTCGATATGAACAAGGCCGTTGATATGGCCACAAAGGACTTTCTAAGACAGGGTATAACCTCTATCAAGTATTCCAGTGGCCATGAGGTCAATATAGCATCTTACGCAGAGATGGCACTCAGAACAGCTAACCATCGGTCTTATCTCATGGGTGAGGGTAACAGGCGAAAGGAACTAGGAATAAGCACTGTTATCGTCACGCCTCATGCAACTGCATGCGAGATGTGCAGGCCGTGGCAAGGCAAGGTTTTGATTGATGATGTGTACTCAGATGGAAAGCCTGTAGACGGAAAATATCCACTGCTAAGTAAAGCAATGGAAGAGGGCTTATTTCATCCAAACTGTGAAGATATCTTAGCTACATGGTTCCCTGGCATTAATACAATGCCTACCATACCGGATGAAAAGAGATCTGAAGAATGGTACAGAGCAGGGCAAAAACAGAGAAGCCTTGAACGAGCAATCCGAGAACAGAAGAGAATCCTTGCAGGGACCTTGGACGACGAGAATATGGCCAGAGAAAAAAGAAGGCTCCGCGAACTGCAGAAGCAACTCAAGGAGCATTTAAAGGATAATACCCAGCTCAGGAGGAAGCCTGAGAGGGAAGGCTAATCGTTTATTTTAAGTATTTCCACATACTTTATATCCGAACCTGCAATGCTAAATATTTCAGTCTCTCCGACGAATGTATATGAGTAATTTTTCAGCAGATTGAACTGATTGAAGCTCTCTTCTGTATATAAGGATGGTCCGTCACTTATTGATATTAAGTTTTCTAATTGAATTAGCATACCGTCAGTTGCTCGTAATTCCACATTATATTTAATATTATTCACCCCCTTTCATTTTTTTATGATGATTAGTGTTTGTGGCATCCTGGAGAACAGTGCTTACATCCGTCAATTGACCATGAAGGATATAATTTTTTAGCGGCTGCAAGAGCTTCTTTGCAGGAATCGAATATTCCTAATGAAACTTTATTCGCATCTGAAGGAAGAAATGCACATGTATAGGTATGAACTTCATGTTCTCCAAAGGTGCTACTTGCGTTACTTTTATTTAAATAATATCTATTTCCCATCTTATTCACCCCCTTTCACTACCAATCGTACTACTTAATTTATACGTTTACAATTAAATTATAATATCGTTTCCACCTCTAGCAGGGTGGATTTTTATTGCCCTGAAATAAGGGCTACATTACGTTATCCCACGTACAAGGGAGACCCCTGAGATGCAACCTCGTACAAAGCGTAGGGGAGAAAGGAGACCACATGAAAAGAGAAGATCTAAAAGCACTAGGGCTCACGGACGAACAGATTAATGAAGTCATGAAAGTAAACGGAACCGACATTGAGGCTGTTAAGGCTAAGGCTACAGAACTTGAAACCCAGATGAAGACACTGAGCGACAGCATTAAGGAAAGAGACACCCAATTGGAGAGCCTCAAGGCGACCTCAGGAGATGCAGAGAGTCTTAAGAGTCAGATCGCTGCACTGCAAGAGACAAACACTAAACAGGCTCATGACGCAGCCACAAAGCTCAAAGAAATCCAAATCAACAACGCCATTAAACTAGCGCTCACAGGCAAAGCCCATGATTCTGATTTAGTATCAGGACTACTTAACAAAGACAAGCTTGTGGTCAATGACGATGGCACCATCATTGGATTGGATGATCAGGTTAAGACGCTGAAGGAATCTAAGTCCTTCTTGTTTGTGTCTGATACACCTCCACCTACTCCACCAGGAACAGAAGCACCAGCACAGGTAGGATTCCTAAAGATAGGCAATCCTCCACCAGTCGTAGGAGCATCTACAGACTCAGCAATTTCAGCCGCCTTTGGCAATTTCAAGAAATAACAAATCAAAATAAAATATAAAGCGAGGTTTTATTAATGGCAATTAACTATGCAAGCAAATTTCTCCCTGAGATCGAACAGCAGTACGCACGAGCACTCACATCCGCAGGACTAGACAGGAATAAGAAGTATTCTTTCCTGGACGCTAAGACTATCAATGTCCCATCTGTTCAGCTTTCCGGTTACAAAGACCACGCGAGAAACGGATCCAAGAACAGAGGCGTCGTGAACAACACCTATCAGCCAATGGCTATGGCTCATGACAGAGACATTGAGTTCTTCGTCGATGACGCTGATGTAATCCAGACCAACATGGTCCTCACGGCAGCCAATGTTACATCCACTTTCAATGAAGAAAAGGCAATCCCAGAACTCGATGCTTACAGATATTCCAAGCTGTTCGCAGACTTCGTAACTGCAGGTGGAGTCGTTAAGACTACCGTGCTGACAGCAGCAAACATCCTTGGAGAGTTCGACATCATGATGGAAGACATGGACGAAGCTGGCGTACCTGAAGAGGGAAGAATCCTGTATATCACCCCTAAACAATACACACTGCTTAAGAAAGCCGAAGGCATTCAGAGAACGCTTGAAGCTACCGGACAAGCCGACGTCAACAGAAAGGTCAGAAGCCTTGATGATGTTGAAATCCAGAAGGTACCATCAGCCAGGATGAAGAGTGCTTACGACTTCACTGATGGATTTGTTCCAGCGGTTGCCGCAAGACAAATCAACATGATCCTTGTTCATCCTACATCCGTCATCGCACCAGTCCTGTATGCCGACATCTACCTTTGGAATAAGGGTGAAACACCAGATTCAGCTTTCGGATTCCTGTATCAGAATCGTTCATTCGTGGACCTGTTCCTGCTTACAGCGAAGAAAGCCGGCGTAGCAATCAACGCAGCAGTATAAGAACATAAGGAGGTAACACAATGTTACTAGCAGTAAAGGGCAACAGGGAGTGTAAAATCTCCCTTGAAGAGAGGGAAGAATTTTCGGAGAAGGGCTTTGACATCTATGAGAAATCAGGCAATGGCAAAGTCACACTTATTGAGAAATATTCCCAAGATGGCAAAGTGGTTAAAGAACTGAAGGCAAGGATCGCAGAACTCGAAGCCGAGGTTATTGAGCCCAAAGAAGAGCCAAAAGAGCCGACAAAGGAAGCAATCAAACCAGGGAAGGGCAAGTAGTCCTTCCCTTTCTACAAGAAAGGAGATAAAGGATTATGAGCTACGCCACCTATCAAGACTACAAATTTTACAATGGCCAAGAAGATCAATTGGTAATTGATCCACTGCTTGATGAAGCATCCATCCATATCAATAAAGCTTGTTATGGACGCATTGAAGGCAGTGGGTTTGATAACCTCACGACATATCAACAGGGCTTGATTAAGAGGGCTGTATGCACTCAGGCAGACTTCATGAGTGTCTATGGAGAATTCATTGATAGTCCTATGTCGGGGTTCTCGGCAGGAAGCATCAGCATGAGCTTCAAGGATAGCGCTAAGAGCGTCGGAGGTGCACTCGTGAGCAATAAGGCTCTGAGTTATTTAGACAGCACTGGACTGACGTCAAGGAGGCTGTAGCATGAGAGGCAAATTGCCATGGCCAAGCTTCCTAGAAAACTCAGCTTGCAAGATCATTAAAGAAGTCGATGGGGTTTACGGACCTGAATCAGTAGAGATACACAATGGAAAGGCCATCTATGATCCTAAAGGTAAATCTATCATGACTGCAGATAAGCAGCTTGTCCAGATTACCGGAAAGTTCGTCATCCATGGAGATATAAACCCAAGTGGTCCAACATTTAAAGGTTTTGTAGAATATCAAGGAGTCAAGAGGCAGATATATGAGACTTTAAAAGTGTTGAATCCTGATGGAAGTGTCTACAGTACCGAGGTGACGCTCAAGTGAAGGTAACAGCTAAGATTGAGTTAAACACTCAGAACATAGCCAAACTTGAAGCTAGCGCAAGAGAAGCCATGGAATTGACGATGGAAGCCTTTAAAACGGAAGTAAACAATGCTCAAGTGGTTCCGCGTGACCATGGAGATCTGATGATGTCCACCGGAGTATCATACGGCATTGACACTAAAGGGATGACAGGATTCTTGAGCTATAACACACCATATGCAAGAAGATTATATTTTCATCCTGAGTACAATTTCAGGACAGACAAGAACACCAACGCGCGAGGCAGATGGCTTGATGAATGGATTTATGGACCTAGAAAAGAATGGTTAACTGGTGCTTTTCTTCAGTTCTGGAAAGCAAAGGCAGGGGGAGTGATCAAATGACAATAGATAAATTTTATACATGGCTCTCTACTGATCTTCCAGGTACCTGGGATGCTGGAACATTGAAAACCGGAGAGCTAAGACTTGCATTATATCCAGGAAGGTCATTTATAAATCCCAGAGGCATAGGGCAAGAGACGACCTACAGAGGGCACGCGGTGAGGATATTAGTACATTGGAGTAAGAATGTACTAATAAGTCAAACTAAAGCCCAGGGAGTCTACAACTACATCAGAAACGCTACTGGAGCAATCGACGGTAAGCGGATTATAAAAACGGATATGAGGGATTCAGAAGCTATCTTTATGGGCGCTGATGAATCAGGAATATTTGAATTTGTTATAGATTGCGAAATAATTATGGAAAGGTAGGTATAAAAAATGCCAGGAGCAATAGGAGTATTCCCAGTTTACAAAAATATCTTTAAGATAGGCAAATTAGGTCTAGCCAGTGTTCCACTTACGGACATGGTAGAAATCGCAGACCTAGAAACATTCAGCCCAAGCATTGATGGTACCGTTGAAGAATGGACCCCGATGAATACAGACGGATGGGCAAGAGCAATCATGACCGGAAAGAAGTTCTCTCTCTCCATGTCAGGAAAGAGAAACAGCGGAGATCTTGGCAATGATTATATTGCAGGTCTAGCTTGGAAAGACGGTCTAGACTGTTCAACTAAGTGTGAGTGGACACTTCCTTCAGGAGCCAAGCTTGCATTCAACTGTGTAGTCAATGTAACCACACCTGGTGGCGGAGACTCAACCAATGTAGATGGGCTTGAGTTCGAGCTTATCGGAGACGGAAAGCCAACCTTTACACCAGCAGTTTAACAGTAGGGAGGCATTAAGCCTCCTTTCTTTTTATTATTTATGAGGTGATTATATGAATTATCAAGTAATTAAGCCATTTATAGACCTTGAGGACGGGAATCATCAGTATCTTGAAGGGGATAAATACCCCAGAAAAGAAAACCCGAAGAAGGACAGAATCAAGGCGCTTATGAGTGAAGAAAACAGAGCAAATGAAATAATGATAAAAGAAGTTAGGAGCGAATAACATGGTAAAAGTATACGATATTGTCAACAGATTGCAGAACGAAAAGCCTCAAATCAGATTGACTGCAGAGCATATCTTTACAGTCCGTAATTCCAAGAACTCAGCAATCCTGATGAAAGGAATATCTGAAGACAAGGACCTGGATGACATCAAGAAGATTGATATGATCATTGAGACAGGCTTAGGTAAGGAAGCTCTTGCCGTAGTGGACAAGATGGACTTATCCATTGGAGAACTTACAGTAATCGTCAACGCCATCATGGCTGCTATCTCTGATGTTGACCTGGACGAGATGGAAAAGCTTGCGAATGACGAGGTAAAGAAACAAAGAAAAAAGTAGCACAGTGGTACGACTTGTTCGAGGACTGGGATTTGATTGAAGCCTCATTCGCTTCACAATATCAGATAAGGTTAAGACAAGAAGAAGACATGACCTGGGATGAGTTCTCAGCGCTGCTAGCTGGAATCTTACCTGATTCACCTTTGGGTAAGATTGTGAGTATGAGATCCGAAGAGGACAAAGAAGTCCTCAAGAATTTTACTCAGGACCAGAAAGCAGAAAGAACCCGTTGGAGAACAAGAGAAGCCACAAAGATTGCAGAAGAGGATATGGACAAGGCTATGGCCAACTTAGAAATGATGCTTGCAAGTGCCTTTGGTTAAATGTACAATATTATCAATAGTAAAATTATATATTGGGGGTAAGGACATGAGCTTTAAAGAGCTAGTTAAGAAACAGATGAAGGACATGCAAGAAAAACAGCTACAGGAAATAGCTAGAATAAAAGAAATGGACGAACAGGGTATTCCTTATTGTCCTAAGTGCAAGAGCCCATCAGTGCAATTCTTAGATAGGCGAAAGAAGCTATCTGTAGGAAGGGCAATTGTAGGTAGTGTAGTAGGGCCTGCCGGAACTGTAATTGGAGCATTGACTAGTAAGAAGCATAACGGAGTCATGAAGTGTCTCAAATGTGGCAACGAATGGAAACTTAAATAATTAAATTTGAAATCAAGAACACTCAGCTTAATTGCTGGGTGTTTTATTATGTATAAAAGTGAGGTGAATAAAAATGGCAGATGGAACATCAGTAGGTAAGATTAGTCTTCAGGTGGATCTCGAAGGCGACATGAAACAACAGATTAGCGACATGGCGAGCAATCTAAGTACAGCTCTTAAATCCTCATTGGAAAAGGCTACTAGCGGTATGTTATCAGGGGTTGAAAAGGTCATAGATACAGCGATGAAGAATATCAATGACTCAATTAACCAGGGCTTAGAGAAGATGAAAACTCAGATGGAGACCTTTATCACTAGCTTGCAAGAAATGGTCAAGAAGATTAAAGTCCCTAACAAGATGCCTGTACCGGCTAATGTAGTACCGGCAATGAATCCGGTTATCCCATCCGTAAGCCCTAGAGCTCCCCCGATGGCAACACCTAAAGTAACAGGAATTGACTCAGCAGCAATTACGGCAGAAATTGAACAGGTGTCGAGATCATTGGATCTGATTAATCAAAAGATTGAACTGCAACAGAATAAGCTTGAAGGACTAAAGGTCAGCTACGAACGAGCTCTTAATCCTAATCTGAAGAATAAACTGGCCATGCAGATTAACAGCACTGAAACATCTATCCTGAGACTTACTCAAGCCTCTGACAAGATGGGATTCAAGCTGAGTGACCTAGATAACAAGCTCAAAGGGGTAGGTGCTTCCGCAAGCACTGTAGGAGCTGCCGTTAAGGTTGCAGCTAAGAAGATTGATGAATCGGCTGGCAATTCCAATAAGAACGTAACAGCATTTGGTAAGACTGCAACAGCGGTTGGAGGTAAGTTCAACTCAATGGGCGGAATGATTACCTCGGCTCTTAAAAGGGTGCTCATTATGGCCACTCTTTATAAGGTGATTCGTGGGTTCATGGGATATATGAATTCAGCTTTGGCAACCAACCAACAGTTTTCCAACTCACTGGCGATTGTTAAGAGTAACCTTCAGGTGGCATTTATACCAATCTTCAACGCAATTCTTCCTGCGCTCAATGCAATGATGAGTGCACTGGCAACGGTCACCACTTATCTAGCGGCGTTTTTCAGCATGCTAGGTGGCTCAACTTTTAAAGCTTCTACAGCATCGGCAAAGGCTCTCAATAATCAGAAAAGTGCTATAGCTGGAGTAGGTGCAGCCAGTAAAAAGACAGCCAAGGAAATGCAGAAATCTCTTGCCGGATTTGACGAGATCACAAATCTTAGCACACCGGAAGCAGAAGATGCAGGGGGTGGAGGTGGTGGAGGAGCATCAGGAATCGCTCCTATCGTATCCCCAGAACTCGATACATCAGCCATAGAGAATTCTATCAAGGCTTTCTTAGACAAGTTAGCCCCGTATTTCGAACCGATAAAGGCAGCATTAGGAAGACTAAAAGATGCATTCGAACCGCTTAAACAAAACATCTTTGCAGGGTTAAAGTGGTTCATGGATAATATCCTCATTCCACTAGGAAAATGGACAATCACTGAAGTAATTCCAAGATTCATTGATATCCTGGCAAGTGCATTCACGGTCCTTAATGCAGCTATTGAAGCACTAAAACCCTTGTTTGAATGGCTATGGGAAAACATGTTCAAGCCTTTGGCGGAATGGACTGGCGGCGTTATCTTAGATGTCCTAGATGGTATCAATGTAGCTCTGCAGAACTTAGCGACCTGGATAGATGAGAACCAATCTACATTTGAAACTCTGGCCATAATTATTGGATCAATAGCCATAGCGTGGGGATTAGTTAATACAGCTTTGGGAATATGGACCGCTATAACTGCTTTTGTAGCTCCAATAATGGCTGCAATCTCAGCTGCTGGTGGCGTTATGGCTGCAGTAATGGCAGCTATAAACTGGCCTATCGTTATAGCAGTAGCAGCAATAGCAGCTTTAATAGCTATTGGAATCCTCTTGTGGAAAAACTGGGACACGATTTCAGCATGGTTAAAGGCAACGTGGGAAGGCATTAAAACGAAGGCTGTTGAGGTATGGGGAGGCATAAAGACTACCATAAAAAATACATTTGAGTCAGTCAAGGCTACCATATCAACTATCTGGAATAATATTAAAACTTTCCTTACAAACTTATGGAATGGATTCATCGGAACTGCAAAGACTATCTTCTCCAATGTCTGGAGTGGAATCAAGAATGCATTCAGTTCAGTTGTAACCTGGTTTAGTAATATCTTCACCGGTGCCTGGAACGGTATAAAAAACGCGTTCTCTTCAGTGGGAAGCTTCTTCTCAGGAATATGGACCACAATCAAAAACACCTTTGTGAGCATAGGAACAGTGATTGGTAACGGCATTGGTAACGCATTCAAGGTAGTGGTTAATGCCATCATCAAGTTTGCGGAAAACACTATCAATGGATTTATAAAGGCCATCAATGGTGCAATCAATCTGATCAATAAAATCCCAGGCGTTAACATTAACACGATATCAACACTCAGCATCCCCAAACTTGCAACAGGCGGAATGATTGAACAACCCACTCTGGCCATGGTCGGCGAAGCAGGGAAGGAAGCTGTGGTACCTCTTGATCGAGACAGGGGAGCGATGCAACAGATTGCGGATTTGATAACATCCAAGATGGATGGCGGAAGTGGTGGTGGAGACTACGAGACGACGGCTGAAGTTGATGGGGATATTCTCTTTAAAGTGGTTATGAGACGATTGAACAAACGAAGGAGGCAGAAAGGCCTTCCAATAATTGAGTATTAAGGAGATGGTAGAATATGGCATTGATAACAGGTCTGAAGATTGATGGTGTTGATATGCCATCTCCTCTTCCATACGAGGTTGAAATCAATTCCCTGGACGGGGAAGCTGGAAGAAACAACACTGGTAAAATGATGAGGGATTTTGTGGATGATAAACTGAGCATACCTCTCCAATGGGGCATGCTAACACAGGCTGAGACAGCACAAGTTTTAAGTGCGGTCAATCCTAAGAAAGGTCATGTATTTTTCCAGGCAACGATCCTTACAGCCGAAGATGGAGAATATACAGGAACCTTCTACGCAGGAACAAGAAAACAGCCCATAGCCCTTAGAACATCTACAAGCACACTGTACAAAGGCGTCTCTTTCAACATCATTGAAAGGTAGGTGAGACAAGATGATTAATACTACAGATGCTTTCAAAATTGCAATAAGAGCATCGGCAAGAAGAATAAAAGCAAAGCTGATCTTGTCTGACCTCACCATAGAACAGGTGGACCTAATAGAATTGGACTCCCTGTTGACAGATGAAGATGATTTTATCATCGGTACAGCGAATATGGACGTCATGAAAATTGAAATCAGCGATGATCCACTGGCACCTCTGGCCTACAGCTTCGACGGGAAAGAAATCGAGGTACAGCTAGGCGTAGTACTAGCAGACCTGACCACGGAATTTTATGGCATTGGAAAGTATACCGTCGAGAAGTCGGACAGGAAGGACAGCAAGATATACCTGGATCTTGTGGACAGGATGTATAAGGCCGACAAGCAGTACATCAGTGACTTAACCTACCCTGCAACCTTGAAACAAATATTGACATCAGCATCCACCCAGGCTGGGTTAAACCTGATAACTACAACTTTTTCAAATATGGATTACATAGTGAACATTGAGCCTGTCTACGAGGATATATCTTGTAGACAGGTTTTAGCGTATGTCGCAGAGCTTGCAGGAGGATATGCCAGGATAAATGGATCCGGCTCACTAATCATATTGAACTTAGGGGCCGTATCTGTTGCAGGCATCATAGGAGACCATTACATTGACTGGAAGATGTCTGAATCAGCACCGGGGGTAATTGATAAGGTCATCGTCAAAATTGGCGCTGAAGAGGCATCTTCTGGTACAGGGATAAACATATACACAATCGTAGATAACCTTTTTGTGCAAAACCCAGCAGACGTTGTGGGTAATATCTATACCGTACTCTCCGCAGTGAATTACAAAGCCGGTGAGATGAACTGGATAGGTGATTACAGCCTCGAGATGGGCGACAAGGTGACGATTGACGGAGAGGACACTTATATCCTAAACCGTAAATTGAAGTACGCGGGAGGTCTTAGGGAGACTCTGAAGATGCCTGGTAAATCAAATATTGAAAAGGACTCAACAGGCAAGTCGAACACGAACCTTGAAATAAAGAAGATCAAGACAAGAATAAAAATAATTTCAGGGGAAATCCAGCAAACAATTGAAGACACCGTCAGTAGAACTGAGTTTACTCAGACGGTAGATGGATTTGTTTTTAAGGTCGGTGAGGTAGAAAAAGCAATAGAAAACATCGAACTCACCCCAGGGCCACCAGGAGCAGATGCCATTAATGTTGATATCTTCTCGACGAATGGGAATATCTTCAAAAATGATGCTATCAACACAACCTTGATAGTCCGAGTCTACAAAGGTACTGAGGATATCACCGATACCATTGACGCAAATCGATTCAAATGGACTAGAGTGTCCAGTGATGCTGAAGGAGATATCCTGTGGAACAATGCTAATTTTGGGGGTACAAAAGAGGTTAACATCACTTCTGGTGATGTCAACAACCGAGCTACTTTCAATGTGACGATAATTTAATAGGAGGAATTAAAATGGCAATAGCAACCGGACAATTTACGATTATAGACTATAATGACGCCCTTTCCCTTAGTGGGTATATAAACTCTAACCGGCAGAAAACACAAATGTACAACCCGGACAATGCTTCATACACACCAGACTGGGTTACTTCCAACCTTATCCTCACGCCTTCACTATTCATACTAGGCAACGCAGCAGACATTATAGCAACAACGGCAGTACAAAGCGTTACTTGGTATAACGTAGCAAGTGGTGTAGAAACAGTAATTACAGTGGGTGCAACATACGCACTTTCCGGCACAAAGAGTCACATTCTCACCGTGAAGACCAATGTCATGGCTGCTTTACCTGGCGTAGACTTCATGGCCAAGATAGTATACAGAGATCCAACTACTCTTCTGGATTTAACAGTTAAAATTCCAATATCCTTCTCACGAGTGGTGAATGGTTCAGGTATCACAGCTGCAATCGCCTGGGCACCAAACGGTAACGTATTTAAGAATGGTTCAACGATTTCACTTATTGCGGAATGCGACCTTTGGAGAGGTTCAGTAGTAGATACAAGTTCTGTTGAATATCAATGGTACCAATTTGATACAGCGCAGACTACAGACGTAGGTGGTGGAATTAATTGGAGAAAGCTTACTAACGTAGCAAGTGTAACAGCTGGTGTTACCACAAGGCAGCTTGCAGTATACGAGGCTGCAGTTCCAACATACGCAGTATTTAAGTGCCTTATTAAAGACATTGACGCTGCCTCAAACACATACAACAGTTATTTTTCTGACAACGTTACTTTTGAAGATAAGTCTGATCCAATACAGGTAACTATTACATCGACTGGTGGAGATGTCTTTAAGAACGGTGTAGGATCAACTACTCTCGCAGCTAAAGTCTATCAGGCTGGAGCCGAAATAGACTCAGCTGGAACTAAGTATACCTATAAGTGGTTTAAGCTTGATAGTTCTGGGACACTAGACGCTAACTTTGGTGGTGCTGGTATCAACTTTAAGACAGGCAAAACACTCGCCGTAGGTGATGCAGATGTATCTGTGAAGGCTACATTCCAAGTCGAGATAAGCTAGGAGGTAGCACAGTGGCTAAAGCAATAGCACAATTTACAATCACTGATATAAATGATGTAAATATTCAACTTGATGAGCCTGTTAGCAAAATTCTTAATATGCTGTGGCTTGATACATCATCAGTTCCTAATATTTTAAAACGATGGAATGGATCAGAATGGGAAATAATATCTGATCCAGACAAGGTTTCAAATGAAGCTTTAAATGACGTTATCAATGCCGTGAGTGCAATCGGCAATGCGGTTGAGGGTAAAGCTCCACTTGGTGAATTGGAAGCACTTCAAGCTGAATACGAGGCGCGAGTTGCACAAGAAGAGGCCAACAAAGCTGCAACTGAAGCAGCTCTAACCTCTATGGAATCCAGAAAACTGGGAATTATTCAGTATCTTGCAGATAACGCAGCAGTATGGAATTTCATCAATACTTCCGTAACGATGACAGAGGAAGGTATATTCATTGGAAATAAGCTCACCGAGATGGGTCTACTGATGCAGGATGACAGGATATCCTTCATGGATAAGGGGACGGAAGTTGCCTATATCTCCAACAAGACAATGCAAATTACACACGGTATCTTTGTAGAGTCGGCTATCATTGGTAAGCACAAGCAGGAGACCATACCTGGAACTGACATTTCAGTATTCACGTATGTCGGATAGGAGGAGAATATGGCGTTATCAGGAAGTCTAATCAACGATTTTAAAACAGGCTATCGGGTACAAATCGACTGGACAGCAACCCAGGACATAGCCAATAACCAAAGTACAATCACAGCAAAGTTCTATCTAATCAGCCTGGGTAGTGGCTATGATATTTCATCTTCAGCAGCAAAGACCCTGCACATAGCCAT
>ENA-OFCF01000317-OFCF01000317.1-metagenomes-genome-assembly--contig:-NODE-317-length-21709-cov-14.554678_pt1 | contig 21709 bp, 12 predicted proteins | sample MGYA00153387_OFCF01 | MGnify analysis MGYA00153387
ATCGGATACTCATGCCTACTGATTCATAAGCAGTTAGAGATCGGTAATCATTGAACCCATTGGTAAAAAAGTTTACTTCAATATCTAAGGTCTTGCGGCACAGTCCATCGATTGGCAACGCAAAACCGCTTGATTTGGCATCCATAATTAATAATTATTCCGATTTAGTTTCAATACTCTCCGAATAATTCTAGCTTTTACTTAACTCATCACAGATCCCATTAACCTTATTTGTAGCAGTCAAAAGCTACTCGTATACAGGAGGTATCGATATGCTTATTTGCACCACTCCAGCAAAAAAGCGAAAGGCGATTAAGCGACAGCACATTTTTATTACTGCTACGCTCGTAAATACTACGGCATTACTATTACGTAGCGACTTCGATCGACCTGCGGATGCAGCGATTTTATTCGCACCGATGACAGCGTACATCAAACAGCAAGCCACAGCTTTTTTATCAGCCACCACGCTGACTACGGTTCAACCATTATTACTGGCATTTCTCGATCTGATTCCCTGGTCGATTATTTTGCTGGTGGGGGCGGTTATATCTTGGCAATCATACACGGGCTATCAAGCCTACGAAAGAGAAGATCTTTCGGGGGCGGGTAAGTGCATCCTAAATGTTTTGGTACTGGTGGCATTACTGTTTACCTCCGCCAAGATTACCGACGCGATGGTGACTTAATCGCTGAATTTGACGCTCTTAATGGCTAATGAATAACAAATTACCATCAAGAGATCGCTTGGTTGTCAATCGGGCACTGAGAAGGCGTTCTGGCTTTTTCGGTATCAATTCGGGCTTGGCAACAATGAGCCTGAGCGTAGTCGTGTTGGGTATCGTCTCAACGCAATTTCTACCGATCAATATGGTAGTACCGCTGACGGTTTCGCTGCTAGTTGCCACAATTTATATCTTCCGCGATGGTACGGACATGGTAATGAGTCGGTTCCGCAAGCCGAGACATTACACCAGAGGCGGCTTAGAACATATTCCGGTACTCAAATATGGCAAAACCAAAGTCAAAAAGTAAGCCGCAAAAGACCCAGCCGCAAGGACGCAAGTTCATCAAGCACAAAACGATCGATGGTAAAAAACACAAGCTGTACTTACTCGAAACCAACACTCATCTGAGATCGTTTGTCGAGTATCAACAGCTTGGAGAACTACCCATCGGGGCAATCCTGCTCAACACGGGGACGATCAACGATCCAGCTTATCGGCTACGATTTATCCTCAAGTGCAATGGCATCCACGATTACCAGGATGCCATTCAAGCAGAAGCGGCAATTTCTGGGATTGCCGCTTTGATTCGAGAGGTACCGCAAGGGGAAAGTCTGAGGGTGCATTGGCAGTGTTTTCCCGATCCGATCGATCGCGAGTTAGAGCTGGCGCAAACCTTTCGCTCGACTTACGATCGTCCTGAATTCCAGTCAGAAAATGCCCTCCAGATGCTCGTAGAAGAGATTAAAATCCTCCGCGACGCACACCAAGCCGGACATCGCCGCCAACAAGAGCTATACATAGCCGTTACTTACACGGCTAAAAGCGAAGATCTAGAAAAAGATGGCTTGGAGAGTGCGATCGAGTTTTGCTCAGGGATGTTTCCTAAATTCTTGGGGAAAGTCTCTGGAGCAGATAAACTGATTGCCGAAGAAGATCTCGACAGGTTTTTACTCAAAGGCTATCAATCGGGATACCTGTATTGGACGACGTTGATTCGCGAACGGTTGCAGATGGCATTTACGCCACTGGATGCCGAGGGAGTATGGCAGTTTTGCCGTGCCGAATCAAATCGCTTTCACGATCGCCACATTAGGATTGCCGAAATTCAAGCAGGTCGCCAAATGCAATCTCCAGCCATCCCGCATTTGATTACCTACGATCTAACTCGCAATGAAATTACCGAAGTTGCCCATAGTCGCCTTCACCCCACCGCCCTCATTCATGAGGAATTGAGTAGCATTCCATCAACAGGTCGAGATTATGTATTTGTCGATGGCAAGTACGTCGGCTGTATGTATTTGAAGACCCAACCCGATTCGTTCGACGCGGCGGGACGGCGGACATTGGATTCAGTCCAACTTCAGTACATGTGGGACATTCTTTCAAGACAGTTCTGTCACGATGTTCGAGTCGTGTTGGAAATGTCGATTGTCGATCGCACGGCGGTCAATATCAACAACCAAGACCTGATTCAACAAGCCGCCCAACAGATTAATACGGCTAAAAGTAAAGGCAAAATTGACGTTCGTGCCGAGATGCACTTAGAACCCACATTCCGCACTTCATTTTTTACGACACTAAATCCATAGCTAAAATTGACTGAGAATTATATTCGTGATATTTACAATACTAAAAGTTCCATAAAACTAGCAGGACAATTTGATAGTCTTTATCTATTTCAAAAAACTAATTAGTCTGAAATATTCAATTCAAGTGCAACAATTAAGATCTTTAATAAATAACGATAAATCTCATCTGGCTAAATAATACCTCTGACAAGCTACAGGTAAAAATCCTAAAATTCGGCACCGCTCTTCATTCAAATTACTAATCCTTTCAAGCCCCTTAAGTTTAAAGCAATGAATTCCCTGGAAGCATTGAAATATCCATCTCAAGGTTGGTCTTTCTGTTAATTTGTTTAATTGATTTTTCACGGAAGATTTCCTGGCTTGAAGATTATTTCTTATTGCTCTCTGTCCAACTGTATAAACTAAAAGGCTTAATCCCATTAACATCATCATTGTTTCTACTCTTTTGGGATTTTTGACGAATAAGCTATCTGCAAAAAATAATGGATCTTTGAGAAATCTAAATCCTCTTTCACAAGACTGTTGCTTCTTGTATACAACTAATATCTCTGCTGAAGCTAATTCAGTTTCGCTTAATATATTAGTTGCTAGGATAAATCTTCCAGATTGATTCTTGATTTCATCAACTATTTCTCTGGTTTCTACCAATTTACAAGCAATCTTATAAATTTGTTGTGCCTTCTTGTTTGTTTGGTTAGAAGTTTCGACATCAATTAATTGATGATATTTTAATTTAGATTGAATTTCTTTAGCTTTCTTGAGTGCTAACGATGATTGCTCAAATTCTAGTTTGACGATCTTGCTTATTTCCTTACTAGCTTTTTTTGCTTCTTTTTCTACACAATTTAAGATTTTCTTTAAATCTGATTTCTTTCTTTCTTCACTTTCTACTATCATCCATCTTTGCTCTATTCCTCCATATGTCACTTTTGATTCTGAATGCCGATAACCTTTGCTCTCACTATCTTTCAGATCTTCGACTTTTACTGCTTTAATTAAATCTTTCGCTTTCTTTATAGATAATGGTACTCGGCTTATCCATTTTAAATCTTTGATTAATATTAGATTCTTTGCACTGTATAAAGCACTATCTGCTATCATGATACTCTCAAAGTCTACTTGCTGTGAGTACTCGACTAATATTTTTCCAAACATTGCTTTGTCTGATTCATTTCCAGAACCCCCTCTCATAAATATCGGGATGTCCCCATCACTACTTACTATTAAGTCCAGCACACACTGCTTTAGATCTGGTCGGTGATCTCGTGAATATCCTTGAGTTATGAATATTGGTATTTCGCTACTTACTTCTAATTCTTTTCCCTCTCTCTCATTATTTTGATTGCTGTATTTTCCATGTAAATGAAATGAGCTTGAATCTAAATGAGAATACTTCGTCGATACTTTGTATTTTCTAATTACTTCCAATCCAATTATCAAAAATAGATTGTTTAGTCCATATTTATATAACTTATCCATTACTCTTCCTAGTCTGTCATCATTCAGTTCTTCTGCTTTGACTCCCGCTCCTAATAAATGCTCTACAGCTTTATCTTTGAAAAAATTTGAAAATAAGTATAATGGTTGAGCAACAAATCCCAATCCATTTAAAATAATTGCTTTGACGACTTCTCCACAGTTAATCTTTTCTCTAGGATCTGTTCCTAGTAATTCATTGACTTTTTCTACTATCCCTATTTCATCAATGATTCCAGCAACTATTCCCAAGTGATCTAGATTTTTAATTTCAATTTCATCAATTCTAAAATTCATTTATTGATAAAGTTAATGGGAGCTTTAACAATAATTTTATCATTATTCAAGTATTTCAAAAGTAGTTCTCGACTTCAACTAGGTTTGTCTTTTACCTACGTGTTTGGTTCTCAAATGAGTAACAAATAAATCTAAGTATTTGTCGTGAAAATTGAAGTGCGGAATGTGGGTTAAAAGAGCTGCGCGAAGTAATGGATACGTTTCGGCAGAGCTTTCGCGCCCCAGCCAAAATGTTGTCAGATATCGATACTTGCGATGCGATTTGGCTACAATCGTTACCCTACTATGGTAAATCGCTACTGGTCGATACTCGCGACAGACGCGATCGAACGACGGCGTTGGTGCTGGCATCTTATATGCCACTATTATTACCGCAATCGCCACACCGCAAAGGGATTGAGTTTATCGCCAATAAGGGCGCAACTCCCATTTATTTTGATGCTTTCGATCCCAAAAATCAAGGTCATATCGCTCTCTACGGGCAAACTCGCTCTGGTAAAACATTACTGGCAGCATTGATGATTTACCACGCTCTAGTCGAGGGGGTCAAGACGACGGTTGTAGACCAACCGCCATCGGGTGAAGCTTCATCCTTCAAGGATTTTGTCATCAACATGGGAGGTGGCTATATCGACATTCTCAAAGATAGCATCAACCCGTTTGAACTCGCCAATTTACCAGCGACGGCAACAGCGGGTCAGCGCGACGACTTAAAACAAGAGTCGCAAATCCATCTGTTACGAGTCATCAAGGCAATGGTATTGGGCGATATCCAAGATAGCAGCCCACACACCAAGCGAGTCGAGGGATTCCTACCCGTCATCTTGAGCAAGTTTCTCGATAATAATTCGATTAAACTGCGCTACATTCGCGCTAGAGAAGGCGGCATTGGCTCTGATGCGTGGAAGCAACACCCGATTTTAGACGATTACGTGCAATTTTGTGAAGTTTCCTTAATCGGTTTAACCGATGCCACGTTGGAGGATTTAGAAACAATGGGTTTCATCCGCAACCAACTTCGCAAGTGGACATCGGGACAACACGCTCAAGTCCTCAATTCACCATCAACTGTAGAAATCGACAGGGTGCCACTATTGGCAATTGCCATGCGGGGTGTGACGGGTAACGATGAGGCTGCGGTGTTTGGGAGTTTGATTTATTTGGTGGCGATGCGTCGGGCGATTGCTGCTTCTGCCAGTCCTAAAGGATCTTTCCTGTTCGTGGATGAAGCAGCGCGAACGATCCCGATTCGGGCGATTGGGGATGCGATCGCCGCCACGATGGTTAACGGTTTAAAAGCGGGGATGCGGGTAATGCTGGCAAGCCAAGAACCAGGAAGCATAGCTAACTCAGCCAACGGCGACCAGATTATGGACGCTTTGACCTACCAATTTATCGGCAGAATCGGGAGCGATAGTATCGACGCATACCAAAAGTATCTACATTTACCTTACGAACTGGCGGTATTGAATGCAGGGATTGACTTTGCTCCCGACCCGACCACCAATTCTTCGCGGTGGCTGATTAAATTTAACGACAGATTTACCGCCGTCACCGCCTATTTACCGCCGAGTCTAGTTGCACTAACCGCTAACAACGTCGATGAGCGATTAGCACGTCAAGAGCGGCAAGAGCAACAATCACTGCTAACTAAAACTTAGATTGGAGAGATCGAATATGCAAAGGTTTATTATGCTCACCACAATTTCGGCACTAATCACACTTGGCGCGAATCCCGCCGGAGCAGCAACTTTAGGTGGTATCCCCGATGCTAGTAGCGTATTTACTACAGGTAGCGATGTCACAGTCCCCATCAATCCAACATTCGATCCGATGACCTCCCCCACAGGCGTAACAGTCCCAGGGACAGAGGTAGGGGGAGCGGATGCAGCCACGATTACTAATGCACTTGGTACATTAAATACAATCTCAGGAATTGTTAATAATCCCAGTAGTGCGTGGGGATTGCTCTTAGGTCGAGCCAATGCTCCATCACCGTTTACTACCAACACTCTGACGACGGCAATTTTAGGTAGCAACGTCTTCAATCTAGATCCCAAAACCCAAGGTATTGCCGTTACTGCTTCCAATCTGATCGATAGCAAGAATAACTTTACCCCCGTGAGCGCGACGGCGGATTTTGGTAAAAATGTTTAGTACGGCTAAACACAAGCACCACCAGCAATTTCAGGACAAGGGTAAAGCCATCAATGATAAGGTGCGGCTTTACGCCAAAGTCGGTCATGCGTTATTAGATGCCAAAGAGTCAGAGAGTGACCCATTTGAGGCAATTGAGAAGGTGATTTCTTGGGAAGATTTTATGCTGAGTATCACAGAAGCCGACCAACTCAGTCAACCAGAATCCTTTGACCACTTACATCTGGTGACTGAGAGTTTTAATATGCTCAGACGCTACACGCCAGAGTTTCTCCATGTGCTCCAACTCAATGCTGCTCCAGCAGCCCAACGGGTATTAGATGCCATTACCGTAATCAGGGGCATGAATGCTCGTGGTTCTCGCAAGATGCCAGAAGGTGCGCCAACTACCTTTGTTAAACCGCGCTGGAAGCCGCTGGTAATTGTCAATGGCAGTATTGACCCCCGTTTATATGAAATTTGTGCGCTCTCAGAGTTGAAAAATTCACTGCGTTCGGGGGATATCTGGGTGAGTGGTTCCCGTCAGTTCCGCAACTTTGATGAATATCTATTGCCAAGTGAAAAGTTCGTGCAGATTAGAGAGTCAAATGAATTACCGATTGCAGTTACTCCCAACTGCGAGGAATACCTGAGTAAACGATTACATCAACTCGAACAACAACTGGCGACAGTCAGTGAGCTGGCACTTTCTAATGAGCTACCGAATGCCATCATTACTGATACTGGATTAAAGATTACACAGTTGGAGACAATCGTACCGGATTGGGCGCAACGGCTCATCGACCAAACCTCTGCGCTACTACCACGCATCAAAATCACTGAGTTGTTGATGGAGGTTGATGATTGGACGGGGTTTACTCGTCATTTTGTCCATCTCAAGGATGGAAACCCAGCACCAGACCGAACTCTATTGCTATCAGCTATCCTCGCTGATGCCATCAATTTAGGATTGACTAAAATGGCTGAGTCTAGTCCTGGACTGACCTATGACAAGCTATCTTGGCTCCAAGCTTGGCATATCCGCGATGAGACGTACTCAGCAGGATTGGCAGATTTGGTCAACGCTCAGTTCCATCATAATTTTGCTAACAATTGGGGTGATGGAACTACCTCATCGTCCGATGGGCAGAGGTTTCGAGCTAGTAGTAAAGCGCAAAGCACTGGTCACGTCAATCCCGAGTATGGTAGTGAGCCAGGTCGGAAGTTTTACACTCATATCTCCGACCAGTATGCGCCATTTAGTACCAGGGTGGTTAATGTTGGTATTCGTGATTCGACTTATGTTCTCGACGACCATTGGGATGAGATCTTACGATTGGCTACATCGATTAAACAAGGTACTGTAACTGCTTCCCTGATGATGCGTAAGCTCGGTGCTGGGCGGGTGACCCGCCACGCTAGCTATCCTCGGCAGAATGGATTGTCAATTGCACTACGAGAGCTGGGGCGGATTGAGCGGACATTGTTTATTTTGGACTGGTTACAAAATGTCGAGCTACGCCGACGAGTCCATGCTGGTTTGAATAAGGGAAAGGCGCGGAATGCGTTGGCTCGTGCTGTCTTTTTCAACCGTCTGGGTGAAATTCGAGATCGTAGCTTTGACCAGCAAAGCTATCGAGCTAGTGGCTTGAATTTAGTCACAGCAGCGATTGTGTTGTGGAATACGGTCTATATTGAGCGGGCAATTTGATGGTGCTGCGGTCTGGAATTTGCAACATCTCTTTAAACCCAGCTACAGCAATCCCTGTGGTATCGTCATAACTCTCGACTTTTAGGCAGGTAATGTCGGCAAGATTGAAGCTACACTGCTCTACAGTACGAGCATAATCGACAAAGGATTTTAAGGCGGAAAGCCGGACGTTAATTGTGCTGGGGGCTAATTTAGCCTCAATCAGCAGTTGTCGGTAGTGTAGAACTTGGCGCGACTTGAACTGGTCGTTTAGTATGTAGAGCCTACTCTGCTAAGGGTTTCACATCCCTTACCCTCACGGAAAGGACTCAATAATGAGTCTGGTTACGCCCGAGTAAGTAATGAAAAAGGCGGAGTGCAAACCCCGAAAGTAGCCATAACTGGTAGCCTAATCTGGTTATAGAGCAAGAGGGAGTTCTCTCATGATGAACTTTGTGAACTGTTGATTAAACTGCGTAATACGCTACAGAGTCAAATAAGGCTGATAGACTCTAACCAAAAGGTAAACGGGTAGACTCAATGTTCAGGTTTCATTGAATCATGTGAATATAACCCCCGTCGCAGAATAGACAGCATCTAAAAGAGAACGGACAACTAAACGACACAACAAGGTAAACCCTACAGAGTCTAGGAGAGGTCGAAAACTCCTAGTAAGTCCGAGGTAACGAAGACCGAACTCTCTGGAGGGTAAAGGATGGATGAAAAAGCAAAAGCTGTTTTGGAATAAGACAGATAGAGGTCTAAATACCTCTGACCGAAAGGAATAGCAGACTTCATCTGGGTCTTATACGAAAGACGAAATGACAAAGAAACTTAATCCGAGGACAAGTTAGATGGTGATAGCAATATCAACAAACGGAACAAGGAGACAACTTGAGAACTGGAGCCATATTCAATGGCAAAAAGCCTACAAGCTTGTTAAGAATCTACGACAACGAATCTTTCGTGCTAGAAAACTTGGTAACTTCAAGACTCTTCGGAGCCTACAGAAGTTAATGCAACAAAGCTACGCAAACTTATTATTATCTGTTCGACGTATCACTCAGACCAATAAAGGTAAAGCAACGGCAGGAATTGATAAAGAAGTTATCAACACCCCCGAGCAAAGAGTGATTCTGGTAAATGGATGGAAAGGGGGCAACCTCCAACCTACCCGTCGGGTAGAAATACCCAAGCCTAACGGCAAGAAACGACCGCTCGGAATCCCAACCGTGCGCGACAGAATCGAACAGGCAATAGTCAAGAACTCACTAGAACCCGAATGGGAATCCGTGTTCGAGCCAAATTCTTATGGCTTTAGACCGGGAAGAAGTTGTCAAGATGCCATCGAACAAGATTTTATAAGATTGTGCCGAGGAAGAGACACTTGGGTCTTAGAAGCTGACATTCGCGGTTTCTTTGATAATATTGCACATGAATCCATCCTGAAAGAGTTAGGTAACTTTCCAAAAAGAGACTTAATTAAAGGATGGTTAAAATCTGGATTTGTTTTTGATGGGAAATTTAACCCAACAGAAATGGGTACACCACAAGGAGGGGTAATTTCACCCCTACTAGCCAATATCGGTCTACACGGTTTGGAAGAACATATTAAGTCCATACGACCAAAATATGCCAAAACCACTAAAGATAAATTAGGTGTGGTGAGATATGCTGATGATTTTATCGTCACAGCTAGAGACAGGGAAAGTCTTGAAATAGCCCAAATCCAGATTCAACAATGGTTATCAGAACGAGGACTCGAACTAAGCGCGGAGAAGACGTTAATAACGTCGATAGAAGAAGGATTCGACTTCCTGGGGTTTAATCATCGCCAGTATAATGGCAAACTTTTAATCAAACCCACCAAGAATAAAGTCTTAGACTTTTGCAAAAGGTTAGGTAAAGAAATAAAAGCTTTGAATGGAGCCAAACAGGAAGATGTAATTGCCAAACTCAATCCAATTCTCCGAGGTTTTGCTAACTATTACAAAGGTGTGGTTAGCAAAGAAACCTTTAGCTATATCTCATTTCGAGTGTGGCAATACCTTTGGTGTTGGGCAAAACGTAGACACCCCAACAAAAATACAACGTGGGTTCGGAAAGCTTACTTCAAGACTATAAAAGGTGTTAAATGGACGTTTGCTTGCAATGTAAGCGATCGCCTGGAGAAGGAGATACTTTTATCCCTATATCCAATAGCGTACACGCCCATTGAACGCCATGTCAAAGTTAAAGGGGAAGCAAGTCCAGATGACCCGTCGCTCAAAGAGTATTGGGACAATCGAAACCAAAAGTTAGGCAAATCTCAATGGGCAAAAGGTAGTAAATACTACTTATTAGCACAAAATCAAAAATGGAAATGCCCGATTTGCGGAGAACCATTACTCAATGGCGAAGCCATCGAAACCCACCACATAGTACCTGTTGCTCAAGGAGGCTTAGACGACATAAGCAATCTACAGCATTTACACACACCGTGTCATAAACAGGTACATTCAAAATCCAAGTTTTCTAGCTTGAAGTAGGGCTTGAGCCGTGTGAGTGCGAAAGTCTCAAGCACGGTTCTTAGGGGAGGGGAGAGCGGCGACGCTCGAACCTTACCCGACATAAACGGCTTCTGGCTGTTGTAGGGAGAGAAACTGAGTCATCAGCCGCTCTGATACTTCGAGATCGTAGATGCGACGGCAAAAATCGGCAACCGCTTTACCGTAGTTTCTGCGAGTATTAGCAGAAATTTTCAGGCGCAGGAAGTCAGCAAGAAGAGAAGAAGAACGAGCTACTCCAGGTGAGTTGGATACTGAAATGGTTTTGGGCACAGGAATTCGCATGGAATTCATATGCAAGCGAGAGAGCGACTTTACTTGCCACAAGTACTAACATTTTAGCCCAAAATAAGAACACGACAATGAATTTTGTCTCACCCATTAAAGCGAAAGTATCCTTAACCCAGTTTTTGGTTCAAATGCTACTCACAACTCATTATGTACGATCGACAAATACGCTAGATCTGTCGATCGATCCAATCACGATTAAATATCGAGGCATAAATTCGATTTTGAACCATGAGCGTACTCTGACATTTGATGACAATCCCTGACAATAGCAGTTCCCGTTCGATGGGAGTATTGGCGATCGCAACTTCTGAGTGTGCCCGGACTTGTTGGTAGAGTGCAAGCAGTTGAGGAGCTTGTTGACTTTTGGTAATGCGATCGCGGATGGTTCTTAGGTGTTCTGGCTCATCTTGGGATTCCCAATTATCGACGATCTGCGTCTGTACTACATGCTCGATCCACTCGGCTTCGCCGTTGGGAGGAATGGGAGCAGAAGTATTGCGAATCAGCTTACAGAGCTTTTGGGTGAGGAACGGTTGTCCGTTCGTCCAGGCTAGGACTGCTTTGAGGATGGTTTGGGGGTTGGTAACTCGTTCTGCCAATCCTTGGAGGAGGGGTTGGGCTTCGTGTTCTTTGAAGCCTTCTAGTTGAATGGATTGGCCGATATTGAAGGGGGTAATCTGGGTATGGGTAATTAACTCGGAAGAGGTGGCAACACCGAAGAGGGCGAAAGTTATTCGTTGATATTCGGGTTTGAGGCTGCGCTGGTTGTAGCAGGAACGAATCAAGGCGAAGAAGTCACTGACGGGGAATTTTAAGCCTAAGACGCAATCGATTTCATCGATGAAAATGACGAGTTGGGTTGAGGGCGTGCCGACTTCCACCAGTAGGACTAATTCGATAAATTCACTCAATCGCTGCACTGGTGAGAGATCTGAGCGATCTTGCCACCAAGCTTTGAGGTTGACTTTACCACGTAGCTCGAAATGTCGGGATAGTTCTGAGGCGATGCCCTTGTACCATTGTTCGGGGGTCACGGTTTCACTCCCAATCCGAGTCATATCGATCGACGCACACCACATCCCCTCGTGTTGGAGGTGATTTATCATCCTTACCATCAGGCTGGATTTACCCATCTGGCGAGGATTGAGGACGTAGCAAAACTCGCCACGTTTGAGGGCTTTGTAGAGGTGCCTGTCGGCGGCACGGACGACATAGGTGGGTGCGTCCATCGGCAGGCTGCCACCGACTTGATAGTCAAAGGTGGTGGGTGGTTCGGCACTGCGGAGTAGCTGGTTTTCAAATAAGAGTTCGGATTGGGTGGCTTTGAGGATGCCGAGGGTGTGAGAGAGTTCTTGGGTGCGTTCGAGGACTTTGTGTTCTAGAGTGCGGCTGTATTCGGTTAATTCATCTCTGGCTTGTTCGAGGGCAAGATTCTTCAGTGCTAGCTCTTGGGCGAACTGAATCCGCTCGGCTTCGGTGTGTTGGCGTTGGGTGATATCGGTAAAGGCGGCGATCGCATATACGATTTGACCCTGCTCGTCGAAGACTGGGGTTGCTGACACTTCTAGGGGGATTGTTCTGTCAGCTTGGCGAACCTCTAGATCGCTAATGGTGATGCTCTCGCCCTGTAGGGCGCGGACGATCGGCTGCTCGTCAGTGGGATATAGTCGATCGGTTCCCGCTTGGTAAGCTTGATAGGTTTCAGTCAATTGAGTAGTTGTGGACTCAGTGACGATGCCCTTACCCAGAATTTGTTGGGCTGTCTGATTGGCGTAGTAGGGTTGGCTATTAGCATCAATGACAAATACGCCGACTGGCATGGCTTCGAGAAATTGCGTCAGCCTACGTTCATTTTCACGCAAGGCGACATAGAGTTGGGCATTTTGGATCGAAATTGCGGCTTGAGCAGATAGGAGCTTGAGGACTTCTAATCGATCGGGTGTAAAGGCATCCGCAGTTAGATTATTCTCTAGATATAAGATCCCATTCAGTTTGCCTCGATCTAGTAAGGGGATGCACAGCACCGATTTGGCTTGGGTGGCGACAATATATGGATCGCGAGTAAATTGTCCAGTCTGGGCTGCATCATTGAGGACTAAACTTTCCTGGGTACGGGCGACATAGTTGACGATCGAGACTGATAGGAGCGGAATCTGGGTGTCGAGATCTACTGTGTCGATCGGGATCGATTTGAGGATATTAATGTCATCGGTAGCTACTTTTCCTTCTGCTTCGATGACCCAATTATTATCTCGTTCGAGGATCAAGAAACCTGTTTGGGCACCGCCATTTTTAATGACAGTTTTCATTAACTTTGCCAGCAATTGTTCTAGTTTGATTTCGCTAGCTAATACTTGAGATGCCTCGATGACTGTACGCAGATCGAGTGATTGGGAATTTGTCTTGCCAGTAGATTCAGTGATATTAACGCTGGGGACTGCTTTTCGGTGGATGACACCCATTAGCAACTGAGGATATTCTGTTTCTAGGGCTTTGACTTTGGCAGTTGCGCCCCAGCGACTGTAGCAATGATGGGCATTTTTTAGATATAGTTGACCGATCTCTGTTCTACCTAGATCGAGATAAAATTCGGCTGCACGTTCGTAGGCGATCGCTTCTTCATGAATAAAGCCAACATTTTTAGCACCTTGAATTGCTAGCTCGTAAAATTCTTGAGCTTGCCAATGTTGCCCCAATACTCTCGCTCGTTCTGCTGCGACTAAATCATATTTATTCTGAAAATTTTCGGCACAATAGCCAGCCCATATTTTCATGTCCTCCTGATTTTTGTCGATTCGTGCTAAGAGTTGCACTTGCTGTGCTGGCGGACAGTTATGGTAATAAGCGAGGAAGGAGAGAGAAGCATAAAAATTGTGTTGCGGCGCAGGCAAATAAAACGAACAATTATGAATGTATATTTCTCCCTTGATGCCATTTTTAAAAGCCAGTGCATAATCTTTGAGTAAATAGCATGAGATTGTTTTGCAAAAATGGGCGATAAAGAGCAGCCAAACATTGTTTGTTTCTATCCATTTGTTTAAGCACGCATCCTCTTCATTTCTAGAATACTCAGTAAATAATCGATCGTGATGCTTTTGCTCACTTACTAAGTTAATGACAATTCTTTGACAAAGCTTTATATAAAAAAAATTATATTCTATTTTTGTCTTTTCAATTAATTTGGCATAGTCAACATAATTTTTATCAACTCCTGCTAGATCGTAACCTCCGAAAAATCTAATTAAGCAAAGGCTGACAATCACATAGCCAGCATATTCATTGTTACCTGCATCCAACCCTACCTGATAACTTCTGGATAAGTGCTTCTGTGCTTCTTTATTCCTCAGACACTCTTTCCAATGCCAGATACAGCCATAATAGAAGTGGGATACAATCGGTTCTAATCTGATAACTTTTGATTTCTGTTGCAGTTTGATCGCTAGTTTTCCATATTCATATCCAGTATCGATATCTTTGATTATTCCCGATATTATCATTCCATAAAGACTATAGATACTTGCCGCCTGTGGTGCATTTCCATATTTGATCGATAGTGAAATTTGTTTTAAAATTGTCTCGATATATAATGCGAAATTTGTAGTAGAAGTAGCGGTTGCAATGTGCTGTAATATTTGAAGAGCGGCTAATTTGGCTGGATCGGTCATCATCGGCAGATCTACTAAACTAGCAATATTATTGCCTTTTAATAATAACTTGAAATCTTGTTGCGCTCGATCGATTCTATTGCCTACTTCACTAGCACTTTCTGCTGGAGAAATATCGATACCTAGTTCTGACAAATATACTAAAGCAGTATCGATCGCTTGTTTCTGTTCAAAATTTGCATAATGAGCCAGTAAAATAGATTCGTATACTTTAAGTTTATCTAGAGTATTACCAACTTTTGCCAGAACATTTATAGATAATGCTTGGACTCGATCGTACTCGGCATTCAATCGCAGTAATTCTAAAATTTCTACATGAACTTCTAAAGTTAGTCCATATTGCTGCTCCCAACTATGTGCTGACAACAGTTTAAAACTAGTTTCTAGATATTGTAAGGCTGGCTGGTGAGCTGTTGATGCTTTAGCTTTTTTACCAGCTTGGAGATTCAATTTAGCTAAATTATCTCGTTCGGTTAGATCGATAATTAATTCGATTCCCTTGTTGAGATGATTGACGATATCGAAAATATTTTCTGCTATTTCACTTTCTTTATTGTTTTCTAGGAGCAGGCGACCTATTTGCAGATGAACTGTCTGTTTCTCATCGTCGGAGAGCGAGGTATATGCAGCTTGTTGAACTCGATCGTGCAAAAATTTATAAGGGATATATTGAGGGATTTTAGGCGTAAACGCTTCAGGTATTGCTAAATTATCTGTTGATATTTCCGATCGATCCCATAGCAGCGGAATTGTATAGTTATTACTCAGGGGCACAACTAAACCTGCTGCTAGTGCTGGTTGAAGTTCTCTGGCTGTAGTAGTTTGATGTTGGTTATTAACAACACAGAGAATTTCCAAATTAAATTGGTTGCCAATACAGGCAGCTAATTGCAAAACCTGCTGAGTTTTTTTATCGAGTTTGCTAATCTTGGCGATCGTCAAGTCAATCACATTATCGGCGATCTCTACTCTTTCAATTTCTTCAATATTCCAGATCCAACATTTTTCCTGGTAGTCAAATGACAAAAACTTATCTTCGTAGAGAGACTGGAGTAATTGAGTTAAGAAAAAAGGATTGCCCTGAGTTTTCTGGGCTACTAACTCAGTTAGAGATTTAGTTTTGGCGATCGAGCAATTCAACGTGTCTGCTATCAATCGCTCGATATGCTCGATGTCTAATGGTTGCAGTGAAATGTTGCTGATGCTAGCTCCTGCGCTGGTAATTTGGGCTAAGGTTTGTTGCAAAGGATGGGTAGCATCAACTTCATTATCTCGGTAAGCTCCGACGATTAATAAATATTGGCTGTCGGTATCGGTAATTAATTGTTCGATTAACTGCAACGATGGTAAATCTGCCCACTGGAGATCGTCGAGGAAGATAACTAAGGGGTGTTCTGATTTTGTAAAAACACCAATAAACTTTTGAAAGAATACATTAAATCGATTTTGAGCCTCAGTCGCGCCTAATTGCTCGATTGGCGGGTGTTTGCCAATAATCTGCTCCAATGTCGGAATGACATCAATGATGACTCCAGCATTCGGCTCTAAGGCTGCTAGTAATGCTTGTCGCCAACTGGTTAGTGCCGATTCCGATTCGCCCAGTAACTGGCGGATTAAATTTTGAAAAGCTAGCGAGATCGCCGCATAGGGAATATCTCGATATAACTGGTCGAATTTGCCGCTAATAAAGTAACCGCGCTGGCGAACTATCGGTTTGTGAATTTCATTGACTAGGGCAGATTTACCAATACCTGAATAACCAGAAACTAGCACGATCTCAGTGCTACCGTGACTAACTCGCTCGAAGGTAGTTAATAGTCGTGCAACTTCATCTTCTCTCCCATAAAGTTGTTCGGGAATGTGAAAGCGATCGTAAATATCTTGACTTGCTAATGCAAAAGAATCTATTTTCCCCAAACTTTGCAATTGCACGAGACAGGTTTCCAGATCGGCTTTAATGCCCCCAGCACTTTGATATCGTTGTTCTGGTGTTTTCGCCAACAATTTCATTACAATATCGGAAATAGCTTCAGGTATTGTCTCTACCAGTTCGTGTGGAGATGTAGGTTGTTGGGCGAGATGACAATGAACTAACTCGACGGGATCGGTGGTGGCAAATGGCAATCGATTGGCGAGTAATTCGTAGAAGGTAGCACCCAAGGAATAAAAATCGCTGCGGTAATCTATACCTCGATTCATTCTGCCAGTTTGCTCTGGCGCAATATAAGCTAAAGTGCCCTCTAATCGATCGAGATTATCGATGATTTGATGTTGCCGTGATAAATAGCTAGAAATACCAAAGTCAATTATTTTGAGTTGTTTGGTTGCTGGATTATAAAGGATATTCGATGGGTTGATATCTTTATGAATAATATTGGTAGCATGAATTGACTCTAAGCTTGCGGTAGTTTTGATGGCAATCGTGAGAAATTCGGCGATCGTGAATTGGCAATCGCGCATTAATAATTTTAAAGATTCGCCGCCAAAATCCTCTAAGAATATGATTAGACTATTTTCATATCGCTGGAGATCGTAGGCGACGATCGTGCCATTTCCATTTAGGGCGCGAGTGACTTCATATTCCTGCTTGTATCGCGTTAGTTCGGCAGGTGTAGGATAGTTTTCCTTGAGAATTTTGAGAATAACAGGTCGATTATCGGGCTGAATAATAGCTCTGTAAACTAATGAATTTGCACTTTCATAGATTCGATCGCTAATCTGATAATCAGATTGAATAATATTTTGTTGACGATTCATATGAGATTTTTAAAAATCTTGGAATCTTTCGATATCAGAGGGTGTTTGGAAAGTATCGATTTAATCTCCCAACCCCGTTAAAAAGCTACGGTGTGTACACAAGTTATTTGAGTTGCTGCGTAGTCCTGTTAACCCACCCCAGCCCTCCCCTTGTAAAAGGGAGGGCGTAACAAAATTGAGTTTTCAGACATCCTCTAAGAACAGGTAGTCGGAATATAAGGGTTATTTGGATAAAAGGGGCTATCATTTGGAGATTGCTTGAGCCAGTCTTTTAACTCAGATTTCTTGATTGGTACATATCCAGACATTCGCGCATTACTATCATCAAAGACTGTTGGACATGGCGGATAGGGAATGACAATTTGTGTTAGAGGGTTTGAAACACTCAGATCTTCGCACTTACCTTGGAATGTATTAGTTACAACTTCAAAAACAATCAATTTTAAATCGACAATACCGAAGATCGGTAAATCTTCTGGTTTAAAAATTTTGAGCAATAAATTGTATTCATCTGTTGGTTCTCCACTATGCGCGAATAACAATTTTTCCAACTTGCCACTTTTAAAAATCAAATCTAACTTACCTGCTGTTTCCGGATCTTCATTTGCCCAGATGAAACAGATAATTTTAGAAATTTTTTTACCTTGAATCAATTGTAGCTGGATTGGAGAAAGTTGTTGACCGGGAGCAATATTTTGCCCTTGTAAGCTATTTTGTTCGATCACCCAGTCTCTCGTTCCGATTGTAGTTGTCATTATTGTTCTCTCTAAAATTAATTAGTAATTCAAGCCAAATTGTAAAAACTTTGCGGATTCTCCCAGAGGATCTTTCGTAAAGTTTCCTGAGAAATAGTTTCTTCAAGACTTACCATGTCTTTAATAATGTTTGACTGGCTATCCATATGAGGATAATCAGAACCAAAAATGATATTGTCAGTGCCGATCGATTTAATTACTAGATCGAGATTTGGTTCGGAAGGCTCGATCGATATATAACACTGACGAAGAAAGTACTCTGATGGTTTGATTGTAACATTAGATTTCACTTCCCAATATAAATTTCTATATTCTTCATCCAATCGCCACAACCAGTATGGCAGCCAGCCACAACCTGATTCTAGAAAACCGAATTTTAGCTGCGGATGACGTTCTAGAACGCCTCCTTCAATTAAGGTTAGTAAAGCCATCATTTGTTCCATTGGGTGGGAACAAGCATGAAGCGCAAACCGAGAAGTGAACCTTTCTGCGCCGACAGTGGGTAAAAGACTATGAGTGCCCTCATGAATGCCTACTGCCATGTTTAATGCTTCGCATTCTGTCCAAAAAGGCTCATAATCAGGATCGCTTAATAATCTCCCTTTAACTGGATTCGGTCGTAAAAAAATTGCTTTACCGCCATAATTGGCAATTCGATGCAATTCTGATACCAGCTTCTCTGGTTGGTGGAGATTGACGGCACCTACTCCTTTTAATCGCTCTGGATCGTAACTGCAATATTCCTCAAACAACCAAGTATTATAAGCACGGGTAAAAGCTCCAGCTACTTGCGGTGTCATACTATCGATCGACCACAACCACAGTCCATAAGTCGGATAAACAAAGGCAAGATCGACTCCAGTTCGCTCCATTTCTTGGAGGTGAGATTCGACATCATAGCCGCGTGCATAAGCTGTAGAATTAGCTTGCTGCATTTGCTGATTTCCTCGATCGCGCACCTGTTGGGAAATCTTTGTAGTGATACTTACTCCCTTAATTTTCATGTCTGTTGATGGTGCAAACTCCCTAAATTCAGGCTCTAGGTATTTTGCCCACATCTGCTGTGGTTCGATGACATGAGAATCGCTATCAATTATCTTATATCCATTTAGCATGGTAAAAAGTATATTAGATTACATCCACATCGGAAAATGATTGAGTCTATCTTCGGTTAATAGTGTTGACGACCAGTTCATTGCTAGTGGTACTTCATACAGTCTGCCCGCACCGAATCGCTTCCACATATGGCGCAATCCTGGTACGATTACTTTGGCTACTCGTAGTCCGATATCGGGACGAGTTAGATCGAGAACCAACATATGCATATTTTTTTCCTCAACAATTTTTTGACAAAGCTTTATATCATCGAACAGATCGTCACTGGCAGCTTGGGGATAATCGGTCAGTATTTTCTGCGTTAATTTGCAATCGGGCATTAAATATGAATGTTCGGCTAAGGTTGCCCTCGTCCACCACTCGATCGCTAAAGGATCTATGTATTGTGGATAGTGAGTGGTACCATCAGCGTTGGCGGATAAAACGCTAGGTAATATTTGATTTAATTCAGTTAAAGCTCGACTCAGGGCAATCGTCGGATCGAAATGAGTACCATAGCCCAAGATAATATCTTCAACAGGTCTATTCTTGCGACGGGAAATAGCAGCGAAGGTAGGAATATTCAGATCGCTGGTGATATCTATTACCCACAGTTCTCGACCCAATTCTTGATAATATTGGTTCAGATCGCGAATATAAGCATCGTCAAAACTATCGAGATCCACTTGGGGCTTTTGCAGACGGTTATACCACCAGATCGCCACGCTATCGCGCTCTACCAATTCCATAAATCCTTGGAGGATGGCTTCTTCGATCGTATTTCCCGACGCACAACCATTAGAATCTGCCCAACAATCTAATCGATCGGTTTGAGGATAGCCATAATAGCAGTAAGCCGTCGGTAAATATTTAAAATCTCGCTCTGTTAAAGACCAAACAGGTGTCCAGTCAATCTCGCGTTCTTCATCGAAAGACTCAGGAACTTTCTGAAACCAGCCTTCACATTGAGCATTCCATTCCGCTCTAGTATCGTATTGGTGTTGACTAAAATTCATACAAGTATTGGGATGAATTGCCTGCTCCCCTAGTTTTTGAAAACTAGCCAACGTTCTAATTTCATCGCCTTGAAATACACCCGAATAACGCTCGATCGCTTCACAAAAACCACTGGCTCTAGCTTGAATATCCGTTCTCCCTTTACCAGCACTTCTACCCCCAAGATTCTTCCGTAGATTATCAAAATCATCAAAGATCGTGACACAATGATGTTTGGCAATATAGGTATGGTTTAAATGATGTCCTGGTAATTTAGTTAATTCCCGCACGACTCCGGTAATGGGACTGAGATGATGTTGATATTTGCTCAGAGTTTCTTGGGGAGAACAATAACGATGTCCGCCATCTGCGGTAAAATTTTTCTGGCGATGTCCCAATACGACGGGTAAGGGTTGACGATCTAATTCTCGATCGATTTGTCCGCAACATGGACATTGAGGACGCTTAACGAGCGTGTGCGATTGAGTCTGAAGAGTGAAAGAATCATAAGTGATGAGAGTATTAGTTAACCTGTCGTTTTTACCTACAACAATCCATTTGAAAACTTCAGTAGTCGCCATCCCTAAAGCAGTTTGCATAGTAGCCAGAAACAATGCTTGAGGTGCGATAGGTGCAATCGATCCAGCGGATCTTTTTACAAAACTGGCAACTGGTCGATTATCTTGTAAGCGACTAGCTAAACATTGCCAACAGGCAGTATACTGAGGATCGAAAATTGGGCCGAGCCAGATTATGGAACCGAATGGTTTGACTAATAGCCACGGTATTTGAGACTCGATCGATTTACGATTAAATTCGGCTAAATTTGGCTGAAGATAGTCATCAGTTAACACGATCGTTAAATCTGCTCGATCCGATTCATTAGCGATTTGAATATGTAGAGCTTGCAAACTAGCAATAAACTCTGCCTTAATCGAATCATCAGGAGCTTCAACAGTTATTTTCGTAGATATTAACCGTCCGTAAGCATGACTAGTATTGATATTAAGCCGATCGCACCAAGTAATTATATTTGCTGGCAGTAGCTCAGAACGATCTACTAGATAACCCGATTTTTCCAGTTGAAATAAAGCAGCTTGCGCCTTGATGCTGACATCGAGAGCCACCTGAAAGAAACTAGCATTATCTCGATCGAACTGTTCTGTTTCCAGCACTTGCAATTGAATCGCATCGATAATATCATCGCTACTGCGATCTCGATCAATTAAAGATGCAACTAGATATAACCAGCGATCTTGTAGACAGATAGTGTCTCGTTCGGACAATAAAAATACGAGATCTGGTGCGATCGTGGAAACAGCATAACAAGATTTGAATTGTGGTCTTTCAAGCATAGTTTTTGTTGGATAAGAAAAACTGCCGATACAATTCGCAGTTGGGAACTGCCTTATTTGACGACTGTTTAATCAGTCCCATACTACTTAATTTATAAGCAACAATGAGTTCTAGCGATACTGGCTCAGTGGCATTCACCACCGCATTCAGGGCGAGTAATAATTCCGGCTGTGCTTCTAGAGTTACCCAATGACGCTGCAAATGATGGTGATAAATTCCGGTAGGCGTGGCGGCAGTTTGTAGCAATTCCCCTAAAGTGATGTCGCCACGACTCAGATGATAGAAGGCAATATTCACCAGTGCGGGATGTCCCCCCACCAGCTCCATTAGTT
>ENA-OFCF01000318-OFCF01000318.1-metagenomes-genome-assembly--contig:-NODE-318-length-21688-cov-4.737947_pt1 | contig 21688 bp, 22 predicted proteins | sample MGYA00153387_OFCF01 | MGnify analysis MGYA00153387
CAATGCATTCAGCTTACTCATACTAATAGATCGAGGGCTTGATCTGAATATTTTATTCCAACCCAACCTTTTTCTCCTGTATGCGGTTTTGAAGGAACAAGACGTTTCGAAAGAAACGATTTATGATTTTTCAATGATCAAGTGGCTTCATAGCTCAGTCGGTAGAGCAGAGGACTGAAAATCCTCGTGTCCTTGGTTCGATTCCGAGTGAAGCCACCAAGAAAAACTGCATCGATTCGATGTGGTTTTTTTGTTGAAAAAAATCAGGCTAAGTGAAGCATTAAGATTAAGAAATACCTTGGAGCACAATAGAAATCTTAAGATTGCCTTCCTGCGTTGTCATTGACATTTCAAATTAAAATATTATACAATCTAAGTAGATCATTTCAATAAAATTTAGGAGGCTATTTAAATGGACGTATTGACCCATATCAAGGAAGAACATAACGAGTTTAGAAAGCTAATGAGAGAAATTGAAAATGCTGAAGGTCAGAAGAAAAAAGAACTTTTCAGAGAGCTGTATGCAATGTTGCATGGTCATCATGAAGCCGAAGAGCATGTTGTGTTTCCGCTTGTAAAAGAAAAAGCTGAAGAAAAGGACAAAGAAGTTGTTCGTGAAATGATTGAAGAGCATAGCTTAGCAAACTATCAGTTTAGTGTCATTGAGAAAACATTTGTTGAGAATGAAACATGGGATGCAAAGTTCAGTGTATTGAAAGAAGTTCTCGAACACCATATGAAAGAAGAGGAAAAAGAATTAATTACGCTTGCTAGAAAAGTTCTGCCTGAAGAAAAACTAAAAAAACTTCTTGAAGAATTTGAATCTGTGCTGGATGAGAAGAAGAAAGAGAAAAAGCAAGTTCTTAAATAGAAGTTATGAGTTCATGCTACAAAAGAAAGAAGTTGTTGGAACGAGCTGTACTAGGGCAATCTCTCGAATCGGTTTTTCCCCTGACTTCTTTCTTTTCTGTTTTGTATCTTGAAGTTATTTAGTAATCTAGGAGTAAATTTATAAATTATTGATTTCATAAATATTCCAGGTTACCCACAGTTGAACATTAAGAACGCCTTTAACCCCTGAAAAGCACTGATATCAGTGCTTTTCAGGGGTTTTCACACATGTATCATTTTTCGGATTTTTTTACAAATTTCATATTTTAATAATTCTAAACCGGCGGAATTTTGTCAGCATTCTGAACATGACCTTTTGGACGACCGGGTTTAGGCGATACTCTATTGGCATTCCAAATTGCTAAAGTCCTTGAACAAATTCCGTTCGAAATAGTAGTTTGTGCAGGCGTTGTAAACCCTTTTGTTTTTCATTTCACCTGTTTCTTTTCCAACCGGATACACTCTTTGATAGGCGTTTTTGACAGATACTTTCTTTGTTGCATTTAATCAGACAATTCGTCAGAAGTAAAAGAAGAGAAGGTATAAACTGATCGTCAGTTTTTACCTTCTCTTCTTTTACTTTGCTATTTACCATCAAAAACAATATTACCAAATTACTATCCTTGAAATACTTTAATTCCTTCTTTTTCAAAAGACGCAATCAGGTCTATCTCTGCATTACTATCTGTAATAATATTTTTAATCTGATTGAGAGGGATAGATATAAAACTACTGTTTTGTCCCAGCTTGGAATGATCTGCTAATATGTAGCATGGTCCAGTAACTCTTCTCATCATGATTTGGTTGATATTCACTTCACTCAAAATTTCCGTAGTCATTCCATTTTCTACGGACAGACCACTACACCCAATAAAACACTTTTTCGCCGTGACTCTTTCTAAATTATTTATTGCAAACTCTCCAGTCATAGCTCCTTTATTAGCTCTTAGTTCTCCACCGGTGAGGACTACAGCCACTAGGGGGGAGTGGTCCAAATTTATTGCTCTGCCGTTATTGGTAATTACTGTAACATTTTTATTTTCAATAAACGTAATCATCTTTAAAGCGGTATAACTGGTGTTAATAAATATGGTATCCCCATCCTCCACTAGCGTGGCGGCGTATCTGGATACAGCATCTCTATCGGCATGAGTCTGTTGACTTAGATCGGGTCTCTTCATTAAGGATACCTCATTTTTTAGCACACTAACTCCACCATAGAAGCGTCTTATTTTTTTCTGATCCTCTAAGACCTGTAGATCCCGTCGAATAGTTATGACAGATACATTAAATAATTCAGCAAGTTCATTTGGTTTGATATGCTCATTTTGTTTTAATTGCTCATAAATATTTAATCGTCTTTGTTCTACCACAAATTTCTCTTCTTTCATATTCTGCTCCTATTACTTTGTTATTCAGTATTATAAATAAATTATAACACAAAAAGCATCAAATGATAATTATAAGAAACTTTAATGAAATTATCATATAAATCACTAAAATTATCATTAAATGATATTGACAATGATAATTTAAAGTCGTATTATCAATATGTAAACGTTAAAAAATCATTATTGTGATTAATTGAACCGCTTCAAAAAAATAAGGAGATGAGGATTTGAGCCAAATTGATAAGATTACGAGAGAAAGCTGGATACTAGGTGCTTTTCCAGAATGGGGAACTTGGTTAAACGAAGAGATCGATGCTGAAAAAGTAGAAAAAGGAACCGCCGCTATGTGGTGGATTGGATGTACTGGCCTTTGGATAAAGACGGAGAACAATACAAACCTGGCTATTGATCTTTGGTTTGGAAATGGAAAGCGAACTCAAAAGGTTGAAAACATGGCCCCCTATCATCAAATGAGAAACATGACAGGCGGGAAAATAACTCAGCCTAACCTAAGAGCCGCCCCTATTGTATATGACCCTTTTGGTGTGACTACAGTAGATATTGTTTTATCAACCCATTATCATAACGATCATATTGATCCTTTCTTTGCAAAGGCTGTACTAGAGAATTGTTCTGATGATGTTCCTTTTGTAGGACCTCAAGAGAGTGTAAATAAATGGTTAAGTTACGGTGTACCTAAAGAAAGAACCCGCGTTGTAGTGCCTGGAGATGTGATTAAAGTCAAAGACGACATGGAAATCGTAGTCCTTGATTCCTTTGATCGAACCTGCCTCGTTACTGCAGACGAAGACTTAGCTGGAAAATGTCCTACGAACATGGATGAGAAAGCAGTAAACTATCTGATCAAGACACCTGCTGGTAATTTCTATCACAGTGGAGACTCCCATTACTCCGTTTACTACGCCAAGCATGGCAAAGACCATGATATTGATGTGGCTTTTGGATCTTATGGAGAGAACCCTGTAGGAAACCAAGACAAAATGACCTCCGTCGATATTCTGCGTATGGCTGAAGCTCTTGGAACCAAAGTGATTATTCCTCTACATTATGATGTATGGACTAACTTCAAAGCTGACCCAGCAGAAATTACCATGCTTTATAACTTTAAAAAAGATATCCTTCAGTATAAATTCAAACCTTTCATTTGGGATGTGGGTGGAAAGTTTATCTATCCAAATGATAAAGATAAACTTCAATATCATTATAGAAGAGGCTTCGAAGATGCCTTTGATGAAGAACCAAATGTACCTTTCCGTTCCATTCTTTAAATAAAAAAGGAGCATTACGATGTTTTTAAAAGAACTTGTTGATAAGAAAAGAGTATGTTTCCATGAAAGTTTTGCGACTTGGGAAGATGCCATTCGCGCATCCTGCCAACCTTTACTCGATGACCACACCATTGAAGAGAATTATGTTCAGGAAATTATCGATTGTGTGTATAAATATGGCCCTTATATTGTTCTGGCACCTAACATCGCCATGCCTCATTCCCAAGAAGATGTTGTTGGGGTCAATGCTACAGCCATAAGTTTCATGAAAGTGGAGCAACCCGTCTCTTTTGAAGAAGGCAATCCTGAAAAGGATGCCCGGTTATTCTTCACCCTAGCTTCAAAGAACCATAATATCCACTTGGAGAATATGTCTAAACTTGCCACGCTGCTCTCCTCAGACGAAATTATCGATGCTCTTTTGGCCGCTAAGAACGAAGAGGATTTGTTGGCAATTATAGAACCGGTGGAAGAATAACCCATAAGAAAGGAGGTATTCCCATTAATATTGAAAAGATACGTTTAGATGATATGGTAAGATCCTATAGTGTTAATAATTTCAAAGTAGATGGCGTAACAACCTTGTTTTTTGCCAGCGAAGCCATTGATGGTCCTTGCTATGCGTACAGTGGAGACAATTTTGAGCACAAAGAAGTGGTTTGGGAAAAAGATGGCGGCACCATGTCCATCATCGAGATTCCTGACACCAAAGGACAATTTTTAGCTGTACAAAGATTTTTCCCTGGTTTTAACTCCGCGGAGTCCAAACTAGTCTGGGGACGATATGAGAATGGAGTCTGGAAAATCCAAGACTTTTTAACACTAAGCTACCTGCATCGATTTGATATTCTGGTTTCTAATGGAAAGAAATATTTCATAGGATGTACACTCTGTGGTTCAAAGAAAGATCGTAATGATTGGTCTGATCCTGGAAAAATCTGGGTAGGCGAGGTCCCTGAAGATCTTAATCAACCCATGAAAATCCATCCACTCAAAGAAGGTTTAGTCAAAAATCACGGATATTCAAAAGACGTGGAAAATGGTCAAGAACTGAGTTACGTGACATGCGACTCAGGAATTTTCAAAGTTACTCCTCCAAACCAGGAGAATACAGACTGGACTATTGATTATATTTTGAAAGACCCTATCTCAGACATTGCTGTTTTAGACATTGACCAAGATGGTGAAAAAGAATTTGTAGTCATGGCTCCATTTCACGGAAATGAGTTTAAAATTCTAAAAAGTATGAACGGTGAATATCAAGAAGTATATCACTATCCTCAGGAAATTGATTTTGCGCATGCGCTTTGGGCCGGCAACCTGGCCGGAAAACCTACCATCCTTGGCGGCATCCGTCGGCTGGACGAAGAACTCTTTTATGTGCAGTATGACAAGGATTCCAATGCTTATATCACCACACTGATTGAAAAAGGCGTAGGTCCAGCCAATCTAAGTGTGCTTCATGAAGAGAATAAAGATGTGATTTTAAGTGCCAACCATACGAAAAATGAAGCAGCCATTTATGAGGTTACCCCATAATCATTGGAGGTTTTATGAAAAAATATCAATTAGGCTTATACGAAAAATCTATGCCTAACACCCTGACCCTGAAAGAAAAACTTCAGGCAGCCAAAGACGCCGGTTTTGATTATATGGAAATCAGCGTCGATGAGACTCCTGAGAAACTAAGCCGACTAGACTGGACAAACGAGGAAATGCTTAATTTTAAAACAGATATGGATGACGTGGGACTTCCCATCTACTCCATGTGTCTAAGCGGTCATCGTAAATATCCCATGGGTAGCCTAGACCCTGCAACCGAAGTTCGCAGTCTGGAGATTATGGAAAAAGCCACAACTTTAGCATCTCACTTAGGAATACGAATCATTCAAATGGCAGGGTACGATGTGTATTATGAAACTGGTAATGAGAAAACAAGAAAACGATTCATCGAAAATCTCCACGTCGCCACTCAAATGGCAGCTTTGCACGGGATCATTTTAGGCTTTGAAACCATGGAGACCCCCTTTATGGATACCGTTGGAAAAGCAATGACCTTTGTTGAAGAGATTAATTCTCCATATCTGGGTGTTTATCCTGATATTGGAAATTTAACCAATGCTAGTAAACTCTATGGTCACACGGTAAATGAAGACCTAAAAAAGGGTGAAGGTCACATCTTCGCCACACACTTAAAGGAAACTATCCCTGGTCATTACCGAGAAATTCCCTTTGGTGAAGGTCACACGGATTACATCACTCAACTTAAGCTTTTGAAAGACCTTAATGTCAGACTCTTTGTGGGAGAATTCTGGTATTTAGGAGAAGAGAACTGGATGGATAACCTAAAGTTTGCCGACTCTTTCTTACGCGAGCGATTAGATACAGTATATTGATCACAACGTTTAGGAGGTGATTCTATGTTAGAGGAGCTAAAGAAAAAAGTTTATGAAGCCAATATCGACTTAGTTAAAAAGAATTTGGTTATCTATACATGGGGAAACGTCAGTGGCATCGACCGAGAAAAAAATCTAGTTGTGATTAAACCCAGCGGAGTGGAGTATGAGGACATGGGCCCGGAAGACATGGTGGTCATAGATTTAGAAGGGAATGTGGTGGAAGGAAAGTATAAACCTTCTTCGGACACCCCTACTCACTTAGTCTTATACAAAGCCTTTAAAGATATTCAAGGAATTGTCCACACACATGCCCCATGGACGGTAACATTTGCCCAAGCTGGTGAACCCATTCCCGCTTTAGGCACTACCCATGCAGATTATTTTTACGGATCTATTCCCTGCACCCGAAGCTTAACAAAAGAAGAAATCGAAGGAGCCTACGAAGAAGAAACTGGCCATGTTATCGTAGAAACCATTGGAAAGAATAACCCAATGGACATTCCTGGCATTGTGGTAAAGAGTCACGGACCATTCTCCTGGGGTACTTCTCCAGAAAATGCTGTCTATAATGCTGTCGTTATGGAAAAAGTGGCTGAGATGGCTTACCACACATTAATCTTGAACCCGATAATCAAGGAAATCCCTCAGGATCTTTTAGACAAGCATTATCTTCGAAAACATGGTGAACACGCATACTACGGGCAAAAATAAAAAACATAAAAGGGAGCGAACAAATGGATTTTTTATTAAATATTTGGACCTTTATTGTAACTAACATTTTAACTCAACCTGCCTACTTTATTGGGATTATTGTTATCATCGGGTATGCCCTTCTAAGAAAACCTTGGTATGATATTGTGGCAGGTGGTCTTAAGGCCGTCATTGGTTACTTAATTTTGATTGTAGGTTCTGGTGGTCTGGTATCTAACTTTAGACCCGTTCTTGTGGGACTAAAGGATCGTTTTAACCTCGATGCCATGGTTATTGACCCATACTTCGGACAAAACGCGGTAACCGCTGGAGTACAAGAAGTATTTGGTAAAGCTTTTGGTAATGTTATGATTCTTCTGCTTATCGCTTTCATTGTTAATATAATTCTGGTAAGATTTAAGAAAATCACTAAACTAAGAGCTATCTTTACCACAGGTCATGTACAGGTTCAGCAAGCATCTACCGCCTATTGGCTGATTTTGTTCGCTCTACCTGGTCTGATCACAAATGATGTGAGTATCACGATAGTTATGGCTGTTGTTCTTGGCTTATATTGGGCAGTAGGAAGCAACCTCATCATCAAGCAAACCCAAGATCTGACAGAAGGTGCAGGATTCACCGTTGCTCATCAGCAAATGTTTGGTATTTATCTTTTCACTAAGCTAGCGGAAAGAATGAACAGAGGTACGAAGAAATCCAAACGACTTGAAGACATGAACTTCCCTGGCTGGTTATCCATATTTAACGAAAATATGGTAGCCACTTCCATTCTTATGCTGATTTTCTTTGGTGCCATCCTATTGGTCCTAGGAAAAGAATATCTGGTTGGTGCTGAGTTCTTGAAAGCCGGAGACAGTTTCTTCTTCTACATTCTAAATGTCTGTTTGAAATTTGCTGTTTACCTAGCTATCCTACAACTTGGTGTTAGAACTTTCGTTACTGAACTTACCAACTCTTTCCAAGGTATTTCAGACAAACTGCTTCCTGGTGCTGTTCCTGGTGTGGATTGTGCTGTTGTTTACGGATTTGGATCTCCCAATGCAGTTACCATCGGTTTCTTAGCCGGAGCTATCGGACAATTCATCGCAATCTTTGCCCTATTTGTCCTGAAGAGTCCAGTGCTGGTAATCTCTGGATTCGTCCCGATGTTTTTTGATAATGCCACTATTGCAGTGTATGCCAATAACAAAGGCGGCGTCCGGGCAGCCATATTAATGCCATTCCTTTCAGGTCTTATGCAGGTTTTCGGATCCGCATTCATAGCCAGTTTTGTTGGCATGGCCGCTTACGGCGGATACCTTGGAATGTGGGATTGGGCAGTCGTATGGCCAATATTCACCGTCATCATGACCTATGCTAGCTATTTGGGTGTGGCTTTAATCGTCATCTTCTTACTAGCTATCCCTCAACTACAATACAGAAAAGACAAGGAAAACTACTTCTTGATTACAGATGATTATGATCAATATGTTGCTAACAAGGAAGCTGAAGCTGCTGGGAAAACCAGTGTTTAAGATTTAACACAAAAGGAGACACTCATGTTAAAAATTTTAATAGCCTGTGCTAATGGAGCTGGGACAAGTCTAATGATGAAAATGAACGTGGAAAAAGTTGTGAAAGCTATGGGGCTTGATGTTCAAAAGATTCATCATTGTTCCATCTCAGAAGGAAAAAGTTCTGCTACACAATATAACATTGTCTTTACACCGCTGAACTTTGTGTCCATGTTTAAAGAGGCAGAAGCTGCTGGAGTTACCATCATCGGTCTTAGAAATGCGTTATCCAAAGTAGAGATTGAAGAGAAACTCAGGGCTTCAGGCGTTCTGGATAAATAAAATATGAAAGAGCACGATGATGAAATATATTGAGTCATCGTGCTCTTTTCGTATCTCCCGACTTTTACATTGAATAAGACAAAAAATCTCTCAATCCATTTGTAAGAAATGGGTTGAGAGATTCTGTCATTTTTCGAGTTGTATATATAAAGTCTCAGCTACAGTCTTCCATACTGCCATTTTTCCGAAATCTCAAAAACTTTGATGATGTCCCTAAAGGACTGGTCTGCCATGTTCTTGGTGTAGAAGGAAGACTTGGAAATGCCTCTCTCCCTGATAGACCGTCGCCAGAATGTCCGTACTACCATTGTCATATCGCAACCTGAGCCTGCCGAGTGTCTGGACCAGATTCCCGTTCAACTTGCAGCAGAATCCATTACTGACAGGTTATTTGCCAAGGCCCATAAAATTACGATACAGGGTATCATTTCCATGAGATCAATATAGAGGGTTATTGATGGCCACCTTTCGTTGTGGCTCCTGCGTTTCGCGCACATGGCTCCATAAAAACGCTGCACGCAGTTATCTCAAAATCAGCAGTTTGTTTAGTATTACTAAACAAAATATTTATTAAATTTTACTTAATTCAATTGACACAGGCTGCTTTTTTATGTAAAATCCATGCAGGAGAACATAGAACAGGGTTTTTCCATTTTATTCCATATCAGTAAAAGAGAGACATCGTGAGGACTCATCAACATGCCATTTTTCTGGAATATAAGGGAAATGGTGGAAAGGAAGCGCCTGAATGGCTGACAAACTAAAATTATTTGGATTCAACAATCTGACCAAGACATTGAGCTTCAATATTTATGACATCTGCTATGCCAAAACGGAAAAGGAACAAAACGAATACTTGGCGTATATCGATGAACAGTACAATTCCGAGAGACTGACCAAGATTCTTTGTGATGTCACAGATACGGTCGGTGCGAATGTCCTTAACATCTCCAGACAGGACTATGACCCTCAGGGTGCCAGCGTGACCGTCCTGATTTCGGAAGAACCAATAAATGAAGAGAATATAGACCCCTCATGCAGAAGGGAACTGGCGATGTACGAGAAAAGAAAGACAGTCGTGGGACATTTGGACAAGAGCCACCTTACCGTACATACCTATCCAGAATATCATCCGGACAAATCCATATCCAGCTTCAGGGTTGATATCGAGGTATCCACCTGTGGCAAAATCTCCCCGTTAAATGCGCTGGACTATCTCATCGCAAGTTTTGACTCGGATATCATCACCATCGACTATCGGGTAAGGGGATTTACCAGGGACGAGGATGGGAAAAAGCTGTTCATCGACCATGATATCCGGTCCATTCAAGATTTTATCGACAAGAAGACGCTGGACAAATACGACGCCCACGACATCAATGTCTATCAGGCGAATATTTTCCATACGAAGATGCTGATCAAGGAGATAAACCTGCAGAACTATCTTTTTAGGAATGATATCAGGGAGTTCAGCCCGAAGGAGAGGCTCGAAATTTCAAACAACCTGCGAGAAGAGATGATTGAGATTTTTAGCGGACAGAACATTTATTAGGGAAGCAGTATATATTGGAAGGTCAGACGATAATGCAATATTGGAGGAATGATTATGGAACTATGGTTTACAGAGAATCACAGCGATGATGCGAGGTTCTCTATTCGGGTAGAAAAGCAGCTGTATTCCGGGAAAAGTGATTTTCAACGGATCGATGTATTTGAATCCAAGGAATTTGGAAAGTTCTTTACCCTTGACGGGTTCATCATGATTACGGAAAAGGATGAGTTCATCTATCATGATATGATTGTGCATGTGCCGATGGCGACAAACCCTGACATCAGGAAGGTCCTTGTCATCGGGGCAGGCGACGGTGGAACGGTCAGGGAACTTGTCCGTTACGCCTCCATAGAGAAGATTGACATGGTCGAGATTGATAAGCTGGTTGTTGACGTATGCAAGGAATATTTCCCGCGGTCCACCAGCGGACTGGAGGATGAAAGGGTCAAGCTGTATTTTGAGGATGGACTTAAGTTTGTACGTGAACAAGTTGATGCATATGACCTGATCATCGTCGACAGTACCGATCCGATAGGTCCCGGTGAAGGGCTTTTCACCAGGGAATTCTACAAGAACTGTCACAGGGCACTCAAGAAGGACGGGATTCTTGTGAACCAGCATGAAAGCCCGTTCTATGAAAACTACGCAAAATCCATGCAAAGGGCGCATAAGAGGATAAGGGAGTTCTTTCCTGTGGCGAAAGTCTATCAGGTCCATATTCCAACTTATGCCTCAGGGCACTGGTTGTTCGGTTTTGCATCGAAGACCTACGACCCGGTGGCTGACCTGGATGCGGATGCCTGGAATGCACTGAACCTTGAAACGGGATACTACAATACTGAAATTCACAAGGGTTCGTTCGCTATTCCAAATTATGTGAAGAAGCTTTTAGAAGAGAGCGTAAGCGTCAAATAGCCTGTTTGAAGGCACATCATAAAGAGACTGCCGAAGGAAAGACATACTCAGTGGAGTAGTTTTTTCCTTCGGCAGTCTTTATTTGGGTCAATGACAAATCAGAACGGTTCAGGACATAGGACTAAGGAACTTATTTCATTTCGGCACTGTAAAGGCCCTCTGCATTTGCCTTTATCATGACCTCTATCCTTCCTATCTCCTTACTTTTCATATTGAGTACGATGGTGAGCACGTCATTTGCAATCATTTTTTTGGAAGTCACGGGACTCCAGTAGATGGTCGAGGAGGAGGACAATTTGAAGTACTTGCCCTGTTCGTCCACGACATAATCCGGGGGATTCCAGGAAAGGACCTTACCGTTGCCGCAGGTGACAATGACTTCATCACCTGCTTCCATCCATGAATCCGGAAACTCAATTTTTAAGGGAAGTCCGGGAACTGAACTCATCGTTGGAGAATAGGACGCAAGGGGAAACGTCACGGCAGAGCGAAGTTCTTTTGTCCTCTCGGCGATGAGGGTATCCTGGCTTGTCTCATTTGAATCTTTGGTATCCTTGGAAGCGGAAACGCAGGAAAACAGAAGGGCAGATGCCAGCACGGCCATGAATGCAAGTGCAGTAATCCAAGAGGATTTTCGGGCCCGCGCATTGCTGCCTGGTCCACCATCGTTTATGGCGATGACCTGATAGGATTCATCAGGTTTCAATTTCGAATTTTTCTTCTTCATCAAATCTTGCGAAGGATACCCCTTCCTCATGAAGCCCTGGCTTCTGGGGGAGAGGTATTTGATTCGCATTACCTCCTTCAATATTGTTCCTGAACTTTCCAGCAGGGGTTTAATGTGTGGCATCCCAAGCCTTGGATTCCTAGCACGTTAGCTTATTAATGGGGTGATATTGACGGAGCCTACCGTCTTTTCATATCTTAACCATAATACAGCAGAGAGGAAATGTAAATGGAATATTGTGTACACAGGGAAGGATATCGGGGACAAGTGGGAAGGAGGATTAGTTAAAATTCCATTAATTTCAGCACAGGGAGCCAGGATTCGATATAATGGAGGAAAATGGTAATGGAGAGAAAAAGTGAAAAAGATAATCAATAATATAGAATTCAATACCCTTCAGGGGAACATCAGGGAAACATTCAGCGGCCTCTATGGGGGAAATCAGCATCTGAGTACCAAAGCTTTGGCCCTGTTCGGATGCGGTTCGGTCGCCCTCAACAATTATGTGGCCTATATGGATGGGAAATCCTACGTAAGGGAAGAACTGATTCAGGACCAGAACAGGATGTTCCGGAAATTCCTCCTGGGTCCCACAACAGCGCTGAGATTCAAGCTGGCTGCCATGTGGTACTACAGAAAAAGAGGAAAGCATGCAGAGGTGAAGATCGTACACAGCTTCGCAGGGAGCCTCATGGGGCTTAGGGGAATGATGCTTGAAATCAAGCGGAACATTGACCGGAACATTCCGGTTCCATTGATTATCGGACTTAAACTGAAAAAAGGGTACAAGGACAATCTCTATAGCCACTGGGTGACTGTCACAGGCTATGCAGGAGAATTCAACGTTCTGGTGTCGAACAATGGACAGATGGAAACCCTGAACCTGATGGAAGTTTCAAAGAGAAGGATGTTTGTTGCGACAACGGCAATCAACGTCAAATAACAACGAAGAGGGCCTGTCCACTGGACAGACCCTTTCACATGTTACGGGCAGTTCCCATGAGATGGGAATTTGCCAATCTTCGCCATAATAGAAGCCGCTTTACTTTGCGGATTTCAGGAAATCGAGGACTTCTTCGGCATGTCCTTCGGCTTTGACCTTCTTGTTCTCATAGAGGACCATGCCCTCTTCATCGATGATGAAGGTGCTCCGCTGGATGCCGATGGACTTCTTCCCGTAAAGGTTTTTCTCCTTCAGGACATCGTACAGCTCACAGACCCTGCTGTCTTCATCCGACAGGAGGGTGAAGGGGATGTCCAGTTTTTCGATGAACTTGTCATGTGAACTCAGGGAATCCCTGGAAACACCCAGAACGACCGCATTGAAGTCCCTGAGTGATTCACTACTGTCCCTGAAGCCTTCTGCCTCTATGCTGCATCCGGGAGTATCATCCTTGGGATAGAAGTAAAGGATGACCTTCTTTCCCTGATAGTCGCTCAGTGCGTGTTGCCTTTTGTCCGATCCCATCAGAGTGAAATCAGGTGCCTTCTTGTTAATTTCAACCATCTTGAACATCCCTCCGGTATCAATATATTTTTTTCTATCTGTTGATTATATCCTGGAGATATTAACATTCTTCAAGATTTCAGTGGCCATTTGGAAAATCTTTCCGGTTTTTCAAAAAGAGGAAAATATGTTAAGATAATAAGGAATTCAGTTATAAAGGAGATTTTTACACATGGAGAATAAAGTATTGGCCACAGTCAACGGGATTGAGATCACAAAGGAAATTATTGACAGCACCATAGAATTGTTAGCCCCAGAGCGAAGAAGTTATTTTGACTCGGATTTCGCCAAGAAACAGCTGCTTGAACAGCTCGTAAGTGTTGAACTGATCAACGCCTTCGGCACCGAACTGGGAATGGACGGGGATCCTCTGTACCTCTCACAAGTGGAGCAGGCAGTCAAGGACATCAAGTACAGCTTCACAATGAATAAGATCTTTAGTGCCATCACCATTGAGGAAGAAGAGGCGAAAAGGGTCTTTGAGGAAAATCCAGACCGGTATCAGGCAGAACTAAGCGTCAAGGCAAGCCATATCCTGGTTGCTGACGAAAAGCTCGCTGAAGATCTTATCGGAAAGATCGAAAGCGAAGAGACCACGTTTGAAGATGCGGCCATGGAATATTCGAGCTGCCCTTCAAAAGAGCAGGGCGGAGACCTGGGCGAATTCGGAAGAGGCATGATGGTCAAGGAGTTTGAAGATGTGGCCTTCGCGCAGGAAGTGGGCGAGATGACAAAGAAGCCTGTCGCGACCCAGTTTGGATATCACATCATCAAGACAACAGGAAAGAAGGGGTCAGCCAATGTCTCCTTCGATGAAGTCAAGGATGAAGTGATGAACAAGATGCTCCAGGACAAGCAGTTGGAGTATTACACCAAGTTCATTTCAGAACTGAAGGAAAAGTTTGACGTGGTAATCAGCGAGTAGAAATTTTTTACCGCTACATCGATTTCCCAATTTGAAAACCCCTTCTCCATTATGGAGAGGGGGTTTGATTTTTGTTTCATCCAAGTCCTTTTCCGGTGCCAGGCAAAAAGGTAAAGGGAAGCCCTATCCGGGATGTTAAAGGAGCATGGCCAAAATCTGGCTGAAATCATTGATGTAGAGATGACAGAGATCAAGGATCTCATCCTTCTTGTCCGCAGAAAACTTGTCATAGACGCCGAAAACGGTCATACCCGCTTTCCTCGCACCAGCCATGGCAGCGGGAATATCTTCAAAGACTGCGATGCTCTCTGGAGAGAGGTTCATCATCCTTGCGGCCATCAGGTAGACATCAGGCTCTATCTTTGTCTTTCCGGCCATGTCCGTGGTGACGATGACGTCGAAAAAATCTTTGATTCCCTTGGAACGCAGGGTTTCGGACAGGATTTCAGGGGAACTGCTCGTGGCGATGGCCATCTTTATCCCTTTCGACTGAAAAGCCTCCAGAAGTTCAAAGGCGAAATCCTTGAGCTTGACGTTATTGACGTATTCAATCTTGGCCTGGAGATTCCAGAAGTCCTTGATCTCGTCGACGGATTCGCTCAGGCTGAATTCCCGCTTGAAGTATTCGGCGGTCTCATTGAAGCTCAGATGGGCGATATTTCCCATGAGCTCCTCCGGAGGAAGGTCAATCCCCTGTTTCAAGATGAAGTCCTCGTCTATTTTCCTCCATACCCACATGGAATCCACGAGGGTACCGTCCATGTCAAATATGACACCTTTGATATTCTTAAACATCCAATCAACTCCTGAATAGATTTACTGTCACAGCGAAAAAGCTCCCGATGAAGGCACCCGTGATGACATCTGAGGGGTAGTGCACCCCCAGGTAGACCCGGGACAGGGCAACGAGGAACGCCAGCACCAGGTAGATCAGGGATACACCATGACCGGATGTGACAAGGGCGCTCATGACAGCAATGCAGAAGGCTGCCGAAGTATGACCCGAAGGGAAAGAAAACTGGTCCACCCCAATTTTCAGACTTTCCAGTTCAATGATGGTTTCAAAAGGGCGTTTTCTTCTGATGGTGTTTTTAAGGAGGCCCACGGTCACCGAGGACAGCATCAGCGCTACGGCAGTGTAGAGAGCAAAATCATTGATGTGGTTGATGGGGAGGAGTGCAAAGGCCAGAATAAACCCCATGGCAAAAAGATCCGACCCAAGATAAGTCGTCGCAATAAAGAAGATATCCAGATATCTCCGTTTCACATTCTGATTGATATAAATGACGATTCTCTCGTCCAGTCTTCTAATCTTCTCTATCAAATTCTATCTCCCTTGATTATGTTTAGGTCATTATACCCTATTCAAAGAAACGTTAACAGCACATTTAGGTTAACTTTTCAAGGTAGTGGCAGATATCGGAGGGAAGACCATGATTTCTCGGATGGTGCCGTGGAATCCGGGCCATCCAGGCGCTGGAAAGAATTGGCAAATCCTTGTATTGGCGAGGGGTTCAAGGTAAAATGGGTGAAGATAGCACGACAGGGGGTGGCGTATGGAGAAATACCTTAGAGAAGGGGAAACCCTCGAAAATCTGGATTTGGAAGGACTTTATATCATTCAGAAGGAAAAGGGGTTCCGCTTTGGTGTGGATGCCGTGTTGCTGTCAGATTTTGCGAAAGTGAAGCGAAGGGACAGCGTCTTAGATTTGTGCACGGGAACTGGAATCATCCCCATTCTTCTGGCAGGAAAAACCGAATCCTCTTCCATCCTCGGACTGGAAATCCAGGAAGAATTCGCTGAAATGGCGAAAAGAAGCATTCAGATGAACAAGATAGTGGACCGGGTGAAGATCATTACCGGCGACCTCTGTGACGAAGCCCTCCTGAGGAGTCTTCCAAGGGTGAGTGTCGTCACGGTGAATCCCCCCTACAAGAAGACGATGAGCGGAATCCTCAATGAAAAGGATGCCCTGACCATCGCAAGACATGAGGTGGCACTGAACCTTGAGGACGTCATCCGGGCGGCAAGGATTTGCCTGAAGGACAACGGCAGGTTCTATATGATCCATCGGCCGGAAAGGCTGGCGGACATCCTGGTCCTGATGCGTAAGCACAGGATCGAACCCAAGAGTATCCGGATGGTGTATCCTAGCCAGACAAAACCCCCGACCATGGTTCTTGTGGAAGGGCTTCGGGATGGAGGACACTACCTGAAAGTGCTGCCCCCGCTCTTCGTTTATGATGAGCACGGGGAGTATTCGGAAGAAATAAGAAAAATATATGGAGATGAGAGAAGATGAGCAAGCTATATATTGTCCCGACGCCCATAGGGAACCTGAAGGACATCTCCTTCAGGATTCTCGAGGTCCTGAAGGAAGCCGACAGGATTGCCTGCGAGGATACGAGGGTGACCTCGAAACTGCTGAACAGGTACGAGATAAAGAAGCCATTGGTCAACTACAGGGAGCATAATGAGATGGAAGCTTCGGATTTCATCCTGGACAAGATCGAATCCGGGGAGACCATCGCCCTTGTGACGGATGCCGGCATGCCGGGAATATCGGATCCCGGGGAGACCATTGTCAGGAAGGCCACCCAAAGAGGGATAGAGGTCATTGTGCTGCCAGGGCCATCCGCGCTGATCAATGCTCTGGTGGCATCAGGCCTCAGTACGGGTAGGTTCACCTTCATCGGTTTTCTGGAAAAGTCCAAGAAAAGGAAGAGGGACGAACTGGTGACTTTCAAGGAAAAGGAGGAAACCCTGATCTTCTACGAGGCTCCCCACAGAATCATCGACACTTTGGAAGCGGTGAGGGAAGTGTTTGGAGACAGGCAGATTTCTCTTTCAAGGGAACTGACCAAAATCTACGAAGAACATATCCGGGGAACCGTCAGCGAAGTGCTCCATAGCTTCGACGATAGAATTCCCAAGGGGGAGTTTGTTCTTGTTGTGGCAGGGAAATCACAAGAAGAGATCAAAGAGGAAAAAGAAAAGGATTTTGTGGACCTCAGCATCAGGGAGCATCTCCTTTTGCTGATGGAGGGAGGTCTCTCCAAGAAGGATGCGGTGAAACAGGTTGCTGTTCTTCGGGAAATCCCCAAGAAAGAAGTCTACAAGGAAAGTCTTGCGTTGGAATCAGAACCAGAATAAAAAGATAACCGGAAATTTGTTTGCTATATGGTATTTAATAACTTATAATGAAGTTGATAAGAATATGTCAGGAAGTGAATTAAATGGATGATTACAGCGAGGTTGATGTACGCGACGTCAAGGAAACAATGCAGATCAAGGTGAAAAATACGATGCTGGCTTTGGACGCGTTTCCTAAGTATGATCTTTTTCTTTCTCAGGTCATCGAATTCATCGAAGACCTGTTTAAGGATGAAGCCTATACGGTAAACATCATCCAGAACTACATCAAGAGCGAGGTCATCGCCAAGCCCGCCCAGGGGAAGAAAAAGGGGTATACGAAGTACCATCTCATCCAGCTTGTATTTGTAAGCTATATGAGACCTGTTCTAAGCACGGAGGAAATCAAGAAGGTCTTCCATCTGGCCTTCAATGAAATCAATAACCGTGAAGATGACATCATCACCTGGGAGACAGCCTACGAGATTTTCTATGAAATCCAGAAGGACCAGATTTCTGAAAATATCGGTGAGGTGCTGAACGAAAAGAAACTCGGAAAGATCGTCGACGAACTCGATGTCCGTCAAGAGGACAAAGAGAGGATCTATACCTTCATCATGGTGCTTGCGCTCATCGCCAAGGCAAGTTTCATCAAGAATACCGCGAAAGAAATGATCAGAAGGTATTAGGGATATGACCAATTCACCTCAGGACGCATAGTTGTATTAGGGGTGATAGAAATGGAATTATTGATTGAAGCCGTAGCGAACATCGGATTTCCAATGGTCATTTCCATCTATCTGTTGACCAGGATCGAAGGAAAGATGGAAAATCTCACAGTCAGCATCAATAAACTGAGCAGCACTTTGGACAAGACGGCATAGGACTTCAAAAGAAGCATCCGCAAAGGACAGGAAACCATCCTTTTTCTCTGCACGATGCATAAGGATTTCAATCACAGAGCGTATAGCGATATGCTTTTTCAGGGCTCCTTCGGGAGCTTTTTTTTTCTGCCTTTATTACGATGGATTGGCTGAGCTCGGGGTCATAACAAAGGGGATTAATGGTATAATTCTAAGGATGGGAAATCTATCCCATAATGAAAAGATAGGATTAGATAATGCTATGAATGAAGTGAAGATATCAGTAAGAAACTTAATCGAGTTCGTCCTCAGATACGGGGATATCACCTCTGGAACCCTTGGCGCCAGCCCTAGGCGAATGGAGGAAGGCACCCGTGCGCATATCAAGATCCAAAAGGACCGGCAGAAAGAGGACAGTTCCTATGAAAAGGAACAGTATCTTAAATATGCTGTGGATTTTGAGGACATCAGGCTCATCGTCGATGGCAGAGCGGACGGCATGGTCAGGGGGAAATACATCGAGGAGATCAAATCGACCTATGCTCCCCTCGATGATGTCCCGGAAGACTATAACCGGCTCTACTGGGCTCAGGTCATGTTCTACGGGTTCATGTACCTGGAAGAGAGTAAAGAAGATGAAATTCGCCTCCTCCTCACGTACTTCAACCTGGAGACGGAAGTTTCAAAGACCTTTGAGAGAAACTACAAGTACGAGGAACTCAAGGACTTTGTGGCAGGTACAATCGCTGACTACCTCCTGTTTGTAAGGCTTGACGTGGCATGGAAAAAGGAGCGGGACGAATCGCTTAAAAATCTTGTGTTTCCCTTCGATAGTTATAGAAAGGGGCAGAGGGAGCTCGCCGTGGATTCCTACAGGACGATCAGGCAGGGTGGGAAGCTCTTTGTCAAGGCACCTACAGGAATCGGCAAGACCGTCTCCACCATGTTTCCGGCAATCAAGGCTCTTGGTGAAGGCGAAGCGGACCGAATCTTCTATCTGACCTCCAAGGGGACCCTGAAGACCGTTGCAGAAGAGACGGTGGACATCATCCGGAAAAAAGGCGGAAAAGTGAAGTTCCTTACCATAACGAGCAAAGAGAAGATCTGCCTGAATGACGAAGTGAACTGCAATCCTGACAAGTGCATCTATGCAGAAGGCCACTATGACAGGATAAATGAATGCGTCCTCGAGATTCTGAGGACACAGAGCAGTTTTTCCAAGGAGATGGTGATCGAATATTCCAAGACGTATCGCGTCTGTCCCTTTGAACTTTCACTAGACCTTTCCTATTACGCGGACCTCATCATCTGTGACTACAACTATGTCTTCGACCCAAGAGTTTACCTGAGGCGGTTTTTCCTCGATGTCCGGGAAAAATACGTATTCCTTGTGGATGAAGCCCACAATCTTGTGGACCGTTCCAGGGACATGTATTCCGCAAGCCTTTCCAAGGACGGGATCATGGAAGCAAAAAAGGCAGCGGAGAAATTCTCTTACCTGAAGAAGGCCTTGAACAAGCTCAATAAGAGGTTCATTGAAATGAGAAAGGTCCTGGAGGAAAAGGGTGGGAAAACGACCTATTTTGGCGTGGCAGATGAACTGCTCTTTGCGTTGAAGGAGTTTCTCCTGTCTTTCGAGATCTTCCAGAAAGAGAACCGGGAGGATTTTGAAGGCAGGGATAAAATCCTGGACCTTTTCTTCGCCATCAACAGCTTCCTTAATATTTCGGAAATCTATAATGACGGTTATCTCACCTATGAGGAAATCAGCGGGAACAATGTCACCATAAGACTTTTCTGCATCAATCCAAGGGAAGTGCTCATCGAGGTCTTCAAGCGCGCAAAAGCATCAATCCTCTTTTCCGCGACCCTGTCCCCCATGAGCTATTATTTTGATCTCCTTGGCGGGGAAGAAAGCGACTTCCGAAGAAGTCTCACATCCCCTTTTCCCAAGGAGAACCTCCTGGTCTATTTCGACAGGAAAGTGGATACCCGGTTTTCAAGAAGAGATGATAGTTTCGAGAGCATCGCCCAGAACCTGAAAAAGATGGCAGACAGGAAAAAGGGGAACTATATCGCCTTCTTTCCCTCCTACAAATACATGCGCGATGTCCATACGATTTTCATGGAGAAGTATCCGGAGGACTTTGATGTCTATCTCCAGGAACCCAGTCTTGGAGAAAAGGAGCGGGAGGACGTCCTGCAAAACTTCTACGACGGACACGACAGGAGCTTCATCGCTTTCATGGTCCTTGGGGGAATCTTCGCCGAAGGGATCGACCTCAGGGGCGAATCCCTCATCGGTGCGGCAATTATCGGGGTAGGCTACCCACAGGTATCCTACGAACGCGACCTTATCAAGGAATACTTTTCCACGGAGAACCTGGGCTTCGAGTATGCCTATATCTATCCTGGGATGAACAGGGTCCTTCAGGCTGCCGGACGAGTCATCCGGTCTGAGGACGACCAGGGTCTGGTTCTCCTCATGGACCTTCGGTATACCTGGCCCCAGTTCAATAGACTTTTACCTATCGACTGGAAGCCTCTTATTGATTTTATCTAATGAATCGCTAGTATTTTATTTGTTTTCAATTGTGAATTATCATATACTGTGGTTTATTGGTTGACTTTGTTAAGTGATTAATTATAACATTAGGCATATGAACTACTTTTATATATTGGAAGGAGTAAGGTATGTTAAGTAAAAGAACAAGGAAAGTATTATTACAGACAGGCGTCGCAATTATTTTAACCATGTCATCATTCACATTGCCTGTGAAAGTAATGAATACAGTAGTTGCTGAGGCTGCAGTGCTTAATACACAATCGGGTAATCTGACTGTTACTGCGTCTTCACTCTGGGCTTACAATGCTCCCGACTGGTCTGCTAATGTGAGAACTTATAGCCAGGGAACGGTTCTTCAGGTTGTTGAGAAACACTTGGTTGATGGTAAGGAGATGTATAGACTGACCAACGGTTATTATATCAGCGCGAATCCAAGTTACGTCACATTCAGTTCTACCACAACGGCCTTGTCGGCCGTAACATCGACAGCTTCTGCGGATACAAGACAGACCCTCGGCAACCTCAATATGAGGAGCGGAGCAGGATCGACCTATGGCATCCTACTGACGATTCCCCAGGGAACGACCCTCACGGTCCAGTCCCTGAGCGGGACCTGGGCAAAGGTCAGCTATGGTGGGAAGACCGGATACGTCTCCACCACCTATCTGAAGACTGTGACAGTAGCGGCTCCGGCAACTCCGGCACCGGTTACGACAGCGCCAATAGCGGGAACAGACACCCGGGTGACCACCGGAAACCTCAATATGAGGAGCGGAGCAGGATCAACCTATGGCATCTTGCTGACGATTCCCCAGGGAACTACCGTCACGGTCCAGTCCCTGAGTGGGACCTGGGCAAAGGTCAGCTATGGTGGGAAGACCGGATATGTCTCGAGCACCTATCTGAAGACAGTAACAGTAGCGGTACCTGCACCGGTTACGACAGCGCCAATAGCGGGAACAGACACCCGGGTGACCACCGGAA
>ENA-OFCF01000319-OFCF01000319.1-metagenomes-genome-assembly--contig:-NODE-319-length-21680-cov-3.043792_pt1 | contig 21680 bp, 20 predicted proteins | sample MGYA00153387_OFCF01 | MGnify analysis MGYA00153387
TAACATTTTTTTGGTTTAAAAGTTTTGTGTTTCAATTTTAATGTTACAGTACTGCAATCTGAAATTTGAAACCTGAAACAAATTTTTAAAACTCCGCATTCATGGGCGTTCGTGGAAAAGGAATTACATCACGAATATTGGTCATTCCGGTAACAAAAAGAACCAACCTTTCAAAACCAAGTCCAAATCCAGAATGCACTGCCGAACCAAATCGGCGGGTGTCCAAATACCACCATAATTCTTTTTCATCAATGCCTAAAACCTTCATTTTTTCGACTAAAACGTCGTATCTTTCCTCTCTTTGTGAACCACCAACAATTTCTCCAATACCCGGAAAAAGAATATCCATTGCACGAACTGTTTTTCCATCTTCATTCAGCCGCATATAAAAAGCTTTAATATTTGCGGGATAGTCAAATAAAATTACGGGGCATTTAAAATGTTTCTCTACCAAATACCGCTCGTGTTCTGATTGCAGGTCTGCTCCCCATGCGTCAATAATATAATTGAATTTTTTGTTTTTGTTGGGTTTGCAATTTCTTAAAATCTCAATAGCTTCGGTATAGGAAACTCTTTTAAAATTGTTTTCCAGAACAAAATTTAGCTTGTCCAATAAAGGCATTTCACTGCGTTCTGCCTGTGGTTTTGATTTTTCTTCATCAATAAGTCGCGTTTCCAAAAATTTCAAATCTTCCTGGCAATGATTTAAAGTATATTTAATGACATATTGAATAAAATCTTCAGCCAAATCCATATTATCATTCAAATCATTAAAAGCAACTTCGGGTTCAATCATCCAAAATTCCGCGAGATGCCTTGAAGTATTGGAGTTTTCGGCTCTAAAAGTTGGTCCAAAAGTGTAAATTTGACCCAAAGCCATTGCAAAAGTTTCTCCTTCTAACTGCCCTGAAACCGTTAAATTGGTTTCTTTTCCAAAAAAATCTGCCGAATAATTTACTTTTCCATCTTCTGTTCTTGGAGTATTGTCAAAAGGCAAAGCCGTAACTTTAAACATTTCGCCAGCTCCTTCAGCATCAGAGCCTGTTATTATTGGCGTGTTGACATATACAAATCCTTTGTCTTGAAAATAACGGTGAACGGCAAACGACAACACAGACCGAATTCTCATCACTGCTCCAAAAATATTGGTGCGCACACGCAAATGAGCATTTTCTCGAAGAAAATCTAAACTTGGTTTGTTTTTGGGTTGTATCGGAAATTTTTCGGCGTCAGAATCGCCCAATATTTCTAATTGCGATACCTGAATTTCGTATTTTTGCCCGGCTCCAAGACTTTCAACAAGGCTTCCTGTTACTGAAATGGCTGCTCCGGTGGTGATTCTTTTTAAAGTTGCATCGGGCGTATTTTCAAAATCAACAACACACTGAATGTTATTAATCGTTGAGCCATCATTGAGAGCTATAAATTGGTTGTTTCTAAAAGTTCTCACCCAGCCTTTTGCGTTAATTTCGTTGATTGCTTTTGTGCTGTTTAGTAAGTCTTTAACTTTTGTATGTATCATTTTTGAAAAAAAAATTTGATTTGTGTCGCGGTATAAAAATTAAAATCCAAATGCAAATATAATTCAATTCTTCAGGGTTAACAATCTTTTTTTGTTCAGAAAACAAAATTTTTAAATCAGCAGTTTTTTTCATCAAAACTCAAATTTTGTACCTTTTTGTAAATATATAAAAAAACTTGCTACTTTTGCCAAATCAATTAAAAACATAGATGGCAAAAAATTTAGTTATCGTTGAGTCGCCCGCAAAGGCAAAAACAATCGAAAAATTTTTAGGAAAAGATTTTCAAGTAGAGTCAAGTTATGGACACATTGCCGACCTGCCTTCAAAAGAAATTGGTGTTGATGTAGAAAACGGTTTTAAGCCCAAATATGAAGTTTCGGCAGATAAAAAAGCGTTAGTAATGAAGCTTAAAGGTCTTGCAAAAAAAGCTGATATGGTTTGGTTAGCCTCTGATGAAGATCGGGAAGGTGAGGCAATTTCGTGGCATTTGGCTGAAGAATTACAGTTGGATAAAAGTAAAACCAAGCGAATTGTTTTTCACGAAATTACCAAAACTGCTATACTAAAAGCAATCGAAAATCCTCGAGAAATTGATTATAATTTAGTAAATGCACAACAGGCCAGAAGAGTTTTAGATCGATTGGTAGGCTATGAATTATCTCCAGTTTTGTGGCGAAAAATAAAAGGCGGATTATCTGCCGGAAGAGTTCAGTCGGTGTCGGTTCGTCTGGTTGTAGAAAGAGAACGCGAAATTATTAACTTTAAAACAGTTGCCACTTATTCTGTTCAGGCAGAATTTGTAAACGAAGCTGGTAAAGCTTTTAAAGCCAAATTGCCCAGAAACTTTATTACCAAAAAAGAAGCAGAAGATTTTTTAAACAAAAATATTGGTTCAGTGTTTAAGGTTGCAGATTTAGAAACCAAACCTACAAAAAAATCACCTGCCGGCCCATTTACGACTTCTACATTGCAGCAGGAAGCTGCTCGTAAATTATATTTACCTGTTGGTATCACAATGTCATTGGCACAACGTTTATATGAAGCTGGATTGATTACCTACATGAGAACCGATTCTGTAAATTTATCTAAAGAGGCTATGGACGCCGCTGCAGCCGAAATTACAAAATCTTATGGAAAGGCTTTTTCAAAACCACGAACTTTTGTCAATAAAAGTAAAGGCGCACAAGAGGCACATGAAGCTATTCGTCCAACGGATATGTCGCAACACACCGTAAACATTGACAAAGATCAGGCAAGATTGTATGATTTGATTTGGAAAAGAACATTGGCTTCTCAAATGGCCGATGCCGAATTAGAACGTACAAACGTTAAAATTGAAGCCAACAATCACTCAGAAATTTTTACCGCTTCTGGCGAAGTCATAAAATTTGAGGGCTTTTTGAAAGTATACCTTGAAGGAAACGACGACGACGATGAAGAGCAGGAGGGAATGTTGCCAGCAATGAAAATCAATGAAAAATTGGCAAATAACTATATTACTGCAACCGAAAGATATTCTCGTCCGGCGGCAAGATATACTGAAGCTGCATTAGTGAAAAAACTTGAAGAGTTAGGAATTGGTCGTCCATCGACCTATGCACCAACAATTTCTACGATAATCAACAGAAATTATGTTGAAAAAGGAAATCTTGACGGTCAGGAACGCAATTATACGCAACTCACTTTAAAATCTGGCAAAGTTGGAGAAAAATTGCTTAAAGAAAACACAGGTTCAGACAAAGGAAAACTTGTTCCGACAGACATTGGAACTATCGTAACTGATTTTTTGGTTAAAAATTTTAATACTATTTTGGATTATAATTTTACAGCCAAAGTAGAACAAGATTTTGATGAAATTGCAGAAGGAAATGTCAATTGGACAAAAATGATGCAAACCTTTTACGACGACTTTCATCCAACCGTTAAAAACGTTGAAGCCAACGCCGATAGAGAATCGGGAGAACGCATTTTGGGAAAAGATCCAAAATCCGGAAAACCAGTTTCTGTTCGGTTAGGAAAATTCGGACCCATGGCGCAAATTGGTGCTGCCGACGACGATGATAAAACTTTTGCAAGTTTGCTCAAAGAACAAAACATTGGAAATATAACGCTTGAAGAAGTTTTAGATTTATTTTTATTACCAAAAGATTTAGGCATATACAAAGATCAGCAAGTTGAGGTTTCAAACGGTAGGTATGGCCCATTTATTCGTTTTGGTACCCTTTTTGTTGCATTGCCAAAAGGCGAAGAGCCTCTGAATATTGACATGCCTCGAGCCCAGGAACTCATTGACGAAAAACTTCTGGCAGATGCTCCGGTTACAGTTTATAAAGGTCAGGGCGTTCAGAAGGGAACTGGTCGATTTGGACCTTTTTTGAAGTGGAACGGTATTTTTATAAATGTAAGTACTAAATACAATTTCAATAATTTGTCGCAACAGGAAATTGAAACCATTATTGAAGATAAAATTCAAAAAAACATCGATAAAGTAATTTATAACTGGGAAGCTGAAGGTATTTTAGTCCAAAAGGCACGTTGGGGAAGATTTGAAATTACTTGCGGCAAAATAAAAATTGAGCTCAATAAAGATTTTCAAATCGCAAACTTAACTTTGGCTCAGGCCCAGGAAATGATTGCTAAAAAGACACCTGCTAAAAAAGTAGCAACAAAAAAGACAACTACAATTAAAAAAGTAGCAAACAAAAAAGCAGTTGTAAAGAAAAAATAAGTTTCTCCCTTCAAATTTTATTAAAATTTAAAAGGGAAATAGAAAAAGAGGAACAAAAAACAGTTACTAATAATTTTCCGGCACCGCTCGTATTTCTTGAGACAAGAATCGGAGCCAGGTTTAATTACCCTTCAGCAGGTTAAAGTACTTATGGCATTAGACTTTTTATCACCGGTTTCAGGTAAAATTCTTGATTTTGCAAGTAGATTGTCTTCCCAGCATCTGGGTAGTAAAATTGTTTTTCATACAAAAGATGATTTTCCTGATTTAAAAAAAATTAAGATTGCAATAGTTGGCGTACTCGAAAACCGAGGCGATGAAAATGCAGTTAAGGCGGTAAATCTTGATGCTGTCAGGAAAGAATTTTACAGTTTGTATCCTGGCAATTGGAATGTTGCAATCGCAGATTTTGGCGATATTATTCAAGGAGATGTGCAAACCGATACTTATTACGCGGTTCACAAAGTAGTTGCATTTTTTCTAAAAAATAAAATTATTCCTGTTATAATTGGCGGAACACAAGATTTAACATACGCACTTTATCGTGCTTTTGATGATTTGGATCAGATGGTAAATTTAGTTGCCATAGATAGCAAATTTGACTTTGGAAACGCTGCGGAGGCTTTATCCAAAAATGCTTACCTGACCAAAATTATTATTGAAACACCAAATAATCTCGCTAATTTTAGCAATATTGGCTACCAGACCTATTACAATTCACAGGAAGAAATCGACCTTATTGACAAACTTTTTTTTGATGCCTACCGTCTGGGCGATATTTCAAAAGACATAACCATAGCAGAACCTATTTTCAGGAATGCCGATTTAGTTTCTATGGATTTAAATGCTGTTGCATCGGCAAACAGCTTCAATTTTGAATGTTTTGTTTCAAATGGCTTTAACGGAAAAGAAATTTGTGCACTATCAAGATATGCCGGAATTAGTGATAAAGTATCGGTTTTTGGTGTTTTCAATCATAATAATACTATAGCAGAATCGGTTTTAATTGCTCAAATTATTTGGTATTTTATAGAGGGTTTCTATTACAGATCAAACGAATATCCTTTTGGCAGCATTGAAAAATTCACCAAGTATAATGTACCATCAAGCGATTTTCAGCTGGTTTTTTATAAAAGTAACATAAGCAACAGATGGTGGATTGAAATACCAGTAGAATATGATACAGACAATAAAGCGAAATTAAATACGTTATTACCATGTTCCCATCAGGACTATTTATCAGCTTGTAATCAGGAACTTCCCGAACGGTGGTGGAAATCGCAAAGAAAAAACATGCCTTAAAGGATAATAGTCTGTTTTTTTTCTTTATGTTTGCTTTTTTATTGATGGCTAAAAATTTTAGTATAAATAAATTGTTTTAATAAAAAATTATAGATACGTTTACACCCTTATTTAAAAAATATATTACACCCATATTTTATGAAGAAAGTTATAGCATTTACAGTTTTATCCTTAATAGCTATTGGTTGCGGAAAAAGTTCCAGCAACGATAAAGGAGAACTTGTTGAAGTTCAGGGAAAAAAATGGAATCCTGAAAAGCCATACGGAATGTCGTTGGTTCCGGGTGGTGCATTTATTATGGGAAAATCTGATGACGATTTGGCAAGTGCCGGTGATGCTCCGACAAAAACCGTTACAGTAAGATCTTTTTATATGGATGAAACCGAAATCACAAATGGAGAATACAGAAAGTTTGTAGAATGGGTTAAAGATTCTATAATTAGAACCCGATTGGCAATATCGGCCGAAGAGCAAGGCTTAACCGGCCCGGTTAAAGGTGCGCCAAGAGCTTCCGGAAAGTCTTTGGGAAGTATTGGTGACTATGCCTTTAAAGGTGTAGATCCGGCTAAACAAACTCCGTATGACAAATATATGTCTGAAAATTATATTGGCACTGGCGGTGAAGATGATTTGACAGGAAGACGTTTAAACAAAAAAATCAAACTAAAAACCGACACTGCCAAATATCCAGATGAATTTTATAGTGAAGTTATGGACTCTATGTACATTCCAATAGCCGAATCTTATAATGGTTTAAGAACTATTGATGTCAATAAATTAGTGTTCAGATATACTGAAATGGATATGGTCGCTGCGGCCAGAGCAAAATCCGGAAAAAGAAGTAAATTTATAAAAACAGAAAAACTCAAAATTTATCCAGATTCAACCTGTTGGATAAAAGACTTTGAATATTCGTATAATGAGCCAATGCACAATGACTATTTTTGGCACAATGCTTACACAAAGTATCCTGTTGTGGGCGTAACCCAAAAACAAGCAAAAGCTTTTTGTGCATGGAGAACATTGTATAAAAACGCTTACATCAAATCAAAGCATAAGGGCGACAACGTTAATTCATTCAGACTGCCTTCTGAGTCAGAGTGGGAATATGCTGCACGCGGCGGACTGGCATCTGCAACTTATCCTTGGGGTGGACCTTATACGCATAATGACAGAGGATGTTATCTGGCAAATTTTAAGCCAAGTCGCGGTGACTATGCTGCCGATGGTGCGTTATACACCGTAGAAGCAAAATCTTTTGATCCTAATGGTTACAATTTATACAATATGGCCGGAAATGTAGCAGAATGGACAGCTTCATCCTATGATCCAAGTTCTTATGAATTTATGTCAACAATCAATCCAAGTGTGTTGGATCAGGTCAATATGCGTAAGGTAGTTCGTGGTGGATCATGGAAAGATGCAGCCTACAAAATACAAGTTAGCACCAGAGATTTTGAATATGCCGACACCGCCAGAAGCTACATTGGTTTTAGAACGGTTCAAGATTACATGGGTACACAGTCAACAGTAAATATTAAAAAAAGATAATTAACCAAAACTAAATATAAACAAATTAAACTCTATTATTATGGCAGTATTAAGTAAAACAACAATGAATTTCGCATACGGTATGGGAGCAGCAATCGTAATTATTGGTGCACTTTTTAAAATTCAACACTGGCCAGGAGCAAGCATAATGCTTATTATTGGACTTGGCGTTGAGGCTTTTATTTTTGCTCTTTCAGCTTTTGACAAACCTGACAATGAATTGGATTGGTCGTTAGTATATCCAGAATTAGCTGGTGGCGAAGCAGCAGACAAAAAAATTAAAAAAGAAGATCCAAAAGAAGCTCAAGGTATGTTGTCTCAAAAATTAGATGCCATGCTTAAAGAAGCTAAAGTTGATGGTGAATTAATGACAAGTTTAGGAAATAGTATCAAAAACTTTGAAGGAGCAGCAAAGGCTATTGCTCCAACGGTTGAATCTATGTCAGCTACCAGAAAATATAGTGAAGAATTATCAATGGCCGCCGCTCAAATGGAATCATTGAACAGCTTATATAAAGTGCAGCTCGAAAGTGCTTCCAGAAATGCAGAAGCAAATAAGGAAATAGCTGACAATGCTTCAAAATTAAAAGAACAAATGCAGTCCATGACCGCAAACATAGCCTCCCTAAACAATGTTTACGGTGGAATGCTTTCTGCAATGAACAATAAAGGATAATTAGTTTTATACTTATTTTTAAACTATTAATAACAAAATAAACTAAGTAAAATGGCAGGAGGAAAATTAACCCCTAGACAGAAAATGATAAACTTGATGTATCTTGTTTTCATTGCGATGTTAGCATTAAATATGTCCAAAGAAGTATTATCGGCTTTTGGAATTTTGAACAATAAAATTGTCGAATCTAACTCACTTACCGATGTTAGAAATAGTTCTTCTTTTGCTCAATTGGCTCAGAAAGCAGCCGATCAGCCAGGTCAGTTTGGTACAAAAAAAGAAAAAGTAGCCAAAATCAGAGCACTTTCAAAAGAATTTAACGATTATATTGAAGGCATTAAAAGTACGGTTGTTAAAGATTTTGAAAAAGATAAAGACGGAAATTTGCCATTTGAACAAATGGACAAAGGCGATATTTTTGACAATATGTTTTTTACCGGCGATGCACTTTCTCCGAAAGGAAAAGAATTTTTAGCTAAAGTGCAAGAGTATCCGGCCAAAATAAAAGCATTGGGTGGAAAAGATATTGCAGAATCTGAAATCAAAAAAATAGAGAAAAGATTTGCTACTTTACCAGTATATTCTGAAAAGGCAGGTGCAAACCTAAAATGGATTGATTATAATTATAAGGGTTATCCATTAATTGCTTCTGTAACAAAACTGTCTCAATTACAAGCAGATATCAAAACTACGGAAAGTGATGTAATGACAGGTATGTTTCAATCTGATTTAGTTTCTGCAGCTTCGTTAACAAAATATCAACCGATAGTAGTTTTAGACAAAACAGTTTTCTTTCAGGGAGAAGCAGTTACTGGAAAAATTATTTTAGGAAAATTTGATGAAGAATTGGTTGCCAAATCGGTTGTTGTAAACGGAAACAGCATAAAAGCAGTAGCCGGTCAGGCCAACTTCTCTTTTGGTGCAGGAACTGTTGGAGAAAAAGACATAAACGGCTCTTTTGATTTTGACGAGAACGGAAAAGTTGTCAAGCTGCCTATAAAAGGTTCTTACGTGGTTGTTCCAAAACCAAATTCAGCAACAATTTCTGCCGATAAAATGAATGTTGTTTATCGTGGTGTAATTAATCCAATGACAATTTCATTCGCTGGTATTGCAGACAATAACGTAACAGCGAGTGCTCCGGGTTTAGGAAAAGGAAGCAAACAAGGGCAGTATAGTATTGGACCAAATATCTCTGGAACAGAAATAATGATCAATGTAACCGCCAAATTACCAGACGGAAAAACAGTTTCGGATAAAAAACCATTTAGAGTTAAAAATATTCCGGCTCCAGTTGGAGCAATTGGAGGAACTCCGATAGCAGTACAAGGTCAAAAAAGCAGGTTAGAGGTTTCAACAATTTCTGCCGTACTGCAAGATTTTGATTTTGAAGTGAAATTAAATGTTGTGCAATTTACGTTAAAAGCGCCAGGACAACCTAGTGTTGTAGTTAACGGAAACAGAGTAAATGCGCAATGTAAAACTGCATTAACAAGAGTTAGTCGCGGCGATATTGTTATCATTCAGGATATAAAAACCAAACTGGAAGGTTCAACAATTATGTTGAGACAAACCGCTCCGGTTACTTATGAAATACAATAAATAAAACTATTATACGTTTTAAGTTTAAATATTAGAATTTCAAATTATGACTATTATAAAAATCGTAACCCTAATTGGTGTTCTTACTTTTGGAATCAATGTTTCAGCACAATCAAACTTGCTAAATGCTAAAACTCCTGATGAAATCGGTGTAAAATCTGCTGCTCAGTTAAAATCAGATAGTGACAAACCTTTGCCTTATGGTTATGTGCACGATAGAGACGTTATGTGGGCAAAAACTGTCTGGGAAATAATTGATTTAGATGAAAGAATTAATTTTCCTCTGTACTATCCTATTGATACAAACAACATCGGAAAAGACAGACGTTCTTTGTTTGATGTTCTGCTGAAGGGTATAAAATCGGGTAAAATCACTCAAACTTATGCAGATGGTGATTTTAATACTAAAAGAACTTTAAAAGATATGCAAAATTCTTTTAAGTTTACTGATACTACCAGTGCAGGTACAGATGAAATTAATAACAATTACGATTTGTACCACCCTAAACCAGTTGGTGCCAGAACAATTAAGGGTAAAAAATTAAAAGGTGGTAAACGTGCTCCTGATACTGTTATTGCCGGGAATACGCCAGTTGCAAAGGTTTTAGATGAACAATTTGTAAATTCTAGAGTGCTTGGTTCAATAGATATTACAAATTATAAAATTAAGGGCTATTGGTATTTTGATAACCGTCAGGGTGAAATGAAATACAGGCTATTAGGGATTTGTCCCATGGCTAAAGAAGCAAAAGATATTGGAAATGACAATTCAGAATTAATTGAACTTTTTTGGGTTTTTTTCCCGGACGCCAGAGAAGAGCTTCACCGAAGCTATGCGTTTAATCCTAAAAATACTGCTGTGCCAATTTCTTATGACAATTTACTGAACGCTCGTCGTTTTAATGCCGTTATCTACCAGGAAGACAATGTGTACGGAAATAGAAAAATTGAGGACTATTTAAAAGATAATTCGCAGTCTGAACTTCTTGAATCTGAAAGAATAAAAGAAAAAATTAGAAATTTCGAACAAGACATGTGGAATTACTAATTGTCCGGATGATCTAAATAAATTAAACTCTTATCACATCGGTAAGAGTTTTTTTAATTTAAAGCTATGATTGATTATATAATTGTTGGTTGCGGAATTGGCGGCATTTCTTTTATAGAAACTTGTATTGAAAACGGCAAATCGGTTGTTGTTTTTGATAATGATTCTCAAAAGTCTTCTAAAATTGCAGCTGGTCTTTACAATCCTGTAATTCTCAAAAGGTTTAGTGCTTTAAAAGATGCTCAACTTCAAATTGATTTATTAAACATTTTTTATGCTAATATCGAACAAAAACTGCAAGTTAAATTTGATTTTAAATTACCAATTTTAAGAAAATTTTTTTCCATAGAAGAACAAAATAACTGGTTTTCAGCTTCAGACAAACCAAATTTGAGCCCTTTTCTTTCTCTTGATTTGATAAAAACTAAATTTAAAAATATAAATGCACCATTCGATTATGGAGAAATTCTGCAAACGGGCTATATTGATACAGAAGTTTTTTTGTCATCTTATAAAAAATATTTAAAGTCTTTATCAGTCTATTTTAATGAACCTTTCGATTACCAAGAACTTAAAAATAGTAACGATATTATTTCATATAAAAATCTTGTGGCAAAGAATATAGTTTTTGCCGAAGGTTTCGGTCTGAAAAATAATCCTTATTTCAATGAACTTCCACTTGATGGCACAAAAGGAGAATTGTTTATCATTAAATGTCTGACTTTAAATTTAAACGCAGTAATAAACACCAGCATCTATATTGTGCCATTAGGTAATAGTTTTTTTAAGATTGGTGCTACTTATAATTGGGACGACAAATCGGATATGCCAACAAGCGATGGAAAAGAAGAGTTATTGACGAAAATTAAAGCAATTTTAGACTGTAATTTTGAAATAATTGAACATTTAGCTGCGGTTCGACCAACCGTTAAAGATCGAAAACCGTTAATTGGAACACACCCCAATTATAAAAACATACACATTCTAAATGGTTTAGGAACCCGAGGCGTCATGTTGGCTCCGCAGATGGCACAATATCTTTTCAATCATATAGAAAATGGAATTCCACTAGACAAAGACATTGATATTAAACGATATCTTAAAAATCTTTAATTTTAAGATTTGGTTCATATTTCACAAACAAATTAATATAAATATTGCGTGAAAGTCGTATCACAATCGGAAAACTAACAATTAAGGCCACAACTATTGCAATCAAAGAAGTAGCTATTGAAGTTTTAAGAAACACAAACGAAATTAAGAATGTCGCAATACAAATTGCAACATTCAAACCATAGCTAACATACATCGCACCATAAAAGAATGATGGTTCAATTTGATATTTCAAATTACAATGGCTGCATCGTTCATTCATTTGCAACAATTTGTAAACGTTAAAAGGATTTTTATCAACATACATACTTTCTTTTTGACATCGTGGACAACTTCCTGTTAAAATGCTATTTAATTTGGATCCTTTTTTTAACATTTGCAAAAAAATTAAATGTCAAAAAATTTGACACACAAAAATACGTTTTGTAGTTGGTGAATTTTGCCAATTTATTTATAAAACTTTAAATCTTTTAATAAAAAAATTAATGTTAAACATACATAATTTGTCTATTTCCTTCGGTGGAACCTACCTTTTTGAAGAAGTAACTTTTAGAATGGGTGCTGGTGATCGAGTTGGACTGGTGGGCAAAAACGGAGCTGGAAAATCCACAATGTTAAAAATTTTGGCAGGTGATTTTAAACCCGATTCAGGACAGATTGCAACCGAAAAAGAAGTAAAAATTGGTTTTTTACGTCAAGATATTGATTTTGAACACGGTCGAACAGTATTAGAGGAAGCATATGAAGCTTTTATAGATATTAAAGTTGTTGAACGAAAACTAGAAGAAATAAACCATCAATTAGTAACAAGGACTGATTATGAAAGTGACGATTATTCCAAAATAATTGAAGATTTATCAGATTATACGCACCGTTTCGATTTATTGGGTGGTTATAATTACATTGGCGATACCGAAAAAATATTACTCGGATTAGGGTTCAAAAGAGACGTTTTTAACAATCAAACCGAAACTTTTTCTGGCGGATGGCGCATGCGAATTGAACTGGCAAAGCTATTGCTTCAGGCCAATGATATTTTGCTTTTAGATGAACCTACTAACCATCTGGACATCGAAAGTATTATTTGGCTGGAGAGTTTTTTACGCAATTATTCCGGAGTTGTAGTAATTGTTTCACATGATAAAATGTTTTTAGACAATGTTACAAACCGAACAATCGAAATTTCGCTGGGAAAAGCTTATGATTTCAACAAACCATATTCACAATATTTAGAATTGCGCCATGAAATTCGAGAAAAACAACTGGCTACACAGAAAAATCAGGCCAAAAAAATAGAAGAAACAGAAAAACTAATCGAGAAATTTCGTGCTAAAGCTTCAAAAGCATCAATGGCACAGTCTTTAATTAAAAAATTAGATAAAGTAGAACGTATAGAAGTTGATGAAGATGACAATTCTGTTATGAACATTTCATTTCCAGTTTCTAAAGTACCAGGAAAAGTAGTGATTGAAGCCGAAAATGTTACAAAAGCCTATGGCGACAAAATTATTTTAAGCAACATTGATCTTTTAATTGAACGAGGAAGTAAAATTGCTTTTGTAGGTCAGAATGGGCAGGGAAAATCGACTTTTATCAAAGCAATAGTTAACGAATTCGAATATCAGGGCATTATCAAGATGGGACATAATGTTCAGGTGGGATATTTTGCCCAAAATCAAGCTGAATATCTTGATGGCGAAATTACACTTTTGCGTACAATGGAGGATGCCGCAACGGACACAAATCGTTCTAAAGTGCGCGACATGTTAGGATCGTTTTTGTTTCGTGGAGATGATGTTGATAAAAAAGTAAAAGTTCTCTCTGGTGGAGAACGCAATAGGTTGGCATTGTGTAAGTTATTGTTGCAGCCAATTAATGTTTTATTAATGGATGAGCCTACAAATCACTTGGATATCAAGTCAAAAAATGTGTTAAAAGCAGCTTTGCAGAAGTTTGAAGGAACACTGCTTTTGGTTTCTCACGATCGGGATTTTCTGCAGGGAATGTCAAATTTAGTTTACGAATTTAAGGATCAGAAAATTAAAGAATATCTTGGCGACATTAATTATTTTTTAGAACAAAGAAATCTGGAAAACATGCGCGAAGTCGAGAAAAAAAGCACTTTAATCTCTAAGGGAGGAATTGTAAAAGGTGAAAATAATTCCATTTCTTATGAAGACCAAAAGAAGAACAAATCGTTGCAAAACCGATTATCGAAAGTTGAAAGTCAAATCAAAGCATTAGAAAAAAATATTCAGCAAGACGATAAAGCACTGACATCAAGTTATGACAAACATATTGAAGACGCCAATTTTTTTACTGCTTATAACAAGAAAAAAGCAGATTTAGACAAACTTTTAGAAGAATGGGAAGAAGTGCAGGAAGAAATTGAGGGATTATAACGTGCAATATTTAGCCGCAGTTTTCAGTGACAGAAATTAGTTTTTAGTTTCGGTTAAAATTACAATTTTCAGTTTAAAAAACGCGATCCTTATTCATAATATTTTTTATTTTCAAACCATTTCTATTAATTTACCTTTTTGTAATGATTGAAAATTTTACAGCAAATTAAAAGTTGCGATCGTAAATTAAGATGCAATACTTCAAACTATCGGTCAATTAATCCAATGTCTTTTGAGTGCTCAATTGCTTCAAAACTATGTTTAAAATAACAAATTTTCACATTTAAACTTTTGATATTTTCAAGCACTTTTATCACATCAATTTTTTTATGTTTTCCCGTTTGTCTGATATAAATTGCTTTAACAGTTACTGGAAAAATTTTGCAGATACTTTCATATAAAAAAGGATCATGTTGTGAATCATCGCCCAGAAGTGTGTATTGCAAATTGGGATAAAATTCTAAAATGTGTTTAATTTTTTCAAATTTGTGGTTGTGATTGCCACGTCCCGAAAAAAACAAGTCTCTTAAACTGGTTTTAATATCTTTAAGCAACAAAACCGCTCTTGGCAAATCGTGAATTTCAGTAAAATGGGTTATAAAACGATACAAATTCCATTCGCTGCTGGATACATAAAAAAACGGATTTTGTTCAGATTTGTTGTTTTTCCCCGCCGTACTCAATGCCTGATAATGCTGCACAACATCTTCAAAAACTTTGCGATCATTAACGTTTTTGAACAACAAAATGTATAATTTTTTTAATGGGTTTCGGGTGTGAGAAACTAAAAAAGTATCATCAATATCAGATATAAAACCAAAATTCCCCGTGTGAGGCTTGATGTAGCTCCCTGTTTCAATAATAGTTTTTTGATTGTAAAAAATTGAAACAACGTAGTCATTCCAGCCGAAATTTTGATAATTCGATAGTGGTACACAAAATTTAAAAAAACCGTCGTCAAGAGTTTTTGTGTGAATCTGCACGCCATTTAAGTTTAAATAAACATCAAAATTAGGCAAAGTTGGAATGCGAAACATTCTGACTATTGAGTTGGCATTTTTAAAATTTTTCTTCTGAAAATCGTAATCATCTTTTGAAGAAGGTTTAAAAACATGCCCCATTACAATTAATTCCTGCTCATTTGCATAGCCGCGATATAATCGTAAAATGGGTTTCATTTTTTTTGTACCTTTGAATTAATTTTAAAATTACAATAAATTTATTAAATGACCCCTAATTTTGCAAAAAAAAATATATTTTTTAATCTTCAATCCTATTTCTGGCGACATTGATAAAGCCGACATTGTTTTTCAAACTTTTGCTTATGCAAAGCTTTTTGATATTGAAATTATTGTTTATCAAACCACTGGAATTAAAGATGCAGATGCTATAATCGAGCTATTCAAAACGCATGAACCAGAAAGAATTTTAATTGCTGGCGGAGACGGAACCGTAAAACTGGTGGCTGAAGCTTTAGAACATTTTGATGTTATTTTTGGAATTTTGCCTGCAGGATCTGCCAATGGGCTGGCAACCGATTTAAACTTGCCCGAAACTATATCTGAAAATTTATCTATTGCTTTTCATAATAATTTTATGGAAATGGATATGGTTTCAATCAATGGCATCAAAAGTTTACATTTAAGCGACTTGGGTTTAAATGCTGTTTTGGTAAAAAACTATGAAAACAGCACAACTCGTGGAAAATTGGGATATGCTTTGCAAATTATTCCCACTTTGTTAGAATTTGAAGAGCCATTTTCGATTACAATTGAAGCAAACGGAACAACTGTAGAATATAAAGCTGCCATGGTTGTTGTGGCGAATTCGCAAAAATACGGAACAGGAGTTATTATCAATCCCAACGGAAAAATGAATGACGGAAAGTTTGAAATTGTCATTTTTAAAAATTTGGACATAATTGTTTTTGCAAAAATAATTACCGGAAATATGCCGGTCAACGACGAAGACATTGAAATTATTTCGACTGAATGTGCAGTAATTACAAGTAATCTGCCAGTTAGTTTCCAAATTGACGGCGAATATATCGGTGAAGAAACCCAGTTGGATATTAAAATTTTACCAGCACAAATGAAAATTGCAATTCCTGATTTTTTTGACGAAAATCTTTTGGAGCTGTAAATTTATTGCTGTAAAAATGACATAAATTGAAGTTTCCTGTTTTTTATTTTTAAAAAAAATCATAGGATTATTCAAGTGTGAATTATATAATTTTTTTTGTTTTTTATGTAAAACTATCTTTTGCAGATATTGCACCTTTGCAATTCTTAAACAAAAAAAACATCATGAAAAAAACGTATTATTTTAAAACAATTTTTACTGCTCTGGCAATTATTTTTGCTATCAGCTTTTCAAACGCACAAGATGCAAAAACTTACGATCAGGGTTTCAGATTGGGTATAGGTATTTCGGCGGGACTTCCGTTTGATAAACCTTACAATTTCAATTTAGGTGCTGATGCGCGGTTGCAGTATGATTTATCAAGAAAATATTCAGTTACCTTAACAACTGGTTACAACAATCTTTTTGTTTCAAGTCCAGGAAACGATTTAGGATATATTCCTGTAAAAGTTGGATTTAAAGCATTTGTTATCGAAGACCAGTTTTACCTGATGGGCGAAGTTGGTGGAGCATTTGCGGTAACAAATAATTATAATCAAAAATCATTATTGTTGAGCCCGAGCATTGGTTATGTTACAGAAAATTTTGATTTTAGCATTCGTTATGAATATTTAAATGATTTTCAAGTTATTCGAAACAACATTTTGGCTACTGGATTAAGTCAGGTTGCGTTTCGTGTTGCTTATGGTTTCAAACTTTAATTTAAATAGTATTTAAAAAAAAAGCGGTATTTTTGCCGCTTTTTTTATTGGATTAAATTTGACAGCTTTTTGAAAGTTGTCAAATTTTTTTTAAAACTTTATTTTTTAAATCAGGCTTCGCTTTGTAAACTATTATTTTTTTTAAAAATTACACTTTTCGATTGTCTTATGTTGCATTTCAAAATTGCCATTTACATTTTAATTGCCATAATTCTTGTTTAATTTGCACTTCCGATATTTTGAATGTTTCCATTTCCAGATTTTGTCTGAATTAATGATTCTGAAACATTTACCTTCGCATTTCCATTTCCACGACAAGTTACTTTTGCATTTTTTGTTATTAATTTACTGGCAAATAAATTACCGTTCCCGCGACAAATTACTTCAAGATTTTCGGCTATTCCTTGCAGAGTTGTGCTTCCGTTTGCAGGATTTACTGATTTGAAATTTTTGCTGCTGATTTTTGAAACCATTAATCCTGAATTTCCATTATTGCTCACTTCGGTCAGAAAAGGCATTGTTATCACAACTTTAATTTTTGTGTTTTCTATATACATATTGTTGTTACGATTACCTTTTAGTGCAATCGTTAGCTTTTTATCTTCAGAATTTTCAGTTAAAGTTAACAGATTCAACAAATTATCATCAATTGTGATTGTAATGTTGAATGGTTTTCCGACTTCAATTTCGAGTTTTCCGTCGAGGTCGTCAAAATTTACTTTATTGAAATTGTGATAATCATAGGTTTTTGTAATTGTTTTTCCTGAACCTCGAAGTTGAGCTGATGAAAAAAATGTCATTAAACTTAATGCTAACGTCATAAATATTGTTTTCATGATTTTTTATTTTTAAATTGATTTTTATTCAAATATTGAAGCAGTATTTACTTTTTGTATCCCATTGATAAGCCCGTATCGCCAGTAACATATAAGTCTACCGATGCCGTATCATTGGCTTTGTTTTCAATAACTAATGCAGTATTGCGTTCAGCTTTAACTATTATGCTTTCGTTTGGTTTAACGATAACCGGCGAATGTGTTCCGCCAGCTATTGGAGCCATAAATATTTTTAAATCGTGTTTGGAAAGATTTTTCAGTTTTACCTTAAACGTTCCGTGTTCATTATTTCCTAAAACAAAACTATCATTTGGTTTAATAATAGTGTTAGATGTTAGTGACCCAAAAATACTACAAGAGTTTAACACGATTCCTAGTGCAATGGTTGTGATTAATTTTTTCATTTTTTTTAAGATTTTAATTTTGTTTTGAAATTGTTAACGATTAACAATATTGCAAAGATGCGTCAACTTCAAACTGTAAAAGCTTCAAATCATAATTTGGGACTAAAAAAGTTGGTATCAAATTATGGGGTCAATGATGGTTTGGCTTCGAGGGTTTGGGTCTCAAATCATGATTGATAAAAAAATGTTAGATTTGAAATGGATTGCTGCGTTAGTGATGGTAGTGGATATCCTTTTTTTTATCCCGTCCCGTCTTTTATCCCGAGACTGCATAAAAAAAAGATTGAAACGGACAGCCCGACCCGCCGCGGCGGGGAACGCCCAAAAGACTTTAAAACTTCAACAAATATTCTTTTGGCGCAAATCCTGTGCTTTTTTTGAATGCCCGATTGAAAGTCGCTTTGGAATTAAAGCCACAATCATAAGCAATTCCGAGTAAAGTTGATTTTTTGTGTGCGCCAATTGCGAACATTTCTTTGACAGCTTCGATGCGGTAATTGTTGATGAAATCATTAAAATTCATTCTAAATCCTTGATTTACAGTTTTAGAAATTACGGCAACATTGGTTTGTAATTTTTTTGCTATGTCTATTAATGATAATTCTGAGTTTTTATATAACGACTCTGAAACAATCAAATCTTCAATAGCATTTTTCCATCTATATAGATTCTCGTCTTCAATATCGCCAACAACTTCATGTTTAATATCAATAACATTGTCGAAAATAATGCCGGAAGTTGTATTTTCTGTCAAATAATAAACCAAGTTTTGCTCGTGGTATTTGAATTGAAAACCAATTTTTGTTATAGTATTATTACCGTAACCTGTAATTGCGATATAATAAAGCACAAACGAAAATAATAAGTAAAACCACCAACTGCCTTGGTAACTTTTTATTTCTGGAAAAAATAAGGCGGTCAAATCAAAAACTACTGGCAAGAGTAACATTATCAAAAAGGCGATTAAATAATTTTTTATCCAGGCAAATAATAGTTCGTTGGCATTACTCGTAATTTCGACAACCAATTTTTTATAATTGGAGTAATATTTGAGACAAACAATAAAATAAAAAAGCATCGAAATTTGTCCCGAAATTTGATACCATTGATCAAAATCTTTATCCATTCCGTTGCTATAAAAATAAATATCATCTGCTATAACGCAATCATAAAAATAAATTAAAAAGCTATAAATCAAATAAATTAGTCCAGGAAATAAATGTAGGAATTCTTTTTTTTTAAATTTGAATAATGGATTTAAAAGGCTTTGTGTATAAAAGTAAATCACAGGCCCAACATAAAATAAATGCTGAAAAGGCATGTAAAACATAAAATTGCGATAAGGCTGATTGTCATACCAACCTGCAAATCCTAACATCCAAGGTGCAACATATAAACTACAAAGCAAAACAAATAAACTTAACCAATAGTTGGATTTATTTTCGGTTTGAATTCCTTTTTTCAGCAACAAAAAACTATAAATCAATCCTTGTGAAAAAGTGATTAATAATAAGGACGAATAAAAGTTAAAGTCGAATTGCATATTTAGATTTTTTAGTTTTCTGTAGCAGTTTTCAGATTCTTAAGTAACTGTAAACTATGACTGTGACCGAAAACTCATTTAAATGGATTTCGCTCGTGCCAATCAACTTTAGGCTCAAAATATTTGAATAAAATTGGCATAAATTTATTAATAATTTTGTTATTGTGCTTTATAAATCCAAACATTTGCATGGGTTTTGCGCCAACCGAACTTTTGATTTCTAGAGCGGTTCTTGCAAAAACAATTGTTTTAAATTTTTTATTTATAGAATAGCCAATCATATCGTACAGCATATTCAGATATAACATTTTTTCACGCTGAATCGCATCGTCATATCCTAAAAAATAGGTATCCATTGCAATTCCGTTTTTTATTAAAGTATCAAATCCAACTAATTTGTCATCAAAAAAATAACCATAAAAAAGAAAGTCGTTTGCCAGCTGTTTTTTTAGTTCAACAAAATGATTTTCAGCTAAATAAAAGGTGTTGAATGGTGCGTTTTTTGTTACGTTTAAATACAGTTTAAAAATCAAATCGTTGTAATGTATAATTTCTTCCAAAGATAATTTGCGTTTTTCTACTCCTTGCATTTTTTTGTGCGCACGTTTGTACTGATCGCGATATTTTTTTGATAATGCAGCAATATAATCGTCATTGGAATTCCAGTTTTCGGGTATTTCAAAAACCATATTGGGCTGAATTTCGAATTGGTAATAACCATTGAAATCAGGGAAATTCATTTTGTCAATTTCATATTTCTCAAAATCTTTAAAATTGACAATGTGAATTTTTTTGCCTTGTTTGCTAAAAATCTCTTGAAGTTCGTTACTAGCCTTATGAATTTCGCCAATAAAATCGGAATACATAATTAATTCTGAACAAACAAAAGCATTCTGACCAGTAAGCATATTATTGCCTATAAAAAGAATATTGTTTGCAAAGTCTCGAATTTTAGATTGAAAACAACTTTTATTAACACCAAAAGAAGAAATATTTGCAACAGAAAGCATTTGTGTAATGGCAATTCCAACTAATTTCTGGAATTCAAAAACACCTATAAAATGGCATATCATATTTTTTGGAGCCGCATTTTCGAGAACTGCCAGATAATTAGAACTAAAAAAAATGTTGCTTCCCGCAAAGTCATTCCAGTTTTTAGGAAATTCTTTAGTTGAACTATAAATTTTATAAGATAAAGTCTTCAATTTTTAAAAATAATTCCAAATTTAATTAAATTGGGTTTAAATCAAATTAAATTTCTTATTTTTATAAAAAAAATTATGAAAATTTATAACCCAGAAACTAGTGCAAGTATTTTAAATGAATTGAAGGATTGGACTTATGGAGATAATAGTATTTTAAAAAAAATAGTTTTTAAAAATTTTTCAGAGGCCGTGTCGTTTATTGTTCAGCTTGGTTTTATCGCAGAAAAATTAAACCATCATCCCGAAATTCATAATGTTTATAATATTGTTCAGCTCAAACTTACAACACACGATTTTAATGGTGTTACCGAAAAAGATTTTGAGTTGGCAAAGGCAATCGACAACTTGTTGAAAAAATAGTTTCTATTTATAAAAAGGTTAAATTTAATAAATTAAAACTAATTAATTTTTTTAATATCCGTAAGTAATTTTTAAATTTTAGATAATTTTCTTTAGAAATAATTTTTTTACTTCTTAATTTTCTTGTCCCGAATGCTTTTCAGTATTTTTAGCATCACTATTTTCTTCTGCTCTTTTGTTGCTTTCTTCGGTTGTTCATCTTTCTGATCCATTTTCTATATAATTTCTGATCAAACAATCTTCGTGCATAAAAATACTACTTTATTCATTTCGTAACACTCAAAATTCGATTTTTCTAATGTCAAAAACTAAAAAAAGATAAGATGTTTTTTAAATGTCGGGCAAATGTCGGGCAACTTATAAATAAAAAACCCCTAACTATCTTACAGTTAAGGGTTTTGTGCGGATAATAGGACTCGAACCTACACGCCTTGCGGCACCAGATCCTAAGTCTGGCATGTCTACCAATTTCACCATATCCGCAAAATTGTGAGTGCAAATATACAAATAATTATAAATTATGAATAATGAATTATAAATTTTT
>ENA-OFCF01000320-OFCF01000320.1-metagenomes-genome-assembly--contig:-NODE-320-length-21667-cov-9.027438_pt1 | contig 21667 bp, 15 predicted proteins | sample MGYA00153387_OFCF01 | MGnify analysis MGYA00153387
TCTGCCGCTAAAGCATTGTGCCTCAGGAACTCACGAAGTCTGGGACAGGCTCTAAGTTAGCGCCTATGGGGCCCACCCCTCACCCCATCGCTTAAAATTCCCCTAACCATTCCACTGCCGCACGACCCGCGCGGGTGCCAGTGGCAAAACATCCCTGCATCAAGTAGCCTCCAGTCGGTGCCTCCCAATCGATCATTTCCCCCGCCACAAATATTCCGGGGAAACGGCTTAGCATTAGGCCAGCATCCACTTCGTTCCAACAGACGCCGCCCGCCGATGATATCGCCTCTGCCAGCGGCTGCGGTCCATCTAGCGGAATCACACAATGTTTCGCCTCGCGTGCTAGAGAATCCACATCAGCCCACGCACTTTGCGAAAGTATGGCATATGCCGCATCGCTCAAACGCCAGCGAATGCGCGCCTCATCGAGAAACCCACGCCGCACTGACTCCATCCGTGCGACCAATTGTCCGTGGGTGAAGGTCGGCTTGAAATCAATCGCGATGGCAGGGGATTCCATCTCTCTCAGCGCCTTACCAAGTTGATAGATCACACCACCTTCCAGTCCATATCGTGTGACCATGAGTTCGCCGGAAACCACGTTATCACCCACACGCGCAACGATGTTCTTGATCGGTTTTCCCTCGGCCACATCTAACACACTGCGCGACCACGCATGACGCCAGCCACAATTCGCAGGCAGCAAGTCGCGACAATCGATGCCATACTCCCGGAATTTTTTGACCCAAAATCCATCAGATCCAGTCTGCGGCCACGAGCCACCACCCAGCGCGAAAACCACGGCATCGGCGCGAATCGATTTTCCATTAGAAAACTCAAGTGTGTGAGGGCGGCCAGAGACTAGATCGCTCCATCGATGATTCATTTCAAAGCGCACGCCCAGCTTGCGCAAACGCATGATCCAGCGGCGCAGCAAGGGTGCCGCTTTGAGTGCCTTTGGATAAACACGCCCGCTGCTCGCTTGAAAAGTTTCCACCCCAAGACCGCTCGCCCACTCACGCATCGCCGACGAATCAAAATCTTCCAACAGAGATTTCCAGACTTCATCCGGTTGGCCTGGGCCAGAATATCGGCTGATGAAATGACTCATTTCTTCGCCGTGTGTTAGGTTAAATCCACCTTTTCCCGCCACTAACAACTTCCTGCCTACTGAGGGTTTTGCATCGAACAAAACTACCTCCACGCCGGACGTGGCCGCGATTTCTGCGGCACGCAAGCCGGCTGGCCCTCCGCCAATTACTGCTAATGGTGTGGAAAGATACATGATCATTAAAACATTTGGATCACGCCGGCGCACTGCGTTTGAAAATCCATCGCTCGATGCAGAACATTGCAAACTACAGAATTACAAGCAAGGGATGATTCCAGACGAGTTCGCAATCGGTCTGTCCAGCTCAGAGCGCGCCCTCAGCAACTTTCTATTATTCGTTTTTACTCATCTAACTCATCTTTCGTCTTGGTGATTTCAACCCGATGTCATGCTTTCCCGCGCAAGGATCTACCCGACCATTTTCGAGCGGAAGACCAGCATATCCGTGGGAGAATTCACTGGTGCCGGTTCCGCTCCTCACGAATGACCGCCAGCGCATCATACAACGCACAAATCACCACGCCGCAGGTGATGACGCCGCAAGCACCCCACCATAACAGAAAAAACCAAGGGTTTTCGGCTAGCCAGCGATCTACTAACCACAAACCTGCGGCCATCGATAAAAGCGCAACTGCCAGCATCCACATGATGATTTTTCGCCGCGCCGCACGATCATGAAGAACCGCTCTGGCGATCTGTTTGCTATTTGCCCAATCGGAATTCCCATTCGCCATGCAATGGATTTCAAACCGCAAAGCCCACCCATCCAAGTTCTTTTTCCACAGAAACCCACCCGGAAAAGAAAAAGGCCGCCGAGGAGTCCCTTCCCCGGCGGCCAAAGCCGTCTGCCCACATCCACACCCATGGAATCGGAGACAACTGTGCTGTTACACCCTTACATGAAGCAACGGTTAGCCGTCGCTTACGGTTTCATAGACCTTCAACATGGGTGAACGTTCAAAGAATTTTAAAAATATTCAAAAATCTCTGGTCTTTCCAAGGTGGGAACGGGAAAAATCGCTAGGATTCATGACAATGCCTAGACTAACAGTTACGCCACGCCTTGCCGGAGCCGATAGTTTCGCGGCGAGACACCAGTGTTTTTCCGGAATTGGCGGGTGAAATAATTGCTATCATTGAAACCGACTTCAAACGCGATCTCGGTGACGCGTTTGTCCGTGTTGCGCAACAGACTGCACGCACGAATCATGCGCTGGCCAATCTGCCAAGTTAGAGGTGAGCTGCCGGTTGCGGATTGGAAAACCCGCAGAAAACTCCGGCGTGACATGTGAGCAATGCTGGCCAGTTCGTCCAGATTGACATCACAACAAACATTTTTTTCCAGATGGGAAAGTGCCTCACCGATCCGCAACAAAGCGCGTGCGTCTGGCGATGGACTGCGTCCATAACAACGCGATAAGACACCGATGATTTGCATGAAGTGCGCCGTGGCTACGAATGCGAATCCTGCTTCGCGATGTTTCAACTCGTTTTCCAATTGATCCACTAATCCATTGATGTGGGCCAATTCTTTGATGTTGAGGTGGAGCCTTCCCCCCGCCGGCTGACGGCTGGGTTCCAGCGTGAAAAGCGCGTGATACCCGGCAACGGACGGCAGATCCAGCAGCATGATTTTCAACTGGTTAGGCTGGTAGAGAATGTTCACCAAATGAAGATCTTGCAGGTTTTGATATTCGTGCTCGCCATGTCCTTGAATGACAAACACATCGCCTCCCGTGAGCTCCCAAGAATCTTGGCCAATGACATGCAATCCCTTGCCGCCAGTGATGATGACCAACTCAGCGAATTCATGAGCGTGCGGTCCGAAAGGTTCCTGTGGAGTTCTGCGTTCAACGCAAATTGGAAAGCCATCAGGATGAAACCAGTCATTGATTTTTAAGATTTTTTCCACTGGCGTGATCATGCTGGTTTTTGGCCGAACAGTAGAGGTAATTTTCGAAAAATATGATAAAAAAACGCCCTTCCAATTGTCCACCCATGACCGCATCGTCCAAATCCATATCCAAATCCTACTCCGCCGCTCAAACCCGCTACGCCGAAATGGGCGTCGATACCGAGGCCGCGATGGCGAAACTCGCGCAAATTCCGATTTCGCTGCACTGCTGGCAGGGCGATGATGTTGGGGGTTTCGAAAACTCGGGCGATGGTCTCAGCGGCGGGATTGCCGTGACGGGAAATTACCCGGGAAAAGCCCGCACTCCAGATGAACTCCGCGCGGATCTCGGCATGGCGCTTTCGCTGATTCCCGGCAAACACCGTCTCAATCTCCACGCTTTTTATGGCGAATTCGGCGGCAAGAAAGTGGACCGCAACCAAATCGAACCCGCGCATTTCACCTCGTGGATCGATTGGGCAAAATCTAATGGCATGGGGATGGATTTTAACCCCACCTGCTTTTCACACCCAAAAGCGGCGGATGGATTCACCCTCTCGCATCCCAAAAAAGCGATCCGTGATTTCTGGATCGACCACTGCATTGCCTCCCGTGAAATCGGTGCGGTGATGGGCAAGGCACTCGGCTCACCAACGGTCACGAACGTCTGGATTCCTGATGGTTTTAAAGACACTCCAGTGGATCGGCTTTCGCCGCGCAAGCGCCTAGCAGATTCGCTCGATCAAGTATTCGCAAAAAATCTCAACCCAAAACACCACCTTGATGCGGTCGAGTGCAAACTCTTCGGCATCGGCAGTGAGAGTTATGTGGTCGGCTCACACGAATTCTACATGGGTTATGCGATCAAAAATCAGAAACTGCTGTGCCTCGATGCTGGACATTTCCACCCCACCGAAGGCATCGCGGACAAGATCAGCAGCGTGTTGATGTATGTGCCAGAAATCCTGCTGCATGTGAGCCGCGGCGTGCGCTGGGACAGCGACCACGTGGTGACTCTGGATGACGCGCTGCAATCCATCGCCAATGAATTGGTGCGCAACAATCTACTTACACGCACCCACATCGGGCTGGATTTTTTCGATGCCAGCATCAACCGCATCGCCGCGTGGACCATCGGCACACGCAACACACTCAAGTCGTTGTTAATCGCTCTGCTAGAGCCTCCGGCCCTGCTAGAAGCCGAAGAATCCGGCGACTACACCACACGCCTCGCATTGATGGAAGATGCGAAAGGCTTGCCATGGGGCGCGGTTTGGGATCATTACTGCGAAGTCAAAAACGTCCCTGCTGGGAATACTTGGCTGACCGACGTGAAAAACTACGAAAGCAAGGTGCTGAGCAAACGTGCTTAATTAATTAACTCTATTATATAAAATCCAACCAATACTATTATGGGAAATGCAATACTCGGAGTGGTCTTTCACTGGCTCGGCGGTCTCGCCTCGGGCAGTTTTTATGTGCCTTACAAAGGCGTCAAAAAGTGGTCATGGGAAACTTACTGGCTAGTCGGTGGATTCTTTTCGTGGATCATTTGTCCGTTGTTGCTAGCGAGCATTCTGACCAAAGATGTCTTCGGCGTGCTCTCTAGCCAATCCGCAGGCACATTAGGACTGACCTACATGTTTGGTGTGTTGTGGGGATTCGGCGGCCTAACATTCGGCCTAGCGATGCGATATCTTGGCATGTCCTTAGGCATGGGCGTGGCTCTCGGATATTGCGCGGCATTCGGCACTTTGTTGCCACCGATTGCCAAACAATTCATCCCGAGCATCCCTGATGTGCAAGTGGCCGAGTCGATTTCTCAGATCGCGTCAACTTCCTCAGGTCAGGTAACATTGTTAGGAGTTATAGTGTGTTTGCTAGGCATCTACATCGCCGCGCTCGCCGGAGCTACCAAAGAAAAAGAAATGCCAGCGGAGGAAAAACTCAAAACCATCGCGGAGTTCAATTTCAAAAAAGGCATCCTCGTCGCGACATTTTCGGGTGTGATGAGCGCATGTTTCAGCTTTGGCCTAACGGCTGGCAATCCCATCGGCGCAGCATCGGTGGAGGCAGGCACGAATGTCATCTGGTCCGGTCTGCCGAAGTTGATCGTCGTGATGCTCGGTGGATTTACCACCAACTTCGTTTGGTGCGTGCTGCTTAATTTAAAAAACCGCAGCGGCTATCAATATCTCGCATCTCATGCCCGTCCTGAACATGCCGCGCTCACGGCATCCGGTGGCGAACACGGAGGCTCATCTGTTGCGACTCCCCGCTCATCCTCTGATTTAAAAATCCCGGTGTTAGGAAACTATTTGTTCTCAGCCTTAGCTGGCACCACATGGTATTTCCAATTCTTTTTCTACACCATGGGAGCTACTCAAATGGGGAAACTCGACTTCGCATCATGGACGCTGCACATGGCCAGCATCATCATCTTCAGCACGATGTGGGGCTGGATTTTCCACGAATGGAAAGGCTCCAGCAGAAAAGCTCACAGTCTGATCGCAGGCGGCATTTTTACACTCATCCTCTCCACCATCATCATCGGTGTCGGCGCATGGATGAAGGGCCAGGGCCTCGCACACTAACGGAGCATCGAGACCGCTTTGGCGGTCGCGCTTGCGAGTGCTTCTACATCTAACTGGGTGTTGTAGAGTGCAAACGACGCCCGGGTTGTGCCGGTGATTCCAAAGCGGGCCATCAGTGGCTGGCAGCAATGATGGCCAGTGCGCACGGCGACTCCCATTTGATCTAGCAGCGTGCCGAGATCGTAGTGGTGAACGCCCTCAACCATGAACGAGAGTGAACCAGAACGATCTGCCGGACCAAAAAACCGGATGCCAGAAATGCTAGAAAGCGCTTCTGCCGCAGAGCGAATCAAATTACTTTCGTGAGCATGGACCGCATCGATGCCGATGCCGTTGAGGTAGTCAATCGCCGCGGCAAGAGCGATAGCACCTTCGATGTTAGGGGTGCCAGCCTCGTATTTGAACGGCGGGTCATTGTATGTCGTGTGGGCAAAAGTGACCTCCTTGATCATCTCTCCCCCACCCTGCCATGGCGGCAATTCATGGAGCAACGATGCCCTGCCCCACAGCACGCCAATGCCGGTAGGAGCATAGATCTTGTGGCCGGAAAATGTGAGAAAATCTGCCCCGAGTGCTTGAACATCCGTGCGCAGGTGCGCTGCCGATTGTGCAGCATCGATCAATACCAAAGCTCCGGTGGCTTTTGCGGCGCGGACCATTTCGATCACCGGGTTCACCGTGCCAAACGCGTTAGATATCCATGTCAGCGCGAGAAGCTTCACGTTTCCTTCTAGCAATTTTTGAAATGCTTCTTGATCCAGCGTGCCGTCATCATGGCAAGGAATCACCTTGAGTGATGCACCGGTGCGCTGGCAGAGCATTTGCCACGGGACGATGTTTGAATGATGTTCGAAAGCGGAAATGAGTATGTCATCGCCGACATGGATGCGATCTGATAGAGTGAGAATGTTTGCCACCAGATTGATGCCAGCGGTGGTGCCGGAAGTGAAAATCACCTCATCAGACGACTCCGCATGAAGATGATGAGCGACCGTTTGCCGGGCTTCTTCAAACGCATCCGTGGCAGCGCGGGCGAGTTGATGCGTGCCGCGGTGGATGTTGGAATTGATCAATTCGTAATATCGACGCGATGAATCTAACACGGCACGCGGTTTCTGAGTCGTGGCGGCATTGTCCAGATAGACCAGCCGACGGCCATGGATTGATTGGTCGAGTATTGGAAAATCAGCGAGCAGCGTTTCGGTAGAAAACATGGGGAAATGGGGCGCTCTTAGTCGCCGCGACCAACTTGGAACAGCCAGCCCTCACCCGCAACCCCCGAATTAACCATTAATCCCTGCGTTTTTCACCGCGTGGATCAACGGTGCGGTGAATCGAGCCACCGCAGCCGCCGGATTTTCCAGATTCATTTCCACTTGTTTGACAATCGCCGAGCCGACGATCACGCCGTCTGCCGCAGCCGCGACTGTGGCCGCTTGTTCGGGCGTGCTGATGCCAAATCCAACACAAACTGGCACGTCGGTATGTGATTTGATCGATGCGACAAATTCTGCGATGTTGGCGGCCGGCGCACCGTGGGCTCCAGTGACACCCGTGCGAGAAAGAGCGTAAATGAAGCCCTCGGCGGACTTTGCTAACAAAGCCACGCGATCTGCGGGCGTAGTCGGCGCGATCAAACGAATGTGTTTGAGGCCAGCTCCGGTGGCGAGATCGGTGTTTTGCGCAGCCTCATCCGGCGGCAAGTCTAGCAGCAGAATTCCATCGGCTCCAGCGGCGGCGGCATCGTGGTGAAATTGCTCGAAGCCATAGGTAAAAACCGGATTCAGATAGGTAAAAAGCACCAGCGGCGTTTCGTGGGTTTCGCGAAATATGCGGATCAATTCCAGCACGCGTGTGGTGGTCATCCCGGCTTTGAGCGCGCGATCTGCTGCTAACTGATTGACGATGCCATCCGCCAATGGATCAGAAAACGGCAAGCCGAGCTCGATGATGTCCGAGCCGAGATCGGCTAGAGTCTTCATGATTTCTAACGATTTTTCGAAATCAGGATCTCCAGCGGCGACGTAGGCGACAAACGCCTTTTGCTGGGATTTGCGGAGTTTCTCGAACGTGGCTGAAAGTCGATCGGGCATGGCGTGAGTGTGGCTTGCGCAAGGCTTAGAGCATCGACTCACAAACGTCCAACTCTGATCTGCGAATCCGTGCAATCTCAAGAGTTTTGCCGATCACTTCAATCAAGCGGTCTCGCAACGGCCGCGCTCTGGATGCGAGAGCTTTTTGCTCAGATTCGTAGGCCCGTCGGCCATCTGCGGTTTCGATACGCACCGCATCCAAACCCCAGCCCGAGAGATCATAAGGGCTGGCCCGCATGTCGAGATTGCGCAGATCCACCGCCAGTTCGAAACAATCGAGCAATAAATCTGAGCCGCACCATGGCATCGTTTTGGCAGCCCATTTGTAAAGATCCATGTTGGCGTGAAGGCAGCCCGGCTGCTCTAGCAAAACCCGTGATTCCAGCGTGGGCTGCATGTGATTGAGAGGACGCGCCTCGCTGGCAAAAAACCGGAAAGCATCGTGATGCGAACAACAGATGGCCTGAGATTCCACCACCGCGTTGATTTCCTCCTGCGGAAGGCGGAGCTTCAAAGTATTTTCATGGCGCACTTCTTTTCCCCGGTAAACCATCGCCCATTCGTGCAGGCCGTGGCAGGCAAAATTCGGCAAGCGGTCGCGAGTAGATTCTAGCAATTCAACGATCCACCTCAGCCGAAGTTGTTCTTTTTCAGTTAGCAATCCAGGATCGGTGAACCAACATCCATTTTCTAGCAGTTTCCAGCGACCAGACAATTCCTGCTGTGCATCATCCCATACGAGCGCAATTCCGACTTCTGGCCGCCATTGTTCAAGCAACGAAAACCCAAACGGATAGTATTCAAAGAGAAAGTCCGCGACCGGATGCGGCAGTCCGCGATCCCGCCGGTGCCGTGCGGCCAATGTGTGTTTTTCCGCCCTCTTTCGGTGCGCATCGGCTGTCTCCCGCCAGACGGCGGCAGGAAGAATCATTCGAGTTCCAAAAGTCGTCATGCGCGTGCAGACGATATCACGATTTGAGAAACTCATCCACCTTCGCTTTAATGGTTTGTTCATAGCCGGGAACGCTGAGTACATCGCACTCGCTGCCGAGGATGAACGGATGACCTACCTCGCGCATGCGCTCGAGCAATTGATCAGAGAGCTCCCGAACTCGGGCAACACTCACCAATTCATCCGAGTAGAATTGTTTGGTCGGCAAGTTGCCGTAAAGCACGGTGGACTTCGAAATTAATGCAGCATCTTCCCACAGTTGGCGTGAACATCCGAGGCTGATCATCGCTGGGTCAAGCCCTGCGAAACGACTGACCATGCCTTCGGTTAGTTCGCCGCAATCGTGGAAAATCAGATCAACATCCGCCGCTGCCAATTGTTCGCGGATTTCACGATTGAGTCGCATCACATAACGATCAAATATATCATAACTCAGCTCCAGTTGATTCGGAGAGAAATAGACTTTGTTTGCTGCGGGTTCGCACAGAATGATGGCCTTAGCACCGGCTTGGATCTGCGCATTCAGATAGACTCGGATGGTTTTGGCTGAAATTTCTAGCAATCTTTCTAGCATCGCGACTTCCTCCTCATCATCGGCAGTCGCCCCATCGCCTGCTAGGAATACAGGCGTGATAGGATCACTGATGAGTTTGGTCATCAGTGAAAACGGACCGATGCCCATGCCCACCGGCAAAAGGTCGGTTTCCGTTGCGATATGATGGATAGCCCCGCACACTGCATCCATTCTGCGCGTGAGTGGCACATCCCAATCGCCGCCCGGCATTTCGTTGAAATGAAATGCATCGATCTCCGCCGCGGCGATACCGTATGCGGACAATAAAGCTTCCTTTTCTAACTTTAAATCCATCAGTGGCAACGCCATCGGGCAGCGGAAACGCCGTGCCGCTTCCTCAATCACGCGGCCGAGACGTCCCCCGTCATCCGGAATCAACGCGTGGTCCGCATGGTCGTGCAGCACGAGATGGGTGCCGATGGGCATTTTCAATCCAGACGCAGCGAGATCGAGGTAATATTGGCGGTTCATAAAAACACTGAGATGTTAGGACTTCAACAAAGCCATTGCAGCATCCACAGCACTACCAGCATCCGCAGCATAACCATCGGCTCCAATTTCGTTAGCATACTCGGATGTGATAGGCGCCCCACCGATCACGATCTTTGGCGAGAGTCCGGCTTCGCGGATGGCTTTCACCGTTTCGCGCATGGCGGGCATGGTCGTGGTGAGCAATGCCGAAAGTCCCACAAGCTTGGCGTTATTCGCGCGGATGGCTTCGACGAATTTCGCCGCTGGCACATTTACTCCGAGGTCGATAACGTCGATGTTAGCGCCTTTCCACATCATGGCGACGAGGTTTTTGCCGATATCGTGCAGGTCGCCCTCAACAGTGCCGATGACTGCATTGAACTCGGCTACGACGCCGGCTTCAACGAGCATGGGTTCGAGGATCTTGAGCGCTTCTTTCATCGCACGGGCAGCGATGAGCATTTCTGGCACGAAAATTTCGTTATTTTTGAAGCGTTCGCCGACGATGGCCATGGCGGGAACCAGATGGTTTTCCACGATAAATTGTGCGCTTTCATTCGCAGAGATGCAGGCTTGCACGAGTTCGGGGATGTCCTTGCGTTTGCCGGCGATGATCGCGGCGCTGAGTGGGTGGTGATCATTCATGAGGACCGCAAGCTAACACTCCAGCGGTAAGACGTCTTGTGAGTTGGTGCGAATGTTTGGTAATACGGTACGATTCGGCCGTTCCTGACTTGTATCAACCTATGTCTCTGTCTTTGATGACCCCGATGAAACGAAAATCTCTCATGGATGAATTGGCAGTACGCCCGGTTTGTGGCGATGGCGCGATGGGAACCCTCTTGATGGCTCGCGGCATGGCCAGCGGCGCTTGTGGCATGGCATGGAACACCGACCGCGCTGATGATGTGAAGGCCATTCACGATGCTTACCGCGCGGCGGGATCCCAATTGATCACTACTAACTCATTTGGTGGCACGCGCTTCGTGTTAGACCATCACGGGCGCGCCACCGATGTGCGCGCACTCAATTTCGCCGCCGCTCAAGTCGCACGCGCTGCCGCCGGTGAGGACGCTTGGGTGTTAGGCGACGTCGGCCCATGCGGCGATTTCCTCGAACCTGTGGGCGACCTCACCACAGATGAGGTGCGCGAGGCATTCCGCGAGCAAATCGAAGCTCTGTTAGCAGGTGGCGCCGATGCGATCCTCGTAGAAACCATGAGTGATCCGGCGGAAATGGTCTGCGGCATCGAAGCCTCGCTTTCCTGCAATCCTGAGGTGCCAGTGATCGGCACTTACGCTTTTCAGAAAACCGCAACCGGAGAATTCCGCACCATGATGGGCACACCAGTAACAGAAGCTATCAGCCGTGCGGTAGAAGCGGGAGCTAAGATTGTCGGTGCGAATTGTGGTGCATCACTCGACCTCGATGACTACGTGGCGCTCTGCAAGGAAATCGCTGCCGCAGCGGGCAGCGCTCATGTCATCATCCAACCGAATGCCGGTGCCCCGCGTCAAGTGGATGGCGCGACGCTCTATCTAGCAACTCCACAACAAATGGCGGAAACTGCCACCCGATTGATAGAGGCTGGTGCGCACATCGTTGGCGGCTGCTGTGGCACCACCCCCGCACACCTCGCCGCTATCGCTGCGGTATTGTGAAAAATGGCTTGGTGATAACGAGAGGTGTATGTTCCTGATTTTAGCCCAAGACCTATCAGAATTTCACAGAATAGAGCGGAACCACTCCAAGCTCCTCAGGGTGTTCGCCTCGCCTCTGCTTTCGAGGCTCATGTATCCTTCCCAATTCTTTTCTTTGAGGAATTCAACGATCTTCCTGATGTTTTCCGCGTTGATACCCTCTCCGACAAATACTCCGCTCGCGGCGATGCCGGTGTCCTTGCCGATGGAAGCTGCGAGTTCCGGCGCGACATCTTTGACGTGGAAATGCCGAATCCATGGGTAAAGCTGCTTGGTGAACTCCACTGGATCATTGCCAGCAATAAAGGTGTTAGCTGTATCAAAATTCACGCCGACCCATTCGCTGTCGAAATGCTTCATTAGCTTGACCATGTACTCGGGATTATTCGTCAGTGGGCCATGCGGCTCAACGTTGATCATCACTTCATGAGTTTCGGCGAATTCAAGTGCTTGCGATATGTGATAGACCGCACAGTCATAAACTTGGTCGAGAGTCATTCCTGCCGGGATTTCCGCTCCGTCGGTCGTAGCGATCGCAGGGCAACCAATCGCCTTTGCCATTTGAATGCCACGGATCATATAAGGAATCGATTGCCAGCGATGCAATGCATAATGGCAATCCAACTGGCTAACTTTCAGCTGATAGCGATCCAGTTCTTTTTTGAGCGCTAATCCATCGATATTAAGAGAAATAGCTGGAGAAAAGCCGAGTCCCTCGAAAAAGTCTTCGCCGTTGATTGTGTTAATTTCTACAGTGTCGCAGCCGTTCTTTTGGCACCAATCGAATACATAAGAAATAGAGCGGTCGTCGTGGCGGAAGTTGTCGCTAGCAATAGTGATTTTAATCATGATGTTTAGATAATGTTTGTGGTTATGTTAGTTGACAGGAGAATAGTGTCATATCGAGGGAAGGCTATCAAATCTCACCTCGTTCTTGCTTTACCAAAACGGCGTGATCCCAGTGAGTTTGGACGATTATTTGGATAATCAACGATTGCTTGGTAAGAGAAAGAGCTTAGCGGCTTGCTGCTTTTTTCAATGAGAAGTCGATGGCCATTGATCGCCGCCACGGTCGCAATCGCTTGGTCACCGGAATAAAGCTGCTCATTGTCGGTTAGATCACGGATGCTGAAAGTTTGCCCAGGCCACGGGTTGCGAATTCGCATCGCAGGCGACGATGAACCAAGATCGATAGACGCGACTTGCAACGTTCCATCGACTACTTCAAGCCCAACACGATGGCCACCCTCGGTTGGCAGCCATGCGATTGCTTCCCAGTTGCTCGGCCAAGCATTGGCGAAGCGCAGCAAGCCATCGTAATTCTGCACGAGTGCCTCGTGAGCGGCATAACTCTGAACCGCAGTGAACTCAGTATCGATATCTTGATCTGTCGTGCCGCCGTTCCAACTGCTAAAGCCCTGTGAATAGACCAGAAACTTCTCGATACCATATAACAGCGCCGATTGGTAAAGATCGGCGCGACCCATGCGTGCGGCTTGCACTGTGGTTGGATGCCAATCGTAGCTTTCCTTAAAAACGCGTTTGTCGAGGGTGTTATTCGCGAGTTCAATAAGGGCTGGCTCACTTGTATCACCGATTGCATTCGCAGGCCAAATCGCATCCAGATCAGGATTTTCTTCGTTGTGTCCAGTATCGCGGGTAACAGCGCTCCAAGCGAGCGTCGTCACGCCATCGCGAGTCGTGGTGGGGAAATCTGGCAGCTTTCCGACAAGATCATTGAGCTTGGTGTAAAGTGTGGTATCGCCTCGTGTTAGAGCGAGTTCCATCACCACTGGCAACAGGGCACGAATGTTAGAAACATCTGGCATGTCGTCATCGTCATCCCAATTATTCTCACGGGAATTCACGCTGAGGTAATGATATTTGCCATCTGTTCCGAGACCAGAGGACATCAGCAATGAGCGATGAAAAAGCATTCCCTCGCGAATCATTGGCCATCGATTGGTGAGAAAGGTTTCATCTTGGCGGTAGCGATACTCCGCAATGGCACATGAAATAATTTCAAGAGTCGTGCTAAAGTTCCGCGAGTGATACCAACGCACGCTAGGCTGCGTTAGATTCTGACCTTGATAGGACTGAGAAGTGAGGAGTGAACCAGCGGTGCCAGGTTGGCCATCGGTGAACTCCGGGTATGCAGTGCCTTCGTAAGTCGGAAAGGTGGTTGCGGCGTGCTGCCGCAGCGCAGGCTGCCAGTTCATAAATGTATTCCAAGTCGCAAAGTTTGCTTCTGTTAGTCCAGAGGCAATGTTGGCATAATTAAGCGGTCGCAAATTTTGATACCAATTGTACAACGCCCAACGGGGAGTGGGCCTCCAGCTAAACATTCGCGTTTCTCCACCACCAGCCGCAGGCAATGGCGTGAGCGCCGCAGACAAACGAATGTAGGTATCGAGCACGATCATTTGCTCAATGTAGCGGGTTTCGCCATCTTTCGATGCAAGACGGATCATCGCGCAATTTTCCCACATCGCTTGAAAGGCGGCTTTTTGCGTCGCGATCATGCTGGTGAAAGGATCGGTGGCGAGAGGTGCCGCTGTTGCAGCGAGCGCTTCTGACTTTAGGCTAGTAAGGTTGACTAAATTACCCGTCCAAATTTTAACTGGGATGACCACTCGGTAGGTTCCGTTAGGATGAGGTTTGAAAGTCAAGGTCGCGCCATTGGCATTGCTCGCCGCAACCACATTGGTGCCAGCCGCTTGGGCTGCAAGAAACTGTGTGGCACGAAAATCCGGATAGCTGTTAGGCAATGAGCCGTCAGCGCCACACACGGCGATGCAATTGGCACCGCTAATTTCTGCACCCGGAACGTTGCTTGCGATGGTGTTGTGAGTATTTTTATATGTACTCAGTTCTACAATCACCGTCTCGGCTGGTGGCGCTCCTTGAACATCGATCACCAATTCTTCACCACCCCAGCGGAAGAATGAAGTCACTTTTAAATTACCGGCCTCCTGAGTGAAAATGCCATCGTGCACAGCAAGCGTGCCGCGGTAATTTTCAAGTGTCGTCAAGCTGCTGAGGTTGCGGATTCGGACGGTTCCCAAGCCACCCATTGCCGGCACGCCTTCCGGACGATTGAGGTGGGCGGTGAGTCCATTGGCAGGATCCACCCACAGTGCGGCACCGACACGGCCACTGCCCAATGGGACAGACTCACTATTAAGACTGGGCGCGGACTGATAGATTAGATTATTGCGCGCCAACCACTTGGCTCGGTCAAAATCAAGCTGGCCATTCGAGTCGATCGCCGTGAGTCCCGACCTCAGAGGGAATTCAATTGCTGTGGCTAGACGATAGAATTCTTTTGCCTCGGAGGCCTCTGAGGCAGGCACCGTTGCTGTCCCTAGCCCGTTGGTATCGGTGGTCGCCTCTAGCGGCTCAGTCAACGCACCGAATGGCGTGGTTAAGTCTGGAGATTTTGTTACTTGATAGGCTGTGAATGGCGCGCCTACGAAGTCGATGATGTAATCACCTGAGCTTTGGCGTGTGAAATTGGTGATCGCCAAAGCCCTTGCACCGGGCCTAGAAGCTGCCCTGAGTTGCACCGCATTGATTTGAACATCCTCATTTGCACTGAGGTTGAAAACTTGCGACGTAGAATCTGCTGTGAAGTATCCAATGACATAACTTGCGTCAGTTGTGCTGAATGAATTGTCGCCATCCAAATAATTCATCTGACCCGAAGAATTAGCTCCTCCACTGATGGTCAAATTACGATCATTAGGAAAAGTTCGATAGTCTGCGACCCAAAATTGAATCAAATAATCTTGGCCCACAGTGAGATTTGACAGTGTGAAATTCTGCCTGAGAGGAGACGTCGTGTGATACCTCCCGCTGTCGAGCAAAGTCGCATATGCAATTCCTTCTGGATTATTCGCACCAATAAAACTTTGGCCACCCATATAGCCAGTAAATGGTGTATTGAAAGTGTCCGAGTAATTGGAAGTATTGCCGAATGCAACTCCGTTTACCGTCTGGCTCGAAGAACCAAAACCTCTAGCATCTACCAAGGTTCCGCTGGTATTTACATCAGTGGATGCGGCAACGGTTTGCACTGTATTCCAGGTGACATCCGCAGAATAAGAGTGTTGATTTGCCGCGATTAAAAAAGTGGCAGACAATAGTAGGATTTTAAATTTCATGGTTTTGAGATTTGGTTTGGGAAGCTTCTGGAAAACACGATGTTTCCATACTCTGCGGTATGTTCAATGCTAAATAAACGTTTCTGCCATGAGATGTTCTTACAAAATTTTTCGGAGCAATCGCAAAATCAACCAATTCCCGCTAATTCGCGCGCATTGCCGATTCTACAAAGTCGCTGAAATTATTGGTGAATTCCAACAAGAGCTAACAACTCGCCGGCGATACGCCGCTCGGCGCTGCGCACACATAGATTCGGCTCGAAGAGCGCACGAAGTTTGTAGCCCTCCATTGCGGCAAGCATGAGATCAACCACGGATTCCGCGTCAGATGAGGCCACTTCTCCGCTCTCAATGCATTCCTTCAACAGCCTGATGTAGAGAGACTTCACCTCATCAAAGAAAGTGCGCCACCCCTTACGGACTTCGACATCGTGGATTGAAAGCGTAAACAATTCGAGGGTAAAAGTGCGATTTCCCTCATCGATGAGGCAAGTGCGGATCGCGGAACGGACCGCCCTCGTTAAACGCTCGCTAGGCGTCGTCGCTTTTTGGAGCTCCCGAGCCATCTGCCTATGCCAGCCTTGGTAATAATGCTGGCAGGCGGCGTGGATCACATCACTCTTGGAGCGGTAATGCCAATATAGACTGCCCTTGGTCACTCCCGCACTCGCAGCGATGTCGTCCATCTTCACTCGGTCGATTCCACGGCTCGAAAAAAGTGCGAACGCGCAGCTCGCAAGTTTATCCGACATGTCGTCCACAACAGTACCCATGCCTTATGCAAGCACATCACGACTGGCCAGCCAAGCCCGAAAACGTAAGATTTGAACAAATATGCGGAGTCAAAAATTTTTATTATATTTTTTGCTTGCCTCACCCATACTCATAAGTATGGTCGCTTTTACTCAAGACCGTTTACGTGTCAAACCCTACGAAACCCATTACTTCATACAAACGCCAACACTATGCTGTCATCAGCTCGCCTGCCGAATGGCCATTCGACACTAACGAAATCACAGCCTGACTTATACCGCATACATTGCAGCCGGAATTCCAACAGCACTTTCAACGACCGTGACCCGAAAGCAAATTTCTAGCAGTTGCATTCTTTAATGAATGTGCTGTGAGACTGAAAAAACCAAAAAACCACCAATAAGACCGAAAGAAAAAAACCAATGAAATTAACAATAAGTAGAGCCGTGGCCTCAGTGCTCGGCATATTTCTAATCGGGCCTGCGGCGCAGGCTCAGACAGTCACACCAGCTCAGTGGCTGGCATCCCAGCCCAAACCTGCCTTCAAGGCCGGACACACCCTGCCGCGTCTCACTCGCTACGGTTGGTCCATGCCACTGGATGTCCGTGTCAAGCTCTGCGAAGATTGGGGCTATGCCCTCGAATTTGGCCGTGCTATTGGTCTCGGAGCACCAGTTTACGATGGAGTGGTGTATGACACGGCGTGGCGTTTGAATGATCCCAACAGCGGCGAGTCGCAGATGGCGGCATTGGCCAAAGCAGATCCGGTGCGTTACCCGCTTTCTGTAGAAATCACCAAACGGATGCCCACCGAGGCAGAGGCACCAGCAGGCTCCTACGCGCGCAACGCGAATGGTGAGACGCTTTATTCCGGAGTTCAGCAGCAGCCGGATGGAACTTCGATTCCAGCCGGTCCAGTTTGGAGTCTAGAGGCTCCCCAGGCAACTTGGGATCTCTGCGCGGAATACCGTGTTTCCGGACTGCGCGAGCTGCAGTCGCGGGGCATCCCGATCGCTTATATGCTAAATGGGGGTGAATATGGGATCGAATTTTGGTTAAACGAGCAATTATATTGGGAGCAAGATCCACGATACAACAACGCCGTCGCTCAGAGCCCTTACGGCCAAGGATTATTTCTGGAATACTGTTCGGCAGCAGAAGCATCGACTGAACACATCATTGCCAGTGCAGTGAAAAATCAGGTCCCGCAACGTGCTTTGTATGTTCCTTACACAGCCGGGGGAAGGACCGAGCGAAATCGTTATTATGCCATCAATGAATATGGCGGATTCTGGGAGCACACGCGAGGGCAAGGAGATTTGCCGAGTAAGGAGTCGTATTACAGAAGCAATGGCGACGGATTTGTGACAACTTCTGGCAACGGGCGAAGAGACATGCTCACTCAGGCCTTGAACGCAAAAGCACTAGAAATTCAAACAGGTAACCCTCTCTCCTATGATTGGATCAGTGCGGGTTGGGAGTCTGGCCGAGGCACCAGAGCCGAGTGGGTAGCCGAGATGAATCGCTGGGCAGGACTTCTCAAGTGCTTCTACACGGCCGGAATGATCGGCAGCAATGTAGGTGACTATGAAGGCCCGGCATCCCTTCCAGGCGGCTACTCCGAGACCAATGGAAGTCATGCTGGCTATGAAGCAAGTTTCCCAAGCACCAGCCCACCGAATTTCTTGAAGCATCAAGTCGCTTCCAGTCATATTCATGCGCTTTTCTCCCAAGTGGAAAACATCGTAAGGAATAGCGATCTTCTACCCGGACCTGCACAGCACGAAATGTCGGGCGATGTGCCAGCTTATGAATTTCCTACGGGTGAAGGCGAAAATGCGCGCGTTCTTGCCCGCAAACATCACACGAATGCCACTTGGCTCATCACCGCTTGGGCAGCTGCGGGTGCGAATCGTAATGTCACGGTCTATATCCCCGAATTGGGGCAACTCACCTTGGAAGCACGGATCGTCGGCAGTGTCTATAAAGCCACTCTCGCCAACGGCAACGTGACATTGGTCCGTATCGACAATGAAGGCGCGACCTACACCGCAGTGGCCGACGGCACGCCCGTCGTTACCCCGGTGAATCTGGCGATTCCTGGACCGCTTGCGGCAAATCGCCTCTTTTGGCTGGCGGCAGATAGCGGCGTGACAGCCGATGCAAGTGGCAAGGTCTCGTCATGGGCCAGTCAAGGCAACAGCGCTCTCACAGTGACTCAAGGGGATGCGAATCGGCGCCCGACCCTCATCCCGAATGCGATCGGTGGGAAACCCGCAGTGCGCTTCGTAAATACACAATCCTGGCTGGGACTGGACTTGGGTGCTGCCGAAGGCGATGCGTTCATCGGAGATTTGAATGTATTTGCGGTCTTTACGGGTGCTGGCCTCGGTAGAAACAATCGTGTGGTTTCAGGAGCTGACACACAGTCGGGAGCTGACTATTTGGGAGGCTTCAATATGAATGATAATGTTGATAATTTGAGTGAGGTGAGGGATGGCGTGCTTGTTAAACTCTCTGGAAAACAATGCACCGCTCGCCTCCGCTCGCTGTATGTCGGAGATGCGGTAGGCCCTGCTGGCCCGGGTGGTTACAATGGCCTCACGGGTGATATTGCGGAAATTCTGATCTATAAACCTCTGTCACGAGGAATGCAGGCGCAAGTGATCAACTACCTCCAAGCGAAATATGGCATAGCTACCAACACGTCTCTAGCAAATAGCAGCTTCGAGTCCCCAGCTGTTAGCGGCTATCGCGTCACGCCCAATCAGGGTTCAAGCTGGTTTTTTACCAACTATTCAGCCATTCAAGCCAACAACAGTGCGTGGGGAGCGGCAACAGCACCAAATGGTAACCAAACCGCAGTGTTACAAGGAGCTGCCAATCAAGCTGGAAGCATGTCGCAGACGCTTACTTTAGACGCTGGCAACTACACACTGAGTTTCAAAGCCGCACGCCGGAGTGGTCAAATCCAGCCCTTACGAGTGATGATAGATAGCACTCAAATCGGCGGTTTAATCACACCAACTAGCAACTCATTTGAAGACTTCACGGTAAATTTCAATGTGAATGCAGGCAAACATACTATTCGCTTTGAAGTCACGGATGCATTCGGCGACAAAAGCACCTTCATCGACGATGTGAAGTTGAATAGTATGACAGTAAGCGGTTCTGGCTATCAGAACTTTTTCACTGCGTTGTACACTGGAACTCGAAACGATTTCACAGGCAACGTCGGTTATGAGTTCACGCCGTCTGCTAACACTGTTGTTACTGCGCTCGGTCGTCCGGTTTCTGGAACCATGTCCAATAATCATGACGTCAAAATTTGGCGCGTCTCTGATCAGGCACTCGTCGCCAGCACGACTGTTACTCCGACTTCAGTAACCGACGAGCTGGGATACAAACGAGAGCTGTTAGCGGCTCCTGTTACATTAAGTGCTGGAGTCGTCTATCGTATCACCTCGTATGAGACGAATGGCGGAGACGCTTGGATGAATGTTGGGTCGATATCGAGCCATCTCGGCACTGCCAGTATCAGTCAAGGAGTCTGGATCTCAGGCACAACTTATCCGCTCAATATAGAAGGTAGTGCAGACCAAGGTTACGCAGCTCCGACTTTCTATACCAGCGGTTCGGCCCTCAATGAGAACTTTTTTACTGCTTTGTACACAGGAACTCGAAACGATTACACAGGCAATGTCGGCTACGAGTTTACCCCAGTGGCAAACACGATCGTGAAGGCCCTCGGTCGTCCGGTTTCTGGAACCATGTCCAATAATCATAACGTCAAAATTTGGCGAGTATCAGATCAGACTGTCGTCGCCAGTGCCATTGTCTCCCCAGCATCTGCAACCGATGAATTAGGATATAAATATGAGTTGTTAGCGTCTTCAGTCACTCTGAGCGCTAACACAAGTTATCGCATCACATCATATGAAACTAGCGGTGGCGATGCCTGGTTGAATTATTCGGTCTTATCGAGCCATAGGACAAGCGCAGCCATTAACACATCAGTCTGGAGCTCCGGGGATGTGTATCCAGTCAGCACGGGCGGTGGCACTGATATGGGTCATGCAGCGCCTACTTTCTATACTAGCGGATCAGCATCCTCAGTGGCATCCACCGCGCTCCTCAAGGCAGAAGCCGAGAACTATGCCGCCATGAGCGGAGTTCAAACGGCTGCATCCGGCGATACGGGCGGCACCAATCTCGTCGGCTGGATCGATGCGGGTGACTGGATGGACTACACCGTGACCCTCCCAGAAACGCGGCGTTATGATATTCAATTGCGCGTTGCCAGCCCATTCAGTGGCAAGCAGCTGCAATTGCAATCAGGCGGCTCGACACTGGCCACCGTCAATATCCCAAACACTGGAGGATGGAACACCTGGCAAACGATCACCGTGCCTAACGTGTTGTTAGTCGCCGGGACTCAAACCCTGCGAATCTACGCCCTCACCGATGGCTGGAATCTGAACTGGATCGAAGTCAATCTACCAGCTCAGACGCCTCTAGCACTTGTGGCAGGACACATTTACAAAGTCACCGCCAAACACAGCGGCAAGGCATTGGACGTGGCCACAAGCTCACAAACGGATGGCGGCAATGTTCAGCAATGGACTTACGGCTCTGGCCTCAACCAGCAATGGATGGCCGAAGATGCAGGCAGCGGTGCATGGCGGCTCACCCCCCAACACAGCCCTCAAAAGCCTGCACGTCTCTGGCGCTTCCACCGCAGACGGAGCGAATGTAGATCAATGGAGTTATAATGCTGCCGACAACCAGAAATGGTTCGTTGAAACTCCGGGTGATGGTTATGCGAAAATCACGGCCAAACACAGCAACAAGCTGCTAACAGTCGATGCCGGATCCACCGCAGACGGAGCGAATGTCGCGCAATACGGCCTCAACGGGTTGGACAACCAACGCTGGCTGTTCACCGATCTGTCGTTGGGCAGTGCCAACGCAAGTATTGGAACCGTCAATCCGGTAGGAACTGGCACCTTGTCTGGTGCTGGCATCTACACCATCACTGGCTCAGGACTGGGCATCGCTGGCACCGCGGACAAAGGTCATTTGTATTACGATAAGCTCACTGGCGATGGCTCGATCATCGCCAAGGTGCTAACCGTGCAAAACACCAATGCCAGCGCCAAGGCCGGCATCATGATCCGCGAGACCAGCGCAACGGGTTCCAAAAGCGTGTTTCTGGGATTCACGCCAAATGGCACAGTGAACTTCCAGCGGCGCGCCGCACTCAATGGCACCACCACGAACACCACCGTGACGAGCACTATCCCCTCATGGGTGAGGCTCACGCGAGTGGGCAACACGTTCACCGCCCACCGCTCCACTAACG
>ENA-OFCF01000321-OFCF01000321.1-metagenomes-genome-assembly--contig:-NODE-321-length-21609-cov-4.415004_pt1 | contig 21609 bp, 22 predicted proteins | sample MGYA00153387_OFCF01 | MGnify analysis MGYA00153387
ACGCGCCGCGGCGCAAATGCCTGGAAAGACGTTGGTAACGCAACTGCGTGGGTTGACGAGCTGCGTGGAGGCAGGCAATGAACAGCGTATTGCTGGACACCAGCTTTTTAATTTCTTTTGCAGATTCAAGCCGTCCCAATCATGCGATAGCGCTAGGCTACTACCGCGAATGTGTGCGTCGGCAAGTTCCAATGTACCTATCTACTGTGGTGATTTCCGAATTTCAAGTCAAGCAGGCCATCAATGATTTACCTCTGCGTAATTTCGTGGTTCTGCCTTTCAATATTGACCATGCCATGAAGTGTGGCCTTCTCATCCGAAGCGTGGCACGTGACCTTGATGACGACCGGGTGCGGGTGAAAGATGATTTCAAACTAGTCGCGCAGTGTGATTGCGAGGCCATCAGCCATTTAATAAGTGAAGACGCCAGCACGTTAGCCAAATACCTCAAGCGGGCAAGTGATGGCGGGTTGGCAGCAACGAAAGTAGTTTTACTGAAAGATGGCTTTGATGCTGCCTTGTTTGAAAACGGCCAGACACGCTTGTTGCCCTAATACACAAACTCTCTTCTTTTTTTAGAGAAAGCACAACTCTAAGCGTCATTCTCAGTTGGTGTCTATCACCCAGTCCAAACGCGCAGCGCAGATCACCGGCAGCGCCAAAACATCCACTGTGGCCTCAAAAAACCCAGAAAAGGCCAAAAAAGAGGGTCGAATTGACCTCCAGACCAATGAAATCGGGCGCAACCAGCTATCAAAAAAGAAGCTGAGTTATAAAGAACAAAAAGAGCTGGACGGCCTGCCCGCGCTCATCCAGACGCTCGAATCCCAGCAAAAAGCCATTGGACAAGAGCTGTTTGACGGCAGCCTGTACGCCAGCAACCCCAAACGCGCAGCAGAGCTGACCGCCAAAAATGCCAAGATGGATGATGAATTGCTGGACGCGATGCAGCGCTGGGAAACCCTGTCAGCCTAGCGATGCGATGATTTGCCGGGAAACCGTCCGACAAGATGTTTCGCCACTTTCCGAAATGTTTGCCCGATTGTCGGTAATGATTGGACAGGCACACTCGGGTAAGCTGCGGTATGGTCAAAACCGTTTCACAAACTTATCCCGGTCATTCAGCCGTGGCACTTTTTTTTTCACTCTTGATGAGCTTCTGGCTGACCGGGTGCGCCGCCTTGCCGACTGACGTTCAACGCCCTGTGTCGACCGCACTTGAAAACAACCTGAATACCCGCCTGGGCAAAGACGTCGCATCCCGTGCGGCAGCGGCCAGCACCCGCAATGACTCGGGTTTTGCACTGCTCGGCAGTGCCGAGCTGGCATTTACCAGCCGAATGTCGCTGATCAAAGCGGCTGAAAAAACCCTGGACTTGCAGTACTACGCGGTTCATGCTGACGACACCACAGACCGGATGTTTGATGCATTGCGCGAGGCCGCTGCACGTGGCGTACGGGTGCGTATTTTGCTGGACGACTTCAACACCGCAGGCAAAGATGCCCAGGTCTTGAAACTGGCATTTGAAAAAAACATTGAGATGCGGCTGTTTAACCCGCTGCCCAGCAACCGCGCCTCAGCGATGTGGCGCATTATCAGCAGCCTGAGCGATGCAGCGCGCCTGCAGCGACGCATGCACAACAAGATTTTTGTCGCTGACAACGCAGTCGCCATCACCGGTGGCCGCAATCTGGGCGACACCTACTTTGGCCAGAGCGACGGGGTGAACTTTGTTGACATTGATGTGCTGGCGTCAGGCCGCATCGCGCGTGATTTGTCGCGCAGTTTTGACGGGTACTGGAATAATCCGCTGGCCTACCCGGTGCAGTCGCTGATGACGGCCAAGGAAGTTGAGGCACTCAAACCCAAACCCAGGGCGCCAGCCTCAAGTTCTGGTGAGGTTTCTCCACCGGTGGCCGCGCCGGTTGCGTTACCCACTGAAATCGCCAACAAAACCAGCGTCACCCGTGTGGCCGTTGACCCCGAAGGCTTGACCACCACCATTGCCGCGCTGCCCGACACCATCAATCTGCAGTTATTGACCTGGACTTGGGCTGCGTCCACCCTGCTGGTGGACAAACCGTCCAAAATTGCTGAGGACGCGGACACCACCGAAGCGTCCAATGACACGGCGGTCGATGGCCTGCTCAGCCTGATGACGCGTGCCAAAACCGACTTGCTGGTGGTGTCGCCCTACTTTGTGCCTGGCCCAGAGATGATGCGGCAGTTTGAAGCCATTCGCAAACGCGGCGTGCGGGTGCGGGTGCTGACCAATTCGCTGGCGTCGAACGACGCAGTAGCCGCCCACGCAGGCTATGCCAGATACCGTGAAGGGCTAATTGCAATGGGCGTTGAAATTTATGAAATGCGCGCCGAGCAGCGAGGCACGGTGTTCAGTTTTGGCAGTGGTTCAGGCGGCGCGGGCGGGTCCAGAGGTGCCTCACGCGCCAGTTTGCACGCCAAGGCAGTGGTGGTTGACAGCAGCTTGCTGGTGGTCGGCTCGATGAACCTGGACTTGCGCTCCAAACTGCAAAACAGTGAAGTCGCCGTTGTCATCAGAAGCAGAAAACTGGCCAGCGAAGCAACCGCGCTGATTGAGCCCGGCATGACCCAAGGCGCCTACCGGGTAGAGCTCAAAGACGGCCAGCTGGTCTGGCGCGCCCCCACAGGCTCAGGCCTGCCAGACGCCACCAGCGAGCCCGATGCCAGTGTCGGCCTGAAGCTGATGGTGCGCATGATTGCACCTTTTGCACCGGACGAGATGCTTTAAAACGGCCAAAACTCCGATTTCAAGAATTTTTCAGCGGATTTGGCCATTTTCAGTCAATTTTAGGCATCATTTAGGCCTCTGGCCCAATGAATTCGCGCGCAAGCAGCTACTACATTAATAGCACTTGCGCCACTCTTCAAACCCGACTCAAGCGGCTTTTTTGGCGTAGGCGCTGCACCAGGCTTTGCCCAGCACCTGCTTGCCCGGGAACAAGGGGCAACCGCCTTGCTCTGCTGAACCACCCACGTACAGCGAGCAATTGGTGCAGACCTGCCCGTCTGCATACTTGGGAAATTTGACTTTGTCTACTGTGCTGGCTACGGCCACGTAACCTAGCGCGACAGCTTGTGCCTCTTTCTCATCGACCAACGGGCCGGTGGCGGTGGTTACAGCGGGTGCTGCTGGAGCTTGTGCTACAGGCGCTGGAGCTGGCGCAGGAGCAGCAACGTCAGCGGGCTTTTTGTCTCCGCATGCTGTGAGCAGCGCAGCAGCGCCTGCTGCTGTGATCAGCGGAATAGCAGGAATGCTTTGAATCAGGTGGCGGCGAGTAGTCATGAAAAATTCCTTTGGCGTTTGCTAGTTAGAAAGATAGAGCATTAATCCTAACGCGATTTACCGCCTGTGTCTGGGCGCAGCACCATCTCACTGGCAAAGTCCAGAAACGCTCGGGTGCGCGCTGGCATCAGTTTGCGGCTGGGCAAGGCCACATAAACGGTGTAGCGGCCAAAAATCCACTCCGGCAAAAGATGCACGAGTGCCCCACTTTCAAAGTAATTGCTGGCCGGAAACCTGGGCAGCGCGGCAACACCCGCACCTGCCACAGCGGCGGCGAACAGGGTTTCGTAGCTTTCCGCCTGAAACACCACCTGCATGCCGACTTCAAGCTCATCCTGGCTGGCATCCAGCCGCGACAGGCGCATGCCCCGTGCGGCGTGCCCTGACGACGCCTGCCACGGAAACCGCAGGTAATGGTGCTGCGCCAGGTCTTGCGGTACTTTTGGTGTGCCCATGCGTTTCAGGTACGCCGGGCTGGCACACACCACGTATTCGGTGTGGGCAATCGGGCGGGCAACGATGCTGGCATCAAAACCTTCGTTGACGACCATGAAGGTGACGTCAAACTCTTCAACCCTGGTTTGTGGAAACGGGTCAGCATGCAAATGAATCGCCACTTTGGGGTGGCGCGCCAACCATTGCGGGATTTGAGGCGCCAAAAAGTAATTGGCAAACAGCGGTGGCGCAACAATATTGACCACGCCCTGCAGCTCACTGGCGTTCTGGCTGGCGGCGGCTTCTGCATCATCGACCTCACTCAAAATACTGCGCACCCGAAGCAAATAGCTTTGTCCAGCGTCAGTGAGTGCCAACCTGCGGGTGGTGCGCTGTATCAGCCGTGTGCCCAGGTGCTGCTCCAGGTCTGTGACCAGGCGCGTCACGCCCGCTGGCGACATGTCTAGGACGCGGGCGGCGGCAGCAAAGCCTCCTTCGTCGATGACTTTCTGAAAAACCCGCATCGAAAGCAATCTGTCCATAGCTACTTTTTTCAACAACGAATCAGATTTATAAAATTGATTATTTCATTTTTAGCAATTATGCATTGTCTGCCAGGTAGTTTGCAAAGGGTTTTGCAAGGCCTAAAGTTCAATCCATCGATTAGCCGAAACCAAACAAGCGACTCACCGAGACCGGGCCAGGCGGCAGGGCAACAACCCCAAGCAGTTTGACCCGGATTGGTAAAAACTTTTTTTGTAAACTTTTTTAAGGATCTACATCATGAACTCGAAATTAATCGCTACCGCCGTCATCACCCTTGCTGCCTTGAGCAGCGCCAGCGCTTTTGCTGCGTCCGGCAGCCAGTTCGCTGAACCTGCTGAATTTGCCCGCAACAGCCAGACCACCAGCGCACTGACCCGCGCCCAGGTGCAGGCCGACTACCTGAAAGCACGCCAGAACGGCAAACTGGTGATGGGCCAGGAAGCGGACGTCAAACCATCCAGGGACAGCGTCAGCAGCATGAGCCGCGCGCAGGTCAAAGCTGACGTGATGGCTTCCGGCAGCATCGAGCAAAACAAGCTGTACAGCAACGCGATGTAAATCACTTGCCGGGCTGCCTGAGCGGCTTGCGTGGCTTGAATTAAAAAGGGGGTCTGCAATTGCAGACCCCCTTTTTTATGGGTAACAGCGTAACGGTTTACTGCGCCTGAAATCCGCTGGCCTTGATGATCCTGGTCCAGGTTTGGGCATAGGCCTGCTCACGGCTCGCCAACTGGGCGGGTGGCATGTAGCCGACCGTCAACCCCATGGCGGTGAGTTTTTCCTTCACATCCGGCATGGCCACCACTTTCGCCACTGCATCAGCCAACCTGTCAATCACGGCTTTGGGCGTGCCTGCCGGGGCGAAAATACCATAGTACGGCACGTCTTCAAAGCCTGCCAGGCCCAGCTCGGCAAAGGTTGGCACATCGGGCAGCGCGGCTTGACGGGCATTGCCCAAAACAGCCACCACCCGCACCTTGCCAGCCTTGTGGTTTTCAATAAAGTCAGGCACAGACGCCACGCCCGCACCAATCTGGTTGCCCAACATGTCGGCCATCATGGGGGCGCTGCCCCGATAGGGTGCTGCGGCCAAGTCCAGCTTGTATTTTTCGCCAATCACCTTGACCAAAAACTCAGGCACCGAGGCTGGTGCTGGCACACCCACGTTGCCTTTGTTGCCTTGGTTGCGCGCCCAGGCCACATACTCATTGACCGACCTGGCAGGTGTGCCGCCAGACACGGCCAGCGCATTGACAAAAGTGGCAAAACCCGCCACCGCCACAAAGTCTTTGGCAGGGTCAAAACCGGGGTTCTTCACAACCAGCGGCAAGATGGAGATGGTGTGGTCATGGCTCAAAAACAGCACCGAGCCATCAGCAGGCGCAACTTTTAAAGCCTGCGCCGCAATTTGCCCACCCGCACCGGCCTTGTTGTCAACCACCACTGTGGTGGCCAATTGGTCTTTGAGTTTGTCTGCCAGGATGCGGGCAATGGCGTCTGTGCCGCCACCCGGCGGGAAGCCCACCATCAGCTTGATGCCGCCTGACTGCGCATGGGACAGGCCACCGGCCAAAGCAAGCAGCGCTGTCAGCAGCACGCAGCGGCGGTTGAGGGATTTCACGGTGTTTTTCAGATATCGGGCGGGCATGATGCTCTCCTGTTGGGGTTAAGGGCTGCGGTTGAAGGCCGCTGCCAAGGGCAGGACCACAGATTGACACACGCCATTTTGCAGCAATAAAGCCGCAGTGTGGGCGGCGAACCCTTACTTTTGCGGCGGCTCTTCAGTCAGTGGTGCCAAGTCCGAGGAGTAAGTGCGCTCGCCGATCTGGATCGCACTTTCTTTTTGCCAGGCGGCTTCAAACGCTGCCATTTCCTCAGCCGATACAGCCTCATACTTTTCAATGTTGCTCTTGCGCTCCATGTCAGTGCTGGGCACATGCGGCGTGGATTTGGATGCGGCAGGTCGAGCCCAGTTGGCAACGCTCACATCAAGCGTTTCGTCTGCCCGCCAATAAACCCCACCCACTTGCAAGCCGTATTTGGTGTCCGCATTTTTGATCAGTAACGCTGCCGTTTCCTGCAAACTGGCGCGCTGACCTGCCGGGCTGTCCATGAAGGTAGGCGACATGTCCAGCATGACCACGAAGCAGTGGCCACGCTTGTCCGTGCGCATGGCTTTGAAGCGGTAGGTGTTCTGCGCAATAAAGCGGCTATTGAGGCTGGCACGGATGGTTTCATACAGCAGCTCACGGCGAAACGCCATGCGCTCTTCCAGATTCATCGGGACAGGCTTGGTCTCCGGGCCACGCGAACCCCCTGATCCATCATCTTGTAAATCGTGGCCTTCACGGCTCTCCCTGGCGGCTTTAGGCGCTCGTGAAGATGAGAATAAATCTTTGAAAAACGCCATGAATAAATGAAGCGATAGATATAAAAGAACATCATATCGACGCTGTTTCAATTTGTCTGTCACATCAGCACGCTAGCTACATATAACACACTTAATTACCTTTGGCGTTGCCGCGCAGCGACTTCGCGAGGCTGGGTTCACCCAAACCGCAGTTTCATCACCCATATGGCAGCCGCCAGCGCCAGCGTGATGCTGTTGGCAATCATCAGTGGCCAAGACTGCAGCAAGACGCCGTAGAGCAACCACAGCGCCACGCCCACCGTAAACGCGCTGTACATGCCAAGGGAGATACCGCTGACGTCACGGGTCTTAAAGCTGTGCCAGGCTTGCGGAACAAAGCTGGCCGTGGTCAGCACAGCGGCGATTGAGCCAATCGCATCAATCCAGACAGTGGTCATTTCGAACCTTCTTTCACGGCCCAGTCCACCAGTGCTTCAAGCGCCGGCCGGGCAGCCGCCGCGTTTGGGTGATTGATGACGCCGACCATCACCAGGCGCTTGCCACTGGTCGTGTGAACGTAGCCCGCCAGCGCCGCGGCATCACGCAGGCTGCCAGTTTTTAAATGCGCCCAGCCTTGTGACACTCTTGACTTGCTGCGCCGCAAAGTACCGTCCACGCCGGTGATGGGCAGCGAGGCCATCAGCTCGGGCATGACGCCTGACACATAAGCGGTTTGCAGCATGCGGGCCAAGCCCTGCGGCGTGATGCGCTCCTGGCGCGACAGGCCCGAGCCGTTGTCGAGCACGGGCACATCTTGCGCGCCAAAGCGCTCACGCCACCAGCCTTGCAACACGCTGCGAGAGGCTTCCAGGCTGGCCGGGCTTGGGCTGATGTTCAAACTCAGGCTTAAAAACAACTGCTGGGCCATCACATTGTTGCTGTATTTGTTGATGTCGCGGATCACCTCAGCCAGCGATGGCGAAGCTATTTCAAAAGCAGCTTTAACGTTGGCAGGCGGGCGCCCTTCACGCACCCTGCCCCCCAGCTTGCCGCCCATCTCGGTCCACAGGCCAGCAATTGCACGTTCGCCGTAGCTGGCTGGATCGGCATAGGCCACAGGCCAAACCTTTTCACCACAGCCAGCCGGGTAAATGCCTTTGAAACTGATGCGAAACGGGTCACTGAAATCAGCCTGCAAAGCGGCGCGGTAGTCACCACACTCGGCCAGCGTTGCTGCGGTTTTACCTGCTGCCAGCGGCACACTGGCTTGCATTTGCACATTGGCCAGCGGCGGCTCAAAGCTGACAGCGGCCACACCTGCTCCCGGGTTGGGCACAAAAGTCATCACCACGGATTTGAAGTTCACCAGCAGCGCATCGGGCGCGGCGTTGTAGGGGCGCAGCGGCTCGCCGTCAAAGTCGGCCGGGTTTTGCGGCGCAATAGTCATGGCACTCCGGTCTAAAAGAATGTCGCCCGTGATGGTTTTAATGCCCAGCCCTTGAACACGCCTGAGCAGCAGCCACAGCCGCTCCAGCACCAGCTTCGGGTCGCCTTTGCCTTGAATGACCAGGTTGCCGGTGAGCACGCCGTTGTTGATGCTGCCATCGACAAACACCGGCGTAGGCCAGGTGTAGGCCGGGCCCAGCAGCTCCAGCCCGGCGTAAGTGGTGACCAGCTTCATGACTGACGCCGGGTTGACGGAGGCGTTGGCGCGGTGGCTTAAAAGGGGCGCAGTTTTGCCGTTGGCTAGCGGCGCAGCATCCACCACGATGGCAGCCAGCGCTTCGCGCGGAACTTTGGCTCTGGCTAAAGCGGCTTCAACTTCAGGTGGCAGGGTTTGGGATTGAGCTTGGCCAATGACACCCGCTACAAGCCAAAGCGCTGTGAAAAGAGACTGCAAATTCAGGTTCATGTATGGATTATCGAGGGGAAGATACACAACTCACAGGATAATCAATGGGAATAGCCATCTTTTTACTATTTATTTGATAGCTGCTTGCACCCGCATTCATTGCTCTAGAGCATTATTTGACACCTTTTTTAGCCCTATTTCAGCCTTTTCATGCCCCCAAACAGCTCATTTTTAGCTTTTGACACTTCTACCGACGTGATGTCCATCGCGCTGACGGACGGCGGGCGGGTTTGGCAACACACCGGGCCGGGCGGTGCCAAGGCATCGACGACCTTGATTCCAGCAATTTTGGCGCTACTGGCAGATGCAGGCATGGCACTGGGTGATTTGCAGGCGATTGTTTTTGGCCGCGGCCCAGGCTCGTTTACCGGGCTGCGCACGGCGTGTGCCGTGGCGCAGGGTTTGGCGTTTGGCGCGAATGGCGGCGCGGGTGTCCCGGTGCTACCCATCGACACGCTGATGTCAGTCGCTGAAGAGGCACGGCTACAACAAGAATCTGCGCACATCACCGCCTTGCTCGATGCCCGCATGGACGAAATGTATGTGCAGCGCTATGCATGCAGCTATGGTGTTTTGACAGCGCTTGGCGAATGCGAATTGCTTCGCCCTGAACACCTGGAGGTTGATGAAGCAACGCTGTATGCGGGCAATGTGTTTGAGGTCTATCAAGGCCGGTTGCCCGAAGGTTTGAACCACGCGTCCTGCCTGCCCACAGCCACCGCCATGTTGCGTCTGGCCCCCGGTTTGGCAGCCAGCGGACACTGCGTCCCCGCCGCCCAAGCCCTGCCGCTGTACGTTCGCGATAAAGTAGCGCTGACCACCACCGAGCGCGAAAAGATCAAAACGTTGAAACTGCAAACCGCCTGACACCATGAGCGCTGTTTTCAAACCCGCCGATTTACTCGAAGCCCGCTTTGAGCCGATGACGCCTACAAATACCCCTGGACGCACGGCAACTTCAGCGATTCACTGAACTCGGGCTACCAGGCGCAGATGCTGTTGGGTGGGCAGGCCAGCCCTGAATTGCTGGGCTACTTTGTCGCCATGAAGGGCGTGGACGAAACGCATTTACTCAACATCACCGTGGCACCCACCTACCAGTTGCAGGGCTGGGGCCGGCTGATGCTGGACGCGCTGGCGCTGTGGTCGCGCGGCCAGGGTGCACAGTGGCTTTGGCTGGAGGTACGCGCCAGCAACGCCCACGCCAAGGCGCTGTACCTGCGCTACGGTTTTCGTGAAGTGGGGCTGCGCAAAGGCTATTACCCAGAGGGTGGCACCGGCTTGCTGGGCACACCCGCCAGAGAAGACGCGGTGGTGATGAGTTTGGCACTCAGTTCGGCATTCGGCGGACCCGCCGCATGATGCTGATGGACAAACGCCAGCGCGCGATGCTCAAGGAAATGGGTGTGCGGGTTTGGCAGCCGCTGACTGAAGCCCCCAAGCCTCTTGTAGAAGCGCTGGAAGCTGTTTTGACTGAAAAACCACCCTCTGCAAGCCCCGTCAACAGAGCAGGCATTGCTATTGATTCAGGAGCTGCTCGCGCCCGTATTCATTCGCCTGTAGCCCCTTTTAATGCCCCCAAACAGCCTTTACAAGCAGCATCAGCCGCCGCGCAAACTGAAGTTTATGCAAGCAGCCCCGCCTGGCGCGCGGGCGCGGCGCAAACGCTGTATCCGGACACTGCTCTTCAAAACACCGCCCGCTGGCTGGTGCTGCTGGAAGCGCCCGCCAGCGCATTGCAAGACAGCTACAACCCGCTGGACGGCGATGCTGGCAAGCTGCTGGACAACATGCTGCGCGCCGCCGGGCTGCACACCGCTGGCGCGGTGCTGTTGGCGCCGCTGATCAGGAGCGGCGCTGGTAATTCAAGCGGCGATTTGCCCGTCGCGCTGACAGAATTATTGGCTAGTGCCAATGCCGATGTGGTGCTGGTGATGGGCAGGCTGGCCGCCCAGGCACTGCTGCAATCGACCGAGCCGCTAGCCAAATTGCGCGGCCAAATGCACACCGTGCATGGCCAATCAGTCATCATCACCATCGACCCCACCTACCTGCTGCGCAACCCGCAGGACAAAGCCAAGGCCTGGGATGATTTGTGCTTGGGCCTCAGCGTCGCCAGAGCTTCATGAGGCGGCCTTGCGTCCGCCCGGTATCAACACCGTAGATATCGCCACAGCCATCAGCGCGACCGCTGCCCAGTCTTGCCAGTGCAGCACCTCACCCAGCCACAGTGCGCCTGAAAATACACCCAGCACCGGGATCATCATGGTGCTCAAGGTTGACGCCACGGGCGGCAAGCCCCGGGCCAGCGTGAACCAGGCCGCATGGGTAAAACCAAAAATCAACACCCCGTTGTAGACAATCGCCACCCAGGTTTTAACGGATGGCATTTGCCAGCGACTGCTTTCAAAAACAACGCTCATCACACTCAAGACAACAGCAGCCATCAGCGTCATCCAGAAAGACAGCGTCAAGGTGCTGGCAACAATGGTGGTATTGCGCAGCTTTTGCGTGCCCAGCGCCCAGACGGCAGCGGCCACCAATGCCATCAGCACCCCCAGCGGCTGGCCGGCAAAGTTCGTCAGCTCATTGAACAGCAGCAGCGACACACCGACAGCCGCCGCACCCACACCCAGCCACTGCGTTGGCCGCATCTGCGCGCCAAAAATGGCCACACCCAGCAGCGCCGAAAACACCGGCATGGTGTAGCCCAAAATCGCCGCCCGGCCACTGCTGAGCACGCTGATGGCCAAAATAATCAGCACATGCCAGACAAACATGTTGGTCACCGCCAGCCAGAACAGCTCACGCCAGTCCTTGCGCGCGACGTAAAAAGGCACTTTCATCACCTTGAGTGCCAGCCATAAAACGGGCACACCCATCAACAGGCAAATGGCTCGAAAAGTCAAAGGCGGGAAGCCAGTCACCCCCATTTTCATCATCGGCCAGTTAAGCCCCCAACTCAGGGTGACAGCAATGATGAGGATGATTTGCTTGCGGCTGAGTTGCATGGAGTCCTAAAAATTAGAATGCATTATGATGGCGTATATGCTGTCTTTATTCACTCTAAATGGCAATAATTAAAGTCATCCTGGACACCAATGTACTGGTATCGGCTTTCACCAGTGCCGACGGAGCTTCTCGCGAGGTGCTCAGGCGCTTACTATCCAGGCAAATAACTGCGTTGATTTCAGTGGCTTTGTACAGCGAATACCGTGACGTGCTGGGCCGGGCCGATTTTTTAAACCGCTGCCCTTTGAGTCAAACAGAGATCGACGATTTGTTTTTTGCTTTTTTAGCATGCACCGAGCCCGTTGAGTTGTATTTCTCCTGGAGGCCCAACCTGCGCGACGAAGGCGATAACCACGTTTATGAACTTGCTGTTGCTGCACTCGATGCGCCTTTACTGACTTATAACCAGCGGGATTTCATGCACCCACAGCTCAAGTTTTCATCACTGCAAATCATGACACCAGCCCAATGGCTGCAATTACCGAGGACTTGATATGTCTACACTCACCATCCGCCTGCCTGATGCAAAACACGAACGCCTGAAAGTATTGGCACGCAGCAAGCGCGTCAGCGTCAACAAGCTATTTGAAGAATGGGCCACGATTGCGCTGGTTCAACAAGAAGCGCTTGCCAGCTACGAGCTCAGCAAGTCGCGCGGCAACCGTGCGCGCGGGCTGGAGCTGCTGGACAAGTTGGACACACATTTTCAAACCGCCGCCTAAACATATTTTCAAACATGACCGCGATGCCCACCTTCCTCGACATGCTGAGCGCAGCAGAACAGCAAAACCAGTCCATGCTGTGCGTCGGCCTGGACCCGGAGCCGACGCGCTTCCCGGGCAAGCTCAAAGGCAACAGCAACAAGATTTATGACTTTTGCGCCGCGATTGTGGACGCGACGGCAGACCTGGTGATCTCCTTCAAACCCCAAATTGCCTACTTTGCCGCCCACCGCGCCGAAGGCCAGCTGGAGCGCCTGATGGAGCACATGCGCCGCGCCGCGCCCCATGTGCCTGTCATTCTGGACGCCAAGCGCGGCGACATTGGCAGCACGGCCGAGCAGTACGCGATTGAAGCGTTTGAGCGCTACGGCGCTGATGCGGTTACGCTGTCGCCCTTTATGGGTTTTGACTCAGTGGCACCCTATTTGCAGCACGCCGGCAAAGGCGCATTTTTGCTCTGCCGCACGTCCAACCCCGGCGGCGACGACTTGCAAAACCAGCGCCTGGCCAGTGTTGAAGGCCAGCCGCTGCTGTACGAGCACGTGGCAAGGTTGGCCCAAGGCCCCTGGAACTTGAACGGACAGCTCGGCCTGGTGGTGGGTGCAACCTACCCGGCTGAAATTGAACGTGTGCGCATGGTGGCGCCGACTTTGCCGTTACTCATCCCCGGTGTAGGCGCGCAGGGCGGTGATGCGGTCGCCACAGTGCGCGCTGGTTGGCGCAAGGGCGCCCCCATCATCGTCAACTCATCGCGGGCGATTTTGTATGCATCGGGTGGGGATGATTTTGCGGAGGCGGCGCGGCGTGAGGCGTTGAAGACGCGGGATATGTTGCAGGCTGCGCGGGGGGCGCGAGGTGATTAGAAAATGTCGAATGTCAGTTTTGTTTAGTCGGTCTCATTACTTTTTGCGGTATTGGCATGCGGCATAAGTTCCATTGCAGGTTCCTGTACGCAGTTGCGCTTTCTCTGTGTGCTCTGCTCTTTTCAGGCTGCGCTACACAAAGTCGGGATTCAGTTGCACCGGAAATACTTCCTCTACAAGCAAAAAACTCACATCCGCTGGAAGGTATTCCCCCGGCTTGCGGTTGCTGGCTCTATGCATACGACTCCAAATTGAGCGACGATGAAGTCTTGTTATCAATCAGCTCTGTAGACGAGACAACTACTGTTTGCAGACTTAAAGTCGATGGGCTTGTTGTCGACCTTAAGCAAAACGCGCGCAAGAAAAATGGCGATGAAACTCAGATGAGCTTTGGTGCAGGTAAGCGCAAAATAAATCTTTGGCTAAAGGAAGTTGAATTCAAATCTGAATGTTCGCAGCATATAGATCCCCCGCTACATGGGTCTTGTTTTCGTGGAAAGATGAACATCCAAATTGGCGCTCAAAATTCTTCTATGGCTGTAAAAATGCTTTGTGGCTGCTAAGCAGTAGGTCGGGTTAGCCTTCAAGGCGTAACCTGACAGCTCGCGATGATGCTTTGGTGATGTCGGGTTACGCTTCTAACCCGACCTTCGACGACCGCAACTTCTCAAGCCGGGGATGCATCAGCGCAAACCAAACAGGTGGCAGCATCGCCAACAGCAGGCAGCCTGCGTAACCCGTCGGCAACTGCGGGCCGGGCAGTGGCTCCAGCGTGGGGTATGACTTCCACGCATGCATGTGATGGTCTGAGTGGCGCTGCAAGTTGGCCAGCATCGAATTGGTGGCTATGTTGTCGGCATTCCAGGCGTGCATCATGCCGAAGGGCTCGCGTTTGCCGTTGGTGGTGTTGCGTTGCAGACCGTAATGCTCGATGTAGTTGACAATCTCCAGCAGCACAAAAGCCACGATGGATTGCAGGGCAAAATACGCTATGACTTTAATAGCTGCTTGCGCCGGTAAATAAAGAGCTACAAGCACAAAAGTCAGCAAGGAAGCAGCAATAGACCAAGCCAACGGGCTACGCCACCAGCTGGACTTCATTTGCACCAGGCGCTGCGCCTCAAGCCGCCAGCCACTTTGCAAACTGCCCCACAATGTGCGCGGTAAAAACTGGTACAGGCTTTCACCAAGGCGCGAGCTGGCAGGGTCGTCATGCGTGGCAGCGCGCGGATGGTGACCCCGGTAATGCTCGACCATGAAGTGGCCGTAGCACACGCTGGTCATCAACACCCAGGCGCAAAAGCGGTCGAGCTTTGACTTGCTGTGACCCAATTCATGTGCAAACGTGATGCCCTGCGAGCCCGTGATAAAACCGACACTGAAAGCCACACCCAGCACAACCAGCCAGTCGGCTTGCATCACCGCATAAGCGCCAATGGCAATCAACACCAATTGCAGCAGCACATACAGCCGCAAAATCCAGACAAAGTAAGCCCCGCCCACGCCAGGTGCCAATGCAGCAGGCGATGTTTTGCCGCCTGGACACCATGCATCAAGCAGTGCAATACCCCACCAAATTACCAGCGTGCCCAATGCGGAATATTCTGGGCGGCGCAAGATGCCGTGCAAAGTCAGCAGGGGCAGCAGCCAGGCGACTAAAAAGCGAAGATCAGAAATACGCATCTGATAATTTTCCAATATTGCGCGGCAGGTTGCAACAAGGGTTTTTACAGCAGCCGCGCTAGGTAGCGACCCGTATGGCTATCAGCATTCGCCGCAATATCTTCTGGCGTCCCCACACCCACTACCATGCCGCCACCTGCGCCACCTTCCGGCCCCATATCAATCACCCAATCGGCGGTTTTGATGACGTCCAGGTTGTGCTCAATCACAACAATCGTGTTGCCTGCATCGCGCAACTGGTGCAACACTTTGAGCAGCAAGTCAATGTCGGCAAAGTGCAGGCCGGTGGTCGGCTCGTCCAGGATGTACAGCGTGCGGCCTGTATCTTTTTTGCTCAGCTCTAGCGCCAGTTTGACGCGCTGCGCCTCGCCACCCGACAGCGTGGTGGCGGCCTGGCCCAGTTTGATGTAGCTCAGGCCGACGTCGAGCAGGGTGTGCAGTTTGCGCGAGATAGTCGGCACGGCTTTGAAGAACTCGGCGGCGGCTTCGACCGTCAAGTCCAAAATCTGCGCGATGTTTTTGCCCTTGTACTGCACCTCAAGTGTTTCGCGGTTGTAGCGCATGCCCTTGCACACGTCGCAGGGCACATACACATCGGGCAAAAAATGCATTTCAACTTTCACCACGCCGTCGCCCTGGCAGGCCTCGCAGCGGCCGCCCGCCACGTTGAAGCTGAAGCGGCCTGCGCCGTAGCCGCGTTCTCTTGCCGTATTCATCTCCGCCAGCAGCTCGCGTATGGGCGTGAACAAGCCGGTGTAGGTGGCCGGGTTGCTGCGCGGGGTGCGGCCAATGGGCGACTGGTCGACGTTGATGACTTTGTCGAAATGCTCAATGCCTTCAATCGCCTCATGCGCAGCGGGCTCGTCATGCGCACGGTACAGGGTGCGGGCCACGGCGGCGTACAGCGTGTCATTGACCAGCGTTGATTTGCCTGAACCTGATACGCCTGTCACGCAGGTCAGCAAACCTACCGGGAATTCAACGCTGACGTTTTTCAGGTTGTGGCCAGTAGCGTTGATGACGCGCAACGCCTGCATGTCGCCCAACGTGGCCTGGTGCTGTGCTTCACGCGCGGCGCGGCGTTCATATGCGGGGCTGTGTGGAAAGCGCGAGGGTTTTTTGGATGCTGATTTGGTGGTGAAGGCGTTTTCTCTTTTAACCGTTGGCAGCCAGGGCGTGCGGTGCGTGGGCACAGCGATTTTGAGTGTTTGCGCCAGGTATTTGCCGGTCAATGAATTCGGGTTGTCACGCACTTCTTCATAGGTGCCCTGCGCCATCACGCGCCCACCGTGTATGCCCGCGCCCGGCCCCATGTCAATCACGTGGTCAGCGGCGCGAATCATGTCTTCGTCGTGCTCGACCACCAGCACGCTGTTGCCAATATCACGCAGGTGCTTGAGCGTGCCAATCAGGCGGTCATTGTCGCGCTGGTGCAGGCCAATGCTGGGCTCGTCCAATACATACATCACACCCGTCAAGCCAGAGCCGATTTGCGAGGCCAGCCGGATGCGCTGCGACTCGCCGCCCGACAATGTTTCAGCGCTTCTGTCCAGACTCAAATAATTCAAACCCACATCGTTCAAAAACTTCAGCCGCAAGCCGATTTCACGTACCACCTTGCCTGCAATTTCGCCTTTGGCGCCCGACATTTTGAGCTGGTCAAAATAGGCAAAACTTTCGCGCAACGTGATACGGCTGATGTCAAAAATTGCGCGCTTTTTAATTGCGCCGTCTTCCTCTGGGCTACCCACCAGATACACATGCCGTGACTCCAGTCGCAGGCGGGTGCCGCCGCAGTCGGGGCAAGGCTGAACGCTGCGGTAGCGTGCCAGCTCATCGCGCACGGTACTTGAGTCTGTTTCGCGGTAACGGCGCTCAAAGTTGGTGATGACGCCTTCAAACGGGTGCTTTTTATTGATTTTTTTGCCTTGCGACGCGCCCGAATCCATGATGTAGGAAAACTTGATTTCTTCCATACCCGAGCCATACAACACCACATGTTGTATGTTGGCCGGCAGATTTTCAAACGCGGTATCAATGTCAAAAGCGTAGTGCCTGGCCAGGCTTTCCAGCATCGAAAAATAATAGCCGTTGCGCCTGTCCCAGCCTTTGACTGCGCCGCTGGCCAAACTGAGCGATGGGAAAGCGACGATGCGTGCCGGGTCAAAAAACTCTTTGTGACCCAGGCCATCGCAGCTCGGGCACGCGCCTACTGGAGAGTTAAACGAGAACAGGCGCGGTTCCATTTCAGACAGCGAGTAGCTGCACACCGGGCAGGAAAATTTGGCGCTGAACAAATGCTCTTTGCCGGTATCCATCTCCAGTGCAATCGCCTTGCTGTCGGCCAGCCGCAGTGCGGCTTCAAAGCTTTCAGCCAACCTCTGCGTTTGATCAGCGCGTGATTTGAGGCGGTCAATCACCACGTCAATGTTGTGCTTTTCGGTTTTTTTAAGTTTGGGTAATTCGTCAAACTCATAAGACTGCCCGTCAACCCGAAAGCGCACGTAACCCTGCGCTTGCATCTCGGCAAACAGCTCGACGAATTCACCTTTTTTTTCTCGCGCTACCGGCGCCAGGATCATCAGCTTGGTGTCTTCAGGCAAAGCCAACACACTGTCGACCATTTCGCTCACGCTTTGCGCTTGCAATGCCAAATCATGTTCCGGGCAAAACGGCGTGCCTGCGCGTGCAAACAGCAGGCGCAAATAGTCGTGAATCTCGGTGACTGTGCCCACGGTAGAGCGCGGGTTGTGCGATGTAGCTTTTTGCTCAATCGAAATGGCGGGTGACAGGCCTTCGATCATGTCGACATCGGGCTTGTCCATCAGTTGCAAAAACTGCCGTGCGTAGGTGCTCAGGCTTTCAACATAGCGGCGTTGGCCTTCGGCGTACAGCGTGTCAAAAGCAAGTGACGACTTGCCCGAGCCGCTCAAACCCGTGATGACCACCAGCTGGTTGCGCGGAATATCGAGGTCGATATTTTTCAGGTTGTGCGTGCGCGCACCGCGAATGCTGATGCGCTGCTGAGCCAATACGTTAGCGAGGTACTTACTGTCGTTAGGAGAGTTCAAGGCAAAACCAGATTGGGAGCAACCCTCCATCATAGCCAAACGCCCAACTTTTGGCATTTGCCTGGGCGGGCGGGTAAACTGTAATGAACAGGAGAAAAACATGGCCTCAGTCAACAAAGTCATCATCGTCGGCAACCTGGGCAAAGACCCTGAAATGCGCAGCTTTCCCAATGGCGACCAGATCGCCAACGTCACCATTGCCACCACTGACCGCTGGAAAGACAAAACCAGCGGCGAAATGAAAGAAGCCACCGAGTGGCATCGAGTGGCCTTCAATGGCCGACTGGCAGAAATCGTCGGCCAGTACCTGAAAAAGGGCTCACAGGTCTACGTTGAAGGCAGCCTGCGAACCCGCAAGTGGACTGACAAGGAAGGCGTAGACAAATACACCACCGAAATCCGCGCTGACCAGATGCAAATGCTGGGCAGCCGCCAGGGCATGGGCGGCGCTGGCGCGTCAGACGGTGACGATGGTGGCGGCTACAGCGCACCACGCGCACCCGCAGCACGCCCGGCGCCAGTGGCCAAAACCGCCCCCGCCAAGGCCGCCAGCGGCTTTGACGACATGGACGACGACATTCCGTTTTAAATACTTAAGCGCAGATTCAAAAACCCGCATCAGCGGGTTTTTTGCTTTTGGCCGACACGCTTTGCAAGTTTTTACCTACAAACCTTGCCTCTGGCATCAGCACTTCAAAGTTAGTATTTCAAGCGGGCATCAACAAGCCAGCCCAAACACCAACAATGAAGAAATACAAATCACTTTTTAACACCTGTCTGCTGGCCTGCGCAGCGGCAGTTTGCACGCCCGCCGCCGCTGACGGCCTGGAGCCACTGACAGATATTTTGAACACGACCGGCAGTGCCGGGCTCGGCGTGGCCATGCGTGCCAGCACATCGCCCTACCTGGGCGGCGGCACGCGCTATGACCTGGTGCCGCTGTATTTGTATGAAGGCGAGCGGCTTTTTTTGCATGCCAACCGGGCGGGCGTCAAGCTGTTCAATGATGGCGACCGCAGCGCGGGCCAGCGCTTTGATGTGTTTATCGAGCAGCGGTTTGAAGGCTTCCCGGCAGAAAACCTGCCCGCCAGCCTGGCTGATATGGCCAGTCGCAATTCAGGCATTGATCTGGGGCTGGCTTATCGCTTGCGCCAGAGCTGGGGCACACTGCGCGCCGAGCTGGTGAAGGGTGTGGGCAGCGCATCAGGCGGTACCGAGGCACGGTTGGGCTACGGCTACGAATGGCGCTCCGGGCCGTGGTCCTTGCGGCCTGATGTTTCGGTATCGTGGCGTGACGCCAGGCTCAACAATTATTACTACGGCGTGCAGGCCAATGAAGCCACCGCAAGCCGGGCAGCCTATGCACCCGGCGCCGGCACGCAGGCGCAAGTGGGGCTGTATGGCTCATACGATGTGTCTGAACGCTGGCGGCTGTTGGCGGGCATCTCTAGCACCATGTTGGGCGCGTCAGTCAAGAACAGCCCGATTGTTGAAAAGCGCGCGATACCCGCCGTGTACATAGGCGCGGTCTATGACTTTGGCAGCCACAAGCGTCAGTGGGACGAGCCCAGATCACCCACCTACGTCAAGCTGCTGTACGGCAAGGCGACTGAAGACGGTTGCCACCTGGCTCGCATCATCACCGCCCGCTGCCTGTCAACCGCCAAAGTCAACGCCACCCACATCAGCGGCATACAAGTCGGCAAACCCTTCATTGAAAAGCTCAACGGCTGGCCGCTGGACTTTGCCGGCTACGTCGGCTTGGTGCACCACGACGAGCGCGGCCTGCAGGCCAACGGCTTGCAAGTCGATCTTTTCATGAAAGCGATTTACTACGGCTTTCCGTGGAGCGAGCGCGTCAAAACGCGGCTGGGCGTGGGCGTTGGCCTGTCAGCGGCGCAGCGCGTGCCGTACACCGAAGTCACCAGCCAGAACGGCAAAACCACATCGCGCCTGTTGAGCTACCTGGACCCGACGATTGACATCAGCGTCGGTGACCTGTTCGGCGTGCGGTCATTGAAAGAAACCTTCGTCGGTTTCGGCGTGTCGCACCGCTCGGGTATTTTTGGCGCATCACGTTTGCTGGGCAATGTGAGTGGCGGTTCGAATTACATTTATACGTATGTGGAATCGGCGTTTTAAGTGACTTGAATGCTACTTTTTTAGTAGCTGCTTGCGCCCGTATTGATTGGCTTGGAGGCCAATTTAATACCTGAAAATCGTCAAAAACGGCTGTTTTCAGGTATTTTGCACATTACTATGCGCAATCACACCGCCGCCCAGGCACACATCGCCGTCGTACAGCACAGCAGACTGACCTGGCGTGACGGCCCACTGGGATTCTGGAAACACCAACTCGCATTCGGCGTTGCCAGTTTTGACCAGTTGGCAGGGCGCGTCCGCCTGGCGGTAGCGGGTTTTAGCTGCCAACTGACCCAGCCCGGGTGCGTTGCCTGCCACCCAACTGCAATCTTGCGCCGTGAGTTCGGTCGATTGCAACCACGGGTGATCATGCCCCTGTACCGCCCACAAGGTATTGGTGGCCATGTCTTTGCGGGCTACAAACCAGGGTTCGTGCTCACCGACGCCGCGCTGCCCCATGGCTTGTATGGCTTTGAGCGCTGCACCCCGCGCTTTAACCCCACCAATGCCCAGCCCCGAGCGCTGACCCAGCGTGTAAAAACTCAAGCCCACATGCTCGCCCACCACCCACCCGCTGTCGCTTTTGATCAGCCCCGGCGCTTTGGCAATGTACTGGTTTAAAAAATCGCGGAACGGCCGTTCGCCAATAAAGCAGATACCCGTGGAGTCTTTCTTTTTAGCGTTCGGCAAGCCAATCTCGTCTGCAATCCGGCGTACTTCGGTTTTTTTCAGCTCACCGACCGGGAACAGCGTTTTTGAAAGCTGCGCCTGATTCAGGCGGTGCAAAAAGTAACTCTGGTCTTTGGCGGGGTCCAGGCCTTTGAGCAGCTCGTACAACTGCGTGGAACCGTTCAAGCGGACGCGGGCATAGTGGCCGGTGGCAATGCTTGAGGCACCCAGGCGCATGGCGTGGTCTAGAAAGGCTTTGAACTTGATCTCGGCGTTGCACAAAATATCCGGGTTGGGCGTACGACCAGCCTGGTATTCACGCAAAAACTCGGCAAAGACGCGGTCTTTGTAGTCAGCAGCAAAGTTGACGTGTTCAATCTCAATACCCAGCACGTCGGCCACGGCTGCTGCGTCGACGAAGTCAACATTCGATGAACAAAACTCATCGTTGTCGTCACCTTCCCAATTTTTCATGAAGATGCCGATGACCTCATGGCCTTGCTTTTTCAGCAGGTAAGCCGTCACGGCAGAGTCCACACCACCGCTCAGGCCGACGACAACTCTTTGTTTGCGATGTTGGGGGGTGGACATGGGGTCATTATCGGGTTTGAAGTGTTTTTGAGCCTGCTTTGGGCTTTGTTAAGGGTTTTTTAGGGGTGTTTTAGGGCTCTAGGTCAATGAATACGGGTGCAAACAGCTCCTGAATTAATAGCGTTATGCCTTGCGTGACTGCCGGGACTCGCCCCGGCGGGCGACTTACTTTTCTTTGCTTCGCCAAAGAAACCTAAGGAAAAGAAAGGCGACCCGCAGTCTGGGCCGCTTTGCGGTTCCTTGAAAAAGCTGAAGGAGCCGGAAAATCTAGAAACTAGCCAGCTTCG
>ENA-OFCF01000323-OFCF01000323.1-metagenomes-genome-assembly--contig:-NODE-323-length-21576-cov-14.738627_pt1 | contig 21576 bp, 20 predicted proteins | sample MGYA00153387_OFCF01 | MGnify analysis MGYA00153387
TGGCGACAATATCCTCCTGGCGATCGAAGATATCACCGAGCGCAAACGCCTCGAATCAGAACTCAAATACATCATCATTCAAGAACAGTCCGCCCGTAGTGCCGCCGAATCCGCCAATCGCGCCAAAGACGCGTTCCTATCGATGGTTACCCACGAACTCCGCAACCCCCTCAGTGCGATCCTCGGCTGGGCACAGTTATTACGCACCCAAAAGTTTGATGCAGTCAGAACCAAACACGCCCTAGCAACGATCGAACAGAGTGCCAAAACCCAAGATCGCCTAATTGAAGATCTTTTGGACGTATCCGCCATTGCGTCCGGTAAGCTCCGGTTGAATACTAGTTCGATCGAGCTGATGCCCATAATTCAAGCATCGATCGCGATCGCCCAATTGTCCGCAGATGCCAAGCAAATCGAGCTAGTATCCAACCTCGATCCCGCACCACCGCAAATCGTCGGCGATCCAGATCGGATCGGGCAAATCATCTCCAACCTACTCATCAATGCCATCAAGTTCACTCCCGCTGAAGGACGCGTAAATATCGACCTAGCTTACCTCCCAAATCAAGCCCAAATTAGCATCAGTGATACCGGACGCGGCATCGAGGCTGAATTCTTGCCATTGGTATTCGATCGCTGGAGTCAAGCCGATACCACCCCAACTCGATCGAATCCTGGCTTAGGTTTGGGACTATCGATCGTTCGGTCATTAGTAGAGCTACACGACGGCACCGTCACAGTAGCCAGCCCAGGAGTAGGACAAGGCTCAACCTTCACAGTCCTATTACCCCTCCTAAAAAATCCCCTCCCAGGAGGGGTGCCCGAAGGGCAGGACATTTATAGTCCGGGTGGGTAAAACCTCCGCTACTCACTATCTCCCCTCGATCGTCAGTAAACTAGTATCATTTGATTTCATCAGAGACGTTAGAGCATTCTGAATTACTATGTTACAGCGAATATCTACCCACCCCACCCTTCGGGCACCCCTCCGAGGAGGGGATTTACAGTTAGTAGCTTATCGCTTCTCTAGCACCAACCGATCGAGTTCTGCCTGCATGTGCGCTTCCACCCGAACGTAACAAGCATCAACATAATCTCGATCGCTTGCTGCACTCCGCCCATAACGATCGAATTCGATCGGTTCGCAGATCCGAATGTGGATCTGAGTCGGTAACGGTAAATTGGGCAACGGGCCGATCCCAATCCCCCAAGGCAATCCCAGATAGATCGGGAATACATTTGGATCGATCCCAAATAACCACGGCATCCCGAAATCGTGCAGCCGTTCGAGGATCGGGTACAGATCTGTCAATACGATCAGCCCCTCATGGGCACCCACAGATACTACAGGCACGATCGGCGCACGTTCGCGCAGGGCGACTTTGATAAATCCCTTGCGCCCAGCCAATTGAATCCGATGTCTCTGACTATACGGGCGAAAGATATCCTCAGCACCGCCAGGATAAACCAACACCGCCGCATCTTTTTGGAGAGCCGCGATCGCCATTTTAGGATGAGCCACGATCGCCCCAGCCCTGGTTGCTAAATTGGCTGTCGGCCCAAAATACTTCCACACATCGGGGTGTGCTAGCCCATAGGCAAGGCGTTCGGTACCATAACGACTAAACCAGTCATACATCAGCATGGACATGTCAGGAGCCGCCAAGCCGCCATTGTGAGAGCCGACTACCAGCATCCGTCCCTGAGTCGGGAGATGTTCCCAGCCATCAGTCTGGACTCGAAAATAATATTGATACAGCCACTTCCACAGTGGCATCAGGATTTCACGGATCGCGCGTGGATCGCGATCGTCCAACGACCAACCATCATATTTATGTGGTGAATTCGGTGGGGGTGGATCGATCGGGGGGAAGGGGTTAAACAATTGTCGCAGAGTGGGGAGGACAGGAATTTGAGCCACAATTTAGTTGCCTGTGGCTACATCAGGCTTATCGATCGTACCAAACAACGGCTGGAATTGAAACGATCGCCACCGCCCCAGCCGTCCGCATCGCTGTCAACACTATGCCTACGGCAGGCTATCGCCAACGGCTTCGCTCAGTGCGATCTGTCAACTGTCTAACGATTTTTTCTCTACCTACTTGCATAATCACCAAAGATTTGCTATATTAGTCAAGTTGCCTAAATAAAACACAGCAACGAGCCGGGATAGCTCAGTTGGTAGAGCAGAGGACTGAAAATCCTCGTGTCCGGAGTTCAAATCTCCGTCCTGGCATATATACCTCGATTCTGTACTATCTGAGAGATAGAAATAGATGTATGGTGTGTTGGGCGAAAGCCATAACGCACCATTGCCCGATACCAGGGATCTGATTTACTTGAGAGGTCGAATAGTTGAGCGGTGAGTCAGCTATCTTGAATACTAGGAATCATCGCTAGACTATGTGCGGCTTTCTGCATAGAGATTACCTCATCAGCACTCCAAGCATAGGTAGACTGACAGTTGTGAGCGACGAGCAATCCCCACAATCCTCTCTCCGTGAGAACTGGCACAACTAGATTGGCTTTTACTTGTAGATCGCGCAAGAAGTCGCGGTGACAGGGTTGAATCGGTTCTGATTCGATATCAGGGATGGCGCGGACTCTTCCCTCCTCATAGAGTTTGGCATACTCACCATTAAAACATTGGTCTGGCCCAGTAGCACCCAAAATCGAAAACTGGCGATCGCTCAATGATTCAAATGTGACTCGTCCCGACCATTTATAATAAAAGTAGTATAGTACCAATCGATCGGCATTCAGAGCCGATCGCAATTCATCGGTAGTTGTTTGAATTCTGATGTCTCTGGCTAGATCTCGACACAAGCGATCGAATATTCTTTGGAGCGATGGATCGGGCATAACCTATGTACTGGATGTTGATTTTTTAGCTATCGGATTAGTGCAATAACCAACAGTTACTCAAACTATGCGACTAAATACAATCTAAAATCTGATGCGCCATCTCTAGTTTAGCGCAGGGCAGAATATCAAACCGTTCGCCATTTTGTTTGAGTAGTACTGCTTGATTGCGATCGCTACCAAAGCCGCTGTCTGCTAAATCCACTGGATTAGCCACAATCGCATCTAATTGTTTGCGTTTTAACTTCTCTAGAGCTGGAGTGACAATATCGCCAGTCTGAGCTGCAAATCCAATTAATTTTTGATGGGGTTGTTTTATCCTACCCAACTCAGAAATGATATCGGGGACTAGATCTAATTTTAACTCAGTTGGTAAGAGTTTTTTTGGTAATTTCTGGACGCTATAATCAGCGGGTTTGACATCAGCAACCGCCGCTGACATGATGACTAAATCGCTATCTGGGAAATACGCCAGCATTTCGCGGTGCATTTGTTCGCTATTAATTACAGACACTGTTTTGATTCTTTCATCGATCGAGACATCTGGCAAAGTACTATGAACTAAGGTGACACTTGCGCCCCGATGAATGGCTGCTTGTGCCAGAGCTAATCCCATTTTTCCCGTCGCCGGATTGCCAATAAACCTGACGGGATCGAAAAATTCTCGCGTTCCACCCGTACTAATCAGGACTTTTTTACCCAGCAGATCTAGTTTGCCTCTAGTGTGCAGGAGTGAATTTAGATAGGGCAAAATCTCTGTAGGTTCAGCCATTCTCCCCCTCCCGACTCGATCGCAAGCAAGTAATCCAGCCGCAGGCCCAGCAGCATGATAGCGTGGATCTTGACACAATAACCCCCAATTTCGCCTGACCGACACTTGCTCCCACATCTCGGTATTCATCGCCGGAGCAAGCAAAATCGGACAAGTAGAAGCTAAGACTGTATTTGTTAATAAATTATCTGCTAATCCATGCGCTAATTTACCCAAAGTATTAGCAGTCAGTGGAGCGATTAGTAATAAATCCGCCCATTCCCCCAATTCGATATGCAGGGGGCGATGGTGAATTGGTTGCCAAAAATCGCGATCGGTATAAGCTGGGTGACGTGATAATGTCCCCACAGTCAGGGGGGTAATAAATTGCTCTCCGCCTGAGGTGAGGATAACTTTTACCTCGATTCCGGCTTTAAATAGACTGGAAATTATTTCGCATACCTTGTAAGCTGCAATTCCACCACCAATACCAATTAAAACCCGCATCAATTATGTATAAATTTGGTGTTTTTGGCGATCGATCGATCTACTTGGAGTTGCTGCGGAGATCTTTACCCCACACTTCGACTACGCTCAGTGCATCGCCCTAGCCCTCCCCTTAGAAAGGCGAGGGGACAAGAAGCCCACCCTTTACAAGGGTGGTTGGGGGGTAAAGATCTCCGCAGTACCGATCGCCATCCATGTTTCAATGATTATTAACGATCGTAACCCTAGATCTATTTGTAGGGTGGGCAGTGCCCACCGTCAGGGTTTTGGATGATTATAGTATTTAGGCATGGATCTACCCACCCCACCCTACGGGCACCCCTCCGAGGAGGGGATTTTTCTCAAGTGGTGCGATCGATCTCGATCGAAATTAGGCTTCGTCGTAGGCTTCGAGATCGAGGAGATGAATGTATGGTTCGACTAAATCTGGGCGTTGAAAAGCGATCGCGCGTAAGAAATGCCAATCTTGCAATCCATCAAACGGGTTTCCATAGTCATCGCTTTCCAACCGCAGTGCTAGTGCTTCTACTTCTTCTGTCGTCAGATTAGGGATAGTATTCCGTTTAGACATCTCGATCGTGGTCATAGGTCAAACCTCCGTACAAATACAGCAGATAGCAGCTACATTTAATCTTAGCCTTACTAGTTATTATTACCCGATAATCGCGTCAGAATTAACAAAATTACTGATAATTGCTGAGGCTTTTGGTTAGTTGGTAACAAAACCTCTAACTGCATCTAAAACTTCAGGCGCGATCGAGTGTCCCATATCAAACTCTTGGTACTGGACATCAACACCCCACTGAGTGAGGATTTGGCGACTTTTTTGGGCAGCAGCGATCGGTACGACATCATCTTGTCTTCCATGTACGAGGAGGACGGGAGGAGCCGCTTGGGGTGGCTTGGCTCGGTTTTGATGCAAATAACCACTGAGGACGATCAGACCCGCTACAGGCAAATCTAGCCCGATCTCCAGCGTCATCGCCCCACCCTGAGAGAATCCCGCAATCCAAGTCCGATCGAGCGGGATACCTGTAGATGCGGGGAGAGACTCGATCCAGGTTGTCAAAACCTCGCGACTAGTAGCCAATTGGGCGACACTGCGATCGTTCAATTGTCCCGCACCTGTAAATGAATACCACATTTTCCCCGTCTCACTATATTCATGGTCGAAGGTACCATTGGGAAACAAGAATTGATATTCTGGCAGCTTAAAATACGGCACGAGTTCGCCGAGATCGTCATGATTGGCACCCCAACCATGCAACACCACGATCGAGCCAATGGGTTTACCTGTCTGAGCGGGGACGAAAATAATATCTAAGGGACTATTGGCATCGATTGGAGTCATAAATGAGGAGCTAGTTTGGGTAAAATTTCGTGGTGGAGCAAAAAAACTCGATCGGGCTACTTTTGGCGGTCATTTATGCCCTAATTCGTACTATAGTAAGGCGTTTAGAAATATGTAACCCCTCTCCCTTGGTAAAATCATAACGCTACTACGCCTCGTTCAAAGAGCTAGCATTCTCGCTGGGATGACTTTTGCTAGTCTTTCCATTCACAGCAATCCAGCTCAAGCCGAACCAGAGTATTGCATCATTGCGAGCAATGGCAAGACTGTCTGTGGCAAGACAAGAGGGATCGAGCGGATGTGTATAACTACAAATGGTAGCAATACCGTCTGTGGCAAGTTCAAATCAGCCAAAGAAGGGCAGGAGCAAGGGCAAGAAGAAACCAAAACCCCCGCGCCGAGTTGTGGTTATCGGAAAGAATTAGGTGGTGTTACTTATGTGCTAAGAAGCTGTAGAAGGTCAAGTTCAGATATTAAATGTAACTTTGTCATCACAGCAAGAAAAGCAAACAGTATTAATATCTCTACAGGTAAAGGTAAGTCATCAATTGTTGATTCTGCTGGAAGAACTTATCCAAGTTCTACCCTGGAATATAATGGCAGTGCTGACAACTACATCGTCAAAGATATGTCGCCTGGGGTAGATTACGTTGTAGATATCAATTTTGAAAATATACCAGAACAAATAAAGCAAGCTTCACTTCTAAGCATAGTTAAGGCATTTAATCAGGAGGGTGTTGTTCAATTCCGAAATGTTCCTTTCTCGAACTGAGTTAGATCGATTTAAAAGCGATCGCGATTCGATAAAATTCATATATCTGTCGATCGCGAGCTAGAATCTGTAGGGGTGCCCCTTGTGGGTACCCTCATCGATGCGGGGTAAGCACGAGGCATTACCCCTACAGGTTATTTGTGGGTTTTAAGGATGAGAAAATGATGATATAGCAGTCGCCACATCGGTTAGGACAATTTAGATCTTAGTCCGCGAAGGCGGACTTTGCATTCCGAGCGGCGATTTAAATCGCTGTGTCCTAACAGCCTTGGCGGTTGATATATTGTCGATCGAGTCTATGGATTTTGGATTTGACATGCGATCGATCCAGCCTACAACTCTACCGATCGCTAGGCTATAATATTGTAAGATTGTAAATTGCGTCCTAAGTTTATTGCTCCAGATGCCGTTCGAGATAATGTTATTTTTCTTCCTATCGATCGAAGGTTACGAAACGCAAAAAAATAGATAAAATCGAGATCGATAACTTAACTGGCTGGAAAATTGTGGCTGACGGTCGCGATTGACAAACCAAAGCAACCTTAACAATATATCAGATCGTTCTATTTCCCCAGCAAGGTGAATATGTCTTGATGACAGGTATCGTTGGCGATAAACAGGCGCAATTATACTTGCCAAAGTTCAAAGCGATGGCACTAACTTACCGAAATGCCCCACAGTGATAATCAAATTGTAGGGTGTGTTAGCGAAGCGTAACGCACCAATCCATAAGTGAATACTGGTGTGTTACGGCTTGCGCCTAACACACCCTACATAAACCTCACTTCTCATTTACGATCGCTTAATAAGTTACTTAATAGTAAGCCTAATCGTTGTACAACAAGATTTTATAGGTTTCTGCTGTTGGTTTGGTTGCTTGAGCTACCGCTTTAGCGAGATCTTTGAGATGATAGCGATCGCTAATCAAGGCATCGACATCAATCTTGTGATTAAAAACTAGATCCGCAGATAAAGCCTGAACCTTGAATGAAGAACTATAACTACCCATCAGATCGATTTCTCGTCGATACAATACATTGGGATTAATGGGGATTTCCAACTCATCGGGGAACTCGGCAAAAAATAAGATTTTCCCACCTTTACGGGTACAGTCTAGGGCTTGAAAAAAGGCTTTGTCGCTAGGTACGGCGAGGATCGATGTATCTACACCCATCCCACCAGTTAGGGCTTGGATTTTGGCAGTGAGATCGGGATCGCGGGCGTTGAAGGCGGCTTCAGCCCCTACAGAGAGAGCTTTTTCGACACGGGAGGGAATTAAGTCGGTAGAGATGGCTCTAGCTCCAAAATGCTGGACGAGCATAATAAACATTAACCCGATCGGGCCAGCTCCGGTAATTAATACTGTATCTCCGGCTTGAATATTGGCTTTTTTAACAGCTTTGAGACAGCAATTTGTCGGCTCGACAAAACTAGCTTGTTCGTCGGTAACGCGATCGGGAATCGGGATCAAGCCGCCATTGCGGACGATATGTCCTGGAACCTTGACATATTCAGCAAAGCCGCCGCCACTGGGCGTAAATCCCGCCGTTGTGGTGACATTTTTGTAGACATCACACATGGAAAAATTTTCATGCAGACAGTATTTGCAGTGCATACAGGGAATATGGTGCATCACCACCACTCTTTGTCCCGCTTGCCAATCTTTTACATCAGTACCTACCTGACTAATTACACCAGCGGTTTCATGTCCGAATATTCGGGGCGGTTCGTACAGTGGATACAGGATTTTTTTGATGTCTGATTGACACAATCCGACTACTTTTACCTGTACTAGTACTTCGTCTGCGGCTAGTTCGGGGACTGGGACATCTTCATAGCTGAGTCGATCGACTCCACGGAATACTTGTGCTTTCATATTAGGCTTTAGGCTTTAGGTGTTAGGTGTTCGGTACAACAGTAAATGGCGAATCGCTGTCAACACTTCGACTACGCTCAGTGCAAGCTGTTTAAGGTTTTTTGGCTTCTAATAATTCAAACAATCCATCGTCTAACTCGTAACCGAGCATTTGCGTCATAAACTTGAGCCTGGATCGATCTTCTACCTGCTGAGAATTCAACCAATCTGTCAGCAGAAAAATCCGGTGCATCACCCAGATTTCCAAGGCTTCGGGGTTATACTGAATTCCGTCCTTGCGGCTGAATTGGTGGGGAACGAACATGGCGACATATTTGGCGAGTTCTCCCGCTTGCCAATTGAGAATCAGGGGTATATAAGGGTGACGGGCATCCAAGCGCATAAACCACAGTCGGACTTCGGGAATTTCTGACATTTCTCGCGGATCTTCTGGCTCTTGGGGATAGTCGATCGCTATTTGTAACTCTAGATCGAATGTTTTGGGATTGGTGAGCAACCATTGTTCGATCGGAGCGGCGATCGGCGATAGATCTAAGTTTAGGAGTGCTCGATTGTCAACACTTACAGTCGTCATATTCTAAAAATTGGATAAAATTGGCAAATAGTTCGCTATTATTTAACGTAACTAAAAATACTATTGTAAGTGTTAAAATACTCAAAGAAATATCCAAAGTTAAACTCAGATCGGATTAAATCAGTGGTTTAGGAGCCAATCCTGACTGGTAAATCTCGATATCAGTTGTAATAATGTCGAACTCTAAAAAAATGTAATTTTTGATACCTTAATCCTAAGTGGATCGGCGATGTTTAGGCTCGAAAGCTACGCCAACGTAATTATTATCCATCTTAGGAGAGTAATAGGCTAGTCTTAAACTAGAAAATACATATCACAATACATTTAATAACTTAGATTTCTGGGAAGAGGTGTGAATGGAAAACAGGAAACGACAAGCGATCGGTAATCAGTTGACCGCCGTATGGAAAAAAATTCAGCAGCAAAAATCATCTAAAAGTCCGCACCAGAGCGAAGGTGATGTCGCTCTACCAGAGCCTCCAAGTCAACACGAAACCAACAACAATATTATCGTCTATGGGGAAGGCGATCGGCAGCCAGAAGTGAGCAGCAGTAGTACTAATACTAATCTGGATAGTTTCTTTAGCGATGCGATCGCGCCAATTAGCAAGCTCAATTTACCTAGAGTAAATGTCAATCCTTGGTCGGCATTTTGGGCTGTTCTAGCGACAATGGTCGGGGGGACGGGGATTACTAGTTATTTGTTATTGATTGCGGTGCCACCAACACCTAGTTGTCAGGGGATTGTCCCCATTTCAACAGACAGCGAACGGCTCTACTGTGCTCAAGTTGGGGCTGACACTAAAGAAGTACCAAAGCTGCGAAGTGCCGTCGAACTAGTCCAAGGGTGGACGGAGCGTCACCCGCTCTATGGGGAAGCACAACGATTGCTCAAATCCTGGTCGGAGGATTTGATGAGAATTGGCCGCAAGCAAGTGGATGAAGGTAATATCGATCGGGCGATCGCGACGCTGAAGATTGTTCCAGTTAGTAGCCCTGTCTACGATCGCACCCAAGCAACGATCGCCAAATGGTCGAGTCAAGGTCAAGCTAGTGCCAGCATTGATGCCAAATTTGAGCGATCGATGAAAAGCGGTGAATGGAATCAAGCATTTGGCATCCTCCAATCAGTACAGCGGATGCGGGGCACCTACTGGACTACCTACAAGTATGAAAAAATGGCATCCAAGCTCGCCCAAGAGCGAGATGGATGGGACAAGCTCCAAGAGGCAAAAGACGCACTAGAAGACAAAGAGAGTGATGGTGATGCCGAACGTGCCAAGCGGCTGGAATTAGCCGTCACAGTAAGGAAAAAAGCTAAAGTAGTCGAAGCACCTTTACCCAAACAGTCAGAACCGATCTTTAAGGCGATGAAACTGGCAAACCAAATCAACCCAACAACTTATGTTTATCAACAAGGGCAAACTCTGCGGAGTAAATGGAGTAAACATCTAGTTCAGTTGAGCGTCGAGCTATACAAAACTCGGAAGTTTAATGAGGCGATCGCGATCGTCCAAAAAGTGCCTCAGGACGTGTCGGTTTACCCAGAAGCACAAGATTGGGTCAAACTCAATCAAGCTCACGTATGGGCGGGTAAACAGCACATGCTGGCACTGATGGATGCTGTCGCTCAGGTCAAGAAAATCCCCAAAACTAGCTCGATTTATACCTTGGCGCGGGCGAAACAATCCAACTGGCAAGGGATGCTCAAACAGCAAACCCAACTCCAGTGGGCAAAAAGCATCGCTAGCTTCCAGCAGCCAGCGACTTTGGCTCTAGCGATCGAAACTGCCAAACAAGTCCCCGCTCAAAGTGATGTCGGACGAACAATTCAGGGAGAGATTTCGACCTGGAGTCGGCAGATCGAAACCATCGATAATCGCGTCATCCTCGCCAAAGCTAGACAAATAGTTAGCACGGGTGAGTCATTAGCCAATCTCACAGCCGCTGTACGTCTGGCAGGGAAGATCGCGATCGATCGACCGCTGGGTGAAGAAATTACCACTTCTGTAGCTGAGTGGAATGCCAAAATTCAGACGCTCGAAGATCGACCGATCCTCGCTAATGCCGTCGCGGTAGCGAGTAAAGGTCATCTCGCTCAAGCCATTGCGATCGCCAATCAGATCGCACCTGGGAGAGCACTCTACGCACACACTCAAGCCGAGGTGCGATACTGGCAATTAGAACTACAAGAAATTGCCGATCGACACACTCTCGAACGTGCTATTAGTATCTATCGTCGGGGCAAAATTTCTACCGCGATCGATTTAGCCTCGACCATCGGTAGGCGCAGTTCTATTTATAGTAATGCTCGTTCCTACGTGGCTGATTGGCGGTTGCTATTGACACCAAGTTCGATTACTAATTAGTGGATAGTAAATTGTCGCTGGCTGCATGAAAAATATTCAAATTTCGTTGTGGGATGAGCATCGGAGTCAAATCTCCCAGCAGTGGCAATTTACCCCACCAGCACCGATTCAAATTGGTCGATCTCCAGAACATCAAGTCGTCATCGATCGACCATCAATTTCGCGGCTTCATGCCACGATCGGCTATACTAGCTTGCGTCAAGGTGGTGGCTACTGGGAAATCAGCAATCATGGTGCCAATGGTACTTTTGTCAACGATCTCTCGATCGATCGCGTGTTATTAACTAATGGCGATCGGATTCAATTATCCAAAGCAGGTGCGTTATTAACTATAGAACTAGATGTCGCACCAGTACCACCCGTAGTGCTATGCGAACACCTAGATAATCCACCCAATACACTCTTTTGTGTCCACTGCGGACAGCCAATTACGAGCCAGCGTCAGATTCATCAATACCAGATCCTCAAAACCTTAGGACAAGGAGGAATGGGTACAACTTACCTCGCTTGGGATACAGCTAAATTACTGGTACTCAAAGAGATGAATGCAGACATGGCAGCAATTCCTAAAGCACAGGAATTATTTGAACGCGAAGCCAAAATCCTTCAAAGTCTTCACCACCCTGGTATTCCCGAATATTATGATTTTTTCGTCGCATCTGGGCGCAAATATCTGGCGATGGAACTCATCCACGGACAGGATTTGGATCTGTACGTGATGGAGCGGGGGCAAGTAACGTTAGCCCAGGCGATCGACTGGATGATGCAATTATGCGAGATTTTAGGCTATATTCATCAGCAACAACCACCACTAATTCATCGCGATATCAAACCAGCCAATATCCTCGTCCGCACGATCGATAAGCGGATCTTCCTACTCGATTTTGGCGCAGTCAAAGAAATCGGTACCCTCGGCGGCACCAAAATCGGCGCACCAGACTACATGGCACCAGAACAAAATAACGGTCAACCCTGCACCCAATCAGATCTATACGCGATCGGCCCTACCTTAATTTTTCTCCTCACCGGACGCAATCCAGCCGACTTTATCGAACTACAGCCCGATGGCTACCGTTTCAACCTAGTCTCTGTTCCGATCGTCACACCTCAAGTGCAAGCTCTGATCGATAAAGTCACCCAACGTCGATCTCGCGATCGTTATCTCACAGCCGCAGATTTAGCCGCTGCCCTACAGCAACTATCGCACCTTTAGACTATCAACTATAGCAGTCCTAAATCACATCCTTGGGTATTGATACTGGTGCGTTACGGCTGAAGCCTAACACACCCTACATCAACATAGCTTCTCATTTAGGATTGCTATATCAACTGTCAACTATCAACTATCAACTATCAACTGATTTAATCAACTTAATTCTTGTCCAATGTCCGAGCGTAATTTCATCGCCAGACGCGATCGCAATATCTGCCATCGCGGCGATTTCCTTGCCATTTAACATCGTGCCATTCGACGAACCAATATCCCTAAGTACGAGAGAGCCATCGGGAGCGAGGGTGAGAATCGCGTGACGAGAAGACACAGCATCATCCAAATCTAGCGAAATCTCAGGATGGATCGCGCGAGCTTGACTAGTGCGTCCCATCAGATTTGTCGGCTGATGTAGCGCAATGACGATTGGTGCTTGTGTGGGTGCTGTGGGGCTGTCAGGCGTGGCTAAACTCGGATCGATCGAGACGATCGCCTGCCACTGGACGGCATTAGCCGTAAGACTTGTGGCAGTAATAGCGGGTGGTGACTGAGTTGGGGCAGTTGCTGCAATATTGGCTGGTGATTTAATCGGCGGCGGGAAGTTCGATAAAGGATCTCCACCCTTGGCACTAGTGAGAAAGTTATAACCACAAATCTCACAGAAGTTGCCACTATCTGATTCATGGGGAGTACTGCAATCGGGGCAAAGTTGAGCAGCAGGTGTAGATTTATTGGTGGGATTTGAGCCGAGTGCGACGATGCCCAATCCCGTAATTTTCGCCCCACATTCAGAGCAAAAATCGGATTCTGTTGAATTATGACCTTTGGGACAAGTTTGCATAGTTAGGCTTTAGGCGTTAGAGATTAGGCTTTAGGTAGGGTTAGAGATTAGGCTTTAGGTAGGGTTAGAGATTAGGGGTTAGACTCTAAGGAGCGGGCTTTAAATGTCTTCGTCCTAAAGCCTAAAGCCTAAAGCCTAACGCCTACTTCCCGATTCTGGCGGTTTTGGTCGATCGAGTCTCTAGCATCATTTCATCTTCTTTAGCTACCGTGCGCTTGATTCTGACGGTACCTGCGGCGGCATCTTCGACATCGACGACGGAGCGGAGGAGTTTGGCGGTGGCTTCGTTGCCAGAGTCGTGGGCGAGTTTGACGGCTTTACCTAGTTTAACGGTGGCGACATCGATATTGCCTTGCGCTCTGGCTTCCAAACCTTCTTGGATCGATTGTGCGAGTTCGGCTTGTCCGGTATAGTGAGCGACACGTCGATCGATCTTCGCGGTTCTGGCTTCATCTTCTGTCCAAGTGGCGAGGATTTTTGCTTCGGTGATTTTGGTTTCTTGCCCGTTAGTTTGAGTTATCAAACTCGCTCTTCCGGCTAACATTTCATCGCCAATGTTTCCGGCGTTAATTTGGATGCAGAAATGATAATCGCGGGATTCATTACTCCCCCAAGCACCTGTAGGATATTCGACAATTCTTTCACTGACGACTTTCGCACGACTGGTGACATCGACGATTTCGGGACTTACCTGTTTGCAAAATAACACCTTTGCACCCATTGGAGTCCATAATCTCAGGCTAACATCGCTGACAGTTTTTCCCATTGCTTTAGTGAGGATTTCTTGGAAGTCCTCGGCAATGCGATCGGGTGAGGGGATAATATCAGTTGTCCCTAATAATCTTGCCGCAATTTTCTGTAATTCTGACACCCGCCAATCCGTACCCACCCCACGACAGTCGCACTGGAATTTACCTTCAGATGCGTCTAAAACTGTGATTAAGTCTTGCTCGTCGCTGAGATCGTTTTGTCCGTCGGTAAGCAATAAAGCTTGACAAATTGCCTGGGGCATCTTGTTAAATTCACTCAAGGCGGTATGCAGCCAAGTTGACATCAATGTCCCCCCATTAGCACTGATTTCTTTTACCTGGGAGATTGCTCGGAGTTTATTTTCAGGTACGGCATTTACTAACGGTACCAATAATTTTGCCCGACTCGATCCAGTAACGACAAAAAATGCAGCATCAGTGGGGAGCAGCTCGATGATTTTGACGATCGCATCTTTAGCTGCGAGTATTTTAGCCCCACCCATCGAGCCAGATATATCGCAAATAATCCCAAATAAGCGGAGATTGGTAGGTGCGGTAATCGTTACTCCCTCACCACTAGTGGTAATAGTCATGATGGCATTTACTTCTGTAGCACCTTGGGGTAAGTAGGGATTTTGGAAGACTTCGGCGTTAAACATGGGTTAGGGATTAGGTGTTAGGTTTTAGGCTTTAGGTTTTAGGAATTAGGGATTAGTTGTAGGGTGTGTTAGCGCAAGCGTAACGCACCATAATTCGGGTTACGCTCAGACACTTACTCTCTTCTATAGCAATCCTAAATCAGATCCTTGGGTATCGCTCCTGGTGCGTTACGGCTGATGCCTAACACACCCTACATCAACATAGCCGATCGTTTAGGATTGCTATATTACCTACTACTTTTTGCTAATTACTGAATACTTGGGCGCAAAGGCGACGAGTTATGCAATGATTTCCCGATCGCTAGTGATGAGGATAGCTACTGTAATATTATCCTGTCCGCCTTGCTGATTTGCATACTGAGTGAGGTAACGGGCGATCGATCTGCTGTCGTTGGGAGCTTGTTGGATCAGATCGTGGAGAAAATTGGGATCTGGGGCGTAGTTCCACAAGCCATCGGTACAGAGCAGGAGACAACCCGCGCTAGGGATGGGAAAAGTCGTGAGATTTGGTTTGCCATCGTCGGCGGTGTCTGCACCGAGCCAGCGGACGATCGCATGGGCGTAGGGGGATGCTTCGGCTTCGGCGGGGGTGAATCCTGATTCGATCGCATCGCGCATCCAGGAGTCATCTTGAGTCAGTTGGAGCGATTTTTCTGCACCGAGCCAGTAGGCGCGACTGTCACCCAACCAGCCGATGGTGGCAATATTATCGCGGACGATCGCGGTGACGATCGTGGTAGATGATGGATCGATGTCGGATGCCGGATCGATCGGGATTTTGGCAACAGCTATGAGTGCAGCGTCAACACCTTGGCAGATGGCGGTAGCTGGTTCGATCCCTTGTTGGATGGCAATTTCGATCGCTTCAATACAAGCAGTTACCGCCGCTTGAGAGGCGAGTTCGGGCTGTTGGGAGCTAGATACGCCATCGCCGACGACGATAATATACGTGTCAGGTTCGATAAATTTGAGGGCGATCGCGTCTTCATTTTGATGGTGTCTGCGACCGCGATCGCTGGCTCCAGCTAGATTGGGAGCGGGTTGCAGCTCAATCGGATCGTTTGAGATCGCCACTTGACGAAATCCACATTCTATGCAGTATCTTTCGGCATCAATTTTGCTCGGTGGCGCACCGCATTTCTGACAACTATGATCGATCGCGTGGGGATTGGGCGTAATCAGACTCACCCCGCATTCTTCACAAAAGCGATCGCTTGCTGTGACTACTCCCCCACATTGATAACAGTTCATAAATATTTAGGTGCGATGTAAAGCAGGTGCAGCCATTCCCTAAAAGTATTATGCCCCAAGGTAGGACAATTCGTAAATTGCCGCTACCTTAGGTGATGGTTATTCACCTTCACCTGATTTTAACGTGCGAGATTCCAACCAAATTGGCACACCGATCGCGGCAATCGCGATAAATAGAGCCAAGATCGCAAACTTACTCACCCACTCTAGCAACTGTTCGAGCGAGACTACTTTACCGACGAAAAAAGCCAGCGTCGTCATCACCGATGCCCAAGTCAACGCTCCAGCCAAATTAACCCCAATAAATTTACCAAATGGCATCTCTACGACACCAGCCATCGGACTAGAAAAGATCCGAATCAAGGGGATAAATCGACCGAAGAAGACGGCTTTAACGGCATTTTCGCTAAATTTAGTCTTGATCTCTTCTAACTGGACTTCTTGGATGCGGAAGACTTTTGAACCAGCGAGGATCAGTTTCCAGCCGCCGTACTTACCCACAAAGTAACCGCCGATACCGCCAATAAAAGCTCCCATCGCGGCAGAGCCGAGGACGAGCCAATAATTTAGTTCGCCACTTCCCGCTAAAAAACCACCGACGATCGTGATGGTTTCACCAGGTAATGGAATCCCTAAATTTTCTAACAGAATGCCTACAAAGACAGCGAGATATCCGTATTGAGTTGCCAGTGACTGGATTGTCTCTAGTGATAGGAATTCCATCTATACCTGAAGGGATCTAACTTTACATTTCTATTTTAACTGAGTAATCGGGATTAGGAAATCTGAATTTCTGCGCGGTGGCATCACCTCGATGGTGCTCTGGGATTTGAGGACACACTCCCCATTCACCATCCACCATCCACCCTAATTTATTGCTGGTGTTAGCAAATGTGTTCTAAATGGGCATGATAGTGCAGAGGTAGTTTCCATCCTGCCGATCGTTTTTCCTCGATCGATCGACGCTCGATCTCAAATATATTGGCTAAATCGTCATGTCCCTAACGGGTTACTTATCGGAATACTCATTAGCCGAAATCTTTAACTTTGTCCAAGCAGACGATCGATCGGGTTTATTATCGATCGAGTCAGATCGGTGCTTGAGTCGCTCTATGGATAATGCCTACTACATCTCCTTCCAAACCGGACGAATTATGTCTGTAAGTCATGGACATGGACTGGAGGATCGCGGCTTACTCAGGATGATGCAACAACGCCAATGGCTATCCCCAGAGCAAGTTACGGGACTATCAATCAATGCACATAAGCTAGGACAACCACTTGGGACTTATCTCAAATCTTGTAATGCGATCGATAGTTCGCAACTGAGGCTACTGTTTGATGCTCAAGTGGTGGCTAGTGTGTGTCAACTGTTTGGGGAAATCCATTACGGACGGTTTACCTTCGATCCTCAAGCCCCGCTCACATATACCGAAATGACTGGGATTAGTCTCACCGCTCAAGAGGTATCTTTGCGAGGTTTGAGGATGCTCAAAGATTGGAGTGGATTAACTGCCAAATTACCCGCTCCAGAGTCTGCACTCCAAAGAGTATCCTCAACACCTCCAGATCTGCGGCTGGATACTCAAGAGTCAAAAGTCTGGAATCTAGCTCTAGCCTCGATCTCGATCGCCAATATCGCTGGACAATTGGGGCTAGAGATCGATCGAGTGCAACAGATCGGCTTTCGACTGTGTGCAGTTGGGCTAGCGCAGGAAATGTCGTCACCACCACCGCCAATTAACCAATCGATCGATCTACTGATGTCAAATTCGATTCATGCGCCCGTATCTAGTTCTTTCCTAAGCAAATTAATGGGTTTTCTGAAGCAAAAGATGTGATAACTACTAAATTTTTATTTGACTGTTAGTAAGTGTTTTTAAGTGGGCACACTATTGTTGTAGAGGTCATCGACAATCTACCAATCGTGCTAGGGCTGTTTATCTGCAAAACTACATGCAGCCTAGCTTAGAGCGAGTAATTTTAGCCTATTACCATCCTAACCAAACCGAAATATTAATATGTCAAATTCACTCTCTAGCCGTCCAACTTTAGGTCAATTTAGTAGTATTGTTTGTTTCAAATCAGCAATCACTGGCATGGAAGAAGCTCTGGGTGAAAAAGCTACAGCGATCGCCTTGATTTCTGCTGGACGCAAACGCGGTAAAGAGTTAGCTCAAGAGCTGGGTTTATCCAATACCAATCACACTTTTGACGCGATTGCTACTCAATTAAATGCTGCCGTTGGTGCTACTGGTACCCACCTGACTGCTGTCGATAAAATCGTCCAAGACGGCGATGTAATTAGAGTTTATTGTTCGGAAACTATCTGTTCTGCTGGCGAACCTCAAGGTTCCGATCGCAAATGTACTTTCACGATGGGTGCAGTTTGGGGCGCATTAAGCGAAATCACTGGTAAGAAATTACGCGGTACTCATACTGAATCCGTCCTCCGTGGTGGTACTCACGACGTGTTTGAATTCACCACTCTTGGCTAATATTGACTGAGTAAATCGGTCTTAAATTTTCAATCTAACTAACTTAATCATTTCGAGGAAATCATGGGCACAAGTACAATCGGTGGAATTTTACAGAATTTTGTATCGGGCACTGCGGATGTTCAAGGTGCAGCCTTGGTATCCCACGATGGCTTACCGCTAGCCTCTAGTCTACCTGGCACGATGGACGAAGAACGGACTTCGGCGATGTCTGCGGCGATGCTCTCCCTCGGCGAGCGCATCGGTAAGGAATTGTCCCGTGGTACCGTCGAGAAAATCATGGTTGAAGGTGCTGACGGTTACGGTATCCTCATGGGTTGTGGCGATGATGCGGTGTTCCTCGTTTTAGCCAACCAGTCCGCCAAGCAAGGACTTTTGATGCTAGACATCAAACGGGCTGTAACTGAAATCAAAGCTGCACTAAACTAGCACCTCACCTCTAGTTATTTGAGTTACTGCGGAGATTTTACCCCACCCCAGCCCTCCCCTTATTAAGGGGAGGGAGCAAGAAACAAGAAGAGCCTCCCCCTTGATCAGGGGGGGTTGGGGGGGTAAATCAACCTCAACCGAAGTCCAACCGAATTGTCTAGACATGTTAGCCTTCTAAGGTTTGGGAGTAAGCAAATCGCGCTCAGTAACTAGAATGCGCTTGCAGCAATATCTAAATTAAATATTATGTTGGAGAAATAAATGTCCTTAGCTGGCTATTTATCAGAATATTCATTAGCCGAAATCTTTCATTTCGTGCAAGAGGGTAATAAAACAGGCGTACTGTCGATCGAACCAGAGCGCGGCTTGATGAAATCGCTCAGTGATACTTATTACATCTCATTTCAGGCTGGACGGATTATGTCTGTCACCAATGAGAATGGGGCAAAGCATCATAGTTTGCTCAAAATTATGGAGCAACGGCGGTGGCTCTCAGCAGAGCAGACGATGGGGTTAGAAACTCAGGTGGGATTGCTGCGCCAACCATTAGGGATCTATCTCAAAGCTCAGAATCTAGTTAATACGGAGCAACTGACATTACTATTTAACTCTCAAGTAACTGCAACGACGTGCAAATTATTTGAAATCCATCACGGACGGTTCAACTTCGATCCGCAAGCATCATTAATTTATGGGGAAATGACCGGATTGAGTTTAACTGCCCAAGAAGTCGCATTACTGGGACTGCGAATGCTCAAGGATTGGGGCGGTTTGAGTGCCAAATTAGCCGCCCCTGAATTTGCGCTCCAGAGATTGTCCTCAAAACTGCCAAATCTGCGGTTGGATAGTCAAGAATTCAAAGTCTGGAACCTAGCTTTAGGCGAACTTTCGATCGCTAAAATCGCCACTCAACTGGGGTTAGAGATTGAAAAAGTTCAACAGATTGGCTTTCGGCTAAGTTCGATCGGGTTAGTGCAGGAAGTATCAGTTGAGCCACCACAGCCATCGATCGACAAACTGATGGCTGCACCGACACCTGTCTGTGTTGGCGGTGGGAATGCCAATGTTCCAGTATCTGCTTCGTTCCTGACTAATTTAATGGGATTTCTCAAGAAAAAGGGTTGACAAATCATGGAAATTATGAATCTAGTTGTCACTGGAACGGTAGGCGCGGGTAAAACCACCTTTATTCGTTCGGTGAGTGAGATCGAAGTCGTGGATACCGACAGACGGGCTACTGATGATGTGGCAAATCTGAAGCAAAATACCACTGTGGCGATGGATTTTGGGACGCTTCAATTTGGGGATGAGATGGCATTGCACATTTACGGAACTCCAGGACAGATCCGGTTTGACTTCATGTGGGAGATTTTGATCGAACGCGCTCATGCTTATGTGTTATTGATTGCGGCGCATCGACCGAGTGAGTTTCATCATGCACGGCGGATTATGAATTTCATGAATCGGCGGGTGCAGATTCCGATGATAATTGGGATTACTCACTGTGACTGTGAAGGTGCTTGGAGTAGCGAAGATATTGCCCTCGCCTTGGGCTATCAAGACAGCATCCAGCAACCCCCAATAGTCCTATTAAATGCTGAGGATGGCGAATCTGTAGCGATGTCACTGATTACATTGGTAGAACATTACATGCAAACTACTGCCGCGATCGAGACGATTGTGGGTTAAATCGTCGGGTGCGTTCCCATCTGGGGCAACGCACCAATTTACCTAATTCGAGCTAATATTATTCTCTCGAATTAGGTAGATGTTGATGTGAATCGACTGGTGCGGGTAAATTTAGTTGGTTAGCTCGATCGCTGGCATCGAGTAGATGCTCCTGTGGAGCGGCTGCACTGGTGATTTTGGCAGCAGCATTTTGTTGACTAGCTAGAGCGGCAACATTAGTATTATGAGCGGCAACAGACCATTCTTTGGCGAGACTGATAATATCAGAAGGAATCATTACTAGGGTAGTAGTGTTATTTTCAGCACCGATTTCAGTCAACATTTGCAACCGTCGCAATTCTAGTGCAGCCGGATTTTCCATCATCTGTTGAGCTGCTTCACTGAGTAGTTTAGAAGCTTCTTGTTCGGCTTCAGCTTTGATTAGTCGCGCACGTTTTTCTCGTGCGGCTTCCGCTTCTTTTGCCATCGCTCGTTGCATCGAAATTGGAATTTCGACATCTTTTAATTCGACACGCTCGATCGCGACTCCCCACGGTTCGGTGATTTCATCGACGATTTCTTGCACTCTCGCGTTGATTTTATCGCGACTTTGGAGCATATCATCGAGGTTGTGTTGACCGACGATATTTCGCAAGGTGGTCATCGAAGCCTGATATACAGCCATCTGATAATTTTCGACGCGACTGATTGCTTTCATCGGGTCGATAATTCGATAGTAAAGCACAGCATTGATTTTGATCGTGACACTATCGGCAGTAACTGCTTCCTGAGGAGCGATATCAACTGTCTTTGTCCGAATATCTACTTGAACTTTTTGGTCGAGGATCGGCGCGATAAAATACAGTCCTGGGCCTTTGACTTGTTGAAAGCGTCCCAAGTGAAAAATTACTCCCCGCTCGTACTCTCGATCGACTTTAATTCCCGATTTGACAATTGCTGCGGCGATCGCTGCTGCAATCAGTAATCCAAATTCGCCCATAATTTTTAGCTGATTTAATAGTTGATTATCGATCTGTCTTTGAATGAGTTTAGAGCATTTTGGCGATCGTCAAGGTAAAGTTAAAGCTTTATCTCCAACCCTCTAATTACTATTCCCTATTATCTCTACCCTCTACCCCCTAAAGCCTGCTTGGTGCGCTGTCTTGTCGTTTTTTTATTCGGGGGGAACCCCCGAATAAAAACGCCGCT